>Ga0209485_1000354_pt1 | contig 14128 bp, 12 predicted proteins | sample NCAS100_FD_187516 | JGI IMG/M metagenome (GOLD analysis project Ga0209485, IMG submission 187516) | Agricultural soil microbial communities from Utah to study Nitrogen management - NC AS100 (SPAdes) (version 2) | ecosystem: Environmental > Terrestrial > Soil > Agricultural land | place: USA... | reverse complement strand
ACTAACCACTAAATTAGCGTCATAAGACAAACACCCGGGATTCACGTCCCGGGTGTTTTTCTTTTTCTCACCTGAAACCGATCGGATAGCAAGTGAGCAAGTTTCGCGCCTCCTCCTAAAACTTAGAAACGTTTTCAACTCTTTCTCTCATTATCTGGTGAGAAGACGCACTCGAACACTTCTTCTCGAGCGGCGCTTCTCTGTCTGAACGATTACTCGAAATCAAAACCTAACGAGTTCGAACGGGAGGATTCCAACATGCCCAAAGCTAAAGCGAAGAAAAAGAAGGAACCCCGTCTGACGAAAGAGCGGATGAAAAAGGCCCGCAAACCGGCCAAAGACAGAAAACCGCTCGCGACAGGCGCTGCGACGGCTGAGGCCGCTGCAGCCTCTCAGCCGTGTCTCGACGCACTCGATGCCGCGTTTATCGTTGGTGGCTGCCTTCCTTCCGGCACCCACGAAAACGACGACACGCTGGAACAGACCGGACTGATCTCCGAGAACCTGCGTTTGATCTTCAGAGAGTGTGTATTCAACGGCGTCACCAACAGGGGCTGCGACATAACCCGCGGTCAGATACCCAACGGCGCCAACACAACCGTCGGAGAAGTCCAGGACACCATCATCAGGAACGCACACTAGATGAGCGGTGGCTGGAATCGAAAGGAGTAACTCATGGTTAGAAAAGCAATGCCTCCCATAGTGTTAGTGTTGACCTTTTGTTTATGGGTAGCGGACCCGGCCTTTGCCTTTTACCAAAATGTCTTCGTTATTCAGCATGCATCGTTCGGCCGTGTTACCGAGCCCGGCAAGACAACGATCATCGTGCGCTTCGCGAACGCTGTTCCCGCGGACGACCTTTTGGAGGACGAGGAAAATTGGCTGATAAGAGTGACCGATATAGAGAGCGGGGATGTGGTCGACATCACTCCTAATGAGGCTATCGCCACTCATCCACCGGGCTTGAAGAGCATTCCAACTTTGACGGTTAATCAAACCCTCGACCCCGCAGGGAAACGCATAACGGTGAGGCTTCTGTTGGGAAACTTCCCCGAGTTCACGGTTGGCCAACCGAGGAAACTCGGCGCCGCACAAGCTTTCGCTCCCGCGAAGGGAAAAGCGGATGCCGACATCTACTTCAGCGGCGCAGCAGCAGGTGCGCGCGGAAGCAAGCCGCTATACACCTTCGAAAGCAAAGTTGGGTATCTCTTCAACCTGAACCGGTACGGAGCACTAGGACCGCGAGCAGAGATCAATGCGGCTTCGGAATCCAACATCGATCCGGACAGCATCAAGACCGCGCTTACGTATGAAAAGATCTTCGTGTTCGGTCGGACCAGGGGACTGATCCTGCGATCTGATGCATTCGGTTTCGAGTTCGACAAGAGAAACAAGAACCGCAACATTATGACGGACCTTCACGGAATCCTTGTTCTGCCGCCGCATCGTTTCAACGAAAACAATGTTGCTGCTGTGGATTTCACGGCGGGATTCGAAGCAGGCCATAACTTCAAGCACGCTTTGAACCCGAATGAGGGACTCGGGAATCTTTGGCGCTGGAAATTTGGGGCTAACGCGTATTTCGTCGCGTTCAGTCCACCGGTGTTCAAGCGCATCGATTTTGCTACCGAGTACAAGGTGCGGTTGCTGACCACTGTTGAACCATTCACTGAAACCATCGGCGGCTCGTCATTCACGACGCTGACTAAGAAACCAAGACACTATGTCGGCTCGGATCTTGATTTCATGGTTTCGGATGCGCTGGGGATTAGTCTGAAATACCGGTATGGCTCGCAGCCGCCGGCGTTCAGATTTGTCGACCACACCGCTTCAGTGGGCTTAACTTTCAAATTGAAACAAGCGAACAAATGAAGGCTTCGCGTCAAGGGGTCGGCATCCGGCGGCCCCTGTCATTTATCCGGCAGCGGAAACCGATAGATTTCCCCGTTGTAGGTGCCTCACGTTTGAACTGCTATAATCCGCCTACCCCTGTTTGTCCCCCCCGGTAAAACTCTCCTCCGAGAAGTCAGCGCAGAGATCAATTGGGTATGCCAGGTAAAGCTCCAGACGATGCGGCTCCGCACGACGCATTAAAGACGGATCAAGTTGCAGATTTAAAGAGCCCTGAGCTGGCGCCTTACTGGCTAGCTGCGCTAATCGAATCGGCTGACGACGCGATTATCAGTAAAACGCTCGACGGCATCATTACCAGCTGGAACCACGGCGCCCAGCGTATCTTCGGCTACACCGCGGAGGAGACGATCGGCAAATCGGTGACGATGCTGATCCCGCCCGACCACCTCGACGAAGAGCCTGCAATCCTCGCGCGACTCCGCGCCGGTCATCGCATTGAACACTACGAAACAATCCGGGTCACAAAAAATGGGAGACTAATTGATATCTCGTTGACGGTTTCACCGATCAAAGGACCGCATGGTCAAATCGTCGGCGCTTCCAAGATCGCACGCGACATCACCGAACAACGGCAGGCGCGTCAAGCTCTCACAGCGGCGTATGAAGCAGCGAAACAGGCGCGTGCTGAAGCTGAACAGGCTGCCTTCGAAAAGGAGCAGCTCTATCATCAGGCGGAAGAGTCGAGCCGGTTGAAGGAAGAGTTTCTCGCCACCATCTCGCACGAACTGCGCACGCCGTTAAGCGCCATTCTCGGTTGGACGCGCATGCTGCGATTGGGCCAGTTGTCGGCTGAGGACCATGCAAAAGCGCTCGACACGATCGAACGTAACGCTCGCGCCCAGGCTCAACTGATCGACGACCTGCTCGACGTCTCGCGCATCATCACGGGCAAGTTGCGAATGGACGTGCGTCCCTCCGATCCCAATGGGTTCATCGACGCGGCGGTTGAAGCAGTTAGACCAGCAGCCGAGGCTAAAGGCGTTCGCGTGCAAAAGGTGATGGACACTGGCGCGGTTTCGATCCCAGGCGATCCCGTGCGGCTTCAGCAAGTAGTCTGGAACCTGCTGTCAAACGCGATCAAGTTCACGCCGCGCGGCGGTCGAGTTCAGATCCGCTCGGAGCGCGTCAATTCGCATCTCGAGATCGTAGTGAGTGACACCGGCCAGGGAATTTCGCCTGATTTTCTGCCGCATGTTTTCGATCGCTTTCGCCAGGCAGACCAGAAAACGAGTCGCCAGTATGGCGGCATGGGACTCGGACTGGCTATCGTGCGTCATCTGGTCGAGCTCCATGGCGGAACTGTCCAGGCAGCGAGCGGGGGCCCGGGACAAGGGGCGACGTTTACGGTGCAATTGCCGATCAGTCCGATTTACCAGGTCGACGCCACAGGCGGTCGAGTGCATCCGGGTGCGAGAGACTTGTTGCCAGCGCACGAGAGTACCGATCGACTTGATGGTCTAATCATCCTGATTGTCGACGACGAACCTGACACACGGGAGTTGTTGCGCCAGGGGCTCGAATACTGTGGCGCCACTGTGCGCGTTGCCGAATCGGCCGCCGAAGCTCTCAAAGCGCTGGCCAACGAAGTGCCGGACATTTTGATTAGCGATATCGGAATGCCTAACGTAGACGGGTACGATCTGATTCGGCAGGTGCGCACTCTTCAAACCGAAGAGGGACGGCGCGTCGCAGCCATCGCCTTAACGGCCTACACCCGCGTCGAAGACCGCCTTCACGCCCTGCGCGCGGGCTACGACATGCACGTTCCGAAACCTGTAGAGCTCACCGAGCTTTGTGCCGTCTCCGCCAGCCTCACGCGCCGGAAGACTTAGAATTCGATCAGAAACCCCACATGGTAGTGGGTCATTTTCACTGTTGAACAGCCTAGGTACATTTTGAATCCATCCGTGCAACTGAAATCGATTAGGCACGCGCTCCGACAAGTCGTTTTAATGCATTTTCTAAATAGTTCTGCCGCCCGATAAACGAACCCGAATAGCATTCTTCACCACCAATCTCATCCTGACGCCCGGCCTCGTGGTAACCGCCGAAGCTACCGATATTCAACAACTGGTCCACCAGCTTCCGGTTGAGTTCGTGGGAAGTGTAAAAACTTTCGTCCCGGTGGTTCCTGAAGCGCCGACAATGACGCAGACCATCGTACGAATTCCCGAAAGCATCACGAACGCCGGGGATTTATCGGTGCGGATCACCGCTCGCGGCCGAACGAGCAATGCGGTGGTTAGCGTAAAGCCCTGAAGCACGTTCCAAGTCTGTCTTCCTACCACCTTTTTCGCCCACACTTTGACAATCTAGGTATGCCCCGCCTATGATGCCTACCGTTTCTAGGTATCACTACTTCTGTGTTGCTCAAACTGAGGAGATCTTGTGGCAAAAGCTAAGGCGGATCTGTTGCAGGGGACGCTCGATATGCTGATTCTCAAGTCGTTGTCGCTGGGAGAATTGCATGGGTACGGCATTATTCAGCGCATTCGACAGCTTTCGGATGAAATGCTCAATGTCGAACAGGGGTCGTTGTATCCGGCGCTCTATCGCATTGAGCAAAAGGGCTGGGTGTCGGCGCGCTGGGACGTTCACGATACTGGACGCGAGGCGAAGTTTTACAAACTAACGCGCAGCGGACGGAAGCAACTCGAGACACAGGAAGCGAGTTGGGATCGGCTCGTGCTCGCGATCACCAAAGTTCGACAGGCGACGACGTAGCTACAAGAAGACACAAACGCACAAGCAACACAGAAGGTTTTCAGTAATGAAGTGGTTCAATATTCTTCGCGATCGCCTGCGGGCGCTGCGCAAGCGCGATTCCGTCATTCACGATATCGACCGCGAGATGCGCAGCCATCTCCACCTCCAGATCGAAGAAAACATCAAAGCGGGTATGTCGCCGGACGAAGCGAGAGAGAAAGCCAGGCGTAGCTTCGGCAACCTTAATCGCGCCGTCGACGCTGCCTACGACGTGAAAGGCGGTGGCCTGTTCGAAACACTCGTGCAGGACATTCGCTACGGCACGCGCGTGCTGCTTAAACACAAGGGCTTCACTTCAATCGCCGTGATCACACTCGCGCTGGGTATCGGCGCCAACAGTGCGATCTTTTCCGTAGTTAACGAACTGCTACTGCGACCACTTCCCTATCAGGATCCGGATCGTATCGTCATGCTGTGGGAAGTTTCACCCGAAGGCCGTCGTCAGAATACGACCTCGCGCGCAAACTTCCGCGCCTGGCATGCGCAGAGCACAAGCTACGAGCACATGGCGGCGTTCAGCGATCAACGACTCACGCTTACCGGCAACTTCGAACCCGAAGAAGTTTCCGGTCAGATGGCAATGCCCGAGATCTTCAAAGTCCTCGGAGTGCAGCCCATTCTTGGCCGCACACTGTTGCCGGAAGATGCTCAACCCAACAGCGCGCTCGTCGTCGTGCTAAGTCATGGCCTGTGGCAACGACGCTTTGGCGGACAGGCCAGCGTGATCGGACAGCCGATCATGCTTAACGGCATTAACCGTGAGGTCGTCGGCGTAATGCCGCCAAATTTTCAATTTCACATCAAACAGCGATCGGGAACCGGCCGGCCCGCGGAAGTATGGCTCAATCTGCCGATGGCGACCGGAAACACCGAGAACGAACGTGGTCGCTTTCTTTCAACCGTGGCGAAGTTGAAACCCGGTGTCACCGCCGAGCAGGCTGGCGCTGAACTACGGACCATCGAAGCGCGACTTTCAGACGAAGTACCTGAATTCAACAAGAATTACAGCGCCGAAGTCCTGCCGTTGCGGGAGCAATTCTTCGGCAACGTGCGACGTCCGCTCTGGTTGATGTTGGGCGCAGTCGGATTCGTTCTGTTGATCGCGTGCGCGAATGTCGCGAATCTCTTGTTATCACTCGCCACCTCACGTGAGAAAGAAATTGCCTTACGCGCCGCGCTTGGCGCGCGTCGTTCGCGCATCGTGAGACAGTTGCTGACCGAGAGTCTTCTGCTCGCATTACTCGGCAGTGCCCTCGGACTCGGAGTTGCCTGGCTGGGAATCAAAGCACTGCCGTTGATAAGTCCACGCGACGTCGTCAGTCTTCAGGGCGTCAGCTTGAACTCCTCGGTTTTGCTATGGACGCTTGGCGTGTCGATACTGACCGGAATCATTTTCGGACTCGCGCCGGCGTTGCACATCTCGCGACTCAATCTCAACGACTCACTGAAAGAAGGCGGCAAAGCAGACTCGGGCCAGGCGACGGGCAGCCGGCGTTTGCGCAGCGTGCTCGTAGTTTCTGAAATCGCGCTCGCAGTTGTGCTACTGGCGAGTGCGGGGCTGTTAATAAGGAGTTTCATCCGTCTTCAGCAAGTGGACCGCGGGTTCAATTCTGACAACGTTTTGTCGATGGTGGTGCGATTACCCTTCGCGCGATATCCGGAGGACGCGCAGCTAGTACAGTTTTTCAACCAGTCGATGGAACGAATGAGAAACCTGCCGGGCGTGCGCTCCGCTGGTATGGTGAACTTCCTTCCGCTGTATGGCGGATTGGGTTCCTCGACGGGATTCAAGATTATCGGAAGACCAGAGCCGCCACCGGGGCAGGGACCAAGCTGCGACGTGCGCGTTGTAGACGCGGGCTATTTTCCAACGCTGGGCATTCCACTCCTGCGCGGCCGTAACTTCTCTGACGCCGAACTGCGCGAATCGAAACGCGTGATCCTTATCAACGATGCCCTCGCTCGCAAACACTTCCCGAATGAAGATCCGATCGGGCAACGTCTGGACGTCGCGATGTTTGAAACGCCCATGCCCGCGGAGATCGTAGGCATCGTCGGCAACGTCCGTTACGACAGCTTGATCGACGAAGCGCCCGAAGCAGTTTACTTTCCGCATCCGGATCTGGCTTACCCGTTTATGACCCTCGTGCTGCGCACCGACGGCGATCCCACAGCGATCGCGACGGCAGTGCAACGAGAGATTCGCGCGCTCGATCCGAATCAACCGGTGTCAGACGTACGCACGATGGACCAGGTGATGTCGGAGGCCGTAAGCCGGTCACGCTTCAACACGTTGCTGCTGGCATTGTTTGCGGGCCTGGCGACGTTATTGTCCGCTGTAGGAATTTTTGGCGTAATGAACTACTCAGTCGCTCTGCGCACGCGCGAGATCGGCTTGCGACTGGCTGTCGGCGCACAACCGCGGCAGGTGCTGCTGTTGATTCTGAAGCAGGGACTGACGTTGACCGTGGTGGGCGTCGGACTTGGTTTGCTCGCAGCGTTCGCTTTAACGCGACTGTTGACGGGGCTGCTGTTTGGGGTCGAAGCAGTCGATGCGACCACGTTTACGACGATCTCGCTGCTGCTCGTGTTCGTCTCGCTGCTCGCGTGTTACTTACCGGCACGGCGCGCGATGCGTATCGATCCGATGACGGCGTTGCGATACGAGTAAGAACCACAAACGGCAATTTCGAAATTCGAATTTCGAAATTCGAATTCTGTGAACTGTGATACGCTGTCGATCCGATGATGGTCGCTGCACACACCAGCGAGTCGAGTCGGTCGGCGAGTTCGAAGCTGGGCTGGTTAATCGCGGGTCGGCTGGTGACGGCCGTGCTCCTCAGCATCGTCGCAACGCTTTGGATTCGCGCTGGAGAACCGCAGCAGTCATTTCAGAAAAGCATGCTGCTGTTGACGACGGTCGCGTGCCTCACGATCGCTTACGCAATCCTCTTTCGCTTCTATAAAAACATCCGCATGCAGGCGAGGTTCCAACTCGCCCTCGACGTCGTCCTCGTCACCGCACTGGTTTGGGACTCCAACGCCATCCAGTCGCCGTACATTGCGCTCTACATCCTGATCATCGCTATCTCGAGTCTTTTTCTGAGCCAGCGCGAAGTGGTGGCTACGTCTGTCGGCTGCGCGGTCATGTTCACCGCTTGTTCGCTCGTGTTGACGGGGGCGCTCGGCCCGACCGCCGATTCGCGGCTGATTGGTGGCTCGTTGTCGCAAACGGTCCAGTGGATCGGACTGTTTGTCATCGCGTTTTTCGTAGTCGGCTTGCTCTCCGGCCGGCTAGCTGAACGACAAACGCGCTCTGACGTGCGCTTGCAGGCAGCACGAAAGTCACTCGCAAATCTGCGCGCGCTGCACGAACGTATCGTCGCATCGATTCGCTCGGGCGTCGTGACGACTGACCTCGAAGGTCGCATCTACACCTTCAACGCTGCGGCGCAGGAGATCACCGGCTACAGCGAAGAAGCAATCCGCGGACAGGACGCTTCGATTCTTTTTGGCGAGATGAAAGACCACGTCGCAGACGCACTAGCCGCGGTTGAAGCGGGCGCGACGAGTCCCCGATTCGAAACGAGTTGCCTCACTTCAGAAGGCATGCGACTGCGTCTTGGTTACAGCATCTCCCCGTTGAGCTCTGAGGTGGGCGAGACGACGGGCATGGTGGTCACTTTTCAGGATCTTACTCAGGTGCGTTCTCTGGAAGAGACGTCACGCCGGCAGGATCGTCTGGCCGCAATCGGACGGATGGCGGCGTCGATCGCGCACGAGATCCGCAACCCACTCGCCGCGATGCGTGGATCGATCCAGATGCTGCGTTCGGAAGTTGACAATGATTCACCGCAGGCGGAGTTGATGGAGATCATACTGCGGGAGTCGGATCGCCTGAATCAAATCATCACTGACTTTCTGAGTTATGCGCGGCCACGATCACTGGTGCAGGCGCGCGTGGACGTCGGCGATCTCTTGCATCAAACTTTTTCCTTGCTGCGGCATAGTCCGGAACTCAGTGGGAACCAGGTGGTCGAAGAGGAAGTCCCCGACGAGCGTATCTTCGCGAACGCGGACGAAGGACAGTTGAAACAGGTGTTTTGGAACCTCGCGCGCAACGCGCTTCAAGCGATGCCACAGGGTGGAACGCTCCGCGCGACACTGGACAAGAATTCGAACGACCGCCTGCGTATTGCGTTCTCCGACTCGGGACGCGGCATGACGCCCGACCAGGTCGAACGCCTATTCGAACCCTTTTCGTCGACGACGGGCGGCACGGGCCTGGGTCTGTCAATTGTTTATCAAATCATTCGCGATCATGGTGGTACAATCAATGTCCGCAGTCGTGAGGGACAGGGAACGACGATCACGGTCGAACTCCCAATGACAACGTCGAACGGCGACAACGCATGATCCCCCATTGTTGATTAGTCGATTCAAGACGTCATGGCCAATCTTCTAATTGTTGACGATGAGCTCGGGATGCGGCAGTTTCTGACGCATCTGCTCCAACGCGAGGGACACACGGTACGGGTCGCCGAGAATGGCAATGAAGCCATGGCCCAGCTCCGCGAGCAGGCCCCGGATCTGATCATCTCCGACATTCGCATGCCTGACATGAACGGCGTCGATCTTTTGCGGGCCGCGAAGGAATTACTGCCCGAAGTAGAAGTGATCATGATGACGGCCTTCGCGAACGTCGACACCGCACGTGAGGCATTTCTCCTTGGTGCCTACGACTTCGTTCAGAAACCATTCGACAACGATCTGCTCAAAGAGACTGTCACCCGCGCGCTCGACAAGATCACGCTCGTTAAAGAGAAAGAAGCTTTACTCGAAGAGAACAAGGCGCTAATCCAGGGACAACGCACGCGCGGGAAACTCGGCAATATCATCGGTCGCAGCCAGCGCATGCTTTCCCTTTACCAGATGGTCGAAACCGTCGCGCAGGTGCAGTCGACGGTGCTCGTTACCGGCGAATCCGGCACAGGTAAGGAACTGGTGGCCCGCGCGATTCACGATCTGAGTCCGCGCGCCGAGAAGCCGTTTGTGTCGGTCAACTGCGGCGCCTTCACGGAGACGTTGCTCGAGTCTGAGCTGTTTGGTTACGTCAAGGGATCGTTCACGGGAGCGAACGCTAACCGCAAAGGCCTCTTCGAGGCAGCCAACAGCGGCACGATCTTTCTCGACGAGATCGGGGAGATGTCGCCGGCGATGCAGGTCAAACTTTTGCGAGTGTTGCAGGAGCGAAAAGTGCGCCCGGTTGGCGCAACTGAGGAAGGCACAGTCGATACCCGGGTCATCGCCGCCACCAATCGTGATCTTGCGAGTATGGTTACTTCCGGAACGTTTCGCGAGGACCTTTACTATCGCATCTCCGTGATCCCGATCGAGCTTCCGCCCCTGCGTGAGCGGGCCGAAGATATATCCGATCTGGCCACACACTTTGTGCAGAAATTTTGCGCGCCCGCCGGACGCTCGTTAGGCATCAGCGAAACCGCGATGCGGTTGCTGGAGCGCTACTCGTGGCCCGGAAACGTGCGTGAGCTGGAACATACGATCGAACGCGCTGTCGCCCTCGAACGAACGAACACCATCGAGCCGGAACGTCTGCCTGAAAAGATCACCAACTACAATCCGTATCGCGTCGCGGAAGCGATGGAGTTTCCAGACGAAGGCATCAATCTCACGGCCCACTTGGACCAACTCGAAAAGACCTACGTACTGGAGGCACTTCAGCGCACATCGGGCAATCAGACCAACGCTGCGGAGCTCTTGCGATTGTCGGTGCGCTCGCTTAGGCACCTACTGGACAAGCACGGCGTTCGCGGTCTGACAGCACAGATGCGTGATGAGCGACGTGGTCCGGATTCCCATCCCCGCCGCCGGTCCACCGATGCCCCGGGCCGCCGCCGCGAGGACGACACCGGCGAGTTCGCTGCCGGTGTTGGGGAAAACTAACCCATTGTCAGTGGTCAGTAGTCCCGTGGTCAGTTCCATCGCGACTGGGCCACTGCCTACTGACAATTGACCCCTGATAATTGACTAAAGACTACTGACTACGGACCACGGACAACTGACCCTGCCATAAACCGTCATTCCGGCTCTGCCGAATTTTGTCAGCCTTTCTGAGACGCCCTTGGTCCAACCCCCTCACGAGCAAAATTTCGATCCAAAAAGATCTCTTTTTTGCCTTTGGCGGGAAAACCTCCAGTGGCACACCGGTTGTTAAAGCCCCTATCGACACTTCGCGCTTTGCGCGGCTCACAAGGGAACGGAAAGCCGGTGGCGCGAGAAATTTTATGGAAAACCCCCTAACTTTTAAGGAGCACCTAACTCGAATGACTACCAAACGCCAAGAAGGCTTTTCGCTAATCGAACTTCTCATCGTCGTCGCGATCATCGGCATCATCGCCGCGATCGCTATCCCCAACCTGCTCGCTTCACGTCGCGCCGCTAACGAAGCGTCCGCTCTCGGCACCATGCGCGTTATCTTCAGTTCAGAAGCTACCTACCAGGCTACCACTGGTGCCGGCGCGTACGGCGACCTTGCTGCGCTGGGTACGGCTGGACTGATTGATTCGGTTGTTGCCGGCGCCACCTCGGCTGCCAACGCGAAGAGCGGTTATGTGTTCGATTGCGACGCCCCCATCGCGGGCTCTCCAGTCCCCGCTTTTGATGCCGGCGCTATTCCTGCCACTTTCGGCGGTATAGCCGCCACCGGCACGCGCAGCTTCTACACGAATGAATCGGGCGTGATGTACTTCAACTCAACCGCGGCCGCGCCAACTGCTGTTGCAGCGACTCGTGTTGTGACGGGCACTGTACTCAACAACTAATCTCGGCTCACTTCCCCATTGCAGAGGCGAAGTAATTCGCCTCTGCATTTCTCTTAAGAGCCGATAATCTTTGTTCACGTAAACAACAGAGATGACGATACCACAACGACAATCTGGTTTTAGCCTGATCGAGCTTCTAATCGTCTTCGCGATTATCGGTATAATTTCCGCTATTGCGGTTCCAAATCTTGTCTCCTCGCGTCGAGCCGCCAACGAAGCCTCGGCCCTCGCGACCCTGCGAATAATTGTGAGCGCCCAGCACACTTATCGCGCGAGCACCGGAGCGGGCTCATATGGCAGTCTTGCCAATTTACGAACGGCGTCTTTGGTCGACACGGTAGTTAGCGCCAGCGACACCACGCCGAAGAGTGGTTACTTATTTACGACAGGCTTGGTGACGGGTCCCTCTTTTCCTGCTTTCGACGCCACCGCAGAGCCATCGATCTTTTCCGGAGTTACAGCCACCGGCTCACGCAGCTTTTTTGTTAATGAGGCCGGCGTGATTCAGTTTGCGTTTAGCGCGACGTCGCCCACGTGCACGGCGGACAATGCTAGAACGATCGCGGGAGGCACTCCCGTAAACTGATCGCGAACCATCCAATCGCCATGACCAATGTGGTAATCTTGATTTTGTCTCACGCAAAAGCGCAAAGATAAACTGCTTTGCGCCTTTGCGTGAGACAACACTCTACGATTCAAAACAAAATTCGCCTTGGCCACGACTGCGGCAATTACACAATCAACCAGTCACACAGAATCCAGACAAGGACGGTTCTGGCGCATAGCTGCTATTGCGCGCAATGCCTTTCGCGAGGCAGTGCGCGATCGTGTTCTTTACAACCTCGTGTTGTTTGTATTGCTGCTCACCGCAGCTTCGATTTTTATCGGCGAACTATCCGGAGGTCAGGAACGCAAAATCATCGTCGACCTGGGTCTGAGCGCAATGCTGCTCTTCGGCATGTTCATCTCAATTTTTGTTGGCGTCGGACTCGTTTACAAAGAGATCGAACGAAGAACGATCTACGCGGTTTTTTCAAAGCCAGTCGGTCGCGGCGAGTTTTTAGTTGGCAAGTATCTCGGTCTTTGTTTCACACTGCTGGTGAATGTAGTCGTAATGGCACTAGGAGTTTCGCTGGCGCTGTTGTATGTCAGTCGTGGTTGGGACCCGTTGATTCCTACAATTTGGCCCGCAGTGTTGTTGATCTACCTTGAGTTGATGCTGCTGACTGCCGTCGCACTACTCTTTTCCTCATTTTCATCGCCGGCGCTTTCGGCTCTGTTAACGTTCATGATCTTTATCGCCGGTCACTTTAGTGCCGACCTGAAGGTTCTCGCAGTCTCGCTGGGCAGCACGGGGGCACGGTGGTTCTTCGCTGCGCTGTACTACCTACTGCCGAATCTTGCTAACTACAGCTTCATTACTCCTGCTGCTCACGGTCGTACGCCTGCGGCAGGATTCGTATTCGCGAGCGCGTTGTATGCATTCGTCTACATCGTCGTGATCCTTGCGGCGGCAACACTCATCTTCAGCCGCCGAAATTTTAAATAACAGATGAACAACGAACGCTTGAAGACTATCACCCTGGGCCTGGTCGTCGTGGTCGGAATGGTCTGTGCTGTGCTCCTCGTTCGCTGGACCGATACTTTGCGACCACCCGTTGATCCGAACCAGATTGACGAACGTCTTTACGTTAACGACAAGACCGCACGCAGGATGAGTCTCGGCTTTAATGGTTTGGCTGCCGATTGGTACTGGATGCGTTCGCTGCAATACGTTGGGAAGAAGATGTTCAAGCATCCGGGCGATATTCGACTCGACGATCTCAGCAACCTGAACCTTAAGTTGCTAGCACCTCTGTTGGAAACTGCGACGACTCTCGATCCAGAATTTATCGAACCTTACGAATACGCGGCCGTCATATTGCCGGCGTTAGACGTACAACAAGCCATTCGGTTAATTGAAAAGGGCATTGCCGCGAATCCAAATGCCTGGCGACTTTATCACCATCTTGGTTACATCTACTGGCGCCAGGGTGAGTACGAAAAGGCCAGCGAGACTTACGGACGAGGCGCTCAGATCCCCGGCGCTCCGGCCTGGATGGAAGCGATGAGAGCTAAGCTTCTATCTGACGGCGGAAGCCGTTCAACCGCACGCGAAGTCTATACCCGCATGTATGAGCAATCGAAAGAAGAACACGTCAGGGAGATGGCGCGCAAACATCTGATGCGGCTGGACTCGTTGGACCAACGCGACGGTCTGCGAAAGTTATTCACGGCATATAAATCACGCAACGGAAAGTGCCCCGATTCCTGGCTCGAACTCGAACAGCTTTTCCGAACGTTACGCATACCCATGGACAAATCGGGAGCTCCCTTGGATCCATCCGGCGCGCCTTATGTCCTGCAAGCGGGCGCCTGCGAAGTCGAACTGGATTCGAAACAGACCAAGGTTCCTCTGAAATAGAGACGACTTAAAAGAATGCCGGTTATCGAAATCGCAAATCTGACGAAAGACTACCAGGTCGGTTTTTTCCGCAAACGTACGGTGCGTGCGCTGGACGATCTCTCACTTTCTGTCGACGCGGGACAGATCTTCGGTTTTCTCG
>Ga0209485_1000351_pt1 | contig 14194 bp, 16 predicted proteins | sample NCAS100_FD_187516 | JGI IMG/M metagenome (GOLD analysis project Ga0209485, IMG submission 187516) | Agricultural soil microbial communities from Utah to study Nitrogen management - NC AS100 (SPAdes) (version 2) | ecosystem: Environmental > Terrestrial > Soil > Agricultural land | place: USA... | reverse complement strand
TTATTTACCTGGAGTGAAAGATCGATCACAAGCGAACGTTATTACCATCACCGAAGGCCAACGCATCGATTTAGATGAACTGATTTTGCCGGCCAGATTTATTGATCGAACTCTCAATGGAATAGTTGTCGACGAGGATGGAAAACCTGTGGCAGGCGCAATTGTCTGGTTAAAAGAAAGACAGTATGACGACGCCGACATGCCGTATCGCAGAGAAACCGACAGCGAAGGTAAGTTCTCCTATCCGGTCTACGAAGGAATTAGATACTCGCTCAATGCATACGTTGAGTCCGGCGGACGTCAGGTAAAACGATCTGCGCCGTTCGAAGTCGTAATTGCCTCAAACCAGGAACCGATTAGACTCGTCCTCAAAAAGGAAAAGTAGTCGTTCGATTAGAAAAGTTATCTCTGCGTCCCCCTGTGTATCTTTGCGATCTCTGTGTTGAGAATTACGGCTTAACGCAGAGGGCGCAGAGATATGCAGAGAAAGTGCTTCAACATAACCGCATTCAGCGAGGCGAGGGGTGACGCAACGCATACAGGAAAGTTCCGAACCGCCCGCGGAGAGTTCTCTTCATCGGTCTCGACGTTAAGTGCACAAACGCACGGCGATGGGGATACATCGCGCGAAAACCTTCCACGCGCTCGTCGAGTTTAGCTGCTTCTTGATCACGACCGATCTTGTGCAGCGCATTTGCATGCGCGGCCAGTGAGTCAACCCATATATAACCGTTCTCTTCTCCCCATGCCTGTTGCTTGATCTCTAACGATCGACGCCGCAACGGCTCAGACTCCGCAAACTTGTCTTGAGCTTCGCAAATCTCCGCAAGACGATCGAGTGCCTCACTGATCGGAATTTGAGCATGCTTGATTTGGGCTTCGAGCTGCTTGTCGTGGGGCCGTCGTTGCAAGCGTGCTGCATCGGCGGCAGTGTGCAGTCTAATTTTTTCCTCGACGATTGCGAGTCTGCCGCGGGCAAGATCTTCCGCCTCCGGGTAGCGGCCTCGTGCGTGACAAAATACAGCAAGCTCATCAATAGCGCGTACGATCAGAAACTCCTTTGGCTCGTCCAGCGCTTCAGAAAACTTCAACGCTCGCCGGTACAGTTCTTCCGCTGGCCCATACTTTTCCTGTGCCTCATATATTTTCGCGAGCTCTTGAAAATAGTGTGCGAGCGATGCGTCTGAAGGACGATCCGCTTCGCGAATTTCCAACACTCGTTCAAACAATGGTTCAGCTTCGCTGTAGCGATGTTGCTCAACGTAGAACCTTGCGAGCCACAACGCGGTGGAAGTGTAGAGCTCGCGGTCGGGCCACAATTCCGGCTTCTCAGTTTCTTCGAGTGCCGCGCGATAATGCTCCTCGGCTTCCTCGTGTCGTCCTTGATCCTTATAGAGTCGCGCGAAGCCCATGTGCGCCGAGTGAACTTGCGTGTTTGGTTGGGGCAAGTTTAACGCGTCGTCCATTTGAGCGCGATAAAGGAGTTCGGCTTCCTGAAATCGCTGCTGCTCCTGGTAAAGCAGCGCGAGACTGTACCGAATAAAACTCAAATGGGACCGATCAGGCGAGCGCTCAGCTTCGGCTATCGCGCGCTTATAAATCTGCTCCGCTCCAACAAGATCTCCCGCGTTTCGCGCATTCCGAGCTTCTCTAGCGAACGCCTCGAAACGCTTCGTCTCCGCCGGCTCAAGAGTTGGATAGAGGGCGGCGCGTAACGCCTTCCCCAGTCGAGTATTTCCGAAATTCATTTCCTTCAAAAACCTTGACGCACTTTTAGTAGCAATATACATTGCGTGCGTCTCAAAGGTTCCAAGGTCAGTCTTCCTTTCACAAAAATAAAATATGCAAAAGCGTTTGATCGGAAACGTACTCCTCCTTAGTTTCGCCTTGATCTGTGCTGCTCAATCGACCGTCGCGCAAAACTCGCCCTGCGCCGGTAAGCCGGAAAGCGGTCTGCCCCTGCCGAGCACTTTTCTGCCCGCGAGACTCTCGCAGTTTCAGGCACAGCTCAAAACATTTCTGACGAGCGCAAAGTATCGCGATCTGAAATGGTGTGAAGACAAGAAGCTGCGCGACACTGGACCATTCGGCAACGGCGTCAGCTATGGCGTCCACCCAACTGTCAAAATTTATTACTCGCCTAACGTCATCGATTGGCTCTTACACAAGGATCGAAGCCGCTTGATCTCAGACGGATCGATGATCATGAAGGAACGACAACCCCAAAGCGGATCCCAACAAGCCGCACCTCGAGCAGGTGACGTATCTCGAATGGCTTAACAGTGGTTATCAGAACGAGATCGGTACGAGTTCACGAGCGCAGACGTGCCAGAATTGTCACATGCCTACGAAGTACAGTAACCACGCAGGCACGCTGGTCGTTCCTATGATTCAACAACCGATCGCGTTTATCGAAGACACTCAGTATCCGCAAACGGGCAACCGGTTACCGGATGACAAGATTACCGTTCGCTTTCGCAAAGAGGGTTTTGCGCGTCATCAACTGCAAGGTTTGAACATCACTCTCCTGGAACTGTTTCGACAGTTCATGTCGCCTTACAAGTCGAACGGAACCAACATCCTCGCTAATTCGATCCTCGGCGTCAGACAGAACGACTACATGTCCGGGATCGATGGGCTAACAAACTCGATCGACGCTTTTGTGCAACAGGCGCGAAACGCGACTGCGGAAGTTTCAGTATCGCCGGCGACGATCAGCAATCAAAAACTGGTCGCGGATGTGAGGGTCACGCCAAAACAAGCAGCGAACACTTTAACATGGTGTTCTTCCCTGTTCTTTGGTGTCAACTCATTCCGCGAACAGTTCAGTTTTACGGAGTTCTAATCCAACTCTCGAGTAATATGTACCTGAGGTATTCGAGCCCATGCGCAATTTGGTTTTCAACTCCGTCTTTGTTAACGACTATTCTTGCCCTGGAACTGGTATTCGCACCGCCTTTCCATCTTTGATGATGAACCTCAAAAATCCCTTACTCATTGTTACTGGCGGTCCGCCGGCTTCATAGACTTTTCCCTCCACAAGAGTTGCGGGAGCACCATCGATTGGTATTTTCTGAACGAAACCCGCAGGTACTTTCCCGTAGGTGATGGCGGGCAACTTATCTATTCGTCCATCGTCAGATGATTTCGGCCAGACTTGCCAAACGACTACATTCTTATCCGGATCTTGTCGGGTATAAGGAACATTCTGATTCTCGGGTGCGACCTCTTCTACGAAGAAAAAATCGAGATAGTTGACGTGCCCTCGCTCAAACGTAAATGACGGCGGAATATCGCTGCTCATTGAAATGGTGACGTGGTACTGGCAAGCTATCACTGGCAGAACTACAACCAGGACCATCAGCACTAGCTGAAGTTTGCCGAGTCTCCTGTTCCTTTTTAACTTGATTATCATGACAACAACGCTCCCACGAACTTAGAAGTTAAGGTTTGTCGGACCACAAGTGGGTCTGAGGTCTTGCGAAGTTAGTTTCGCAGTGAATCTCTATCCCGCTAAGAGGAAGATCAAAATTTGAGACCCGTCTCGGGTTGGTCCTACTTTGTCGAACTCTGGTCGGATAAATCGTTACGTGATACCAGCGTCCGTTGATCCGTCCCTCGAAATCCCATCCACCTGGATGATCAATGAAGTTGAGGTTCAGGAATTCCCAGAATCCTGCCCATTCAAGATCCGCCTTTATTTGCTTGAAGCTGCGATTCTGCCGATCTATTGGCCGTCCATTGTCAGCAAAATTCCAACCAATCGATTTGCCAAGTTGCCTCCAGTCTTGCAACCGCGTATTCCAACTGTCCGCTGAGTTGCAAGGATCAGGAAGAGGTGTAGGGCGAGGCTGTGGTTTAGGATCCTGCGGGCAACGCCCGCTGGGATCTGACTTGCGAACTGGGTTGCTTTCCACGTAGGCGAAGAAATTGATGCCTCCTAACAACCCGATCGGATCTTCACTGATAAAGCGCCCGAGTTGTGGATCGTAGAAACGGGCGCGATAGTAAAGCAGTCCCGTATCAGGATCTCGCTCGCGGCCCGTATACGTGTAGCGCGTACGCGCGCTGCCGGCATTGTTGCCGAACGAGTCGTAGTTCAATGTCTCAACTACTGTGCCGCTCCCATCCGTCAGCGACGTCGTAGTGCCGAGATGGTCCGTCAGGAAATAAGACACACCAGTTGTCGCGTTTGTCTGGCGCAGATGGTTGTCGACGCCGAGACCGTTTAGATAACTGGTTGTTACGGCCAGACTGGAGTTGAGGTCCAGCAGCACATTGTCGCCGTCGTAGACGAAACGTTCATCAGCGCCCGCACTGGTGGTGCGTTGAACGCCGCGATCGAGAGCGTCGTACTTGTAGTTAATAGTCAGCCCACTGGGCAGGCTCACCTGCTTCAACCGGTTCTCGCTATCCCAAGTGAAGTTTCTGGTGCCTGGACCATCTGTTCGCGAAAGCATGTTGCCATTGTTGTTGTAGCTGTATGTTGCCGATGCGGTGCTGGTGAGTTTGTTGACAGCCTGATAACCGTAAGTGGCGCTGAGGTGAGAGCTGGTGCGATTGCCGACTGCATCGTATCCGTAGCTCTCATTGCCACCCATCTTCAGCACGCTCAGCAAACGGTCGGCATTGTCGTAGTTGAAGCTTCGATTACCGGAGGAACCAAGCCAACTAACTATCTGGTTGGCATTGTTGTAGCCATACTGATGAATCGCCAGTGTGGCAGGCGACTTGGTATGCGCCAGTTCGAATAAACGGTCCAAGCCATCATAGGTCAGACTTGTCGTCACGCCATTCGGTGCGACGCGGCTCGTGAGACGATCCACTGCGACTACGGACCACCAAAACGCGCGGCTGCGTCTCGCGTGCCGGCATGCTGGCGATGGTCTTCAAGCTGACAAAGACGGCCGAACAAAACTGGCGCTTGCTTAAGGGGCATACGTTATTGGCCCAAGTGGTCCAAGGCGTGAAGTTCAAAAAACGGTATAGAAGAGGATCTAACGAGGTCGCTGTCTGATTTGTCCGTACCAACTTTTGACAAAAACTCTCTACTGCTCCGGTTGCGCCCCCAATCTCGACTGGTTCCGCGAGAGAATGAAACATGGTGCTTTAATCGTTCAGCGTACCACTGGAAGTTCCACTTCCTCCGCAGGCATTCCGAGCCGTTCCGCTTGTTCATATCCAATCCAAAGCCATGTGTCCACCTCCGATGGCTCAAGGCTGCCGCTGAGAACACGCCAGAAGCGATAAGTGTGATTAGAGTGGATTACGCTTCGTGCGAGAGAACTTAGATCGACCGTTTCGAAGTCCCCGGGCTGAGTAACTTCTAGTTCGATCATCTTGTATTCGTTGGGGCTCAGTTGCGCCAATTCGATCCTGCTTATGGCCTGAGTGTCAGCTTCTTCGGTCTCAAAGCCAAACTCTTCCTCCAAGGGGTCGGCCAACTGCGCGATCTCAGTTTGAAACTGGGAGTCACTCTTGGACTGAGACAGCGTTGAGAGAAGCATGTACCACGTGAACCACTGGCTCTTATTGTGCTGATTAACCAGGAAGCGCCGGGCCCAATGGTACAGATCCGTCGCCGCGTCATCGCCATAGGCGTCGACAATGATCGTGAACGTCCCCTTAATCAGTCCCTCAATAGCCGTGCGATACTTCTCCTCAAAATCCGGATCCGAATATCCCGAAAGGCCCGGAGCGATACCTTCTCGGTCCCGCTCCCAAAAATAATTTGCTGCTCGCAGTAATCCGTCGGGCCGGCGGGCCATTTCGCTGGGAACGCCCATTCGGTCGAGGAGCGGCTGGCAGCTTCGAATTCCAAGTACGCGAAACACATCTCTCCAATACAACATTTCCTGTATGTCTGAAACGTGGATTTGTAGTGGCATAGCTAATAAGCAAAAGCAGGTAAAAGGAGTCCTGGAAGGGAGCCTCCGAACAACGCGCCTCCAGTCAGGACGCCCCCGACGACGTACCCTCCGACTGTAACCTTTACCCAGAAGAGGTGTCGCTGACGAGCCGCTTCAGCAAAGGCGTCTAATTCGGCTTGGGTTTGTATGGGAACCCTAGAGTGTGGCGGACGCTGCAGTGCCGGGTTCGGTCGACTTATAGGCGAAGGCGCCGGTTGCTTTCTCGCGGACCAACATTGGCCCGGCGGTCGAGGGCCGCCTTTCCCCTCACAGTTCCTTTTCCATTCATCAAGTAAATCGCTCAAGCGCTTCCGCCATCCCTCATACTGTTCCTGGTGGCCTTCTACCGATCCGAAACGAGGATGCGGTGTGGATTTCCGCCAGTGTGACCATTGTAGCCCCTGCGGATCATTCCTTAAGTCATTGCCTCGTGAAGTTAAAGTATTAAAAGCTTCCCAAATAGCCTTGATAAGGTCTTTACACGAGCGCTGCTGCAAGCCCGAGGGATCGGTGTAATTGACCGGGCTATTTGCGACATAGGCGTAATAGTTGATCCCACCGGCTAGCCCGATCGGATCTTCACTGATAAAGCGCCCAAGTTGCGGGTCGTAGAAACGAGCACGATAGTAAAGCAATCCCGTATCAGGATCTCGCTCGCGGCCCGTATACGTGTAGCGCGTACGCGCGCTACCGGCGTTGTTGCCGAACGAGTCGTAGTTCAGTGTCTCAACTACTGTGCCGCTCCCATCCGTCAGCGACGTTGTAGTACCGAGATGGTCCGTCAAAAAATAAGACACGCCAGTTGACGTATTTGTCTGACGCAGATGGTCGTCCACGCCTGGGCCGTTCAGGTAACTGGTCGTCACGGCCCCACTGGAATTGAGATCGAGCAACACATCCTGCCCGTCGTAAACGAACCGCTCATCGGCGCCTGCACTGGTTGTGCGCTGGATGCGGCGACCAAGCGCATCGTACTTGTAATTGACCGTCAGCCCACCGGGTAGGCTCACCTGCGTCAAACGGTTCTGGCTGTCCCAAGTGAAATTTCTGGTGCCCGAACCATCAGTTCGCGAGAGCATGTTGCCATTGTTATTGTAGCTGTAAGTCGCCGATGCCGTGCTAGTCAGTCTATTGACCGCCTGATAACCGTAAGTACCGCTCAGGTGTGAGTTGGTGCGATTGCCAACCGCGTCGTAACCGTAGCTTTCATTGCCACCCATTTTCAACACACTAATCAAACGATCAGCGGCATCGTAGTTGAAACTACGATTGCCTGAGGAGCCAAGCCAACTAACTATCTGGTTGGCATTGTTGTAGCCATACTGATGAATCGCCAGTGTGGCAGGCGACTTGGTATGCGCCAGTTCGAATAAACGGTCCAGGCCATCATAGGTCAGGCTTGTCGTCACGCCATTGGGTGCGACGCGGCTCGTGAGACGATCCACTGCATCGTAATTGTAAGCAAAATTCTGGCTGGCAGCGTCGGCGAGGTTCGTCAGTCGATCGTCCACGTCGTACTGATAGGTGGAGTAGGAAGCGCCACCTACAGTCAAGCCAGTGCGATTGCCATTTGCGTCATACGAGTAGCCGAGTGTTTGCCCCCAAACGTCGGTTGTGCTGGTGATGCGATTGCGCGAGTCGTAAACGAAACTGACCGTGCCGTTCTGATTAGCAGCCGAGGTAAGACGCGATAGGTCATCGTAACCATACGTTGCCGAAGTCGAATCGGGATACGCAATGTTCGTCATCCGGTTCAAGTCGTCGAAGGTATAGGTTGTGATGGCGTTGTGGTAATCGGTGCGCTGAGTGCGATTGCCGACGGCGTCGTAAGCGTAACTCATGGAGGCACCGCCGCGAGTAGCCTGTAGCAGTCGCCCAAGCGGATCGTAACTGAACACATACTGCTGGCTCAGTGCGTCAATCACCTTCGTGTTTTGCGAGCGGGCGTTGTACTCAAACTGCGTAACCTGCAAAGCAGGATCGGTGATCTGTGTCACCCGATTAGCCGTGTCGTAAGCGTATGTTGTATCTCGACCGGCAGTGTCGGTTTTCTTAGTGACATTCCCGACTGCGTTGTACTCGAAAGTTTCCTGAAGTCTGGTGCCGCCCGAGAATGCCGGCGGATAGATGATCTTCTGTAGGCGATTGAAGGCGTCATATTCGTAATCGGTTACTCGCGATAACGCATCAGTGGTCGACGTTCGATTCGACATGAGATCGTAGCCGTAGCCAGTGATGTGATTCAAAGGATCGGTCACACTGGTCAAGCGATACGCCGCATCGTAAGCGAAGTTGGTCTCGCTACCGCGCGCATCTCTCACCTTCGTGCGACGACCGGCAAGGTCGTAAGTAAATTGAACAAAGTTTGTGTCGGGATAGATGACCTTTTGCAGTCTTCCTGCGGCATCGTATTCATAGGTCGTTATGTGACTAAGAGGATTGGTGACGCTGGTGAGACGCGCACGCATATCGTAGGCGAAGTTCGTGGTGTTGTTGAGAGCATCCTGTACCTGAGTCAAACGTCCGCTGGTATCCCATGTAAACGTCGTCACTTTATTGCGCGCATCGGTGACGGTTAATACCTGACCGCGGCTGTCGTAAGTGTAAGTCGTCGTATTGTTCAGCGCGTCTTTATACGTTAAGAGATTGCCAGTGCTGCTGTAGGTGTTTGTAGTTACGCCGCCCATCTGATCGGTGCGTGTCAACACTTTGCCGAGCGAATTGTAGGTATAGGTGACCGTGCCGGTCGGATCGACAACCGTGAGTACATTTCCAGCCGTGTCGTACGTGTAACTGGTAATGCGACCCAACGCATCAGTCGAGCTCGTCACGTTCAGCTTGTTGTCGTAAGTCCAGGTGGTGACTTGCGAGCCGCCGCCACAACTGCAAAGACCTTCAACGCTGGTGACGACGTTACGCGCTTTAGTTTTGTCGAAGAAGTATTTCGTCACGCGTCCGAGCGCGTCAGTCACGTCCGTTCGCGTGGCCGAAACATAACTCAGCGTGTAGAGCTCAACGCCACCATGCTTTTGGGAGGTGGTGGCGCGACCTTGAGAGTCGTAAGCGTGCGCTTCAAGGACGTTACCAAGTTTGTCGCTCACAGACGTCATCCTCAAAGCGCCGTCGTAAGCAAATGAATAGCCCGAGTTGTCGGCGTAAGTAACGCTCAGCAACTGACCACTACCGCCGTAGGTATATTCCGCGATGATTCCCGTTGTATCGGCAATGGCGGTCACACGCCCGTTTAGATTGACTAGGAACGACAGTATTCGTCCAAAGGGATCGGTCACCGACGACAGCTTGCCGCTCACATTGTATTGCAGACTGGTCAGGTTTCCATTTGCATCGCTCAGTGAGAGCAACCGGCCCGTGCTGTTGAATTGATGGACGGTGCCGTCCTTTAAAGATGACGCGTACCCGCCTGCGTTAGATGTGATCTGGCCATGGAAATCCCCTTCGAGAGGCAGAAACGAACCCGACGAACCGAGCGGGCGACCGAAATAAGTGGCCCTTCCACCAGCCTCGTTCAATCGAATCGTATTAGCATCGTAGACCTGTAGCGACTCGTCGAATGCTGACGTCCAGCCCTTACCAAACAATCCGGTGCTGGTGGCCTGGCTGTTGTAAGTTCGCTGCACGATGATCTGATGACCGGCGCCTGGCAAGACATGGTCCATCTGCTGCAAATACATGTTGCCGGTAGTAACATCTACGGGCTCTCCCACAGCCTTAGGTCCACTCGGAGGCTCCTCATCGTCACACGATCCCAGATTCGATCCGTCTCCTTCCACGTGCAACGTCACAGTCGTATCTGAACACTTCTGTAGGAGGTCGCAGATCCGGTATACAAAACTATCTGTACCGGCGAATCCAGCCGCCGGGGTGTACTGAAATTGATCCTGAGTAAAAAAGGGACCCGACAAACCAAGCAGTGAACCGTGAGCCGTACCAACCACGACTGAAGGCGTGCCCAGTTGATCGCCGTCAGGGTCAGTGTCATTAACCTTTACTGGCCCGATAATCGTTGTTCCCCGCACCCTGTATTCATCCGCTCCAGGCGTGGGAGGATTGTTAACGATGTTAAGACTCACGGTCGCCGGTGCGGAACAGAGACCCAAAGAATCACAGACTTTGTAGGTAAAACTGTCGGACCCGGTATAGGGGTTAGCAGGGTCAAACCGCTTACTGTCAAATGGGTTTGGTGGAGTCGGAAGGCCGTTTACAGTGCCGTGACTTGGAGGATTCAGAAAAACCCAGGTCATTGAGTCACCGTCAGGATCGAAATCGTTAACCATCATCGGCCCGATGACGGTGTTGCCATGAACTGTATAGGAATCGTTAACCGCAGTCGGCGCCTGATTGACGACGTTGATGGTCACTGTGGCCGGAGCGGAACAAATGTTAAAAGCAGCACAGGCACGATAAGTAAAACTGTCGATGCCTACGAAACTGGAATCGGTAAGTTGGTACTGAAAGGAACCGGCGGTTAGGCCGGAGATGGTTCCGTGGGTGGGTTGAGTTACGGCTTCAGCCGATATTAACGGATCGCCATCTGGGTCACTATCATTTGTCAATACGTTTCAGACTGCTCCGCTACCATGGCGGTTGAAAGTATCGTTGTTTGCGACAGGTGGGGAGTCGAATGCAGGGGCCATAACGTGCGCCTTGCCCTTCAAATACACTGAGAATCCAAGAATCAGGGAAATGAATACAAATCCAATCAAACTTAAGCCGTTATTCGGGTGAGTCATGGGTGGTCCTACACTTTGAAGTCCGTGACTAAGACGATTTGACTAGTAAGTTTGCGAACATCGGGAGCCCTGTTTTTCGATGCTGATGTGAACCTAAGGTCGCCCTGGAAAGATTCTTACTGAATGAGTTCGCGCATGCTACCTATGAGCAAATACACATGTCAACGAAATTGTTCGTTTTCCAGCGTCGACCAACAGCACGCCTTAGACTCGACTTCGTAGGCAATGAACTGGACAGATCGCTCAGCGCAAATCAATACTTTTTGCGAGATGCTCTGAACGTTGATCTCGCAGTTCGCGGAACATTCTTCGTTACCAGGTGTCTAACCCGTTCATGATTCCTCAATCGCGGCGACGTCTGCTTTGGCTGATGTGTTGCGGCCTTATTAGTAGTGCAGTTTTATCCTGTGCTTCGACGAATCCGCCGCGAACTCCCGCCGTCGCGCAGGTCGCAAACACACAAATCGAGAAAGCGCCCGTCAACCGGACACCCGTGATTCACGTGTTCGTCGCACTCGCTGACAACGTCAATCAAGGCATCGTCCCTGTTTCAGCAACTCTCGGTAACGGGGACAACGCGGCGACGAATCTCTACTGGGGGGCAGCCTTCGGCATCAAAACATTCTTCTCACGAAGTAAAGATTGGGAACTCGTTTCAGTCACACCCAATCCGAGTGAGACCATTCTTGAGCGTTGCATCTTCAAACACCGGCGCACTGCGTTACACATGATCGCCGACGCTTATCGAGGCAAAGAAATCTCACAAACCACAATGGACTTTCTTGAAGCGGCCGCCGGTAAACCCGGCGAGAAGCTCAACGCCGGGAGCGCGGAGTTTCACACCGGTGGTAGTGCAGACCTCGTCGCGTACATCGGACACAACGGCCTGATGGATTTCAAACTCAATTCTCACCCGCAGCGGCGTGACGATCGCGAACGACGCGCAATCATCCTCGCCTGCGCGAGCAAGTCTTACTTTTCTTCGGCGCTCCGCGAAAGCGGCGCGACGCCCTTGCTTTGGACCACGAACTTAATGGCGCCCGAGGCCTACGTTTTGTCGGCGGCGATAGATGGCTGGCTCAAAAAAGAGAGCGACGAACAGATCCGACTGCGTGCGGCGGAGGCTTACAACAAGTATCAGAACTGTGGCATTAAGGGCGCGCGAGCGTTGTTCGCCACCGGCTGGTGAAACCAAACCACCTCACAGCAGCGTTTTCAACTGACCGATAAACTATCGAAGCCCCGTCATTCCCCGCGCCAAAATGCCCAAATGGGTCGTTTAAACGAGATTGCAACGTGGCCTATCAATTGAACATGGTCAGCAGCGTTGCCGGCGCAGGTGCGATCGCTTTCAGTCTTAAAGATACGGACGAAACCACTACGGCGTTGCCCGTCGCTCCACTTCCGGACCAGATAAAACGATTCCCCAAAGAGTAAGCTACGATTCGGTTCCCGGTTCAGGCGCATAACGCTCATGTAGCTTAACCGGCTTCGACTTCTTTCGTAGCCGCAAGTTCAGCATTTCCACAAACACAGAAAAGCCCATTGCGAAATAGATGTAACCCTTCGGAACGTGATAATCGAACGCTTCGACGAGTAGCGTTACCCCGATCAGCAAGAGGAAACTCAAAGCCAGGATCTTGATCGTCGGGTGCCTGTCGACGAATCCGCCGACTGGAGCCGCGAAGAGCATCATGAAACCAATCGCGACGACCACCGCGCTGATCATGATTCCAACCTGATCGACCATTCCGATCGCAGTGATCACTGAGTCGAGTGAGAAAACCGCGTCGAGGAGGATGATCTGAATGATAACGCTGAGGAAGCTCGCCCGTACGCTCTTTGAGGCATGACCTTCCTCACCTTCAAGATTCTCGTGGATTTCAAACGTCGCTTTGCCGAGCAGGAATAGTCCGCCGCCGATAAGGATCAAGTCGCGGCCGGATATTTCCTGATTCAGGACTGTGAACAGCGGAGCCGTCAGGCCGATCACCCAGGAAAGTGAGAACAGCAGGGCCACTCTGATGAAGAGGGCGAGGCCGAGGCCGATGAAACGCGCACGCGGTTGCTGTTCTGCCGGCAGCTTTCCGGCAAGAATCGAAATGAAGATGATGTTGTCGATGCCAAGGACAATTTCGAGCGCGAGCAGAGTCAAGAACGCGACCCACGCTTGTGGATCAGTGATCCATTCCATGCAAAAGTTTCCCCTTTCGGATGCTCATAATCCTCAACAACATAACTAATAGCAATAGCGGACCAAAGATAATGAGCTCGGTGAGACAGATTTGTAGCACGTCCAATGCTGCATCCCAGATCGACGTTTTGCTCCATGTGTAATCAATCGGATTCGGTATCAGGAGCTTGTAGCGGTGGTTAGTGAATGGCCAAAACAATGCGATGCCGCGCGACTCGGTGATCAGATAATCGAGTAGTCCGTGTGAAGCGGTGGCGGCGCTGAATGCGATGAAACTTCTCAGGTTTCGCCAGCCTGTTATTAGTGCTGTAACCGCTCCGGCAAAAAGCGCGAACACGAACGAATGCGTAAACCCGTGGTGCCAACCGCCCCCACCGATGTTCAGCCAGTTCAGGATGTAATCAAAATCAGGGAAGACGGCGAGAAAAGCGCTGATGCACAGAAGCTTCCACAACGACGGTGCTTTGCCATGGACCGCTGCGGCCACACTTGCGCCGACCAGTGAGTGAGCAACGGGAAGCGGCATTATGATCGGCTGCTGATCTTAACCATAGTCTGCGAGCCCGCTCATTCTACACCAGCTAAAGTGACGAAACTGCGTCATTCTGTGTAATCTGTGGACCGAAATGCGACTGCGGTATCGACTTTCGCGGCATGGTACAATCGGCACATGTCCAAGACGGTCACCACAATAGACCAACACTCATCAGTTGCGCTTCCCCCTGAAGCCCTTGACGCACTCGGCGTTGAGGCTGGCGCAGAACTGGAGGTCGAGATTGTTGGAAAGGCGCTGGTCGTTCGCTCGATAGAAGAAGCTCAACGCTCGCGCGAATTCATGAGCACCTTCGAATCAATCCTCTCCAAACGGCGCGACGCTTACGAAGAGTTAGCAAAAGGCCCTGAGCAATAGTACTCCTCTCTAATGATACTTCCGGAGAAGCTCGACGTCCTGACGGTTCACGCGAGATTGATCGCCGAAACCGGCGGCACAAGTGGACTTAGAGACGAAGCCTTACGCGAGTCGGCCCTCGCCGCTGCTTACAATCGTCGTCATTATGAGAGCGCCGATGTTGTGAGTTGTGCGGCGACCTACGCGTATCACTCGACCCAAACCCACGCGTTCTTTGACGGTAAACGCGTCGCTGCCGCCGACACGGAAGCATTCCAGGAAACCAATGGATTCGAGTTTACAATGTCGAACGAAGAAGTCGTCTCCTTTTTTCTCGCTATCGCATCGAGCCAGGTAAGTCGCGATGAAGTTGAACGACATCTGCGAGAAAGAGTGAAGATAAAAGAGAGTAGTGACTAAGAGTCTCAATCAGACGCGTCTTGAATCTAAT
>Ga0209485_1000345_pt1 | contig 14303 bp, 9 predicted proteins | sample NCAS100_FD_187516 | JGI IMG/M metagenome (GOLD analysis project Ga0209485, IMG submission 187516) | Agricultural soil microbial communities from Utah to study Nitrogen management - NC AS100 (SPAdes) (version 2) | ecosystem: Environmental > Terrestrial > Soil > Agricultural land | place: USA... | reverse complement strand
ACAATGAGAACGAGGTCGTTTTCGTGCCCGGTAAGAGCGGGAAAATCGAATTTATCTTCACCGGGCTTTACGCCGCGAAACGGCTTTGAACAAAAAGTCTATTTTGAAGCGGCTCCGCCGCCCGATGGCTCGGGAGTAAATGTTGGGCTGCGCTCATGGTCCGGGCTTTGCCCGGCTTATGGGCCAAAGGCGGTAGCAAAGGGCAGAGCCCAACTAATTTCAATTAGTCGCCGGCGGCGGACGATGCGAAAGTACCTTTAGGGCTCTACGCCGCGAAACGAGTTCTCTAAACACCGACGAAGGAATATAATGCTGGGACGTTCCGGGGAGCCCCGATGTACAAACCTGAAGCATGGCGTTGCGACGATTCGGTAGACGACACCCTGCCGGGTTCTCCGACTGCGTCGAACCCAAGCGTCTTCGACCAGTGCCGGCTGCTCGATCTCCTTGGCCGCATCAACTACCGGATCATCAGCGGCAAACGAGTGTATGTTGAAGTCGACGGAGTTGTTTATAAGACTCTGTACGGCGGCTACTGGCGCAGCGTATTCACCGGCATCGAGCATTACCTGCTTCGATGTGAACAGGTCTCAGGCAGCACCTGGGCCAATGATACAAGGGGTGAAGGTAACGGCTCAGTCGATCTCCCCATTGCTTATTCCAAAGAAGGATGGACGGCGCGTGGACACTCTTTGTCGTTCATTCTCAATCGTGATTTTGCCTAATGAAAACTAAATTTTTTACACGGATCCTTCCGATCCTCCTCTTCGTCGCCGCAGTGTGTCTTACGGCCGCAGCCCAGGCACCAGATCTGAAACAACCGATGCCCGTCGATCCCGCGATCACGATGGGTAAGTTTCCAAACGGACTCCGTTACTACATTCTCGCCAACAAGAAACCGGAGAAGCGCGCTGAGCTTCGACTGGTGGTGAAAGCAGGATCCGTTCTCGAAGAGGACGATCAACGCGGACTCGCCCACTTCGTCGAACACATGGCGTTCAACGGAACGAAGAACTTTCCGAAGCACGACCTGATCGCGTTCATTGAGTCGTTAGGCATGCGCTTCGGCGCGGATCTGAATGCCTATACGAGCTTCGACGAAACCGTCTACATGCTCCAGGTCCCGACAGACAAACCGGGAGCGATCGAGCGGGCGTTCCAAGTGCTGGAAGACTGGGCACACAACGTCACATTTGAACCGGCTGAGATCGAGAAGGAACGCGGCGTCGTCATGGAAGAGTGGCGCGGGAGTCGCGGCGCCGGAATGCGCACCGTCGAAAGACTGTTTCCAATCGCGTTCAAGGGATCGCGTTACGCGGAAAGGATCCCGATCGGGCTACCGGCGATCATCCAAAACGCCAAACCGGAACGTCTGGTCCAGTTTTACAAAGACTGGTACCGGCCGGATTTGATGGCCGTCGTCGCGGTCGGCGATTTCGACAAAGCAGCAATTCAAAAACTTATCGATAAGCACTTCGCATCGTTGCCCGCTTCGACCAATCCACGACCGCGTACAACTTACGACGTGCCGGATCGCGCCGACACCAGTTTTGCGATTCTCACCGACAAAGAGACCGCTAACACGAGCGTTGAGTTCAGCACGCTACTGCCTGCTGAAGAAGAAGGCACCATCGGCGTTTACCGGCAAAAGACTATTGACCGACTTTTTTCCGGAATGCTGAACGCGCGCTTTTCCGAGATGACGCAAAAACCTGATGCGCCATTTCTCTTTGGCTTCACAGGTCGCGGCGCTTTTCTCGCACGGACGAAAGAGATCGCGTTTCTGTCGGCGGTCGTGAAAGACGACGGCGTTGAACGCGGGTTGCGCGCGCTGCGCACTGAAGCGGAACGAGTTGCGCGTTTCGGGTTTACCGAAACCGAGCTCGCGCGTCAAAAGACCGATATCCTGCGAGCTTACGAACAGTACCTCGCCGAAAAAGCAAACACGCAGTCGTCCGCAAAGGCGGCCGAGTACATTCGTAACTTCCTGCAAGGTGAGACGTTGCCCAGCGCCGATGACGAGTATGAGTTACACAAACGGTTCCTCCCGGGGATCACACTCGCAGAGATCAATAAACTCGCGCGCGAGTGGTTTCCAGAGGGCACTAAGAATCGGATGGTCGTGTTGACGGCGCCGGAGAAGAGCGGTTTGACGATACCCGATGAAGCAAAGCTTGCGGCGATCATCAAAGAGCCACCGCCGGCCGATTTGAAGGCGTACGTTGATACCGTTTCGAGTACGGCGCTGATCGAGTCGCCGCCGTCAGCAGGCAAGATCACGAACGTTACTACCAACGAGAAAGCAGGTCTGACGATCTGGGAACTCAGCAATGGCGCCAAAGTGGTGCTCAAGCCGACGACGTTCAAAGCGGATGAGATCCTGTTTCGCGCGGCGAGTCCGGGTGGAACTTCACTCGCAAGCGATGCGGATTATATTCCCGCCAGCACTGCGACGCAGGTGCTATCAGCGGGCGGCCTCGGCAAATTCAGCGTGATCGATCTTGGGAAGATGTTGACAGGCAAGGTCGCGTCTGCGAGTGCTTTCATAGGTGAACTCGAAGAGGGACTGACCGGGCAGAGTTCTCGCAAAGATCTTGAAACGATGTTCCAGCTTATTCATTTGCGCTTCACGCAACCGCGGGCCGATAAGGACGCGTTCGCCGCGCAGACGACGCAGATGAAAACGCTGCTCGCGAATCAAAGCGTGGTGCCGGAGTTTGAGTTTTACACCGAGCTTACGAAAGCGCTTTTCCAGGACCATCCTCGACGACAAAGACCGACCGCGCCGATGATTGATCAGTGGAACCTCGACAAGTCGCTCGCGTTTTACAAGGACCGTTTCGCGGATGCGAGTGATTTCACGTTCTATTTCGTCGGCAGTTTTGACGAAGCGACGCTCAAGCCGCTCGTCGAGCGTTATCTCGCTTCGTTGCCTTCGTTGAAGCGCAAAGAGACGTGGAAGGACGTGGGCGTCAAATCTCCTACGGGCATTATTGAGAAGCGAGTCGAGAAAGGGATCGAGCCGAAGAGTCTGTCGATGATTGTTTTCGACGGTCCATTCGTTTTCGACCAGGAAAGTCGTGTAGCGTTCCGAGCGATGGCGGAGATCCTCGAAATGAGACTCCTCCAGGAGTTACGCGAAGAACTCGGTGGCACTTACAGCGTGAGCGTCAACGACAGTTATCAGAAGTATCCGAAACCTGAGTATTCGATCTCGATTCAGTTCGGCAGCTCGCCGGAGCGAACCGAGGATCTGATCAAGCAAGTGTTTACGGAGATTGAGAAGTTCAAAGCGGAAGGACCCACGGAGAAACAACTTACGGATGAGAAAGAGGCGCTGCTTCGTGAGTTTGAAACGCAAAGCAAACAGAACGGGTATCTTCTGGGCCAGATTTCGTCGCGGTTCTTTAACGGCGAAGATCCGGCAGGCATCTGGCTGATGCCTGAGTTCTACAAGAAGCTGGACGCGGCAGCGGTCAAAGAGGCAGCGAAGAAATACTTGAATACGTCGTCGTACGTGAAGGTCTCGCTGTTTCCGGCGAAGAAGTAGGATTTCTCCCGATGGAAAAGAAAACAAGCGCCCTTACTCCACCGTATGGGCGCTTTCTGATCCGGCTGACGAAGCCGTTCCCGGATTTTGATTTCTCATTCATTAAACCGGTTCGTAGAAGAGCGGTGCGCACCAAATCGATAGGGAGGGTGGAGGCGAGGCATCCTGGAAGCCACGCGTCATCTGCGCGACGTGTTACGGGCAAAAGGCTATGACGTGCACTATCAACAATTCGTCGGCGGCCCTGATGGGTTGAGCTGGCGTGGCTTGCTCGCTGACGGTCTAATGGCTTTGCTTGGACCGCGCTAAAGCAGTTTTCGTAGCGTCGTGAGCAAGTGGTCTGCGTCATTCGTTGCGAATGGCATTGGCGGTCGGATTTTTAAGACGTTGTGCAATGGACCATCCGTGCCGATCAGGATCCCCTCGTCACGCATTGCATTCACGATACGATCGGCGTCTTCCTTTTTTCTTAGTTCAGCACCAAGAAAGAATCCGGAGCCGCGGATGTCACGGATCACCTCGTGTTGTTTTTGCAAATCGCGTAATCCATTGAGTAGGTGCTCGCCCACTATTTGTGCGTGAGCTTGAAGGTTTTCCTCCTCCACAACCTCGAGTACTGCTAACCCGATCGCACACGACACCGTATTCCCGCCGAACGTGCTGAAAAACTCCATACCATTATCGAATGATGCCGCGATCTCGGGTGTTGTTATCACGGCCCCGATGGGGTGTCCGTTGCCGATCGGCTTTCCCAGCACGACGATGTCGGGAATGACGCCGTAACTCTCAAACGCCCAGAAGTGCGTGCCGATACGCCCGTAGCCCGTTTGCACTTCGTCTGCGATGCACACTCCGCCGGCGTCGCGTACCGCGTCGTAAACCCGATTTAGATAACCCTGAGGCAGAACAATCTGACCGGCGACGCTAGGCATTGATTCGGCGATAAAAGCGCAAAGTTTGTCGTTCGTCTTGATGACGTCGATAACCTGTTGCACATCCTCGGCTGTGCGGGGAAGCGGAACTTTGTGTACCCATGATGGCGGGCCGTTTCCACCCGGACCGTCGTGTTTGTACGGACTGATGTCGATCAGCGTCGTAGTGTTTCCGTGGTAAGCGTGATCGAGAACGATCGTGTCGCGCGCGTTCGTGTGTGCGCGAGCCAGACGGATCGCGAGCTCGTTTGCTTCGCTGCCAGAGTTGACGAAATAGCAGACGTTCAACGGGTCGGGTAATGTGGCGGTGAGAAGTTCGGCGTAATTCAGAATCGTATCGTGCAGGTAACGCGTGTTGGTGTTTAGCGCCTGCATCTGTCGCACACCGGCTTCCACCACTCTCGGATGACAATGTCCCACGTGCGCGACGTTATTGTAGGCGTCGAGATACTGCCGTCCCGCATCGTCGTAGAGATACTGCATCGAGCCACGCACGACATTGATCGGGTTGTCGTATGCGATGCCCAGATTGCGTCCAAGCAACCGCTTTCGGGCTTCAATTATCGATTTCATTTGTGTTTCAACTTCGGCAACGTTTCCACTATGGCTCGTTGGCTAATCCGCAGGTACTCGTTGTCAGGTCGTTGTTGTAGCTGGTGCGCAGCAAGGCAAACACTCATCGCCAATCGCAAACGTACGAGCGGCCATAACACACCACGCTCTTCAACCGTCAATGGAAACTCTTTCGTGTAGCCATCAATCACGTGCGCGGCCGCGGCGGCTATATCCTTTTTTCCAAGCACGACATACGCAAGGGCAACCGCCAGATTACCGACGGTCCAACTATAGACTATGTCACCAAAGTCGATCAGACCTGTCACGCGGTCCGCGTCTACCAGAACGTTGTAGTCGTTCGCATCCCCGTGAATCACACTGCGACGCAAATCCAAAGTCACTTCAAACCGGGATTCAAAAACCAACTCACGTAAACTTGAATCCTCGATTAAACCCGCATGCTCATCGATTACTCGATTGCCATTCGCGAGGTCCCAATGAAAATCACGATGCACCGCCGGGTGATCGAAGTCCGCTAGCGCACGGTCCAACTGCCCGAGCTTTCGCCCGAAATCACCTAATAACTCCGGTGTGTGCGTCGCTTTCGCCAGTGGCATTCCTTGGAGATACGTCACCAGCCGAACAAGATGATCCGCTTCAGTGCTGATTAGTTCGCCGTTCAAGGCCGGCACAACGCGTGGACAAAAGGAAATCCGTGTTCCCAGATGCTCCAGAACTGCATTTTGTGCCTCGAGCAACACGCGCGATTCCATCGCGTTTGCAATCTTCAACACGAAACGTTCACCTGCTGCATCGAGCAAAAAATTCTGATCACGCTCGCTCGGCAACACACTCGCTCTCGCGCGCACACCAAACAACTCCTCCGCGATCCGACTCGCGAATTCCACATCGAAAACAGGCGTGTGCCTCAACAACTGCATGGGATGCCGCTAAACTAATTGAAAAACCGCTATAATCACAAATCCGTGACGCAGCTAATCTCAACCATCGCCATAGCAATGGGCGCTTCGTGGGTCTCAGGCATCAATCTTTACGCCTGCGTCGGCACGCTCGGTCTGCTGGGCCGTTTCGCAAACCTGCAACTTCCCGGCGAACTTCAGGTGTTGACGAGTTGGTGGGTCATCGGTGTCGCTGTCACTCTATACGTGATCGAGTTTGTGGCGGATAAGGTGCCGTGGATCGACAGCACCTGGGACGTGATTCATACCTTCATTCGCGTCCCCGCAGGCGCAGTCCTGGCAGCGGGCGCTTTCGGCGATTTCGATCGCGGCATTCAGGTGATCGCGCTGCTCTTAGGCGGCGGACTGGCCCTCTCGTCTCATGGAACAAAAGCGGCGACGCGCCTCGCGCTGAACGCAAGCCCAGAACCAGTTTCAAACTCGGTCGCCAGCATTATTGAAGACATAATCGCGGTTGTTTCGATAGTGATTTCTGTGTTCGTGCCAGTACTGATATTCATCATCGTCGGCGTCGGTTTAGTGATATCGTTCATGGTTTTCAAACGCATTCGCCGGTTCTTCCAACAGGTGACGAGGACCGTTCGCGGATGGTTTGCACCGGCCACGTCTTAATTCAAAAAAGCTCGCGCAGTTTCAGGAGGACGGCTATGCTCCGGTCTGGTTCTCTCGCGTTGATCACGCTTCTCTTCCTGGCGCTTCCTATCTACTCGCAAGCGCCAGATCCGTCACTCTATAACGGTCTGCGCTATCGCCTTGTTGGACCATCGCGCGGTGGGCGCGTTACGACTGTGACCGGCGTTCCTTCAAAACCACGAACCTTCTACATGGGCGTAGCCAGCGGCGGCCTCTTTCGCACGCTTGACGGCGGCACAACCTGGACGCCGTTAACCGACGGAAAAGTGCCGGTAGGATCAATCGGCGACGTCGCAGTCTTTGATTCGGAGCCGAACGTCATCTATCTCGGAACGGGTTCCGACGGTGTGCGTAGCAACGTCTCAACCGGACGCGGTATGTATAAATCGACGGACGACGGCCAGACATGGAAGTTCATCGGCCTCTACAACGCGGGACAGATAGGTGCGGTGCGTATTCATCCGACGAATCCGGACATCGTTTGGGTGGCGGCCGGCGGCGACATCTTCAAACCGAACGCGGAACGCGGCATTTTCAAAACCACTGACGGCGGTAAAACGTGGCGCAAGGTTTTGTTTATCTCAGACAACGTCGGCGCCATGGACGTTGAGATACAACCCGGCAATCCAAATATCGTTTACGCCTGGATGTCGCGACTGGAACGTAAACCATGGACCATCATCAGCGGCTCGCGCGAAGGCGGCTTTTACAAAAGCACTGACGGCGGCGAAACCTTCACGAATATCTCCGCCGGTCTGCCTAATGACTTGATCGGCAAAGGTAATCTCGCCGTCACTGCTGCAAACCCGAATCGTGTCTACGCATTGATCGAAGCGAAACCCGGTGGTGGCTTTTATCGATCCGAAGACGCCGGACAAACATGGGCTTTGATCAACTCGCAGGGCTCGCTGATTCAGCGTCCGTTTTACTACACGACACTCGGCGCCGATCCTTCGAATGCCGACCTCGTCTACGCCGGTGCTGAAGGTTTCTTCAAGTCGGTCGATGCCGGCAAGACATTCAGCGCCATGCGCACGCCTCACGGCGACAATCACGATATCTGGATCAATCCGAAGAACAGTCAGACGATGGTCCAGGCAAACGACGGCGGCGCTAATGTCTCGTTCGACGGCGGAAGAACGTGGTCCACGCAAATGAACCAGCCTACGGCTGAGATCTACGGTGTCTGGGTCGACAACCAGTTTCCCTACAAGCTATACGGCGCTCAACAGGACAACACGACGCTCATCATCTCGAGTGTCGCCGAACCAAATTCAACTGCCGATTGGCGAACTGGTCCAGGTTGCGAAACCGGACCGATCATGCCGCATCCGCTGAATCCCGAGATCGTTTACGGATCGTGCAAAGGCCAGTACGGCGTGATGAATTTGAAGACCGGGCAGGAGAAGAATTACTGGATTGGCGGGCAGTCGCTCTACGGAAACCCCGCCAGCGATCTGATCTACCGCATGCAACGCGTTTCGCCGATGGCGACCTCGCCGCATGATCCGGAAGTGCTCTACTACGGATCGCAGTATGTCCATCGCACGCGCGACAAAGGCGTGAGCTGGGAAAGGATCTCGCCCGATCTGACTGCTCGTCCCGATTGTTGCCAGGGTGTCAGTGGTGAGCCGATCACGCGCGACGTAACGGGCGAAGAGTTTTACAGCACGCTTTATGCGATTGCAGAGTCGCCACTGGAGAAAGGCGTGATCTGGGCGGGTGCAAACGATGGTCCATTCCACGTAACGCGCAACAACGGCAAGACGTGGGCGAACGTGACGCCGAAGGATATACCTCCGGGCGGGCGTGTGCAGTTCATCGACGCCTCGCCTCACCGCAAGGGTTCGGCATATTTCGCGGTTTATCGCTGGTTGCTGGGCGACTACGAACCTTACATCTACCGCACTGACGATTACGGACAAACCTGGACCAGGTTAACTACCGGACACAACGGCATACCCATCGACTGGCCGACGCGCGTCGTCCGTGAAGATCCCGATCGTCCGGGACTGTTGTACGCCGGCACCGAGTTCGGCATGTTCATTTCCTTTGACAACGGCTCGCACTGGCAGTCGTTTCAGTTGAACCTGCCGAACGTACCGATCACAGACATCAAGGTACATCGCAAGGATCTGATCGTTTCGACTCAGGGCCGCTCGTTCTGGATCATCGACAACGTCACTCCGCTGCATCAACTGACGTCGCAGATGAGAAGGTCTGACTTCCACGTGTTCAAACCGCGCGATGGATACCGGACGCGCGTCGGTGCAAGTAGTCTGGGACCGACGATTGACTATTACCTGCGCTCGGCACCTGCGCAGGGGATCGGCGTTGTGATCGAGATTCTCGATGCGAAAGGAAATGTGCTCAACTCCTATAGCAGCGAAGTTCCTGTGTTGCGCAATCCTCGCGGGAGTGGCGTTGGACCAGCGATGCCCGGTGCGATGCCTGGCGTTGGCGGCGCGGGACCGGAGTCGCAGCCGCCGGATCCTGATGCTGCGCCGGTGCGACGGTCCACGCCACCTCCGCGTGTTACGAAAACTGCGGGACTCAATCGTTTCGTGTGGGACATTCGGAACCAGGCAGGCGTGACGTTGCCGCCGGGTCGTTACCAGGCCCGCATTAAGACAGGCGGCGCCGTCTTCACGGAGCCATTCAATGTCTTGATCGATCCGCGTGTCGCGGCGGATGGTGTGACGCAGGCTGATCTACAGGAGCAGTTCGAACACAACGTGCGCATGCGCGAAATGGTTTCCACCGTCAACCAACTTATGACGAGGGTACGTCAGGCACAGAACACGGCCGGAAATGATCTCGAAACCGCAAAACGGCTCACAACGATCGCTTCAAAACTCATGACCGAGCCGGTACGTTATGGTAAACCCGGACTCCAGGCGCACATCACTTATCTCGCGGGCATGACAGCAAACGTCGATCAAAAGATAGGCCGCGACGCTATCGAGCGTTACGAGGTATTGAAGAAGGAGTTGAATGCGATACGCGCCGAAGTCGATCAAGTGCTTGGTCCAGCGAGGACGACAAGCACTAACGGCGCTCGACAAGAACCATGAACAGTCAGCGTATCGTTTCGTTCTTGCCATCGGCGACCGAGATAGCGTGTGCGTTAGGTCTCTCGGATTCGCTGCTCGGCATTACGCATGAATGCGATTACCCGCCGGAAGTGCGCACGAAGCCAGTCGTCGTGCGCAACGTGTTGCCCATCGAGCAGATGAGCCAGAGCGAGATCGATCACGCGGTGGCGGAACGAATGCGTGCGGGCCTTAGTCTGTATCAGATTGACGAGTCGTTGCTGCGCGAAATCGCGCCGGATCTGATTCTCACGCAGGATCTTTGTCAGGTGTGTGCTCCTTCGGGGAACGAGGTCTCGCAGGTGCTCAAGTCGTTGCCGAAGACACCGCAGATCCTGTGGATGACGCCGCGATCGTTGAGCGAGATCTTCGACAACGTTCGCGATCTCGGAGCTGCCACTGGACGGACGACGGAAGCCGATGCGCTCGTGAACGGTTGCACGGCGAGACTCGCAACACTTTCGGAGCGAATGTCAAAAGCGGCCACGCGTCCGCGCGTGTTCTGCATGGAGTGGCTCGAGCCGGTTTATGCCAGCGGACATTGGGTGCCGGAACTCGTGAAGATCGCCGGCGGCATCGACGAGTTGGGAAGTGAGCGCGGGGAGTCGGTGCGTGTGTCGTGGGACGACGTCGCAGCGTGGGCGCCTGAAATACTGATCATCATTCCGTGCGGTTTTAACCTGCAACAGACGATGAAACAGATTTGGAGCGTCTTTGCTCCCTATGGTTCCGGCGCCGGCCGATCTCATTTCTTCAATCTGCCAGCAGTCAAAAACAACCGTGTCTTCGCGGTCGACGCAAATTCTTACTTCGCTCGCCCTGGCCCGCGCGTCGTCGAAGGCGCCGAACTCCTCGCCCACCTAATCCATCCAGAACTATTCGACGACACGCATTCGGACTCATTTCAACGCGTCGACATAGAGCTACTGCGCGGCGTTCTGCTCGAAGGAAAAGACTACCACCTCCAAAACGGCGCGATGGTCTTCACCTCCAGCTACCTGCAGCGCCGTGGTTACTGCTGCGACAGCGGCTGCCGGAACTGTCCGTACTAATTACAGCAGTCGAATCTTAACGAATGGGGTTCCGCGGGAGGCCTGTTTTGACCCATTCTCTGGCCAACTCGAGCGCAAACGAATCCCGGTCGACAACTTGCAGCACGTGATCCGCTTCGGATTCGTCACCCAACAAACGATCGACCGGAACGTCAGCCAACGGAGATTCCACTATTTGTTGCACCTGGGCCATTGTAAGTCCTTGCGCATCGACGTTTATGCACCGCGTAACGAGGCGTTCACCGAGCAGTCGTTGCAGCAGCTCGGATCGTACGCCTACTTTTACCTGAGGTTCGTTTGCGGGCGGGATGTGCACGACGGACCACAACGCAAGCTGTCGATCTGTCTCTCGCTCAATGTCGAGCGATGCCTCTTGTTGCCGCAACTCGTTGAGAAACTTCGCGCACAGCGGAAAGGCGGCGGAAAAACGATCAAGAACACCGCTTGGACTGGCCATTCCGCAGAACCGGCCGGTAGCGTCACGAAACACTAACTGTCTTACTCCCGTGAGTGCGTCTAAGAGACTGGAGAGTAGAAAAAGCCGGGTGGACCACCAAAGATCGCCATCGCCAAGATCAACCACAATCGCTCGTGTCGAACCAGCTCCCTTGACCATTGTCTTGATGGCGTCAATGGCGCTGTCGAACAACGCCTGACCTTCTCCGAACCCACCCATCTCTCCGGCACTGACCGACGTCTGAACAAGCACGCGATCGACCATGAACCGATTGAGCCCCTGAGCTGCGACTGCGGCTGCAACCTGGCTGGCGACGTCATCCGGCGTGCGAAACATTCCAGCGAGGTAGTTTGTCCCGAGCATTGAACGGAATCGTGCGATGTTGGATCCTGGTTTAGTCTCGCCGCGTTGAGGTTCCGTGCTCATCGCATCGATGCGATTGGTTGGCCAGGGAGTGTCGGTATCAAGCAGGAAGGCAAGGATGGGCTTTTTCTCTTTTACAGCCTCGTTGTATTCAAGTTCTGTGATCGAGAGCGCGCCCGGTGCTCCAGGTGGAGGCTGGTCGTTAGGAATATAGCCATACCGCCACGCAACCATGACGACGTAAAGATTCGATAGACGAACGTCCGCGAGGCAGCGATCCAAAGGTTTATTCCCTTCAGCCACATATTGCTCCATTCCGATCACGTCATGGCCCATTCGCCGGAGCGTCCGATCGACCACACTTCTATGCTCGATAAGGTCCTGGTAGGTAGATGAGATGTAGATCTTCATCGGAGTTTGAGTGTCCTCCCTGCGACCCAGATCAGATCCTGGCTCATAATTAATTGAGGTCTTGGCCGCTTAATATTTCAAGTAATCTGGGATTTCGTGAAGTCCACTTTAGGACGATTCGCCTTGCCTGTACAACCTCAGAGGCCCCCCAATATACTAACGAACTTGCAATAACTCTCCCGAATACACCCTGATAGGAAGTCTAATTATGCGCGTTCTGACTATCCGCAGCCTCGCGCTGCTCGCCGTTATCGCGATGATCGTTTCGGTCGTCGTCGTTAAGACTGCCCAAATTTCCAATGCAATGAACCCTGAAACCGAACTTTCAACCAACGAAAACCCGTTGCTGATGAAGTGGGAAGGGCCGCATGGTGGCGTGCCGCCGTTTGACCGCGTCCAGATTCCGCTCTTCAAACCAGCGCTCGAGACAGCCATGGCGGAACAGCTCGCGGAGACCGACGCCATCGCCAGGAACACGGCTGCGCCCGATTTCGAAAACACCATCGCGGCACTCGAACGCACCGGCAAAACATTCGATCGCGTGACAACGGTTTACGGAGTTTGGGGCGCGACGATGGCCAGTCCTGAATACCAGGCCGTGCAACGCGAAATGGCGCCGCGACTGGCTGCTTTCAACGACCAGATCACGCAAAACGAAGCGCTCTTCAAACGCATCGAGGCCGTCTACAACTCGCCCGCGAAAGCGAAACTCACGCCTGAGCAACAGCGTCTCACATGGCTTTACTACACAAACTTCGTGCGCGCCGGCGCTCGTCTGTCACCCGAAGCGAAGAAGCGACTCTCGCAGATCAATCAGCAGCTCGCCGGACTCTTCACGAAGTTCAGCCAAAACGTGCTTGCCGAGGAAACAGATCAGTTTATCGTGCTGAAGAGCGAAGACGAGCTCGCCGGACTGCCGCAGTCATTGCGCGACGCGGCCAAAACCGCAGCCGAAGCGAAGAAACAACCCGGCGGGTGGGTGATCGTGAACACTCGCTCGTCGATCGATCCGTTCCTGACCTACTCCGATCGTCGCGACCTTCGTGAAAAAGCATGGCGCATGTTCGTAAACCGCGGCGACAACGGCGGCGAGCACGACAACAACGCGATCATCACCGAGATCCTGCAACTGCGCGCCGAACGCGCCAAGTTGCTGGGTTACAAAACGCACGCTCACTGGCGTCTCGAAAATTCAATGGCCAAGACTCCCGAGCGCGCTCTCGAATTGATGGAAGCTGTGTGGAAGCCCTCGGTGGCGCGCGTGCACGAGGAAGTCGCCGACATGCAGGCACTCGCCGACAAGGAAGGCGCGAAGATCAAGATCGAACCGTGGGACTATCGCCACTACATGGAGAAGGTCCGCAAGGCGAAATACGATCTCGACCAGAACGAAGTCAAACCCTATCTACAGCTCGAGAAGTTACGTGAAGGCATCTTTTGGGTTTCCGGCGAACTCTTCAACTTCAATTTCACGCCGGTAACGAACGTCCCGGTGGCCCATCCCGACATTCGCGTCTGGGAAGTTACTGACAAGACCAGCAAGAAGCACATCGGTCTGTGGTATTTCGATCCCTACGCTCGCGCCGGCAAGCGCTCGGGCGCGTGGATGAATGCGTATCGTTCGCAGGAACGCGTCAACGGCGAAATCACGACGATCGTTTCCAACAACTCGAACTTCGTGAAAGGCAAGCCCGGCGAGCCGGTGCTGATCTCCTGGGACGACGCGCTTACGATGTTCCATGAATTCGGCCACGCGTTGCACGGCCTGAGTTCGAACGTCACTTACCCGTCCGTGGCCGGCACTGCCGTTCCGCGCGACTACGTCGAGTTTCCGTCGCAGCTTTTGGAACACTGGCTGCCGACGCCAGAAGTGTTGCAGCGATTTGCGCTTCACTATCAAACGGGCAAACCGATCCCGCAGGAACTCGTCGACAAGATCAACCGATCGGCGACGTTCAACCAGGGATTCGCGACAGTCGAGTATCTTTCGGCGGCCCTGGTCGACATGAAGCTGCACCTCGCGGGCGATCAAAAGATCGACGCCGACGCATTCGAACGCGAAACCCTCGCGCAGCTCGGCATGCCGAAAGAGATCGTGATGCGACATCGTACGCCGCAATTTCTGCACGTCTTTTCGAGCGACGGTTATTCCGCGGGTTACTACAGCTATCTTTGGTCGGACGTGCTGACCGCTGATGCGTTCGGCGCCTTCGTCGAAGGCAAAGGTCCGTACGACAAAACGGTAGCTGAACGGCTGCGAAAGAACGTTTTCTCGGTA
>Ga0209485_1000342_pt1 | contig 14339 bp, 14 predicted proteins | sample NCAS100_FD_187516 | JGI IMG/M metagenome (GOLD analysis project Ga0209485, IMG submission 187516) | Agricultural soil microbial communities from Utah to study Nitrogen management - NC AS100 (SPAdes) (version 2) | ecosystem: Environmental > Terrestrial > Soil > Agricultural land | place: USA... | reverse complement strand
ATAAATGTGGAGATTGAGTCGAAGAGATCGGTGAAGAGTATGGCGACGATCGCGGGTAACAACGAAAGTTTCAGCGCACCGAGGATATCGAGTTTGAGAAAGACGGTGTGGAAATCGGGATAGCTGAAGAGTTGAGGCGGCGCCGTGATGTGCCCGCGCAGCAGAGCGAGCACGGTAACGACGAAGATTCCCGCGAGATACGCGAGCGAGCTGCCGCGAATGATCAGGAAGACGATGATCGCCATTCCGATAACGGCGATCAGTGTTTTTTCGTCGAGCTTACCGAGTTTGACGAGCGTGACCGGGTCGCCTGTGATCAGTCCGGCGTTCTTGAGCCCGATGAACGTCAGAAAAATTCCGATACCGGCTGCGGTGCCGATGCGGAGCTCTGACGGGATCGCCTTTGCGATCGTTTCGCGGATCGGGGTTATCGAAATTAAGAGAAAAAGAACTCCTGCCCAGAAGACGATGCCGAGTGCTGTTTGCCACCAGACGCCTTGTGTCAGAATGATCGTGAAGGTGAAGAATGCGTTAATGCCCATGCCGGGTGCGACGCCGAATGGGAGTTTGGCGTAGAGGCCCATCAGCAGTGTCATCGTGAAACAGAGCAGGACTGTGGCTGTCAGTGCGCCGCTGAATGCGATGCCGGTTCCGGGTGTTGAGAGGATCGACGGGTTTACGACGACGATGTACGCCATCGTGAAAAAGGTGGTAACTCCGGCAATTGCTTCTGTGCGTATGTGTAGGGGAGTGGGGGCGGCCGGGGTCGTCATCAGCGGGAGAGATTAACAGATTTTATCTGTGTTTCCCGCTCACCTGAGGATATGAAAATGTTTTTTGAATTCCGTAAACACAAGGCTTTGCCCCGAAAGTCATTTACTCGACTGTTCTTTGTATGACCTCTGCTCTGTGCCTCTGTGGTTATTTTTTCTAACAAATAGTGAACCACCGAGCACACAGAGAACACAGAGCTTACACAGGGAGAGCGGTATCCCGACTTTTAGGGTAAAGCATAAACACAACAACCCAGAGCCACTGGCGACTCCGGGTCGTTGCTTGTTCAGCCTGCAAGGAGTTCCCCAACTTCTGCCGGCCGATTCCCTTGTTCGATCCCCTTTGTTCTAGTGAGCAACGATCGCGACGACGGTACTACTGTCGGGACGCTTCATTGCCCGTTGCGTTGCACGCTCGGCGCGCGTTTTGGTTGCGGCGAGACTCATCGTATCGCCAGCCATTTGCGCTTGCGCGAAGAAGTACTGCTCGCCATACCGGCGAAATACAAGCTTCGGGTCCTTGGCGAGTGCGCTGTTAACACCGAAAGTCTGAACCATCGCGCTCACCCGACCGTTTTCACTTCGTATCTGCAACGTCTTTCGATCTGAAGTCGGATTCAGAATTCTGACGGTGTAGTCACCTGCCGGCAGACTCTTGTCTCCCACGGTAAACGTAAACGGAACGTGAGCGCGCATCGTTGGCGAAACGCTCGTTTGCGCCTGGCCGTTGATTGCAAAAACCCCGCAGATAATCATGATTGCAATGGACAAATAAAGATTCCTTTTCATGGCTAAACCTCCTGAAAGTTGTCGTCCGGCCAACGAAATTGCTTTTGGCCTTCACTAACTTACGCGCACGTTGGAAGTGGATTCCCTCACGGTCGCAAAATTATTGTTGTAGAATTCGGCTCGTTTTTGCGGCAATTATGCGCGCCGGAAGCGTTTGACGATGGAATCGCCGGAAGGCATCACGCAGCTTTTGGTCGATTGGGGTGAGGGCGATCAGGCGGCGCTCGACCGGTTGATGCCGCTCGTTTACGCTGAGCTCCGTCGTTTGGCGACAAACTACTTGCGCCGCGAACGGGTGGGCCATACGTTACAGCCGACGGCCCTGGTGAACGAGGCGTATCTAAAGCTGGTCGGGCAGAAGAATGCGAAATGGCAGAACCGGGCGCACTTTTTCGCTATTTCGGCGCAGTTGATGCGGAGGATCCTGGTGGACCATGCGCGCCGGCACCAGGCTGAAAAGCGCGGTGGATCGGAGCAGCAACGGCTTTCGATTACGAGCGTGGAAGAGGTGGTTGCGCAACCGGTGGTCGATCTGCTGGCGCTGAATGAAGCGCTCGATGAGCTGTCGAACTTGGACCCGCAGCAGGGTCGAATTGTTGAACTGAAGTTCTTCGGCGGTCTTTCCATCGACGAAACCGCCGAGGTCATGGGCATCAGTCATGCGACGGTGGAACGAGAGTGGAAATCGGCCCGCGCCTGGTTGCGCCGTCAACTGGAGTGAATCGGAGCGGCATAGCCGTACCGTCGCGTCAAAGCTGTAGTGAGGGACTTGGAAGGTATCAGCCGCGTATATAGCTAGACGAGTGTTTTAAGGACAGATGACCCCGGAACGCTGGCAACAAGTTAAGGAGATCTTTGATTCGGCAATCAAATACCTGCCGGAGCACCGGCCCGCGTTTATATCGCAAGCCTGTGGCGGCGATGACGAACTGCGTTCTGAAGTCGAATCGCTGATCACCTCACACGAAAAGGAAGGCAGCTTCATCGACGAGCCTGCCTACTACGCCGCTGCCGAACTGCTCGCCAACGAAAGATCGGAGCTCCCAACCGGCGACACGATCGGCAACTACGAAGTGCTTTCGTTCATCAGCCGCGGCGGCATGGGCGAAGTGTATCTGGCCCAGGACAAGCGGTTGAGCCGCAAGGTCGCGCTGAAGCTCCTGCCCAGCGCGTTCACAAAAGACAACGATCGCCTCCGACGATTCGAACAGGAAGCGCGCGCAGCGTCAGCGCTCAACCATCCCAACATCATCACCATCTACGAAATCTTCCAGGCAAACTCGACCCACGTCATCGCAACCGAGTTTGTCGAAGGTGAAACACTGCGCCACCGCCTCGGGCGCTCGTCCCTCAGTCTGAACGAAGCCCTGACGATCGCCATCCAGATCGCCGACGCACTCGCCGCCGCCCATAAGGCAGGCATCATCCATCGCGACATCAAACCGGAAAACGTGATGTTGCGTCCCGACGGCTACGTCAAGATTCTCGACTTTGGACTCGCGAAATTAAGCGAGGACCCCACGGGAGCCATCGCCGCCGAAGCACCGACAATGCAGGTACGCACCGGTTCGGGATTCGTGCTCGGCACAGCCGGGTACATGTCGCCCGAACAGGCGCGCGCACTCGTCGTCGATAATCGATCCGACATCTTCAGTCTGGGCGCGGTGATGTACGAGATGCTCGCGCGTCGCAAGCCTTTCGAAGGCGAAACACCAAGCGACACACTCGCGTCAATCTTGAAAACCGAGCCGACGCCGCTTCAGCACATCGTGCCGCAACTTCCCGCGGAACTGATTCGCATCATCAACAAGTCGCTGCGCAAGGATCGTGAAGAGCGTTATCAGGTCGTCAAAGATCTGTGGCTCGATCTAAAAGCCCTCAAGCAGGAACTGGAGTTTCAGGCGAAACTGGATCGTTCGGTCCCATCTGAGAACGGCGATAGTCTCACCGGCGTAATGGATCGCGCACACGCGACCACGACCGAAGCGCCACTCAATCCTACGGAAACTCGCAGCGCCATCAACACGATCACCCAATCGATTAGCGTCGAGTTAAAGCGTCACAAGATCGGCGTTGCCGTTGTGCTCGCAATTGTCCTCTCAGTGCTCGGTGTCGGTGCTTTCGGAATTTACAAGGTCGCCAATCGCAAACCTGAAGTCGGCGCGTTTCAAAACATCCACCTCGCACGGCTCACGAACTCCGGCGACGTGATCGACGTGACGATTTCTCCGGACGGTCAATTCATCGTCTACGTACGCAGTGACAGAAACAATCAAAGTCTGTGGATCAGGCAAGTTAGTACAGCCAACGATAAGGAAATCGTTCCGCCAAGTGCCGTTGGGTTTTTCGGCATTACGTTTTCTCCGGATGGCAACGATCTTTACTACGCGGTAAAGGCAAACCTTGATGCCGGCACGCTCTATCGCATCCCGACACTGGGGGGCTTGCCTGTAAAAGTGCTCGAGAAAATCGATGCTCCCATCAGCTTTGCGCCGGATGGCAAGCGCTTCGTACTGGTGCGCGGAAATTATCCAAACCCCGGCGAAAGCGCACTCGTGATCGCAAATGTCGACGGCAGCAACGAACGCACACTCGCCGTTAGCCAACGTCCCGATCGCTTTTCACCCATCTTTTTTACCGGTCCTTCGTGGTCGCCAGATGGCAAGCTGATCGCCGCCACGGTAGCGACCTCTCCCCGAGTGAACAATGTCGTTTTGTTTTCTGTCGAAGACGGCAAGCAACAAGTGTTGACGGGCGAGCCATGGTCGTTTGCGAGCCGCGTTCAATGGCTGCCTGACATGAGTGGTCTACTAGTTGTTGCCGGTGATGGAGTTAACAACTCGCAACACTGGGTACTCAGTTATCCAGCTGGTGAAAAACGCCGAGTCACAAACGACCTGAGCGCGTATCGGGTTATAAGCTTGACCACCGGTGGCCAGAAACTTGCCACGATTCAGACCAATGGATTGATAAATGTTTGGGTCGCGCTCGAAGGCGACGCGGCGGAAGCGGTGAGGCTGCCAACGGGCAATGTAGGGTTCTATGCATCAGCGGGAAACAATCTGAGCTGGACCATCGACAATCGCGTCCTTTACATGTCGAATGAGGGTGGCGTTCCGGATATTTGGATTGCCGATCCGGGTGGAGGCAACCGCAAGCAATTGACCACCAGAGGCGGCGGTAGCCCGGTTGCCACAGCCGATGGTAAGTACGTAGTTTTTGTTTCGGCACGCGATGGCCAGGTGGCTATTTGGCGAATGAATATCGACGGTGGCAATCCCGTTCGCCTGACTAATGGTTCGATTGATGTGTTTCCTTCGCTGACGCCCGATGGCAAAGAGGTGGTCTACATCGCTAACGGTGGCGCGAAGCCGACGATGTGGAAGATCTCAATCGACGGCGGTACGCCGGAGCAACTTTCCGATCACATAGCGAGTTCTGCTGTTGTTTCACCGGACGGAAAAATGTTGGCGTACACTTATCCTGAATCGCCGGATCCATTCGCGCCGCCCAATCGTGTCGCAGTGGTGAACTTTCCCGACATGACGCCGGTTGCGACCTATAATTTTGGTCCGAGCAGCACGGTGCCGACGCTGATCCAGTGGAGCCCGGACGGAAAATCGATCCTTTACTCCGTTAACCGAAATAGCGTTTCGAACGTGTGGAGTCAACCGGTTGCCGGCGGTGAGCCGAAACAAACGACGTCTTTCAAAGAAAGTCTGATGACAGGATTTGCGTGGTCCAAGGACGGCAAAATGTTTGCGGCAACGCGCGGAACCTTGATGCGTGATGCGGTACTGATCAGTGATATGAAATAGTTTCGGAGTCAACCATGGATTTTCGTGTACTGCTGACGACTTTCGGCATCATCTTTCTTGCCGAGATGGGTGATAAAACTCAACTGGCGGCGATGACGATGTCGGCACAGACGAAAAGACCGTGGGCCGTCTTCATCGGCGCGAGTCTGGCGCTTGTAGCGGTGTCGGCGGTTGGCGTGTTGGTCGGCAGTGTTATCGGTGAATATGTTCCGCTTGTCTGGGTTAAGCGCGTTGCTGCTGTTGCGTTTATTGTGATCGGTCTGCTGATGCTGGCCGGAAAGTTTTAATGCCCCAAACTCCCCACACGGAACGTCACTTCACGTCGAGTGCAGTTGTTCGCGACACCGTAATTGGAATGGCTGATGGTTTGACAGTACCTTTCGCACTCGCAGCAGGTTTGAGCGGAGCTATCGATCAGACCGCCATCATCGTTACCGCGGGCCTGGCTGAGATCGCCGCCGGATCGATCGCGATGGGCCTCGGCGGTTACATGGCCGCGAAGAGCGACGCCGAACACTACGCCAAAGAACGCGAACGCGAGAAACGCGAAGTCGCCGAGATTCCGCATGAAGAGATGCGCGAAGTCGCGGAAGTTTTTGAAGCGTACGGCCTAACTCCGGAGCAAACATGGCCAATCGTAGAAGCGCTACGAAAGCAGCCGCGCGCCTGGGTCGACTTCATGATGCGTTTCGAACTCGGTCTCGAAAAACCCAATCCAAAACGAGCTTTGACCAGTGCCCTGACCATCGCGGGCGCGTACGTCGTGGGCGGGCTCATCCCTCTCTCGCCGTACATTTTCCTGCCCAAGACCTCGGATGCGCTGCTGCTTTCAGTGGTGCTCACTCTCATCGCCCTGCTGGTTTTCGGCTTCGTAAAAGGCCGGTTTACCGGCACCAGACCCCTCAAAAGCGCTCTTCAAACGGCTTTCATAGGCAGTGTCGCCGCAGGCGCGGCCTTTGCCATTGCCCGGATGATCGGCGGCTAATATAATTTCCGCAGTTTCGTTTACCGGCAATAAAAATTATTGCCTGGCAATACCAAGGAGGACACGGAATGGCCACCCAAATACAGCGCTCAGCTACGGTCGATCGAATTGCAGAGCTTCTCGGAGCCGACGCTTCGAAGCTTCTCGATTACTCGTCGCAGACAATTTCGAAGGATCTGATCCACTTACCGGGACCGGACTTCATCGATCGCGTATGGGCCATCTCGGATCGTCCCACCAGGGTCTTGCGTTCGCTGCAGTCACTTTTCGACAACGGCCGTCTGGCAGGCACCGGTTATGTTTCGATCCTTCCGGTGGACCAGGGCATCGAGCATTCAGCCGGGGCATCGTTCGCACCAAACCCGCAGTACTTCGATCCTGAGAACATCATCAGGCTCGCAATCGAAGGCGGTTGCAACGCTGTTGCTTCGACCTTCGGCGTGCTCGGAACTGTTGGCAGGAAGTACGCACACAAGATCCCGTTCATTGTGAAGATCAATCATAACGAGCTGCTGACGCTGCCAAACAAGTTCGATCAGGTGATGTTTGGCACCGTGAAGGAAGCACACAATCTTGGGGCGGTCGCGGTCGGCGCCACCATATACTTTGGTTCTGACGAGTCAACGCGGCAGATCACGGAAATCAGCGAAGCGTTTGCCCAGGCACACGAACTCGGCATGGCTTGTATCCTCTGGTGCTACCTGCGCAACTCGAAGTTCAAAACCTCGGAGGGCGACATGCACGCGTCAGCCGATTTGACTGCCCAGGCGAACCATCTCGGCGTCACGATCCAGGCGGACATCATTAAACAGAAACTTCCAGAGCGAAACGCCGGTTACAAATCCGTCGAGACTGCGTTGGGTGGTTCTTACGGGAAGACGCACAAACTCGTTTACGAGAAACTCACTACCGAGAACCCGATCGATCTGGTCCGGTACCAGGTGGCAAATTGCTACATGGGCCGTTGCGGGCTGATCAATTCGGGCGGCGAATCGAAGGGCGCGAGCGACATGGCCGAGGCGGTGCGCACGGCAGTCATTAACAAGCGCGGCGGCGGTATGGGTCTTATCTCCGGCCGTAAAGCGTTCCAGCGTCCGATGAATGAAGGCGTTCAACTGCTGAATGCCATCCAGGACGTTTATCTTTCCGACGAAATTACCGTCGCCTAAATCCGTGATCCGTGTACCCCTCGTATTTTCGGGTACACGGATACTCCTCTTTTGCGACCCGAACAACCACACGATTACGACGTCGAGCTGCTGAAGGCCGTAGCCAAAAGGGACGAGGCCGGCGAGAGCGCTCTGGGGCAGCTCTACGACCGCTACCGGGTAATCCTGTTCGGGGTGCTCATGCGTATATTAAATAACCGCGAGGAAGCGGAGGACGTGCTCCAGGAGGTGTTTTTGCAAGTTTGGCGGCGCGCGGCTGACTTCGACGCAAATCGCGGGAAACCGTTCACCTGGCTGGTTACCCTCGCCCGGAGCCGCGGCATCGATCGGCTGCGCGCACTCGCTTCTCGCGAGCGAGTGGTGACCACTGCCGGCGACAGCGAAGCGGCTGAACAAGTTTCCGACGCGGCCATGGACGCGATCCGGTCGGAACAGCGCGGCGTCGTAAACAGCGCCCTCTCCCAACTCCCCGAAGAGCAAAAGCGCCCTTTGATGCTTGCGTATTTCGACGGTCTCACGCAGTCGGAGATCGCTACGCAACTGGGCGCGCCGCTTGGGACCGTGAAAACGCGCATGCGCACTGGCATGATGAAACTACGCGAATTGCTCTCGATGAAGGGACAGTATTTTGATTAGCTGATCTAACGATGGTGCACGACGACTACAAAGAGTTGCTTCCGGCGCATGCGCTTTCGTCGCTCGACGCAGAAGATGCGCGTGTGTTGAATCAGCATCTCGCGGAGTGTGACGAGTGCCGCAGAGAACTGGCGGATTGGGAAAACACTGCGGCGGAATTGGCGCTCGGCGCGAATCCTGCTGAGCCTTCTTCTCACGTGCGAGCGCGGATCATGAACGCTGTTCGCAAAGAGAAGCAATCGCAAAGCGAGTCACGTGTTGTGATGTTCCCACAGAACCGCAAAGACACGTGGGCGTCGTTACGTCCGATCGGCGCAATTGCCGCGGGGGTTCTGTTCCTCGTTTTGATCTCGTGGATCATTGTGCTGGTGCAGCAGAACCGAAGGTTGCGCAGAGAAAACGATACTCTGGCACACCAGAACCAATGGATGGATACAGAACTCAATCGCTCCTCTCAATTTGTCGGAATGTTAGACGAACCCGGAGCGAAGTACACAATATTGCACGGCAGCGACCATGCAATGGGGGGAACTGGACACCTCGTTTACGACAAAACCGGCCAGGCGATGTTGATGGTCGATGGTCTGCCGCCGATTCCCGAGGGCAAGGAGTATCAGTTCTGGTCTATCGTCGGTAGAAATCCACCGATTCCGGGCGGCACGTTTGTTCCCGACGACGTCGGACGGGCGCAATTAACGCATCGAGTTCCTGAGCAAGCGCTTGAAGGGGCCGTGTTTGCTGTGACGCTCGAACCAGCGGGCGGTGTCCGTGCACCTACCGGCGCAATCTATCTTAGCAGTGGTCAGTAATCATCCTCGCCTTCGTCACGAGTCTGAAAAAAGACATCGTCGAGAAATAATCACGACACACAGGTGTTGCGATCTGTGTGGTTTGGAGAAAAGACACGGATCGCACATCTTGATTAAAGCTGCTACACTTTTATTCCACAGCTTTCGAGGTAAGTAGAGTAACGGAAATGAATACGGGAGAGCGGAAGAAAGAGCCCGAACTCAATAACGAGGTTTCAGACTCCACCGGTCAGTACGACTTGCGGTTCGTGTTGTGGCGACAGTTTTGCGCGCAGCACGGGCTTTCAGTCGACACCTTACCTAGCCAGTTGGACGACGATCAAAAAGATCTGTGGGAAAAAATGAAGTCGAAGCGCCTTCGATGATATTCTAAAACCGACCACCGCCGCGCGAGTAGTTTCCAATCAAAAATGGGTTCGTCAATCGTTCCTCTCCAATGGTCGTTGTTGGTCCGTGTCCGGAAAAGACCTCGACGTCGTCGCCAATCGTCAACAGCTTGTTCTTGATTGAGTCGAGCAACTGCTCGGTCGAACCACCAGGCAGATCAGTCCTGCCGATCGATCCGGCAAACAACACGTCGCCTACAAACACCTTTCGCTCTTTCGGTTCAAACAGAACAACGTGACCGGGCGTGTGTCCGGGGCAATGAATCACCTCAAACGTTAGCTCGCCGACGAAATATTTCTGCCCGTCAGTCCAATACTCATCGACCGGAGGCGGCGCTTCGAACTCCATTCCCAACTTGCCCCATTGCGCACGCGGAATCCCGATCCACGCCGGCTGTTCCGGCAGTCCGACGTACATGAACTCATCGCCCTTGTGCAGGATGATCTTGGCTTCCGGCTCTAGCTTTTTTAGCGCGGCAACGCCGCCGACGTGATCGAGGTGCGCGTGAGTGAGCGTGATCGCCTGTAGCGTCAACCCATGCCGTTCGAGAACCTCAACAATTCGGTCGGCCTCGTCACCCGGGTCGATACAGATCGCGCGTTTTGTAGTTTCGCAGCCGAGGATACGAGTGTGTTGCTGAAACGCCGTGACCGTTATTTGTTCGATGATCATTTACTTAGTGCTTCGTACTTTGTTCTTTGTACTTTGTGTTTTTGTCCTTCGGCTCGTACGATAATACTCACTCCCCACGACGAACAACAGAGAACAACGAACTAAGCACCAAGTTCTAAGCAATGCCTATTACCGTTACATCAGCGCCCCTGGCGACGAAGCTCGATGCGATGACCATCGAAGCAGCGCCTGAACTGATCGAAGAACTCGACGGCGGCGCACTGAAGTGCTACGCCTGTGGCCATCGCTGCCTGATCAAACTCGGCAAGCGAGGCATCTGCAAAGTTCGTTTCAACGAAAACGGACAACTCCGCGTGCCGGCAAACTACGTCGCCGCACTTGCCTGCGATCCCACCGAAAAGAAACCGTTTTTCCATGTCCTGCCAGGCTCTGACACGCTGACGTTTGGCATGTTGGGCTGCGATCTGCACTGCGCGTATTGCCAGAACTGGCTGACCTCGCAGGCGCTGCGCGACGATTCCGCGGGGACGAACCCGACTCCAGTTTCACCCGATCGACTGGTGACGATGGCGAAAGCTTACGGCGCGGCGATGGTCGGCAGCAGCTACAACGAACCGCTGATCACGGCGGAGTGGGCAGTGGCAGTTTTCAAGAAAGCGCGGCCAGAAGGTTTCCGCACCGCTTTCATCTCAAACGGAAACGCGACGCCGCAAGTGCTCGACTACCTGCGTCCGTGGACCGACTGTTACAAGATCGATTTGAAGTCGATGAACGACAAGAACTATCGACAGCTCGGCGGTGTGGTCGACAACATTCTCGAGACTGTGAAGATGGTCCATGAACGCGGTTTCTGGGAAGAGATCGTGACGCTTGTGATCCCCGGCTTCAACGATTCGACCGACGAGTTGCGCCGCGCGGCAGACTTTATCGCTTCTGTATCTCCCGATATTCCCTGGCACGTCACGGCGTTCCACCAGGATTATCGAATGACGGAAAACGCGAACACGACCGCGGAACAACTGATTCGCGCCTGTGAGATCGGAGGAGAAGCGGGACTGAATTACATCTACGCGGGTAATCTGCCGGGAAGAGTGGGACGTTGGGAGAACACTTACTGCCCGTCGTGCGACGAGTTGCTGGTCGAGCGTTACGGTTACATGATCCGGCAGGTGAACGTCACGATGGAAGGTCGTTGCCCGAAGTGTTCAACGACCATACCCGGCATTTGGAACCACTGACCCGTGTTATGGCTGCTTTTGTATCCCGGTGGCTTGCGAGGCCACGATCTGCCAGCGGCCGTTTCGTTTTGCAAAGACATCGAGAAAGCGATATTCACCGCTGATGTCGATCGTCTTCTGTGTCTTCGGATGCTTCAATTTTCCATTCTTAACCACACTTCGTCCGGTCATGAATGCGGCGTCAGCGTCGAGTACGGTCACTTTTGAATCAAGTGTTTCCCACGCGTCGGCGGTAATTGCGCCACTCTCGACCATCTGTATTTCATCGTTTTTCGTGCCGGTAGTTCCATCCGGATAAGTGATCACGACATCATCAGCAAGGACGCGTCTTACTGCGTTCCCGTCTTTCGCGTTGGCTGACGCCGCCCAATCGGTTTCCAGTTTCTTCACTTCAGCTTCAATTGACGCCACATTCACCGTTTCCGCCGGTGGCGTCGGGTTTCTGTTTGTTGTCAGGGACGAATTCGTTTCACCGCCTGGACTGCAAGCGACCGACGCGAACCCTATAACCGCGACTGTCAATGCCAGCGCAATCGATAAAGCGTTTCTGTTCATCGGGTCATAACTCCTTCTTTGAAGACTGGTCCAAATACACCCCCTGCTTCTACGCCAAACTGGCATCCGAGTCAACAGTGTTATTCACAGGCCGCTAACATTTGACATCGCCATTTCTTCGGATTATTGTTCGCGACATGTGAGCCAGTTGGGGTGTTTTGGAATGCTTCGATCGGCTCCCTAGCCTGCCAGTTTTGGTCCTAACATAGTATTCCTTGAAAGGAGTAACGATGACTCACCTTTCGAGATCCTCAAGTTTTTGGATGGTAAGTCGATTTGTGCTTGGCGGCCTCTGTCTGTTCGTCGCAGTCACGTCAGTGACCGCGCAGACGACACGAAAGACGCCAGCCGGCGGTGCGGCCACGGGCGGCCCCGATGACCCGGTGTTTCTCGACTACCGCGGGATTCAGATCGGTTGGCTTGCCGACGAAGTGCGTAAGAAACTGGGTGCGCCTGCCGATAAGGGCGATGAACAGGATCTGTACGTCTTCAATGAAAAGGAAATGTGCTCTGTCATTTACGACAAGGCCACGCGCAAGGTGACTGCGATCTCCATCGATTTCATGAACGGCGCCAGCAACCCAATCACGCCACAACAGGTGTTTGGGAGCGATATCGAAACGAAGTCTGACGGGTCGAAGTACAAACTGGTGCGTTATCCGAAAGCCGGCTACTGGGTGGCGTACAGCCGCACTGCGGGCGAGTCGCCAATGATTACGATCACGATGACGCAGATTCCAACTCGGCCGTAAGCGGTGGAGTTTCGAGTTTAAAGACGCGGGGACGGAGTGACGCGGGGACGCGGTGACGCAGTGAATGTCGATCGATAATAGTTCCAATGGCCGAACACCCGGTCCCCGCGTCTCCTCAGACGAGATCAAAGAGCGCGCACGCGCCGAGGGATTCACGAAGGTCGGAATTGCGAGCGCTGCCTCGCTCGACGAAGAAGGGCGGCGCTTGAAAGAGTGGCTGGCCCGCGGCTATCAAGGCACGATGTCGTGGATGGCGCGCGACGTTGAAAAGCGCATCAACCCGCGCGAGATCTTTCCCGAAGCGCGATCGATCGTAGTCGTCGCACTCAACTACTACACACCTCACCAACACGATCAAAATCCGGCCGTCGGAAAAGTCTCGCGCTATGCGTGGGGCGACGATTACCATGATGTAGTTGCGGAAAAACTGCGCGCTTTGCTTGAGTGGATCAAGGAACAGGATCCGCAGGCGGAAGGAAAAGTTTGTGTTGATATTCAGCCGGTGATGGACAAGGCGTGGGCCGTGCGCGCAGGGCTCGGGTGGATTGGCAAGCATACAAACGTGATCACGCAGGAATACGGATCGTGGGTCTTCATCGGCGAGCTCTTGTTGAACTTCGAACTCGATTACGACGTCGAGCGCGTTGAAGATCACTGCGGCACGTGTACGCTGTGCATCGACGCGTGTCCCACGGACGCGATTACCGAACCTTATGTCGTCGATTCAAACAAGTGCATTTCGTATGCGACGATAGAACTGCGCACGCCGGAGTTGCCGCCGCAGATCGAGCAGAATCTTTCGGGTTGGGTGTATGGTTGCGACATCTGTCAGGATGTTTGTCCGTGGAATCGTTTTGAACAAGTGACGGACGAAGCGCGTTTCGCGCCGCGCGAGGGGAACGTAAACGCCGAGCTTCGTGATATCGTCGAACTGGGCCACGACGCTTACGTCGAACGTTTTCGTGGCAGCGCAATGAAACGCGCGAAACTTTCCGGATTACAGCGCAACGCACGTGCTCTAATTTCGAATCTATGAAACTCCTTCTACTAATCCTGCTTACATTCGTGTCATTCACTTCAGTTCAAGCTCAAACACCCGCCGATCTTCGTCGCATGGCGGACGAGTATTACCGCTGGCGCGATAAGAATTTTCCCGTCGTTTCGAGCGACGCCGGTCTGCACACCTGGGACGACAAGCTGACGGATTACTCGTTGTCGGCTGTTTTGGCGAGGCGGCTCTACGTCACCGATTTGCTGAACAAAGTGCGAGCAATGCCGGCGGCGAGCTGGTCCAAAGACGATCGGATCGACTGGTTGCTGTTTCGTTCACAGCTCGAAGGCGTCGCGTTTTTCAATCGCGTGATCGATCCGGAAGCGACTGATCCGCAGCTTTACGTCAACGAGTGCAGCAGCGGAATCTTTTCCCTCTTGAAAAAAGAGTACGACACCCCGCGTGTGCGTGTCCTCGCCGCCACGGCGCGTCTGAAGCAGATGCCTTTCGTGATCGAGAAGGCAAAGTCGAACCTCACGCGTCCCGTTCAGCTTTACGCACGGCTTGCGATCGACTCCGCGCGTTATATCGACGGTCTTTTCAACGATAGTTTGATGACGCTCGCGAAGGATCTTCCGGCGGCGGAGAAGACCGCGCTCGTCGCAGCGCGTGACGCGGCGCTGAAGTCGATTCACGGTTTGGCTGACTGGCTGGAGCAACGTCTGCCGGGCATGGTGCCGTTCAAGCCGATGGGCGCGGAGAACTACAACTACCTGCTCAAGAATATTTACTTGTTACCGCTCG
>Ga0209485_1000337_pt1 | contig 14460 bp, 9 predicted proteins | sample NCAS100_FD_187516 | JGI IMG/M metagenome (GOLD analysis project Ga0209485, IMG submission 187516) | Agricultural soil microbial communities from Utah to study Nitrogen management - NC AS100 (SPAdes) (version 2) | ecosystem: Environmental > Terrestrial > Soil > Agricultural land | place: USA... | reverse complement strand
AGGGGCAGCGTTTCATGCTTTTATTCAGGCAGATTCAGACGTTTCACCAAAGCCGCAAATCGTGGATCGTCGCATAACGGAGTTCCATAAGTGTCGACATTAATGCGAAACACTTCCCAGTCACGCCCCTTCGGCGACGTGTTGAGATGACGCAGCAACTTTGTTAGTTGAGTTGGCGCCTGATGAATTTTTTCGCGTAGAGTCAGGCCATCGATGAAGTCCATGGCAATAAAGGTCACGTCGCCGCTCTCACCGATTTCATGGATGGTCGCAATGTGACGGTGGATTGAGCGCTGCTGCTGATTTTGCCTCGCGGACAAATCGTTCCATCCGCGGTAATGTGACAGAGTAGTATTGGCGTGGATTTCTTTAGACATTTCTATCAAACTCAGTCCAGCAGGTTCATCCGTTTCAGCATCGCTTCGAATCGCGGTTGGGAACGCAGGTCGTCAAGCTCCGGAGCAGTCGCATACGTACTGGCGGTTTCCGCACGGCTCAACACGTGCTTTTCGAGATGGTTCAATGCTTCCTCTTTATCACCAAGCCCAATGTAAATAAGTGCAAGCGTATAGCTCTGAACATAAGTACGGGCGGATTCGTGCTTTATCTCGTTCAGCAGCTTCAGTGCTTCATCGCGCTTGCCGGATTTCGCTAGCCACAGTCCGAGGTATCCCTTTGCTGAGGAACCTTCACGCAGTCCCATAGCCGTGCGCGTCTCGGCTATGGCTTCCGGATACAAACCCTTTGCGCCATATGCCCAACCCAAAGCTCGATGAGCGTAAGCGAAATTTGGGTCTAGAACTAGAACCCGTTTGTATTGTGCAATCGCCTCATCATATCTGCGAGCGTGAACGAGCGCGTCACCGAGATTCGTACCGATAATCCTCGAAAGTGGGTCGAGTTCCTCAGCGCGCCTCAACTCGACAAGACTCTCCTCAAACCGTTTTACATTCGAGAGGTCAGCACCAAACCAATGATGGGCAGTCGCGTAATTCGGTTTGAGTTCGATGGCGCGGCGATACTCCTTTTCCGAGCCAACGCGATCCCATTCGTAATTGGAGAGATAAAAGGCAAGAGCGGTGTGTGCTTCTGCCAGAGAATCGTCAATCTCTAAGGCTCGTAGAGCCGCGGCCTTCGCTTGAGGCATACTGTCGGTCGCGGGCGCCACATCGTAACTCGAAAAGAGGACGTACGTTTCAGCCAAACCGGAATACGCAACAGCATAGTTCGGATCTTTCTCGACCGCCTGATTATAGAATTCAACCGCTTGCTTGAGTGCGGCGCCAGTTCTTTTGTTCCAATGGAACTTTCCCTTTAAATAAAGCTGATACGCTTCCGGGTTAGTGGTGTAAGTCTTTTCAACTTTCGCAGCATCGGCACCGGAAAGTTTCGATTTGAGCTTGCTCGAAACGTCCCGGGCGATCTCCGTTTGTAGTGTAACGAGGTCGGCTTGGTTGCGATTGTATTGCTGGCTCCAAATAGCATTTTCATTTGAAACATCGACAAGTTCGAGGCTGAGCGTTATCTGATCGCCTCGTTGGACGACTCGACCCTGCAAGATTGCTTGCACGTTTAATTCTCTGCCAATCGTCTTCGCGTCCGTCGCTTTGCCTTTGTATCGAAACACGGACGAGCGCGCCTTCACATTCAATTTCGGTAGCTGCGACAAACTGCCGATTAACGTTTCGGTCATCCCGTCCGACAAATATTCGACGTCGGAATTCCCACTCTCATTCACAAACGGCATGACCGCAATTGATTGGATCGTGGCTTGAACCTTCCTTGCGAAGTAGGAATAGGCACCGATCGAAATCGCCGCTGAAACGAATCCGGCTAAAACTATCGGAAGCCACCTCAACTTCCGTCTGGTTGATTCGCGTGTCCCGCTCGGTGGTACTGAAGTGTGCAGTACGGTGGTTGGTCCGGTTGAGCGGCTCGCGTTCGCTGCAGTCGCATGTGGCAGCACGCTGGTCTCGCTTTCCGTTGGTGCTGTTCCAAGTCGCGTTGTTCCGGCCTCACTGGCGAGGGAAAGTGAATCACTGACGAGCGACGTGCCATCCGTGCGGCAGAACACGAGAGAGTCGTCAGCTTCAACGCGATTACATTCGGGGCAGCGCTTCATTTTATTGTGGTAGATTCATCCGTCTAAGTAGCTGCTTGAATCGAGGGTCGTTACGAAATTCATCGAGTTCTGGCAAAACTGCAAATGAGACAGAGTTGTAGCCGTGTTCGGCAACCTCTTTTTCGAGCATTGCCATCGCCTCTTCTTTTTGGTTCAGCCCCATATGTGCAAATGCCAGAGCGATGCTCGGCACGTCGCGTCGCAGCGCTTCATTTCTTAATTGATCTAACAGCGTCCTTGCCTCGTCGAGTTGCCCAGCACGTCCCAATCCATCGCCAGGTAGCCAGTGTTGAAAGCATCAGGCACTAATTCGCGGGCCTCTCGACAGGACATAATCGCTTGATGCACGTGTTGGCCTCTGGGCGGAGTCGAGTACGACTGAGTTCTGCAGGAACGATCATTTCTGCGGTAATGAGAAAGTCCGGTTGCAGACGGATTCAGGCCTCGTATTCTAGCCGCATTGAGGATTCGTGGCTAGCGGCATAGCGCCAACTCATTACCAAAAAACGTCCATAGATTAAAGCAGATTACATAGATAAGAATTCTAAAAACACTTCGAGACGCTGAAGAATCGCACGAAGGTGTACCGAGTGCATCGGCGGCACTCTTTGGGTATCCCTGTGCGCCGGACGGGAGCGACGCGAAGTCAGTTGGGAACAAAAACGAGTGCGAGTGTGGCAAGTTCATCCCTAGCGCATGAGTGCCAATCCAGTTAGAATACGCAGCCGGTGCCATCAGATTCTCTAATTGAGAAGTGCCTTCGCTGTACCGCTGAAGTGCCCCTTCCTGCTGAACTGAGTCGTACTTGAGCTCGCCCAGACGGTCAGAACGCACTGAGTTAGTTTTCGATCGACGGTTAGGAATTTAGGAAAGAATTGCGACCCCCGACAACTCTTTCGCACTACCTTTCGTGTTCAATGTTGGACGCGCTGGGTCACTGTCTTTGTTTTCATGATTCCAAGCTTTGATCTAGCGACTCAATCTGCCTGAATAGACACATGAAACGCTGCCCCCAATGTAATCGCGTTGACACTGACGAGAGCCTGAAGTTCTGTCGAACTGACGGCGCGACGCTGATTATTGATTCGTCGCCGATCGCAAGTGAAGCAGGAACGGCGCAACTAGGGCTGGATAGAAGCGAAGTTCATACAAGTATTCTTCCCGGTCAAACGTCCGCCCATGAGCGCCGCTCGACTGGTCCAACGGCTGTACTCCCTCACGCTTCGACGGGCCCAGAACGCGACCTTGCGAAACCGCGACTCAGCAGGTCTGTCATCATTGGCATCGTGGCAGTTGTCGTTATTGCAACTGGAATTCTTGGATTCGTGGTAGCCGGAAGATTCCGCGCTTCAGGAAATAATAAGGCCATTGAATCAATCGCAGTCTTACCGTTCGAGAATAACAGCGGCAACGCCGATTCAGAATATCTCTCCGATGGCTTGGCAGAGTCGCTTATCTATCGCTTGTCACAGTTGTCCAATCTGAAGGTCAGTCCTCGCAGCTCCGTGTTTCGTTACAAAGGGAAGGCAATCGATGCAGAGAAAATCGGAAATGAGCTGGGCGTCGATGCCGTTATGTCTGGAAGGCTTACCCAGCGAGGCGACAACTTAACAATTAGCGTCGATCTGATTGACGTTCGAGATAAAAAGACCCTCTGGGGCGAACAGTTCGAGCGAAAGATGTCGGACCTTGTGAATACTCAACGTGACATAACAGCGACGATTGCCGACAAACTTCAATTGCGGCTTACCGGCCGCGATTCGAACGGAATAACTAAGCGTGATACAACGAGCAGTGAAGCTTATCAGCTTTATCTCCAAGGGCGTTATTTCTGGAACAAGCGGTCATCGGGGAATCTGAAAAAGGCGACTGAGCTTCTGAGAGCAGCTACGGAAAAGGATCCACAGTTTGCTCTGGCATATGCAGGGCTGGCGGACTGTTACGCGGTCTCCTACTACTACATAGGTGAGCGGAACCGCGAGGTAATGCCGTTCGCGAAGATTTATGCTGCGAAGGCTATAGAACTTGACCCTACGTTGGCAGAAGCGCACGCAACGCTCGGCTTTCTAAGCTGGGTACTCGATTGGGACAGAGATGCAGCGGAAAAAGAGTTTCTTCGGGCCATCGAGCTGAACCCGAATTATCCGACAGCTCACCACTGGTATTCGCGCCATCTCCGAGGCACCGGACGCACGGAGGAAGCTTTTCGTGAGATCAAGCGGGCGGAAGCACTCGATCCGTTGTCGCTAGTTATCATCAATAACGTGGCGGAGAACTACATCGATCGAGGGGATCTGGACTCCGCTACCAGGGAGTGCCAGCGAATGATCGATCTCGATCCTGGTTTTTGGGCGGCACGGCAAACGTTGGGGATCATTCTGATCAAGCAAGGCCGTTATGCTGAAGCTCTGAGGGAAGCGCACAAGGGCGCTGAACTTTCCAACAGATCGAATGCTTCTTTAGCTTTGTTAGGACACGTTTATGCCAAACTTGGGCAACAAGGCGACACTGAGGCTGTAATCAACGAACTGGAAAAACGATACGCAGACAGATTTGCCGATGCTCGTGACCTCGTCGTGGTCTATGCGGGTCTGGGTGCTAAAGATAAAGCCTTTGCCTGGCTGGAAAAAGCCTTCAAAGACCGCAGCGTGTTTCTAGCGTTCTTAAGACTTGAGCCTTTAATGGAATCGTTGAACAGCGACCCGCGATGGAAGGCTTTGGAACAACGTGTGGGAATCGCCGAGTAACGTGAAAGCGTTGCCTTCAATGCGATCGTTTTCGATATGAAACGTTGCCCCCAATGTAATCGCGTTGAATCTGACGACACCCTTGCTTTCTGTCGCGCGGACGGCACGGCGCTCATCCGCAATTCGGATTCGATCAACGGCGACACGGGTACTCTGAGGTTTGCTTCGGGCACCACGTCGAGCGAGATCGAGACCAGCGTTTTACCCGATGCAACGAGACCAGAACTTAATCGGGCAACCGCGCCAACAACGGTTCTTCCCGCAGAGCGGACTTCTGACTCAACACGTGATTTTAGCAAGTCGACTCGACATGGCCTCGTACTCACGCTAGCCGGAATTGTTCTAGTAGGTGTCATCCTCGCCGTCTATTTCCACTTCTCAGGAAAAAGCAACGCCACCATTCAATCTATCGCCGTGATGCCGTTCGTGAACGCCAGCGGCAACGCTGACCTCGATTATCTTTCCGACGGAATGACGGAAACGCTTATCAAGAGTCTGTCACAACTACCGAATCTAAATGTGAAGGCGCGCTCGACCGTCTTTCGATACAAGGGGAAGGATTCAGATGCGAAGGCCATTGGCAGCGAGTTGGGTGTGCCGGCAATTCTCAACGGACGCATGACGCAGCACGCGGATCAACTGACTTTGAATTTAGAACTTATCGACACCCAAACGGAGAATGTGATCTGGACGGATCAATACGATCGCAAAGTATCTGATCTAGTTTCATTGCAGAGTGAGATCGCCCGCGACGTTTCAAGCAAGTTGAAGCTCAAGCTGTCGGGCGTGGACGCACAGAAAATAGCCAAGACTTACACTGCGAATCCGGAAGCTTACCGGTTTTATTTGCAAGGTCGCTTCTACTGGAACAAACGCGAGGAGAAGGATTTTAGGAAAGCTGTCTATTATTTCAATCAGGCGATCGCACTCGATCAAAACTACGCGCTAGCTTACGCAGGTCTAGCCGATGCGTATGCTTTGCTGGCTACATTTGGTTTCATGCCACCGCCCGAAGGAGTGCCGAAAGCGCGCGAATTCGCGAATCGAGCGCTATCGCTGGACGCAGGCATGGCGGAACCGCACACTACGCTCGCGTATCTTTCCGCAACATACGATTATGATTTTGTAGCGGCCGAACCCGAATACAAGCGCGCCCTTGAACTGAATCCGAATTACGCTACAGCCCACCAATGGTTCGCCGAAATGCTGGTCAATTCCGGTAGGTTCGACGAAGCCGCCGACGAGTTTCGTCGCGCATTAGACCTGGAGCCGCTGTCGCTTCCCATTAATTGGGATTACGCCAGGTTTCTTTACATGAGCCGCAGGTATGACGAATCAATCGTGCAACACAAGAAGACGATCGATTTGGATCCCGGTTTCGCGCGCGCGCATCGGACGTTGGCTGAGGTCTACCGCATGAAAGGCGACTACGAAAACGCTGTCGAAGAACGGGCAAGATTTTTTGAACTCATCGGACAACCACAGAGTGCCGCCCTGATTCGGGAGACTTTTTCGAAAACTGGTTGGGTCGGCTATTTGCGATTGGTCACTGCGGAAAATGATCTACTGAAAGAAGGCAACAATAGTTGGACAATTGCAAAGGCGTATTTAGATCTTGGTGAAAGAGAAAAAGCCTTAGTGGAATTGAACGAGGCGTATGAGAAACGACTATCGAGTTTGTGCTGGCTAAAGATAGAACCGCAACTGGACCCATTACGATCCGATCGACGCTATCTGGAGCTGTTAAAGAAAATGCGCTTTCCCGGGTGAGCTTAAGGATAAAACGGCAATGCCTATCTCTCCCAACACGAGGCTTGGCCAGTACTCGATAATTTCTAAGATCGGCGAAGGCGGCATGGGTGAGGTTTATCGTGCTCGTGACACCACGCTTAATCGTGAAGTTACGATCAAGCTGCTGCCTGCAGAAGCTTCAAATAATCCGGATCGTTTGAAGCGATTTGAACAAGAGGCCCGAGCGACCTCCGCGCTCAATCATCCAAACATTCTGCTGTCTACGATATCGGTACAAATAGTGGTTCCCCTTATATCGTCACTGCTACTCGAAGGCGAGGAGCTTCGAGATCGTTTGAACGCCGGACAGATTCCGATACGGACAGCGATGGGTTTACCAGAATTTTGCTCTGTCGCCGGATGGTAAGCACGTAGCACTGGAGGTTTCGGAGGCAACTCACGACATCTTCCTCTTTGAGTTTGAACGCGGAAGCCTGATCCGGTTCACCAATGAGGGAAAGAATGGTTTCCCACAGTGGACGCCCGATGGAAAGGCCGTTACGTTCTGGCGATACCAACATCGGCGCATTATTCACAGTTACATTACCCTGAGTCCCTTTTAACCAGTTCCAACGTGATATTGGCGACAGATGGCGCATCGAGGATCTGAAAGCCCGTTACAGAGTTAGTCATCATACCGCTATACAATCCCTAAAACGCGACGCGGATACGATGGTCTTACCTAAGCGACCGGCGGTCGCGATCCTTCAAGACCCGGCGCAGAATCTTTCCGGCAGGACTCTTTGGAATCTCACTCGCAAACTCTACTTGCCGAATTCGTTTGTAAGGAGCCACGCGCGCCGCTATAAACTCCATAATGTCTTCGGCGGTTGCCTCATCTTTCAAAACCACAAAAGCTTTCGGCACTTCGCCGGCCTGTTCATCCGGAGTCGGTATAACGGCCGCATCGGCAATCGAAGCATGCGAAAGCAAGATTGCTTCCAGCTCGGCTGGCGCCACCTGACGACCATTAGTTTTAATTAACTCTTTGAGCCGATCGACGACAAACAGTTGGCCGCTGGCGTCGCATTTGCCGATATCGCCGGTACGCAACCACCCTTCTGAGTTAATCATTTCCGTCGTCGCTTCATGGTTTGATGCGTAGCCTTTCATGATCTGGGGCCCACGCACCCAGATCTCGCCTTCGTGATCGGCGTCGAGTTCGACGTCATTTGTGTAGTCGACGATCTTGCACTCGGTATTCGGAAGGCAATACCCGACGGAACCAACCGCATTCTGTGTAGAATCAGACAGACTTGCGTGCGACAATGGGCTCACTTCCGTCAGACCATATCCATATCTGATTTCGCAACCCAGTCGTTCGGAGCACGCTCGCGCAATATTGGGGGCCAACGTAGCCGCGCCGCAGTGAATCAACCGCAGTGCAGATAGATCGTGATCCTCTAGCTGCGGTGCGCGCGATAGGGCCAGTACGAGCGGCGGTACAATCGGCGCAACTGTTACTTTGTAGTGTTCCAGCAACTGAACGAACTGGTCTAGATCGTAACGCGGCACTGTCACGATCGTTGCTCCCTCGCTCAAACCCAAATTGATGACGATGTGTAAACCATAAAGGTGATACATCGGCACCACGCATATCAAAGTATCGTCTTTCGAAAAAGCGTCGTTTGCTTCCATGAGACGCAACATTGCGACAAGATTGCGGTGCGTGAGCATCACGCCTTTTGGAAAACCTGTCGTTCCACTCGAATAGGGAAGCGCGACAACGTCATCCCCAGGATTTATTTGAATGGACAGTGAGCTGTCACCATGGTCCAACAAAGAAGCGAATGGAATAGCACCTTCAGCCTCGCCAACTACGAAAAGTTTCTGGGCGCCGGATGCTTGCACCGCCTCGCGTGCTTTTTCCATCAACTGCGGGATAGTCAACAAGTATTTCGCGCGCGCATTCGTTAGTTGTTTGATTATTTCCTCAGCTGTAAAGAGCGGCGACACCATTGTCGTTGCCGCGCCCAGTGACGCAACGGCGTGAAAGGCGAGTGCGTACTCAGGGATGTTAGAACTATAAATCGCAAAAACCTCTCCCTTGGTTACGCCATGAGCTGCGAAACCTGCAGCCAGTCTGTTTACGTACCCGCGAAGTTGGCCATAACTAAATGTTCGTCCGCTTGGACCATCGATGAGCGCGGGTTTCTCGCCCAACTCGTCCGCGTGCCGCAGAACATAGTCGGTTAGAGATATCTCCGGGATCGTGACTGATGGGTGAGGGCTCTTAAAGATCATCGAACATCACCGCGGCGACTAAACGGCGCATCGCGTTCTTTCACAGCCTGCTTAAACCCAACCTCGCCAGCACGCTTCTGAAACGCGTAACCTTCTTTCGTGTGACGTGCGATGCCGTCGAATAGCGTGCCCAGCATCTGCGACACCTGCAGGCCTTGCCCTAGCAAAGTTTGATTGATGAGTAGTTTCATCATAACTAATTGGTTAATGGGCATCTGTGCGACACGGTCGAGCATTTCTTCGAATCGCTGATCCAGTTTGTCGATAGTGGCAGCTTCAGTGGCCAATCCCCACTCGGCCGCTTCTCGTCCAGTCAGGCAGTCGCCGGTAAATAAAAGCCGTTTAGCCTTCTCTGCACCGATACGATATGCCCATAAGGCGGTGGTGGGAACGCCCCAGGCGCGCGCTGGTGGATAACCGATTGAGGCGGTGTCTTCGATGAACATGAGGTCAGAACAAAGCGCCATATCCGTGCCGCCGGCAACGCAGAAGCCATGAACTTTGCAAATCACTGGCTTGTCGCTATAGAACAAACTCATGAAGCCGCGCACGTTGCGGCTCATCATCGCGTAGTCGAGCATAGGGTCCCACGTTTGTTCAGGATCGTGATTTGCCAATTGCACTTTGGGATCCATCGGCGATCCCTGGGGCCAGCCCATCAGCGCCCTTTCGTCATCAAGATTCTTTTCCGCGGTCATCACAAGATCGTAGCCCCCGCAAAAGCCCTTGCCGTTTCCTGAAAAAGCAATCACATGAACCTTGGGATCCAGATTTGCACGCTCTACACATCCAGAGAGTTCAGCCGGCATCTCAAAGGTGATACCGTTGCCTCGTTCGGGACGATTCAGCGTGATGCGAGCGATGCGCCCGGTGACTTCGTAGGTGAGAGTTTTAAGTGTTTCCATTAGCTTTAGAACCTATTCATTGATTCTCAAAATCCCGGAACGAGCATGCGAGTCAACAATTCGGGGGCTTTTATTCTTTGCCCAGTCATCCACTCATCAGCTTGCGTGATCAACTGGCGGCCCCTCGCGTCGCCAAGCGTTTCACCCAGCCGACGTCGGGCCGCCGCTGCGTACAAGTTCATGCCCGAGTTTTCAAAACTCTGAATCGCCTGTGAAAGCAATGTGCCTGCTTGATCGGATTGACTGCGACGCTGCGCGACAGTTGCATGAATCAACATCGCGAATGGTTTTGCCCAGGATATCTTTTCTTTTTCTATTTTACGCGCCAACCGTTCAGCGATTTCCAGTTCATCCGTATCATTCTCGGTTGATCCCTTGGCCAAAAGCGTACGAGCCCGCAGATGCATCGCCTCGACTCGCAGGACTTGAAAACGCAACAGCATCGAATGCTCCAGCGCCGCCCACTGTCCTTCAATGTGTTTCCAGGCGACTTCCACATCTCCGGTATAAAGTTCTATTTGCACCAAAGCCAGCAGCGAGCTGTAGTGTTGCAAATGAAATCCTTCGTGTGGCCAAGTCTTCAAAGCCTCGATAACTTCCGACCTCGCCTTGTCTGGATCATCCGCCGCCAGCCAAATCAAATTTAAGCGAGTCCTCAAATCGGTTGCGGCAAACAAGTTTCCCTGCTCCAACGCCGCAGACAGCAGGCCCGGCACTCGTCGCGAAACTTCAGCGAGCTCTCCGAGGTATAAAAGCGCGCTGAGCATGAATCGGTGCGCGATCGTTAATTCCCAGGTTACCCCCGTACACCGATCGCGCAAAACTTCCCCGGCCCTTTCACAAAGTTCCGCAGCGTGTTTCCAGTTTCCAATGAGATACGCACAGACACCGCTGGCCCAGAGTGAAAGTCCGATCGCGTGCGGATGGCCTACTTTCTGTGACAACTCTTCCGCCATGCGCGCAACTTGGGCGGCACGGTCTTTCGTTGCACCACCTCGAGAAGCGGTCTGCGCTGCCTCGAACGCCAAAGCCCGCGCCACTCGAAACGGCTCACCAGCGCGCAACGCCAGCAACAGGTGACGACTTTGAAAATCTGCTCCGCGAATGAGATCGACGGCGCCAAGCCCCGCCGCAACAGCCCAGCAGGTATCAATGCGAACGAGATCCGCTTCGGGTATCTGACTGGCATCGCGCTCTGTGAACTTAAGTCCACGCAGTCGTATCTGCACGCGCTTAAAAAGCAGTGAAAGCAGTGCCCGTTTCGGACCTGCCGGAAACGTGAACCCAACCGCCGTCAGCACAGAACGGATGAGCTGCAAGCCTTCCTTGATGTGGCCACCCATCAACAACTGTTGCGCCGCACGTCGTTTGAAATCAAGGCTATGGCCGGCGGAAGTCAGTGCTGCAAGGTCCAGATACGCTTTCGCAGCTTCAGCGGGACGGCCTGCATTGACCAGTGCATCCGCAAGCCCCTCCTTGAGATCGAAGATCTCAGCGCCATTGGCGGGCGCGAGCTCGACCGCGCGTCGATAAAACCCCACAGCGCGATCAAAAGCCAATGCACTCGTAGCCTTTTTCGCCGCCCGTGTGGCATAACTTGCAGCATGCACTCTTTCTCCGGCGCCGAGGTAGTGTTCAAAGAGTGCTTCAGGGTCGTCGATCCCGCGACCTTCCAGCGCCTGGGCCAAACGGCGGTGAATTTTAATCACTTTGTTGGGATCGAGTTGCGCAGCCAGAGTTTCACGTATGCGGTCGTGATAGAGGTCGAGTGCGTGTCCCTCTCCGCCTGTGCGCAAAAACTGAGCAGCTCGGAGTGAACTGACGAGGGGAAGTTCATCGCCGGTAAGTTTGGCTGCCTGATAGGCGACTTCAGAATTGATCGGGCGTCCGGCAACAGCCAGCGTATCAAGAAACTCGCGTGCACCGACTGGCAAATGACGCAAACGCTCTTCGAGCATCACGGCTAGCGTTATTCCAGTGGTCGAAGTTTGATCGCTGGTCGCTGCGTAACGGGCGAGTTGTTCCAGGAGAAACGGGTTGCCGCGTGCTTCATCGAGAATCGCTTCGGAGAAGGACTCGAGCACGGAGGCGCCTGGACCAAGTAAGTCAAGCAACAATTTGTACGATTCCTTTTTTGACAATGCACCGATCTGGACTTCGCGACAACCTTTACTGCCCACACGCTCGAGCAACGACTTAAGAAATGGCTTCGTTTGTATATCCTCGCTTCGAAAACTCGAAAGCAGTAGCAGTGGTGGCGAATCCGGAGGGCTCAATAAATCTTCAAGCAGCGTCGTACTGTCAGCATCCGACCATTGCAAATCGTCTATATAAAGCACTAGTGGATGTCTATCGGATATGCGCGCGAGGAGTTCGCGTAGAGCGGCAAACCCCTTGCGACGCAAAGTGAATGGGTCAGCGATTTCCTGCTCGCGTTGCGGCGCATTGAAAACAGAATCAACTTGAAGCATCACTGGGAAGAGCCGTGCGAGCGCAAGCACTTCGCGTGGCATCAACGCTTCAGCTCTCGCCTCAGGTAGTGACAACAAATATTTGGTGAGGCTATCTACTACCCCGTCCAAAGCTTTGTATGGCACAGATTCACGCTCATAGCATCGCCCTTCGAGAATAACCACGCCGGGCTGATTCTTGCGTAATTCGTCCAGGAAATGGCGCGCGAGCGCTGTCTTCCCCATACCCGAGCTGCCGTGTAGGAATACGGTTACTATATTTCCGCGTCTGGTCTCGGCGAACGCATCCTCGAGGTCGCCCAATTGACGTTCCCGACCAACGAAGGGTGAAGCCTGCACCAGCGATAGTACGGGGGAACTTATTGTTGGCCGTTGTAACGAACGAGAATGGCCCAGCACCTTTAAGACTTCCTGGCCCGATGGTCTCTCTTCCGGATCGCGGCGAAGCAAACGAACACACAAGTTGTTTAGATCCTGTGGGACGCCTTCTACAATTTCGATCGGCGCAGGCGGGTCGAACTTTTGTTTACTCATCATCACTTCGAGAAACTTACCCGCAAACGGTAGACGGCCCACCAGCGACTGATAAAGCATCACACCGATGCTATACCAATCGCTCGCGCGCGAAATGGGAAGGTGCGCGCCTTGCTCCGGAGACATGTAATCCGGAGTGCCGGCAAACGTGACGCTATCGTGCAGACCCTGCGCTTCTACCTCTGCAACCAAACCAAAATCAAGAATTACGACACGGCCTTCTTTAGTCACCAAAACATTGGAAGGCTTGATGTCTCGATGAAGCTTTCCCATTTCGTGCAAGGCGTGAACCCCCTCGGTCAGTTGTCTGAGGGCCACTCTCAAACGATTCAAATCGAGCTTGGACTTGGATAGAGAAGTGGCTGCGGAGGGTTCTGAAGATTCTGCTGTAGGGTAAGAGGCGCGGACAGATTGCAGTTCTATGGTTTCGGCCTCGTAGTCTGCCAACAACTCGACGCCGGTGTCAGTAGATGCTTTGCGCAGTGTGGGAGTTCTCGAAAACTCCTCCTGACTGGCCCGATAAAGCGGCCGCACGTACTCAAGAAAATTTACGCCCTGCACGAGTTCCATCGTAAAAAACCAGTACTGTCCATCGGCCATGAATTCGTAAAGTGCGACCAAATTCGGATGCGAAACGTCCGCGAGTGAACGAAATTCGTTTTTGAAACGCGAGATGTGCGATGCTTCAGCCCGCGTCAGGGTCTTGAGGGCCACGACCTTATTTGTTTCTCTGTCGTGAGCTTCATACACGACACCCATTCCACCCGAACCAAGTCGGCGGCGAATGCGGAAGCGCTGAGTACCAAGGAAGTCGTTTGAGTGTTGGCTCATTGATCGGGAGTTGCACTAAGGCGGTCATCGACTGATCAGGGCTCCTCGGTTGACGCGTCGGTTCTGGGCTGACGTTGAGTCCTGTTGAGTCGATTGCTAGCAAGTACAAGCGATGCAAGCATAGTTGCCCTTCCAGTCAGTCGCAAGCGTCACTAATCACTTCACGGCCTTGAGACGCGAGCGTGGCCGTACTGCATAGCGGCCAGTACCCGCCTCAATGGAAACGAGATGGAGCACTATTCGATCATTAACCCCAGTTTCGCAATTTAGAGTCTGTCATATTGCATTATGTCGCGTAGTGTTCCTCGATAGCCTTTGCGAGTCAGTCGAAGACTTTTCTTTCTCGCCTAATCGCAGATAGGTTCATCGCCGGACCGCCGCATTTCCAGCCGCGGAGTTCAGGCGGCAGTTTGCTCGGTTTTCACGTAGAACCATTGTTTTCATTAGGCTTTGTTCTTACTGGTCGAAGTGAGGAAAGAAGGTTTGCAAAGAAAAGCCGTCTAGCGACGTCAATATCACGCCAAATGATTTTTGGCTCTAATTTGTCTGTTTCTTGTAAGTGATTGACGAGAGGGAAGTTAATTGGTGGAGCAGAGGGGGGTCGAACCCCCGGACCTCCGCATTGCGAATGGGCTTGGACCATCATTGCATGGTTTGTCATGCAGTGACATCCAGTCGCATTAACTTACAATTCTTCAAAAGGTTGCAGCCAACGCAGGAGTAATTTCTCGTGCATTCCTTTGACATCGATTTTCATCAATTTGCGGTCGGGTGACGAATCGGTGACACCGTCATCAATGGGGGACGATTATGCG
>Ga0209485_1000334_pt1 | contig 14537 bp, 12 predicted proteins | sample NCAS100_FD_187516 | JGI IMG/M metagenome (GOLD analysis project Ga0209485, IMG submission 187516) | Agricultural soil microbial communities from Utah to study Nitrogen management - NC AS100 (SPAdes) (version 2) | ecosystem: Environmental > Terrestrial > Soil > Agricultural land | place: USA... | reverse complement strand
ACTCTGACACTCACCTTGAGAATTAGTGCTCAACGCCTTTCGGCATCATCGGAATTCGCACAAATAGCCCCGCGCCTGTAGCCAGTTCAGAATGTGTGCTCAACGCCTTTCGGCATCATCGGAATTCGCACAGCACTGGTTCCAACCCTCTTGTTTGCCTGATGTTGCGGAACTGTTTTCGGGCATCTCTTCGTTTTGGCTTCATTTCTCTTTTCCCAACTGCTGATTGGTCCGTTCCTGCCTGAGTCAATCCTCTGAGAATCAGGCACTTAACCAGGTCGCAAGCATCTGCACAGCTAACCTACCCCACGCAACTCCGTGCGCCAGCTTGGTTTGATATTCTCTAAGGCAGTCACACGTCAAACAGAAGTACATCCTTGCGTCTTTATGCGAAATCAAACGGTCGCGAGTTATCAGACCAGGATTCTGGTCGATTATGAAGTCCGACATGCCGCTCGCAGATTTCACAAATACTCAGGATTAGCAGTCGATCCTCACTGGCATCGAGCATCTCTTCGAGCTCCCAACGCAACTTTTCTATCTGCCGGCGCGTTAGACGGCAGCGAAAGATTGAATACTGCAATCTGCGACCGTACCCATTGAGCTTCTTGTAGACCTTTCGCCATCGCTTGGGCTCCGTAATGTCATAACAGACCACGTACCACTGCTTTGCTTCCATTGATTTGCCTCAACGCAATCGCATTCGCGCGAACAAACCGCCTTCGTCCATCCATTCTTTTTCCAGCAGCCGCACTTCAAGCTCCAAGATCCTTGAGTACGAAAGTGATCGCTGCACCACCGGATGTCTCCAGTAATCAGCCTTTCGCCGTTCGTAAATGCTAATCAATTTCTTTCGCCCTTCATCCGACAACCAAACTTGCGGACCCGCAACATCAAAATCGGCGTCGATGTCCCACTGCTTTCGATTGATAGACGCGATGACAGGCAGATCAACCAGCGGCACGCGAAACAGTTCCATTAGGTCTAAAGCAAGCGGCGGCGCTTGCGACCGTGGTCGATGGAAGAACCCGAGCGATGGATCAAGCCCAACTACCATTATTGCGTTCGTAACATCCTTCAGCAGTAGGGCGTAAGCAAACGATAGCAAAGCGTTACAACGATCCCGCGGCGGACGACGGCTGCGGCCATCGGGCTTCATCTCCTCACCAGCTTCGGGAACAATCAGATCAGGAAGCGCGCGAAAATAATACGCACCGATGCTTCCTTCGTAACCACGCAAAGAATCAATGCTCGTCGCTCGCAACATCGGCGAGAGCAGTCTGCGTATAGTTTTGATTGAACCCTGGACTTCGGGTGTCGCCCGTTCTGTTTCTCGACTTGACCGGAGTAAGAAACTCAATTGTCCCCGCGCGCGCGCCTCAGCCAGGCGCACAGCCAATTGCAAACACAACCCCTGATCGGTCAGGGCGCGATACTGACGAATGCGACGCTGCACCGATCCGGTCCCGGAAACCCACGCGCCCATGTATTGGCCGCCGGTCGTGATCCAATGGACACCGATCTCCTGCTGGCCGCAAAAACGCAACGCCTGTGTGCTGATTTGTGCGAAGCCGTGCAGAACAATTTGTCCAATCTCCTGTGCCGGATGCAACTGCGGCGCTTCACCTATCACTGAGACTTCCAGCCGATCTCCTTTACGGCCGATACGCGCGCCGTGAGTGAGCACATGCAATGTGCGTCGATCGTCATCGGCAGGAAAGAGCTTAAGCTGTCTGACTTCCGACGTTGCCGGCGGCAATTCAGAAAGCATAGACGCCAATCGAGCTTCTTCCGGCAGACATACGGGGGCGAGCGAACACTTCACGCACAGGCGCTCATTATCAGTCACCGGTGGTCGCTCAATACTGGTCTGCAAGACACGCGCGCGGGCAATTGCTTTTTTGAGATCATCGAAAGCCGCATCGTCAATTGGCACTCGCACCATCACATTATCAGCGTGATAACGTATGCGCCCCTCGCTGATTTCCTGCCCGCTGTGTTCAGCGACCATGGCCGCATAAGCGATAACTTGCAGACGATCGCTGGCCCAAGCCTCCGCTTCGTTATCGGCAGAGCGCGCGGAGCGTCCTCTCTTGTGCTCGTAGGGAATGAGCAGACCGTCGCGCCGCCTAATGCAATCGACTTTTCCGGTGAGTCCCCATTTTTCACTTTCGAGGGTTAATCGCAGCGGCTCGCCTTCCTCGCGCGAGCTATCACTCCCGGTTTGGACAGCGCTGCCACGTTCGACGTCGGCCTCCTTTGCGTTTTCCGGTTCAGTTTCCCAGGGGGCTTTCTCAGTTCTATCGGCGATGGTCGATTTCTTCTTCCGACGCGGAATGTCGGGTTGAGCCAACAGACTGCCCTTCCGCGTGCGCTGGTCTTCTTTCTTGTCGATTTCGACGTGCAGCCGCCGCCCCGCATACACTCGCTCGTCGGCCACACGCGTCTCTTCTACCTCTTCGAGATAGAACAACCGCTCGCAATATGCGAGTGCATGCAGGGACATGATGCGCAGTGGTTGGGCCATAACTACACTCCTTGAGGATTTTGAGTGCAGCGATTAGTCGCTGCCTTTTCAATTCGAGAGTCGGAAGAGTGATGTCTTCAGCTTCTCAAGTTCGGACTGTCTTCAGTGCCGTCAGGCACGAAATGTTTATAGAACCAAGCCAGCCCCTCGCTACACTCACAGCCCATTTATGCGCGGCAGAACATCGCGCTCCTTAGTAACTTCCCAAAAAGCCCTTATTTTTTGGGGTTCGGCAAGTTACTCTCTTTTGCGCAAACGCCGGTCCCGGACCGGCTGATGAACTCCTACAGAGCGCCGGTTATTTTTAATCCTCGGATGATCTATAAACATTGCGCCGCTCTGCGGCTGAAGACCCGTTGGACGGGATTGCAATCGACTGTTCACTGCGGCCTCAGTTAAGCTAGACTCCAAATCGCCATGATCAAGCGAGAAAAAATCGAAGAACTTCTGAATTTGCCCGTCGATGAGCGCCGCGAAGTGCTACGACTACTTCAGGAAAGTCTCCCTGCACAGGACCAACAGCAGTCCCAATCCACAAATGGGGATCAAACGTCACCTGCCGCAAAGTGGTTGCTATCCATGGCGGGTCGTTACTCAGGCGGGCCGGGGAACACTGCCTCCCGCGCGGACGACATTCTCCGCGCTGAGGTCGACAAGCGCCGTGGCCTGACAACGAAATAGTGATGGCGGTCCTCCTCGATTCAGGATTCGTTGCTCACGCCACCGCCAACTCCCGAGCGTGCGGAATCTCGCCTGATGTAACAGGTCTAACATCCGATGCCTCGACCGTGGCAACCGCAACGGTGTGACCATCCAACGCGACAAATTCCACTTCGTAAGCCTTGCCATCGCCGTACACGTGAACGACGGTGCCAACGTCACCCGCTTCAAGCCCTTCGTTGGCAACGGATTTCGTCAAAACCACTCTGTCATGTTCTTTAATCATCTCTTGCAGTTCTCCTAACCAGGATAAGCTGTGACCAATCTAGGATTTTCGTTCCCTTTGTCCACAATCCACACCGTGCGGACGCTTGGACTGGGGCCTGATGGGTTTTCAATCTGGCCAATGACAATATACTTAGCGCCGTGTGGCGATTCCTCATACCGAACTACTGGAAACGAGCCGCCAAGTCTCTGTAAAGCTTCAGCGAATACTTGCCATTGCTCCGCAGTGAAGCCGAGTCCCAGAAAGAATTTTGCTTTGCCGCCGTTGTCGGGATGAGCTGGATTCAACAGGTAATCCGCGATCTTCTCCCGATCGACGATAGCAAGATTTGCGTTTGGTAAGTACATACCTGTTCGCTTGCGCGTTGCCTACTGCTAACTGGCTTTTGCTTAATGTCGTCTGCTGACCTCTGATCTCTGTTCTTGCGATCCGTTCAAAACATTGCGCGACTTTCGAATTGTTGCCGTGATTCAATTGCGCCTCGCCCGCTGGTTCCCGATTTCTGATCTCCTCCACTTAACTAGATGGTCGTCGGATTTCCGTCCAAGCAGACTCTGGCAAGTCCTTGCTCAAATCCGAATCGACGAGCCGATATTGTTTCCATCCCGTCTTCGATCCGACGTGATCAGGCCAAACAGGCAGCGACAGATCGCCTTCCTCGTCTGCGAGCAGAATCTGACCTCGAAGATCAAATGAATCGAGGCGAGCTATGTCGTTCACTAAGTGCGTGCTCTCGCCGAGCGATAATCCGCCAAAGCGCAAAACACTTGCCGGATTATTCAGAGCGTCGTTAACGCGTTCAGCGAGGGAGGGCTCCGTCACTTCACCGATTCCTCGTCTGACCCAAACTGCAAGATGTACATGCGTCAGTAATTCCTGAAAGTCAGGTCGGCGATTCTCGCCAAGGCCGGGGCCAAGCGCTTTTTTCTTCACGCGCCAAAGAGTTCGGAGCACGACTGAGTAAGCCGGTATGGACATTAAGGCAATCGCGACTTCCGCCCCTTCGTGCGTGCGTCGATTGATCTCGCCAACCATCGATAACAGCATTCCGAAAACTGTCGAAGGAGGTGGGCACGGGAAGGTCTCGAAATACTCGCGAGCGCGTGGCATTCTAAAACAAGCGATGGGAACTGAAAGGTTAAGTCCGATTGCTTCCATGACTCACACTCCCAAGTCTTTTCGGACTTGTTCTTTCAGGGCCTGTGCTGCTGCCTTCACCCCATCATGCACTGAAGCTCGGTTTCCCTCGCTGCTCAAAACTTCTCTATCCTCATTGGAAAGCGCCTTCGCAATGCTGCCGCCAATGTACAGCTCGCTCGCTGAGATGTCGCCGCTGCTAACTTTCTGCAAAATTGTAGTGAAAGAAAGATTCGTATGCTCATCCATCTCAAACCCGTAAAGCAAGCGCGGTGCGAAGTCATCAGTCCAACGGAAGACAATCGAGTCGGGAGAGAAATCGTACAAGAACCGGCTCTGATTGCCAGCGACCTCTGATAGGGACACTACAGCGTCGATGACATCTAACACGCGTGTACGCTCGCGCAACGATGCTGGTGTCAATGCAATGCCGTATTGATAGCGGGTCGCATGAACTTCTGTTCCGTACAAGCTGGTGCTGGTCTTCGTGCCGCTCTTTGCATTGAACGTAATGTCTCCGGCGAATGGCGAGAGCGAAATAGCGCGTGTAACTTCCAAAGCCCCTCGCCGTTTGTCGCACGTTCCTTCAGAGAGCACCTTGATCTTATCGCCAAGCTCTTTGCTTCGTTGCTTTAGATTCTTACCGTCGTCTGACTTCTTTTCGTCACTGGAAAGCTGCTTCAGTTGCTCGTCAACAGCTTTCTTCTCTTTCTTGAATTCGTCAACAACGTCACTGCCATCAGTGTTCGCTGCTTCGGCAAGCATGAATCCCATCACATCGTCATCTATGAATGTTGGTTGCTTCCGCACTTCTTCGTCCTTGCTGGTCCATGGGCCCCATGTTCGGTCTTGCCATTCGTGGTCCGCAACGTTGTCATCCCATTGACGATTGACAGAATCGCGACCGTTTTTCCTTTGCCAGACGTATCGCAGCGCCCATCGTATCGCCTCCGCTGAGACGGTCGTGTGAACATCATTTTTCCAAAGAAGTTTTTGTAGTGTGGTAATGTTCCCTTCAGTCTCACCGCGATTGTTCGCTGCTTGACCATAGGGAGTTGCCACCAAGCCAAACAGATGCTTTGTCATGACTCTTCTTCTCCTTCATTTGTCTCAGGTGCTAACGCTTTTTCCTCGACCTCATTCTTAGGTTGATAGCTAATCAGGGCGAGCAGGGCGAGATCCCGAGCTTCACGCCAATTTACGTCACTAAAAAGCGGCAAGACCTTCATCAACCCGTCCGCTTGAAGTTCTTTGTTTGTTCCCCCGCGCGCCCAAAAATCCACGACAGTCTCACGCAGTGTTTGAGCATTCTTACTACGCGCGAATGCAATCCTTAACCTCTCTCGCTCTCGATCTACTAACCGCTTAAATCCACCTTCGCCCAAGTTCTCGCGGCGGGCGCGTTCACCTAGTTTGCCCATCCTACTGCGCCAGCCTTTATGACAGGCGTGAATGAATCGGCGTTTACTTTCGTCGTCGAACTCTGCGCTTTGAACCATTTCATGCATCTCCTTTCGTTCGTAGAACAGTTGTTCGCGGGTTTCTTTCTTTGTCATGTAATCAGCAATGTTGTGATACCAAACATTTCCCGTCGCGATGTTGTCCGCGATCATCTCGCGCGCTGAAAACGTAGTAACAAAAAATCTTTCGGATTCGACCTCGTTACCTTTGCGGTCGATTCTTGGCGGCACCCGCTGCCAGCGGTTCTTGAAGATTGCTGCGGCCGTTCGATAATTTTCAAGTCCCGGCAAATTACCCGAGAAAACTGTGTGAACATCAGTGCGTGTCTTTTGCTTCTCCACCCAAGGCACGATTCCAAAGCTAATTACTCGGCAACGAAACGGACCATTCGAACCGACAGAGAACTGCTTCGTTGTGTGACTGGCTTCCATAGCTATTAGCATTCTCAGCGCGGCGTCTGACGCGCTACTTGCGGTCAACTCTATAGTTCCTTGAGCGGCGATCAGTCGGCGACATGCGGCGTGTTCTGTTAGATCGTCTATCTGTGGAACCAACATCGCCAGCCGTGCCTTACGACCCTTGCGCCCCTTAGTTCTCGATCGAATTGCATAAAACACAACACCTACGGGAGCAAAAAGTAGAGCAATTGCTCGTTCTGTATCGTCTCCCAATTGAGTCCGGCCAAATTCCCAATGTCTCTTTCCGCCACCAGGATAAAGCCAACTCTTCACCCCGATCCAAGATTTGAATTGCCCATCCGAATCAACGAAGTCTTGAACGACTCCGGAATGTGGAATCTTCTTGATCGGAGCGAAGTCTCTAATCGTGAATGGGCGATCATCGACCTCGTAAGTCAATACTCTTTTATTCTCTGTGGGCCGGTGCGGTCCGAACTGTAAGAAGCTGTGAAGCAGCGAATAGTAGAGCAGATAACGCTTGTCGTAATCGGGCTCTTTATCAATCTCCAATCCTGTCAACCTTATGAAACCTTTGTTGTCAATCCAAAATGACTGCCTGACTAATTTTTCAAAAGCGGTTTGCGGCGTTTCATCTTTCCAAGTCAGCAGAATTTGCTTAGGTCCAAGAGTCCAGTCCAGCCCTTCAATCTCTCGTTTCTTTTCTTCAAATGCACGCAGCGTCATATAGAGACCAGCGAGCCCAGCTTTGTGCAGACTGGTCATTCCGGGAGCGTTGAGTTTCAAGGTCATTGTCCGAGCCATCGCGCACCGACCTCCTTGCAGTAGAGAATTGTGTCCGGCGGAGCGATTAAGTTGCCCTTAAGCTCTGCCCAATTTTCCATCCCACGTCGCGAATCAAAGTTCATCGGAATCGCCTTATTAATAATCTGTTTTCTATCATCGCGACAGATCGCGAAGTCCTCTGTCAGAATCACGCATACCGAAATTCCCGCCTCACGGATAGGGCCAGGAACTGCAAACCAACCGGAGTCAAGCCATTCTGTTTTAAGTTCTAGCCGTTGCTCCTCAATGGGGGGCAGATCCGCAAAGGTTTCGGAAAGATCAGATTGACGCAGCGGTCGGCCCCGTTCGATGAGTTCATTGATCCAAGTCTCTGCCTGCTTGAAAAGTTTCTCGCCTTCGTCTTTCGTCTTTCCGTATGGATTGTGATTGTTAGGAACGACGAAATAGGCAGAGCGCGGCACGCCAGGATCATCTTCCGTAACAAAACGATTAAGTCTGCCAAGCCGCTGAATCAGAGGTGCCACGGGTGCAAGTTCTGTAATCAGAATATCAGCGTCAAGATCGAGCGACATTTCGGCAACCTGTGTCGTTACTGCCACAACTCCGAGTTTCGATCTCTTCCGGCCGAAGCTCTTGATAACTCTGCGATGTTGCTTCTTACGATCCTCATACTTGAAACGACTGTGGTATGTGCGGGCTGGCAGACCTTCGTTCCTGAACCGCTGGAATGTTTTCTGGGCTCGGCCTACGGTGTTGCAAATCCACAAGACCTTCTTCTTTCCTTTAACGGCCTCACGTGCCAATTCGAACGCATCGTCAGTAGCCTGCCATTCAAACAAGTAGCGCGGAATGTCTTCCAGCGTAGTTGGTTTCGGAATCTCCGACAGTTCAAGCTGCCCAAGGAGGAATTCTTTACGCGCTATGGGAAGCGACGCAGTCATCAACAGGAAGCTTGCACCAGGTAGTGCCTTAATTAGAGCGATCACAGCCGCAAACATTCGATCTTCGTAAGCGTGAAGCTCGTCAAAGACGAAGCTCGCAGACAGAATCGCGGGCGAATTGTACAGCCCCCGACGATTGTTCCGGACAAGCGCGAGAACCGTATCTGCCGTGCATACGACAACCTTCGGACCCCAAGCGCGGAGAGACTCGATTCGCAGCAGATGATCATCTGTTTCCAAGTCCTTTCGCACCGCCGCTAATCCATCGAGATCGACGATCGCCCGAGAGTGCATCAACTCAGCTTCCACATCTGTTTCAGCTACATAACCTAAAAACCCTTCCGTCGCTGTCCCCGTCGTCGGATAACAAAAGAAGAGTTTCTTGCCTTCTGCGTGCTTCGCAGCCCAGAGATAAGCTGCTGCCGTCTTGCCCGTGCCACAGCCAGCCTCAACGAGCGTCACGTGGCTTTTCGATCCACCAACAGCGCGCTGAAATGGTCGGGGAAGTGAGCCCTTTAATCGTGCTTCGACCACTCGATCCATTTCGTCGCGCGTAATTCGACGTGAGAGAGTAGACGTAACCCATCTTCGAATGTCTTCGTTTTCTGGGAGCATCGCGCTTCCTGCCACGTCAGCCGCCACTACCAGTGCTTTCACCGCAGCCGCGAGGCGCCACAACTCTGGCTGTTGTTTTAGTCGATCTTTCCAACGGTTGCTGTTAACCCGAAACGGGAATTGAAGCTCGCCCAGGAAATTTGGTTTATTACCAGTGAGGTCGAAGGTAACTTCAGCTTTGGCTTCTTCTTTAAACAGACTCAGCAAATCAGGATGACTCAGCAGCAATCGCAAATCGGTTCCGCAACCTCCGTTGCGTAAAGCTATCGAAGCTTTCTTCCAGTCTTCATCAAGCTTCACGTGATGGCCTCCCACAGCGGCAATGACGCAATCCAACAGCAGAGAAGCATCATCGTATTTATCGCCCTCGCTCAACAGTCTGATCGCCCATCTTCGTACTGGGCCGTCTTCAGTTGTGAGCAACAAAGCACTCAGCAATTCATGTCTCAGTGGCTGTTGAGTCGGGTGAAGCGATCCGCGAACCATCCTTTGAAAACTTTCATTTGCTTTGCCGATGTCATGACAAAGACAAGCCGTCTTGACCGCGCGCCTTAATCTTGACCGCCAAGGATCGTGTGACAAATCGAGTTGTTTGAGAATCAGTTCGCCAGCCACTTCTACAATTATTTCCCCCGCGCGCTCTACGGCCCGAAGATGCGGGACCAAACGCGCATATGTTGGTGGTGCGTTACCGGCGGCTGCCTCGGAATAGCTTTTGGCCAGGAGATAGTTAATTTGAGAATCCATCTGCGTAGTCACGATCAGAAGCAACAATCGGATTGAAAATGCCGCATCCCATAGGGCGGCGGCTGAAAATGCTTTGCCACTTATTCGAACCGTCGTCGGGAGACACTACGTTGACTGCTCCGGTCTGAAGAAGAAGCGAATCCTCATCATTCAAATCGTGCACGGCGACGGAGAAGCCGACGACGGATTTACCGTGGATTGTCACGATGCGGCGGCGGTAGCGGCCTTGTTCGTCGCGCGGAAGTTCGACGCGGCCTTTCACCTCGAACGAATCCAGCTTGCGCTTTACCGCTTCGAGAAACGGTTCGGGTTCAGTGAACTTTTTGACAGTCACCACGCGCGCGTAGAGCGAAGGCGTGGGCTCGAGTGGACGCGCGACAGGAAGGCCGAGGCGGATCTGGTGACCGCCGATGTCGAGTCGTTTTCCTGCGAGCCGAAGCACATCGCCATAATGATCGGCGGGAATCCGCAAGCGTAGAGTTGCGCCGCGCTCGGGAAGGGTGATCATACCGGGGCCGGAAGGGAAGCCGCTGATCAATTCGATTGCAAGCCAGTCGATTCCGTGCAATGAAGGATTAGACCTCGAAATTGCGGAGTAAACCAGGTATCCGTGATCCGCTGGCAGTTGTTTTCCAGCCAGCGAAAAACTCACGTTAATACATGGAGAAAGAGCTGACTGAGGGATATGTTCTTGTACTGCGTCGATCAATTGACCGGAACCTCCTTTAGCTTAGGTGAGCAACTCAAGGACGGGTTGGACTATGGCTCGGCCTCAAAGGATACGCGAGAGTCTACAGGTGATTGGGGTGAATTTCCAATTTCTATTCGTTGCTCGCTCGACGACTCAAGAGGGCGATGAATAAAGGTTTTCTGATCTTCGGAGAAGCGTCTCGCAGTTTGGCGAGCCTAGCACGCTTGATCTAACACTTTTCAGACAGTTCGAACGTAGTTGCTTTCTGAAATCTCGCGCCGTTCGATCGTCGGTGACCCAAGAGTGACTCAACAGAAATGGTGCGAATTTCCGTTGTGCTTGCAAGCCATTTATTTTGTTGAGTTATTTGGAGGCGGCGATCGGAATCGAACCGATGAATAAAGGTTTTGCAGACCTCTGCCTTACCACTTGGCTACGCCGCCGTAGCTGGATCTTTGCCGGCTCGTGTGTGAGTCGCCGGACGATTCAAACAGGCAAAACTTAAACTAGCGAACCTTACAACTAGTTCCCAAGAATAAACGACGAAGGCGGAAAGATGAAGCAGCTTCTGCTTTGAAAGCCCTCGGGCTTTCGTACTTCATCCGTCCGCCTTCATCCAAATCCTGGAGCGGGAGACGAGACTTGAACTCGCGACCCTCGCCTTGGCAAGGCGATGCTCTACCACTGAGCTACTCCCGCTTTCGAGCACGGTCGATTCTAGCGATTCGATTAGGCTTGTCAAGCGAGCCTCCAACTACGACCAGATCGGCCTTTTGGTTTGAAACCTTGTGGCCCTGTTGAAATCGGTGCTAGTCTTAGCGCATGAAGCGGTTTGTTCTTCACTTCAGCTTTCTTGTGCTCACTTTTTCAATCGGAATCTGTGCAAACGCGCTGGTTCTCAGAGCGGCTTATTACTTCATACCGGACTACGACTATGATCCTCAGCCGAACCCTCATGCAGTGATAGTGTGTGGGTTGAAATCGGGATAAACAGATAGATTAGGAACTAGCCCAAGCAACGCCTCCGCAGATCGTTGACAAACCCAGTCAACTCGAATAATTTGCCTCGCAACTCGGAGGAATCCAATGAAAACCCAAAGATTCTGCGTCGCACTCTCGACCTTTGTATTGGTGTGCCTGGCCACCGCCGCTGTTGCCCAGCAGGGCTACAAGAAACCACCTAAAGAAGTGCTCGACATCCTGAACGCGCCAACAACGCCCGGCGCGTCAGTCAGCCCAACAAACGACAACGTGATCTTATCCACCGCGCTGCGATATCCACCGCTGGCTGATCTGGCGCAACCGGTGTTACGTATCGCGGGCCGTCGCATTAACCCCGCGTCGAACTCGCCATTCCGCTTTCAGTATTCAGTCGGCCTGACGCTCAAGCGCATCGCCGACGGTTCAGAGATCAAGATTGAAACACCACCCGCCGCGAAGATCAGCGGACTCGAGTGGAGCGACGATGGGAAACATTTCGCTTTTCTGAACACCACTGCAAATCGAGTCGAGGTCTGGGTAGGAGACAGTGCGACTGGAAAGATCCGCAACCTTAAAGGAATTACGATCAACTCCGCACTCGGCAACGCACTCGCATGGATGCCTGACAATCGCACCCTGCTGGTCCAACTCGTACCAGCGAACCGCGCCGCAGCGCCTGCTACACCTGCTGTTCCACCCGAGCCAAACACGCAGGAAAGTTCGGGCCGGCCTGGACCAGTCAGAACGTACGAAGACCTGCTTAGGAGCCCACACGACGAAAACCTTTACGAGTATTACGCGACTTCGCAGTTGGCCCTCGTCGATTCGATCAGCGGCCGCGCCAATCCGGTCGGTCAACCAGCGATCTTTCTTTCAGTCGATGCAGCGCCCGGCGGTCAGCACATACTCGTCACGCGCGCGCATCGTCCTTTCTCGTATCTCTTTCCTGATTCGGCGTTTCCACGAGACGTTGAGGTGTGGGATACGAAAGGCAAACTCGCTTACAAAGTCGCAAGCCTGCCGCTTGCCGATCAGGTGCCAATCAACGGCGTCGCTACTGGACCACGTTCAGTGCGCTGGCGGCCCAACGAACCCGCCGCGCTCGTTTGGGTGAAGGCGTTGGACGACGGTGATCCGCGTAAGAAAGCTGCCCATCGCGACAGCGTACTGACTTTTAAAGCGCCATTCACAGGTGAGCCAGTCGAGTTGTTCAAGACCGAGCATCGCTTCAGCGGCGGCGGCTTCGGCGAGAAGGGCACGCTGGTCTATTTCAGTGATTTCGATCGCGACAAACGCTGGCAGCGAACGTTTGTTTATTACCTCGACAAGCCAGACGTTCCGCCAAAACTCGTCTCGAGCCGCAACCAACAGGATCGCTACAACGATCCTGGCACGTCCGTGACGCGCGTCGTATCAGGCCAACGCGCGATCCTGCAAAACGGCGATTTCATTTACCTGACCGGCGCCGGCGCGAGTCCTGAAGGTGCCCGCCCGTTTCTCGATCGCCTCAACTTACAAACGCTAAAAACCGATCGCATCTTCCGCAGTGATGCTGATAGCTATGAAACCGTAGTCGCCTTGCTAAGCGCCGACGGTAAACAGTTTCTGACGCGACGCGAGTCTCCGACAGAAGCGCCAAACTACTTCGTACGCACTGTAGCGGATGGTGCGACCGCCGCCTCTCGTGCTTTGACGCAATTTCCCGATCCGACGCCGCAGTTGCGCGGAATCAAGAAGCAGTTGATCACCTACAAACGCGCCGACGGCGTTCAATGCTCATTCACGCTTTACCTGCCGCCGAATTACAAACAGGGAACGAGGCTGCCGACTGTCGTTTGGGCCTACCCGCTCGAGTTCACCGATGCGAGCACTGCTTCACAAGTGACTGGTTCAACGCAACGAGCGACTTCGATTGGCGGCTCTTCGCATCTCTTCTTCCTGCTTGAAGGTTACGCAGTGCTCGACGATGCGACGATGCCGATCGTCGGCACACCGGAAACGGTGAACAACACTTACGTCGAACAGATCACGATGAGCGCCAAAGCAGCGATCGACAAAGCGACGGAGCTTGGTGTTACGGATCCGGATCGCGTCGGCGTCGGCGGTCACAGCTACGGCGCGTTCATGACGGCGAACCTGTTGGCCCACACGGATCTGTTCCGCGCCGGCATCGCGCGCAGCGGTGCTTACAACCGCACCTTAACGCCGTTTGGTTTTCAGAACGAGCGACGCACGTTGTGGGAGGCGTCGGAGATGTATCTCAAAGTGTCGCCATTCATGTACGCGATGAAGATCAACGAACCTACGTTGATGATCCACGGCGAGGCCGACGACAACACCGGTACGTTCCCGATTCAGTCGGAACGGATGTATCAAGCGTTAAAAGGACACGGCGCAACAGTACGGCTGGTGATGCTGCCGCACGAAGCGCACGGTTATGCGGGACGCGAGAGTATCGAACACGTGCTGTACGAGATGATCACGTGGTTCGACAAGTACGTGAAGAACGCGGCGCCACGTAGCAAGGACACAACGTCGGATCAGAAATAGTTTTTGATCAATTCGATCTGTGGAGTTGAATCGTCAGGTAATACGACGGTGACAACGTCGAACCGGTAGGCTTCGTTTTCTAACTCAAACATACGGCGGTAGGCTCGCGCAGCACGCGCAACCTGCCGCCGTTTGCGTAAGTCGACATTCACTTGCGGTGGGGCAAACCAATCTGATGCCCGCGTTTTGACTTCGATGAAGCAGAGTGTCTCACCGTCGTAGGCAACGAGATCAATTTCGTTGTTGACGACTGCGCCGCGCAAGTTTCGGCCGACAGGTAAGGTGAAGTTTGCGGCGACAAGACGATAGCCGCGCTGTTCCAGGTAGGCGGCGGCGTAGGCTTCTCCGAGTTTGCCGAGTTCGATGCCAGGTGAGGATGACATTGTGCTTTGGTGCTTTGTGCTTTGTACTTTGTACTTTGTTCGCTATCGCTACTGTAACTTGAATGCGAGTAGTTGCGATTGCGAACAAAGTACAAAGCACAAAGTACAAAGCTCTATTTCTCCTCATCCCGATCGTAGGCGACTTTCAACCAGTGTCTTACCTCGTCGTCGATATCTGCGAGTGAAGTGATGGGAATGCGGTGAGTGATTCTGTCTTTCTTTGCGAACCCGCCGGTATCGATTAAACGACCCTTAGGTTTCATATCACCGAGCGCAAAACCCATATCGATTCGCGTTTGAGTTGCCGGCTTGATCTGCGCGAACACGTGATTGCGATAGAGCGGCACGATCGTCTG
>Ga0209485_1000331_pt1 | contig 14617 bp, 9 predicted proteins | sample NCAS100_FD_187516 | JGI IMG/M metagenome (GOLD analysis project Ga0209485, IMG submission 187516) | Agricultural soil microbial communities from Utah to study Nitrogen management - NC AS100 (SPAdes) (version 2) | ecosystem: Environmental > Terrestrial > Soil > Agricultural land | place: USA... | reverse complement strand
ACGATGTTTTACAACTCAGTTTCATGTCAAAGAACAAGGGGCAGGTAAACCAACTTTTAGGCGCGGCCCGCGTCAGGACGAAAGTGTGCTTAAAAAGTTCTTGACATCGATCGTCGCTTCATAGATGCGATCTCTGCGTTCCTCTGCGACTCTGCGGTTATTGTTTTTACTCTACATTTACCGCCGAGACGCAGAGGAACGCAGAGATACGCAGAGTTCATATTAGGGCATCACGCACCTAGAATCACCGAGCGGTCTTGATACAGCGTCCTCGGAAGTGAACACTGTTAGGCTGAAGGCGCCAAATCCAGATCTTAGTAAAAGGAGGAGTTGACGAAGCTTTGCACAAAAGTCGCATATCTTATTCGTTTTCTCTGCGATCTTTGCGGGCACTGCTTAGAAATAACGGTTAAACGTAGAGAAAGCAGAAGTACACAGAGGCCCGAGAGAACACTCCTCCCCAAATCTCACTTTTTGTGCAAAGCAAGTTGACGATGAAGAATTTTCGTGAACGTTCAGTTCGCATTGCGCCTGGTCCAAGTTTGTCTCGCGATTGTGTACCGTGGTTCTTTACAAACTGGGCACTTCAAGCACAATATGCAACGTATGCACAGACGCTTTTGTTGACCTTTTCGTAACGTTGACAAAAAGCTCGTGAATCCGACCTCCTAAGCGGAAGTTGCGTTGTCGCCCGGTTCGCCGCAAAACTACAAAGCGAGAATTGATAAGTCCCGAAATAAGATGTTAAAGGGAACCCTCAACCACATTGAGTTCGGATAGTTTGTATGATTCGTCGGAGGACAATTTCAGCCATCTCACATCTAACCAGGCTGGCGCTTTACACTTTGATGGTTTTGACCATCAGGTACGACCTTCAGGCTCAGAACACTAAGTCAGACGTAACTCTAAACCGTTTAGTACAAGCTGTTAAAGCAATCGATCAGCAGCAATTTCAAGAAGCCGAGAACCTCCTCAACTCTGTTCTCACGACTGTTCCGAACGATGGAGACGCAAACAATTTGCTCGGCGTAGTGCGTGCGAAACAGGGTCGTCCAGTCGAGGCGGAAAAGCTATTCCGACGGGCGATCGTGCACGCCCCGAAACACCTCGGTGCGCGCATCAATCTCGGGGAGTTGTTGATCACCACAAATCGCGCCGACCAAGCCCGCAGTGTCTTACTCGAAGCACATAAACTGGCTCCCGAGCGCGTCGAGATCAATTTAAATCTCGCCACGCTTTACGCCGATAAAGCAGAGTACAAACAGGCACTCCATTACCTGGAGCTTTTGCCTCGCGAAGCAGCCAACAGTGACTACTTCCTCGTGAAGTTGAAAATTTTGGTCGGCCTCAAGCAGATCGAAGACGCGCGAAGCTTAACGCGCAACTTTATTCAATCAGGCGTTGGCGATACGCAGTCACACGTAGAATTCGCGATGCTGCTCGCAAGGAGTGGTCTCGACGATGAAGGTCTAAAGATTTTAGCAACGGCACAACAGAACGACCCGGGATCATTTCCCGTGCGCTACGGACTCGGAATCATAAACGCAAACCTCAAGCGTTACGACACGGCCGAAGAACACCTCAGCGCGGCAATTAAGGTAAAGCCCGACGACGTTGCTACCTTGCGCGCGCTGGCTAGAATCGCGCGGGCCAAAGGCAATCTTGAAAAGTCTCTTTCGTATCTTGTAGAGGCACGACGTCTGGCGCCAAAGGTTCCGGCGGTCCTTTACGAATTTGGCGTGACGACCTTTGAAATGGACCTGCTGCTTGATGCTCTGCCGGTGTTTGAACAACTACATCGCGACTACGCAAATGAACCTGCGTATCTGTACGCACTCGCAGCCGTGCGTTGGAAGAAAGGTGAAACCGTCGAGACGACACGGCTAATGAAGAGGTACGTAGACTTGCGACCACGAGATGCCGCGGGTTTCTACCTGCTCGGCGCTGCGTTGCTACAGCAGGATCAATTTCCCCAGGCAAGAGGGGCGCTTGAACGCAGTCTCATTCTCAAACGAGATCCGGACACCGAATATTTGCTGGGAGTCGCTCTGGAGAAACTGGGAGACCGTGCCGCAGCGATCGAGATCTTCAGGCAAGTTATTCGAGCGCGGCCGGACCACGCCGCTGCATTCTCTGCTCTCGGTACTGCGTATCGGGAAGACGGCAGCTATACTGAAGCGCGGGTCGCGCTCGAACGCGCCGTTGAACTCCAGGCAAATGATCTGCGCGCCAACTATCAACTTGGGCTGGTCTATTCGAAGCTCGGCGACAAAGAAGCGGCGAAGAGGATGTTTGCTCGCGCTGACGATCTGCGCAGCCGCCAACGCAACGAAGAAAGCGTCATTTTAAAGTTAATCGACCCTCCAAACTGATCGAGAGGGTTTGATAATCGAGCGTGGTGGTCCAGGGGTGGTTTGTTCTCTGCGTTCCTTTGCGTTCCTTTGCGCTCTCTGCGTTGAATTCAGCTTTGACAATTTATAAACGCAGAGGAACGCAGAGGAACGCAGAGGAACGCAGAGAAGCGCAGAGGAACGCAGACATCGCAGAGAACGCAAAGATCACGAAGAGTTGAAACCGCATCACTACCGAAGGCGAGGGAAATCTTGTGAATGTCGAACTCAAGTTAGTCGACGATGAGATGTCCGCGTCTGATCGACGCGCGCAACTCATCCTTCAGCAACTGCTACGCGCCGAAAAAATATCCGTCGCTAGCTTAGCCAAACGATTGAAGGTTTCGCCGAGTACCATCCGGCGAGATCTTGCAGACCTCGAGCAACGTGGCCTTCTCCGCCGTAGCCATGGTGGCGCCGTGCCAATTCAACCACTGCTTTACGAGCCTTTTCGTCACATCTCATCTTTTCACGAACAGGAACGACAACATGGCGCGGAGAAACGACGGATCGGATTAGTGGCCGCGGAACTGGTGAGAGATGGTGACATCATTGCTATTGGCGCGGGCACAACCGCGACTCAGGTCGCACGCAGTGTCTGTTTGCACAAAGGCATCACGGTACTGACGAACGCCGTGAATGTCGCGATGGAGCTCAGTCAGCGAGACGACTTAAAGGTTTTTGTAACAGGCGGGTTTCTGAGTGGCGACTGGTTTGCCCTCGTCGGAGCGGCGGCGATCCAGAACGCCAGCGAGATGTTTGTCGACAAAGTGTTTATCGGAGTCGATGGGATACACGCCGAACGTGGCCTGACTACAAATTACCCGGAACAGGCAGCCGTTCATCGCGTGATGATGCGTCAGGCACGGCAGCGAATAATAGTTGCAGATAATAGAAAAATCGGAAAAGTGGGATCAGCCTTGATTGGTCCTATTGATGATGTCGACTTCCTGATCACTGACGAAGGAGCGTCAAATGAATCCATCGCCCCTTTCGTTGCGAAGGGAGTTGACGTCCGCCGAGCGTAGCTCCTATTGCTCTTTCACACTGGGCCATCCGGCAGCGTCCCAGGTTAGTGGCGCGATCCTTAGAGTAGAAACGCCGCGCGCCTCCGCATCATAGGCGTGATACACCAGCCGCTCGCCGTCTTTGTCCTGCAAGATCGCGCAATGTCCGGGCCCGCGCCAACGCGTGCCGCCCTTCAATAATAGCGTGCCTCCCTCATCCATCATTGATTTGCCTTCTCGATCGACGTACGGACCAGTTACAGCTTTGGAACGTCCCACACGAAGGTTGTAGGTGCTTTCGACTCCGCGACAGCAGAAGTCAAAAGAAACGAACAGATAGTAGTACCCGTTTCTTCTGGTTATTGCCGGAGCTTCGATCGCACCAGGCAACCGCGGTGACCTGGGACGGCTTGCGAGCGAATAAAGCTTCGTATCCCTTTCAGAAAGCCGGCCGGTGGCAAGATCAATCTTCTGCAGCTTGATTCCACTCCAAAAACTTCCAAACGAAAGCCACGGCTCGCCCGCGTCGTCCAGTACGATGTTTGGATCAATCGCATTCCAATCGTCAGTGTTGTTGGAACTGACGATCTTACCTTGATCCTCCCATCTGTACTTCGCGCTCGTTGGATCCAACGTCGCATTCGTCACCAGACCGATGCTCGAACGATTACTGCCAAACGTCGAGACGGAGTAATAGAGGTGATATTTACCGTTGAAGTAAGAGATGTCCGGCGCCCATATACCCCGCAGGCCGGGTACATCTTTCACCGCCCAGCCCGGGAGATGCGCAAAGACGTCGCCGCAAAGCCGCCACTGGACGAGATCTTGTGAACAGCGGATCGCAATACCCGCCCGGGTTGAAAATAGATAAAACGTGCTGCCCTCTTTAATAACGGTTGGATCGTGAACCGACCGGATATCTCCCTGGAGCTCCTCGGTTTTAAGCTTGGGCGGCTGCGCCCAAACCGAGGCGGCCAGGACAAGACCGAGACAAAATTGAGGAAACAACCGTAAGTCTCTCCGCATTAACATTTGTGCTTCCGAGCGGTAGATTTTTCTTGACTTGTGCTCACTTGTGGTGTAAACGAGCACAATTCATGTGCGTTTCAAGCAGTCTTATTCATTACGAAGGGCATTCTACCCCAATACAACCGAAGTCGCGTGTCTAAATTCCCAGGGAGGTTGCAATGAGTCCTCGTCGTCTAACTGCCGTTTTAGGCTTGTTCCTGCTTTGCGTGTCGCCAGTGTTAGCCCAGAGCGATCGAGGCTCGATAACTGGAAGGGTTAAGGACCAGGCCGGCGCGGTGGTGCCCAACGCAAAGGTCACTGCGACCAACGTGCAAACAAACGAGGCACGCGAAGCGACAACGAACGATGAAGGGAACTTCACGATCCCGCAGCTGCCTGCTTCGATTTACACGATCAAGGCTGAAGCAGCCGGCTTCAAACTTGCCGTCGTTGAAGACGTCAAGGTCGCCGTTCAGGTTACTTCGACCGTAGACTTAACCCTCCAAGTTGGCCAGGTCACGGACAGTGTCACGATCTCGTCCCGCGACGTTCCCATCATCCAAAGCGAAACACCTACGCAGCAACTCAACGTTACCGAAAAGCAGATGCGAGAGTTGCCGCTTCAGATCGGAGGTGAAACCGCAGGACGTTCACCGCTGGCCTTTATTTTTCTCGACAGCAGTGTGATGTCAGGTGGTGGCGTGGGCGATCAGAACGCAGCGGCGCGCGCGAGTGGCACTTTGGGAAATAATTTCCGAGTCAACGGTGGTCAGGGTCTGGGAACGGAAATTTTGATCGATGGCGCCGGAACGCGGCGCGCAGAGAACGGCACCTTCTTCACTGAGGTTGCGCCGGGTCCTAATGCGTTCCAGGAGTTTACGGTTAGCACAGCACAATTCTCCGCGGAGTTCGGCAATTCTTCAGGCGGTGTCGTCAACTTTACAATCAAAACCGGTGGTAACGATTTTCATGGCGAGGCCTACGAGTTCCTTCGCAATGAATCATTAAACGCCAACATCGATTTCAACCGCTTGAACGGCGGCAACCCATGTCCTGCAAACGATCTGAATTGTCAGATTGCGCGACCGCTCGATCGGCAACACGATTATGGTTTTTCGATTGGTGGTCCGATCTATCTCCCAAACTTCGGTGAAGGCGGACCGATCCTCAAGAGCCTAAAGAACCGCGCGTTCTTCTTTTTTAATTATGGACACTACCAGTTGGACCAAACGGAAACTGTCAACGTTGGCGTGCCGACGTTAAGAATGCGCTCCGGCGATTTCGGGGAATTGCTTACCGATCCATACGTGCTCGGATTCTTCGGTGGCCCGGTTCAGATCTTCGATAACACAGTACCATGCTGTAATCGACCACCGATCCCAGGCAATCGCCTGGACTTGTACGTCAACGCTCAAGGCAGATCCATTATTGACCCGGTTGGTTTCAATATCATCAATCAACTATTCCCATTGCCGACGGCGTCAGGTGTTTTTCGAAATTACACCGCAAATAGCAGCAGGCCGACGACGACCGATTACTACGCACAGAAGCTCAGCTTCACACTTACCGATCGACAACAACTGTCGTTTAGCTCCACGTACCGCAGCCAAACGAAAATCCAGGGAGCGTTCCCGCGGTTCCCAGAGCCCTGGGTTGGGCAGGGATCGTTCCGCCAGGTATTTCACACGCAGTACTACCGTCTGCAACACGATTACACCATTAGCCCAAGTGTCCTTAATCACTTCAACGCGGGGTTCACGCGCTCCTTCGTTCAGAACAGAAACTTCACGCGGGGAATTAGTCCGACAACTGTTGGGATGCCGGCAAATGCTACGCAAAATCTTGCTCTGCCTCTGATCGGTTTTCCCCTCGTGGGTGATCCAGTAACCTCGCCGGATCCGCGCGCGTACCAGCCTGGCGGTTCGACATTTTTTGACAACCAGGATGGCGACAATGCGGTCCAGATCAGCGACTTCGTGACTGTGATTCGTGGTCGCCACACGCTCAAGGCTGGAGGTGAAGTACGCTGGCAGCAGTTGAACGATTCAAATCACTTCGACCTCGGCGGCAATTTCAACTTCATCAGCAATCAAACTGCAAACGGCAACGGATTCACCCAGGGTTGGCCCATCGCCAGCCTGATTACCGGTGCGCCGGAGTTCTCTTTTGCCACTGTGCAATCGATCGATCCCGGCTTCCGTTTCTTCGAGCCGACGGTGTTCATGCAGGACGATATCAAAGTCACTCCTCGGCTGACTCTCAACGTCGGAGTTCGTTATGACATCCCATATCCGCGTGTCGAACATTTGGACAAGTACCGTGGGTTCGACAGGCTTGTTCCTAATCCAGCCGCTGGTGGCCGGTTAGGCGCATTGGTTGGACCACCGGGAACAAACTTCGGTCCCACATCGCCGTACAGAGGTCTGATCAAGCCGGACTATTCCAACTTCTCGCCGCGCTTTGGATTTGCCTACAGCGTAAACAGTAAGACAGTGGTGCGCGGAGGCTATGGTCTGTACTACGCACCCTTGCTCTACAATGATTTTGGCCGTGGCGGTCAGGCCGGCTTTTCAGTTCAGGGCGGAGCTAACATCAACTTCGGCTTCGACGCATTTCTGCGATTGAGTACGTATCCGCCGCTCCCAGCACCGGATCCGACTAGTCAATTCATTGGTGCGGACGTTGAAGGTTTCGATCGCAATTTCAAGATCGGCCGCACTGCCCAGTACAGCCTCGATCTGCAACGCGAACTGCCCTGGGACCTTGCTGCATCGGTCTCTTATGTCGGCAGTAAAGGAACCCGACTGCGCTCAAACTTCAGTCCGCCAAATGCTTTGCCATTTGAGGCACTCCGGCTCGGCCAGGCGTTTCTGCAAACGCCCCTTGCAACAGCGCTGGGTAATCCCAACCTGGTTGCTTTCGCCAGCAGCGTGGGCGTACAACTACCTGCTTCGAACAATGCGGTATTTCCCGGGTTCAACGGTAATGTAGCGCAAGCACTTAGACCGTTCCCACACTACGGGCGCATCACCGAACACATGGAAAGCGAGGGGCAGAGCTTCTACAACGCGTTGAAGCTGAATTTGCAACGTCGCTTCTCCAGGGGATTTCAGCTTGGCGCGTCCTACACTTTCGCGAAGCTGTTAACGGACGCTGCTGAAGATCTATTTGGAGACACGCCGATTGGAGGTGTGATTCAGAATCCGCACGACCGGCGTGCCTTGCGCAGTGCTTCACCGAACGTTGTGCCCCACTCGTTTGTCGTGAATTACCTTGCAGAGTTGCCCTTCGGAAAAGGTAAGCGATACCTGAATGGAGGAGGCTTCACGGATCGATTGGTCGGAGGTTGGCAGATCTCCGCGGTGCAGCGTTATCGCAGTGGACCTTTACTTGTGCCCTTTATAGCAGGAGGCGCTCGAGACTTTCTTGACCTGGTTGGTTTCACCGGCAACCTGAGGCCTAACGTAACAGGCCAGCCTTTTTACACGAATAACCCGGCCGGCGGAATAAATTATCTGTATCTAAACCCGGCCGCGTTTTCACGACCGCCTGAATACAGTGCGGCGCCGGCATTCCTGCTTCCGGATAACACAGTGAATCCGGCTTACGCGGCTTATTATTCGGACCCGAACAGGTTCTTCGGGAGCGCAGCACCGACTTATAGCGAGTTGCGCACGCATTCTTTCTACGCCGAGGATCTCAACATCTTGAAGAAGACGCGCCTGTCGGAGACTACCACGCTGGAGTTGCGAGTCGACTTCTTCAATCTGTTCAACAGAGGACGGTTCACGCTGCCTAACATGGATTTCAACAACACCGCAATCTTCGGGATCACAAGCCGAGCTAATGATCCGGAGCAGCCGCGTCGAATTCAGTTGGGCGCCCGGTTCATCTTTTAGCCGTACTGGCGTAGCATTTCTCCGGGTGATATGCGCATGACCGGCACGGCGTTAAAAAGTCTTCCTTACCTGCTCGTCGGGGTCATGAGTTTGAGCGCTCTTACCGGTGTGGCGCAGACTCCCGCGAACGTTAAGCCACCCGGTACTTCTTCTTCCGAGGAACAGATAACTCGCTTGGTTGGCGAGGGTGTCGTCGCCCTCGAACGCAATGATACTGCTGCGGCAAGCAAGCTCTTCCAACAAGTGCTTGCACTGAAACCGCACCATGCGGCGGCGCATACTTTCCTTGGCGTGCTGGCAGATAAGGCTGGTGATTTGGCGGCGGCCCAGACCCATTTCAAAGCGGCTGTTTCCGCGGAACCAACTTCGCCGTCCGCGAGAAATAATCTTGGCGCTGTTTTACTCAAGCGCGGCTTGACAAAACAGGCGGCGGAGCAGTTTGAGGCGTCTTTGCGGTTGAATGAGAACCAACCGCAAGCTCTTTTTAATCTCGCCCAGATTCGCTTTTCGTCCGGCTCTTCAGCCGACTTGCTCGTGGCCCGCGAAATGTTCGAACAGGTTCAAGCGATCGCGCCTGATGCAGAGATTGCGCGTTCGTTGGTGGTTGTTTCGTTACGCCTAAGTGATCGCGAAGCAGCAGCGAAATACTATCGCCAGTACGCGGACCAACTGGCTGGTAACCCGGCGGTTGGAACATTTGCAAATCGAAGCGAACTCGGAGCCGCGTTATTCGAAGCCGGCATGTTGCAGGAAGCTGAAGTGGAGTTGTCAGCCGCGGTAAAGATGTCGCCGATGGACCAGCCGTCGATTCTGCGTCTGGCACGTGTCTACATTGCACGCAAGGATTTACCGGCCGCCGGACGGACTCTCGAAGGAGCTGTGGCCCGCGGTATTGAAGCGGCTCCCGTGTATGCGATGCTGGCGTCGGTTTATGAACAGAGTGGTCACATTGAAAACGCGATTCCCGCAATGCGGTTGGCCATCGAACGAGATCCGCAGTCCGAAAATTACCGCTTCGCGTACGGCATGCTGTTGACGAATGCCATGGCGCCTAAGGCCGCAGTGATTCGTGTGACCGAGGCGATCCAGCTGTATCCCAAGTCTCCCAGACTCTGGCTCGGCCTGGGGATCGCTCATTTCAAAGCCGGCGACAATGCTGAAGCCACTAAAGCTTTCAGACGTTCCCTTGAGTTGGATCCAAACTACGCGCCCGCATACGCGTACCTGGGAATGACGAGTGTCGAACTTGGTAACTACGCCGAAGCGGTTAAGACATACGAACAAGCGCTGACGGTCAACGACAAGCTTGGCGTCGTTAACTATCTGTTGGCGGAAGCGCTGCTCGGACTTGGCGGATCGAATGAAACGCGCATCGAGCAAAATTTGAAACGAGCCGTTGAGTTGGAGCCATCGTTCGCGGCGGCTCGCTTGTCTTTAGGTAAGTTTTACTTTCGTACTGGTCGTTTCACCCAAGCCGAGAGTGAGCTTGAACAGGTGATTAAGCTGGATCCTCAATTGGCAGGAGCTTACTACCAGCTAGGCCTGGTGTATTCCCGTTTGAAACGTACCGAGCAGGCGCGGGCAACGATGGCCACGTTCAAGCGGCTAAACGAATCGCGACGAACGCAGGAACGTGAAGAAGTACGCGAAATAGTTCGCCGGCTTGCTGATGTGCGTTTCTGAAGATCAGATCCAGTACCAAGAAACACAGCCTTAGAAATAGTGTATTTAATTGCGATCTTCTCTTTTATGTTTCTAGCATGCGCTGTGGCGGCGCAGCAGCAGCCGAGTGCCCCAGTTCAAAGCGCGCAACCTTCGATCATCGAGTGGAGAGACGACTTCGACGGCGACAAGCTCGACGAAGCAAAATGGGACCCTTTTACTTTTGAAGGCGGTAGCGGCGGGAAAATTGAGGTCAAGAACAATCAACTGAAGATGCGCGGTGCGGGTGTTTCGCGTTCAGGTGTACGCACGAAGCAAGCTTTTCACGGCGATCGCTTTTATGTCGAAGGAGCGCTCGCCAAGGTTGGACCACGAGTGCCCCAGCCGGGCGAGGCTTCCTTTCCACCGGGATATGCGATCGTGACTGTGCTGTTCGATGGTAATCCGAACTACCGCGTTGAGTGGTTGTTGAGAAGTGACGGGATTCTGGAAGCGTGGCAAAGCTTCGACGGCCGGCTCACACGCCTCGACAAAGGCAATCTGGCGACAAAAGAACAGACTCCGCTGTTAGGCATCGCGCGTCGTGGCGAAAAAATCTATTTCATGCTCAACCGTGAAGTCGGTCTCGAGAGTTCGGCCCGTGACCTCTCGTTAGATTTCAAAGTGATGGTTTACGGTTTTGGTTCTTCCGAAAACAACTGGCAGTCAGTCGCGGTCCAAACTCTAAAACAGTGAAAAGACGTCAATTCTTACGCGGTGGGTTAGCGATCAGCTCGGGACTACTACTGGAACGCGCTGGTGGCCTAACCTACTCGTCCGCTGCTGCGGATTCTCGTATTGAAGTGCTGTTGGGGGAGGAGATCGCGACGATCAGCCCCAGCATCTACGGGCACTTTGCGGAACATCTTGGCGGCGTGGTTTACGACGGTATCTGGGTCGGGGAGAATTCAAGGGTCCCAAATACAGGCGGGATTCGTAACGCTCTCGTCGACGCGCTGAAACGAATTAAAGCTCCCGTCATACGCTGGCCCGGAGGCTGCTTCGCAGACAGTTACGACTGGCGCGATGGAACCGGACCGCGTAGTAGGCGGCCAAGGCGCACAAACTTCTGGGCCGACGCACCCGAATGGCCCAAGAACGCTCCGAATGGTCCCTGGAAGTTTGACACGAACCATTTCGGCACTAACGAGTTTCTTTCCTTCTGCCAGATGTCCGGAGCGGAAGGCTACCTCGCCGTGAACGTTCGGGGTCTCGGCGCACAGGAATTTTACGAGTGGATTGAGTACTGCAACTCACCCGCCGGTTCAACGACTCCCGCTGAGCGGCGCGCGAGCGGTGAGAGTCCGAGTCGCGAACCTTTCAGGGTTCGTTTCTGGGGCGTCGGTAATGAAACCTGGGGTTGCGGTGGCAATCTGACTCCGGAAGAGTACGCCACGGAATACCGAAGATTTACGGCGGCCGTGCCGCGTTATGGAGTTGACCTTAAGTTCATTGCGTCCGGCGCAAACGTCGACGACTACAATTGGACGCGCGGCTTCTTTTCAAAGACAGCAGAAAAAAATCGCGGCTTGTTCGGCGGCATCTACGGTTGGGGTCTGCATCATTACGCCTGGAATCTCGGCCTGGGCAGGACCAGCGACTGGTTTGCAGCCAAAGGTGACGCCGTTAAGTTTAACGACGCGGAATACTACGAATTGCTCCGCGAGGCCGATCGCATGGAGTCGCTGATCAACCAGCATTGGACCATCATGGGTGAGTACGACCGGCAACATCGGGTCAAGCTGGTAGTTGATGAGTGGGGAGCGTGGTACAAGCCCGGATCCGAGGTCTCCCCGACGCACTTGCTGGGCCAGCAATCGACAATGCGTGACGCTCTTCTGGCGGGCCTCACGCTCGACACGTTTAATCGTCACTCTGACAAAGTATCGATGGCGAATGTGGCCCAGTTGATCAACTGTCTTCATTCACTGTTTTTGGCGCACGAAGACAAGTTCATCGTTACGCCGACTTTTCATGTTTTCGAAATGTTCATGCCGCACATGGGCGCGAAGGCCGTCCGTGCAGTCTTTAGCGCTCCGGAAGTCCAATACACGCGAGTTGACAAGCCGGCGAAATTTTGGGGGTTATCAGGCTCGGCGTCTCTTAACGAGAAGCAATTGACGTTGACTGTGACCAACCCGCACCTCACTGAAGTTCGCGACGCCGAAATCGTTGTTCGCGGCGCACGGCCTACTGCGGTGCAGGTGCGAGTGCTGGCAATGCCTGACGTTCATGCGCACAACACTTTCGAGAATCCTGGTGTGGTCCAACCGCGCAACGAAACAGCCGCCTTGACCGGTGGCACGATTTCTTATCGGTTTCCGCCCGCTTCGGTAACGCGCCTGCAGATCACCGTAGCCTGAGCGTAATAAAGGAATATGTACTGGGAAGAGCGTTGGCATCCGTTGCGCGAAGAGTGGGTCATCATTGCCGCCCACCGTCAGAATCGTCCGTGGAGCGGAGAGACGATTGAACACAATGGAGAACCTCTGCCCGCTTACGTTGATGACTGTTACCTGTGCCCCGGCAACTTGCGTGTCAGCGGGGCGCGCAATGACAACTATACAAACACCTTTATTTTTGACAACGATCACCCCTGCGTTGGCGACGATGCCCCTAAGAATCTGCAGAAACCACCCGGCATTTACCGCAATCAAGCTGCGAACGGCATCGCGCGGGTCGTCTGCTATAGCCCAAATCACAGTTTGACGTTGGCAGAACTCGAGCCGTCCGAAATAGAAAATCTATTGGGAGTGTGGCAGGACCAATATCGAGAACTAAGCATTCGAAAAGAGATTAAGCACGTATTGATCTTTGAAAACAAAGGTGAAGCAGTAGGAGTTTCCAATCCACATCCGCACTGTCAAATCTACGCGACCAACTTTGTCTTTAAAACCATTGAGACCGAAGCACGCGCAAGTCAAAAACATTTGGCAGAAACAAAGCGGGTGCTTTTCCAGGACGTGATTCGCGCCGAAAAAGAAGATGGCCGTCGCATCATTTGCGAGAACGAATCAGCTATCGCCTTCATCCCTTACTTCGCGCGCTACGCATATGAGGTTTTTGTGGCGCCAAAAACTACGCATGGCAGCATCGCTACGTTATCGCCTGATGAACTCCGCGACTTTGCGGCACTGTTGAAACAAGTTCTCGTCAGGTTCGACAACCTTTGGCAGATGCCCTTTCCTTACGTGATGCCTTTGCATCAGGCGCCAACCGATGGCGGCGACCATTCGAGTTTTCACTTCCACATCGAGTTTCATCCGCCACTGCGCCGTCCCAGTCTGCTTAAGTATCTGGCGGGACCGGAAATCGGCGGTGGTAACTTCCTTTCTGACACAGCGCCCGAAGAAAAAGCAGAAGAACTTCGCTCCCAATCCGAAATCCATTACAAACGCACGACGCAGGAGCAACCATGACCAGCCCGGCAGTAGATGCGAGGCAGTTGCTCGACCCGATTCGTCGCATTCATGAACGCGTTCGCGATGAAGTCGTGGCCGCGTGTCAGAAGAGTGAGTTGGACCAACTTGCGGCAGTCGCCGATGACACGATGGAAGGCGATACTATCTACGCGATTGATCGCATCAGCGAAGACGTTCTGGTCGAGCTGTTTCAAAAGGAGGTCGCCAGTTTGGCGCCTCTTGTGCTGGTTGCCGAAGGGATCGAGGGCGGGGAATTGGTGTTGCCGCGTGGCGCCTCGGAAAGCGATGCGATTTGGCGTGTCGTCGTAGATCCAATCGACGGGACACGTGGCTTGATGTATCAGAAAAGAAGTGCGTGGGTGTTGACCGGCGTTGCCAGGAATCGCGGCAAAGATACAAACCTCGGCGATATAGAGTTAGCCGTGCAAACGGAAATACCTTTGCTGAAGCAGCACTTGAGTGACGTGCTTTGGGCTATTCGCGGCGAAGGTCCGTCTGCCGAGAGATTTAATCGTCTGACACAAGCTCGACAACCGCTCGCGTTGCGACCTTCAAAGGCCAAGACGATTCGCCACGGTTTTGCGATGGTCGCTCGATTTTTCCCAGGCGCGCGGGATGAGCTGGCGGCAATTGATGAAGAAATAGTGTTTGGCGCGCTGGGGCCGGTCGAGCCCGGAAAGGCGCACTGCTTTGAGGACCAGTATTTATCTTCTGGTGGACAGCTCTACGAACTGATGATGGGCCATGATCGTTTTGTTGCTGACTTGCGTCCACTTGTTGAGTCGTTGCTGGAACGACGCGGATTGGCGCTGGGAATCTGCTGCCATCCCTACGATGTTTGTACCGAACTAATTGCGCGTGAGGCCGGTGTGATCGTCACCGATGAGCAGGGCCGGGCCTTGAACGCGCCACTCACCATCGATGCCGATGTGGCGTGGGTTGGATATGCGAACGAGGCAATTCGTCGGGAGATAGAACCGCTTTTGCAGGCGGCGTTGGAGAAGCGAGGCCTGAGTCACTATTGATTCTTTTCTGCGTATCTCCGCATTACCTCTTCGTATCTCTCTGATGTTATGAAGCAAGCGGGTGCCGCCTTAGTTTACCCGTAAGTGGTTTAGACTGACGGTTGACATGAAACTGAAAGGAGACACCCGCTATGGGAGACATTATATATTGCGGCGTCGACTTTC
>Ga0209485_1000330_pt1 | contig 14661 bp, 11 predicted proteins | sample NCAS100_FD_187516 | JGI IMG/M metagenome (GOLD analysis project Ga0209485, IMG submission 187516) | Agricultural soil microbial communities from Utah to study Nitrogen management - NC AS100 (SPAdes) (version 2) | ecosystem: Environmental > Terrestrial > Soil > Agricultural land | place: USA... | reverse complement strand
CAGATGGACCCGGGAGTTTTTACTTCCGAAATCGGGTTCGACGAAACTAAGGGTTACGTCCAAAAAGTGATGTCTAATTATCGCGTTTACCGCGAACTCTATACTTCGGATTTGATTCGGAAATAGATCGTCCGAAGTCGTAACAGATTGTCACCTCTGCCGCGGGCCGCGACTCGAGATCCATATTCATGTAACGCACGTCGTGCCTGACGGAACGTCCGATGCCGGTCGCTGCATCTGCTGCTCCCGATCGCGATTTGGCAGCACCCGTCGCCGGAGCCTCAGCCGAGGACGACTGCGCCTCGTCGCGATAGATGGGATGAGGAAGCGGGCGAGGCGGAGTGATTGGTATCGGACGTCTGCGTTCGCGATAAAACACGGCCGAGATTACGCCAAGGTTTGTTCTTGCGCCGAGTTTTGCAGCGTAAGAATCGCGTTCGATGGTGAAGTAAAACCGCCGCGCCTGATCAGAATCCATTTGCCAACCACTGATCGTGATCGTTTGGTGCGGCTCGATGACCCACTTACTCGCATTCCATGACGACGACCGGCTCGCATCGATGGTGTTGAGCCCGTCGACTGAGAGCGCCACCGCCACCCAGTCACTCGACCGGTTCCTCAGACGAATTTCATACTCCTCGCCGCGGAGTGCCTCAACGTACGTCCGGCCGCGCGCCTCGAACTCATGAAGAGGCCGTCCATCGACCAGGACATCAACTTCAAAACGGGGATACACCAGCGGCCTTCTCGGAGTGACCCTTGACTCCTGGGCCTCCAAAGGTGCGAAGTTCAACAAAAACAGGAATGAAAAGGGCAAGACGAACCAGCGGATTTTACTCATCGGCGCTCCTCCAAATCTTGAACGGTTTTTGGGCAGTTTCTTGCGCAACCGTGAGATTTGTAAGAGCTTTCTCACAATACCGGGACATATTTGCGGTTGAGTAACCATTTGGGAAAGGCTACAATTTGCCCGCCAAATCTTGAATGAAATAAACTGACAATCGTGGTAGGCGTTCCCCACTGAGTTCAGAGGCTTAGGAGAAACTGATGGAGTATGCTCTGACCGCAACCAAAACCGAGGCACGCGCGGGATCCTATTACGATCGGATCGCCCGGTTTTATGAGTTGACCTTTAAGATCAATGGTTACGGCCGGTCTCTGGATGAGTATTTCCGGAGGCATCCGCTGCCGGTCTATCGCGGGCAGCGCATCCTGGACGCCGGCTGCGGTACCGGACTGCTGACGATGGCGCTTTTGCGCTCGATTCGCTTCCCGGTCTCCATCACGGCGCTCGATCTTTCCTCAACTTCAATCGCGGCAGCGCGCAAATCACTCTATTACAGTGACGGACGCAAACGCGACGTCTCGTTTAGCCAAGGAAATATGTTATGTCTGCCTTTTGCGGATGAGTCGCTGGATCTGGTCGTGACTTCGGGCGCGCTGGAGTATGTGCCGCTCGCAGATGGATTGTCAGAACTCGCGCGAGTGATCGTCCCAGGTGGTCATTTACTTCATTTGCCCGTGCATCCAGGAATCGCAGGCAAGTTTCTGGAAATTCTTTTCCGCTTCAAAAGCCATCCACCGAAGCAAGTGATCGGTCAAACCGAACACTACTTCCGCATTGTGCATCAGTACCGGTTCAAGCCGCACCATGTGATTGGCTGGAGCAAGACAGCAATCCTCGCGCAAAAAGTGTAGCATTTTCCCTTTGTCATTTTCCGTTTGTCATTTCTTTCCGAAAATGGCAATGAACAAGGTTCAAACGACAAACGGAAACTACTTCGAAACCGGCACAAGGCGAATAATTCGATCGTCGTCGCTTGCGGGCTTGCCTCGTCCGTCGCGATTTGACGTTGAAAAGTAGATCGCACCGTCTGGTCCTTCCGCGACGTCGCGAATTCTTCCGTACTCCTTAACGATGCCTTCCTGGCCCAGGACCTTGCGTCCGTCCAGGACGATGCGTATCAACATCTCACCGCGCAAACAGCCAAAGAAAAAATTACCTTTGAATCGAGGAAAGCCAGAGCCGCGATAGAACGCGCCGCTCGCCGGTGCGCACGCCGGTGTGTATTCGAGCAGCGGTGATTCAAGTCCGGCGCGAGTCTGCGTGTGATGGATGGTGGGCCAACCGTAGTTCTTTCCCTTCTCTACGATATTGACCTCGTCACCTCCCGGTGGCCCATCAAAATTGCTTGGGCCATGCTCGGTTTGAAACATCAGATCGGATCCGGGCTGCCAGTCCAATCCCTGAGCGTTGCGATGACCAATCGACCAGATCTCGCCTCGAGCATTCTGCTGGCCCACGAAGGGATTGTCTTGGGGAATGGTGCCGTCGTCGTTTAATCGCAAAGTCTTTCCGGCAAGCGAATCGAGTTTTTGCGCGAGGTCGCGCTTCGTGGCGTCGCCAGTAGTGATGTAAAGCTTTCCATCAGAGCCAAAGCGAATGCGGCAGCCCGCGTGAAACTGAGCCGCCGGAATGTTCTCGATGATCACTTTCCGATCGACCAAACCATCCGGCGTCTCTCGAAACCGCACAACGCGCACGAACGACCCGCGGTTACCGTACCCATATGAAAGATACAGGAACTGGTTCGTGCTGAACTGCGGATGCAGAGCGACGCTCATCAATCCAGTTTCGCCCGTCTGTTCGACATCCTCTACAACAAACATTGGCTTCTGACGCAACGCGCCCTTTTCAAACACGCGCACACGCCCGGGTCGCTCGGTAAAAATCATGCGTCCGTCAGGCGCCCACACAATGGACCACGGCACTTCTAAGCCACCCACCACCGTTTCGATTTTGAACTGCGTGGTGGTCTGCGGCGACGTCTCCACGTCGCCTGCACCGCGTCCGGAAGGCGTCTCTTCCCCGCAACCCAAAGCCAAAACGATCGTCAATGCGACTAGCGAATACAGAAAGGTTCTCATAGACACACAAAATCATACGAAAGGTTTACGGAGGGGGCTTAGGGAATTAGTGTTGAATGTATTCGTGAAGCAGTTTAATCTCATCGCCCTGCTCGCCGACTTCAACCCGCAGCAAGTCGCGCATCGAGAGCATTCCGACCCAACGTTCGCCATCGACGACAGGCAGATGGCGCGTGCCGATCAACTCCATGCGTTCGAGTGCCTGATGCGGGGTTTCATCGCACTGGATCACGGCGCGCAGTTCGCTCGTCACATCACCTACCTTGACCGTCTTCGGATCGCGATGGGCGACGACGACGCGTTTCAAAACGTCGCGCTCCGAAAAGACGCCCAGCAACCTTCCTTCGTCGTCGATGACACAAACGGCGCCGATGTTGCGCGAAGCCATAAACTCCGCGGCTTCCTGCACAGTCGCCGAAGCCTTGGTCGAGTAAGGCTCACGGTTGCGAATCACGTCGCGGATAAGCATCGCACTGCCTCCTGATCCCGGGGATGTCTTGAGTGGAAGGTATTATACCTTAACGGCTTCGCCTAAAAAGTTATTTTGACGCGGCTCTGCCCGTACGGGAATGGCTTTTTAGCTTAAAGCCTACCTTAACCAAACAGATTTGCCTGCGCCGATGGTCTGCGGAAAGTGGAGTTGGCGGGTGTTTTATGTTCGCGTCGCTTATTGAATCCGAGGCGCTCGCAATGAATTCTGAAGAGACGTTCAGTGGCTTCCCAGTATTGGCCCTTGCCGCGCATGCGTTCGCCGAAGACCGCGGAATTGAGTTTTCCGCCGCGCGCCTCGCGGATTCGATTCATCACGCGATCGGCTTTGGTGGGTAGTTTATCGCGTAAACGCTCTTCAAAATAAGGAGCGACGCTGCCGGGAAGGCGAAGCATGTTGATGAAAGCCTGTTGCGCTCCGGCTTCTTTCGCGCGTTTTAGCAACACGGGAATATCGGTTGATAAACCCGGAATGACAGGCGCAATACCGATACCTACACTGATGCCCGCCGCCGAAAGCGCTTCCATCGCGTGAAATCTTGCTTCCGGAAGTGGCGCGTAAGGCTCAACCGCACGCGCTACGTCAACATCAGTGAATGGAATCGTTAGGAACACTCCCAAGCTTGCGTGTTTCGTCAGCTCCTGAAGCACGTCGATATCTCGACGGACCATCGCCGACTTCGTGATGACCCCGACTGGATTGCGGAACTCCGCGCAGATCTCCAAACAACGTCGTGTGAGCTTGTAGTTGGCCTCGAGCGGTATGTAGGGATCTGAAGTAAACGAAAAGACGATCTCCGCGCCTTTCCACGACGGTTTCATCAACTCTTTGCGCAACAAGTCCGGCGCATTCACCTTCGCGATTATCTTGCGATCGAAGTCAGTACCCGCGCCATAACCCAGATACTCGTGAGTGGGCCGGCTGAAGCAGTAAGTGCAACCGTGAATGCAGCCGCGGTAGCAGTTAACGGTGTAGTCGAAACCGACGTCTGGACTGTCGTTGTGCGTGATGATGTGGCGCGTCTCGGTCTCTTCAAAAACTTCGAGCTTCGCTTCAGGAGGCTCACCGATCCATTCGACGGAATGTACTAACCACGGATTTGGCGGATTCTCTACGTAATGCATAAACCGCTTTCTGCTTTCGCAGCGGACTCTGCTGCTCTCTGCGTTTACTTCTTCGATAACGCAGAGACCACTGAGAACCGAGAGACCGCTAGGACTGCCATGTCACAAAAAAGAACCGGTACTTGTCGGGATCTTCGATCGTAACGAATCGTCCGCCCCAACCTTCGTCGACCGGAGGTTGAACGTCAGCGCCTCTATCGACGAGTTCCTCGTAGTACTGATCGACATTTGAAACGCCGATGAAAAAGTGAACGCCGCGACCACGTCGCAGCATGGTTTCCTGATGCTGGGCCAACGTTATCTTCAATGCGCCGGCGCGAAGCTTGGCCATTGGTGGCTCGGCAGTCGCATTGATCGACTCGAGCTCCATCCCCAGCACACGCTGGTAAAACGCGACGGATTCTTCAAGACTGTTCACTTCAAGAAACAGCAGGTCGAGACCGTGGATCATCTCGTCACGTCCCACGACATCAATAAATAAAGACCGAAGCAACTGGTAATAATCACCACCCAGAACGCGACTTCCTGGATCCGAGTGTGTCGCTTGAAACGGTTAGTCACGGGCAGCGACTCGTTTACCTTCACCATCGCGCTCCGCGCCAGTAGCACGCCAACCCCGACGACGAACACAGCCAGTATCGCGAGCGGCCAAAGGAACCAGATCCATTGGACGCGCAGTAACAACAAAAGGAAGAGGCCCGCGGCCAAACACAATCCCGCGCTGAGAAGATGGCCGAAGACTCCGACGTCGCGCGCGGTGGGAGTGGTAGCGCGAACGAATGTCTGACCGGTCGCTCGCGCCGCCGGCCGTCGCACGGCGTCATAAGAACGGCGCAGAATGGTGTCTTTCAAAACGCCATAAGCCTCGTTCAGCAACTTCATCCGTTCTTCGCTGCCGCCGCGATCGGGGTGATGCTTCGATGCCAACCGCTTGTAACTGCGATCGATCTCGATCTGCGAGGCATCCTTGTCGACACCCAAAACAGCGTAGTAGTCTTTGGTTGAATCGAACTGGCTCATTGCGAATTGCCTGATTCTAGGGGTGCTGTTTTCGTTTGGCAAATCACATATTTATCCCGGGTGACGATCTAATTTTTCAGCTCGAAAGCGGCTTTGGATTGCTCCGCATTCTTGCAGTTGAAGGCGATGGGGCAGACACCGTTTGGCATCTTCTTGCTTACGACGATTTCTTTCCCGACGTGGAATCTGCGGAAAAGGCGCTGGCGGAAAATAGCCCGTTGCCGGTGCGAAAGCCACACATGGCGCTGACCAACCGCGCTTTTGAACGAACACCGTCAGCACGTCTTGGCAATCGTCCGGTCGCGGATGATGAACTAGTCGAATACCGAAAGTGGCTCGACTCCGATAGAACAGTGTCCGATCGTTCGGCCCTGCTTATGATTGGAATACGTTAACTGCATGGCAAACACATCGCGCCGTTTACTTCTTCTACTCGCACTTACAGCCCTTACTTCATCGGTCGCCTTCGCAGCTCGCGTTGAACGTCTGATTGACACCTGGCAGCCGAAGCACTACGTCGTCAGCCTCACTCTTAACGATCAACTCTCGGAGATCGTTACCGGCAGTGCGCGTATCGACGTACTCATCCTCAAGAAGACTGCGGTGATCGATCTCGACTTCGGCGAATTGAATACAAACAGCGTCACCGTCAATTCGAAACCAGCATCGTTCACACACAGAAACGGCAAACTGGAAATCACACTCGCCGAACCCGCAAGTCCCAAAACTACACTTGTCGTGGACGTCGTCTATCAAGGTAAACCGAAAGACGGGTTGATCATGAGTAAGGACAAAGACGGGCTGCCTTCTGCGGTTGGTGACAACTGGCCCAACCGAGTCCATCATTGGATACCGTCTCTCGATCACCCATCAGCGAAGGCAACGATCACCTTTAACGTCACAGTTTCCGCACGTCAGGAAGTAGTAGCGAATGGACGATTGCAGGATGTGCAGACAAGCGCCGATGGCAATCGCACCTGGACCTACTCGACGGGCGCCCCAATTCCGCCCTATTGCATGATCATTGCAGTCGGGCAGTTTGCTCATATCGAACCAAGCGGGCGGAGTCCGGTCCCGATTGCTTATTACGTGCCCGGTTCGGATCGCAGCGTCGCAACCAAAGGCTTCGCGCCTTCGATTCCCTCACTGGAATATTTCAACGAGATCATCGCGCCATATCCCTACGAGAAGCTGGCGATGATCGTGGGCGCCACGCAGTTTGGCGGCATGGAAAACGCGAGCGCGATTGTCTTCAGCAGCAGCTTGTTCAACCCAAAACAGAGAGTAAAGATCAGTAAGCGCTATGGCATTCCAAAAGGGACCGTCGCCTTGATCGCGCACGAGATCGCGCACCAGTGGTTCGGCGACTCAGTGACGGAATCGACGTGGGCCGATCTGTGGTTAAGCGAAGGCTTCGCTTCGTACTTCGCCGGTTTATTCGTGCAGCGGTATGAAGGTGAAGATTCCTTTCAGGAGTACATGAAAGCCGCCGCCGATAGTGTCTTCGCTTACGAGAAAAGGAAACTAACGCCGATTTTCGATCGCAACACTGAAAACCTGATGGAGCTCCTCAACGCCAATAACTATCAAAAAGGCGCGTGGGTGCTGCACATGCTGCGCTCGTCTCTCGGCGACGAAGTTTTCTTTCGCGGTATTCGCGACTATTACGAGGCTCATAAAACTGCGACCGCGAGCACGGAAGACTTGCGCGTCGCACTCGAGAAGGCTTCAGGAAAGGACCTTAAGGATTTTTTCCAGCGGTGGGTTTACGGTGTGGGCCACCCGAAGTACCACGTCACCGCGGAGTATGAAGCACGACAGGGAGAAATAAGAGTGGTGCTGCGACAGGTTCAACCGGGTGACGCCTTCCCCGATCCGGTTCCAGTCAAAGTAACAACCGGCGAGGGCCGGCCGTATGAATTGATAATGAAGCCCAACGGCAAAGAAGCTGTGGCGACGGTTAAACTTACGAACGCTCTACCCGGAAAGCCTTCGCTGAGATACAGCGTTCAAATCGATCCGAAGAAAACGCTCCTCAAAGAAGTGACTATCAGGCCATAAACCCGAGGTTCGCCGTCGGGAACCTGCCAATCAACGGAAACACGGCCGTCAGATCGGCTGTTGACAAGCCATACCACGTCGCGAGCGTCGCCGCGTACTGTTCCACCGAACTCGTCGGTATCCAGCGTCCGCGCGGATTCGTACCTCCGTCCGTATCATCTGGTCCACCCAATCTCAAGATAGGATAGGTGCCGTAGAGCGTGTGGCCCAACACGGATCCACCGACGATCAGTTGATGGTTTCCCCAGGCGTGGTCTGTCCCGACCGTATTCAGGCCGGTGCCGGCCGGTTGAAAGGTTCGGCCGAAGTCAGACATTGTGAAAGTCGTTACGTTGTTCTGGATTCCGAGTTCAACGGTCGCCGCATAAAAAGCTCCAATCGCCTGACTAACCTGCGTCAAAAGATTTCCCTGACCGTTGATCTCCGCTGAATGCGTGTCGAAACCGCCGATCTGCGTAAAAAAGATCTGACGCTTCATGTTGATGCCGGCGGTGGGATCCGTGCAGGCTTTGATGAGCAGCGCGACTTGTCTGAGTTGGCGGCCCAACGACGTATTCGGAAATAAGGTCGCCAGCGTTGGGTTAACGCTGCTCAACGCTGCATCGGTTTGCATCGAGCTTGAACGCGTATCGCTCGCGGCCTTGATCAACTTGAACTCATTATCGAGTGTACGAAGTTCGTTGAACGAAGCGATCCGCGAGTTAGTCTCCGTCGAGCTCGCACCCGGCGCGTTGTTCAATTGGAGGACATTCGCGAGTGACGTACCCGAATCGGCAACCGCCAGTTGGCGTGTGTCTGTGCCGGTCAACAGCAGGTTGATACCCGCGATTGAGACGTTATTCGGAAACGTCGCCAGTCCGTTCAAGCCGATCGTTTTGTCCGCCAGGCGACCGCCCCAACCCGTCTGACTGACACTGTTCGCAATTGCCGTCTGAAACAGTCCAACCTGATCCGAGTGTGAAAAGAGTTGCAACGGCTTTTTGCCGGTGCCGTTTTGATATGTCGTGCGATTAATGGGTTCGACGAGTGGTCCATTGTTGCAGAGCACTGCGAGCTTGCCCGAATTGAAGAGGTCGCGGACCTCGGGCATATTCGGGTGAAAACCATACGATCCACCGCTTACCGGCGACACCGGAAGTAAACTCGCCTTTGCAATTGCCAATCCCGAAGCGGCGCGCACGTTGGAGTAACCTTCAACGAGGCTGCCCGATGGTCCATCGTACTGGTCGAGCGAAACGAACATGTTGTTGCCGTCGTTACCGCCGTTTAGAAAGATGCAGACCAGCGCTTTGTAACCCGTTCCGCCCTGCGGGGTGAGCGCCTGGACCACGCCAAACGTATCGATACTGGAAGCCAGCGCCATGCCGCCGAGCGCGCAGGCAGTTGTGCGTAAGAAATCTCTGCGTGATGTTGACATGGTCGTTATCTCTGAATGTCGTACTGGGATGAAGTGGCAACCAGATAAACAGCGAGACGCGCTCGCTTCAGGTGACGAGTCGTGACGTTGGAATCATTAATCGCGTTCATTGCGTTGATGATCGACGTGCGCATCTGCGGATGCATCGTGCCGTGCAAAAGCAACGCATCAAGCGCGTTGACCACGTCGGCCGGATTTCCCGCTAACGCTTCGAGGTTCGCAATATCGATCGACGTGCCGCGCGGGCGGTCGGGGCTCGCGGCGGTTGGCGACGTGTTTGGCTGGAGGCCGGAATAGACGAAAGTGTTGACAACGTTTGCGCGCCGCAATGTCGTCGTGGTTGAGAGAATGCCGAATGCCGGACCAAGAATCTTCGTGCCAGGCACTTCGTAGCTCGGCTGGTAGTAACTAAACACCGTCGGCGGCTGGAAGATCGGCTGGTCCAAGGCACCGGTGTTGTTACCGCCTCGGCTGTCCAGTGTCCCATCACTGGTCTGAGTCTTATCAAACGACTTCACGTTGAAAGCGCGGAGAAAGCCGTTGACGTATTGCGCCGGTTCGCGCAGCTTGCCGTAATTCGGGGCGGTCTTCACATCGCCGCGGGCTTCCGGATCCAACAGAATCGCCTGCACGACGAACTTCAAGTTGCCGCGAGCGTTCGTGCAGTTCTGCGGATATAGCCCGTCGCAGTCGTTGTTGAAAACTCGCGCAACCCGTTCGACGTAAGCGGGGCTCGGATTGCTCGTGACGAGATGTTGTATTAACTGCTTGCTGATAAATGGACCAACGTTCTGATGGTTGGCCAGGTGGTTCATGACCGTGTTCATATCTGACTGAGCACAGGCGATGTTCTGCGTCGAGTTCGTGCTCGTACAGGCGGGGATGGCGAACCCGTTCAACAGCGTCTTCGCGCCGGCGTCGTGGCTCTGACCGCCGCGCGGGACCATCGGATCGCGCCAGTTTGTAATGCCGGTTCCGAGCAACGTCGGATTGAAGTTCCATCCGGTGAACACGCGCGTGAATTCGTTAACGTGCGTCTGAGTGTAAGTCACAACGGGAACACCTTGCGCATCGAGCTGTGGTGTGCCGTCGAGATTGAGCACTTCGGTTCCGATCGAGAAGAGCTGAAGGATCTCGCGCGCGAAGTTTTCGTTTGGATTTGTTCTCGTGCTGAGACGCATGTCGAGATACTCACCCATCGCCGGCGTGAGCGTGATCTCGTTCAGCAACGTGCGATAACTGCCGAAGGCGTTGCGATCGAGCGCCTGGAGATAAACGGTCATCCAACTCGGCCGGTTGACTTCGCTGGCCGCCGAAACGACGAGAATCTGGTGCAGCGCAAACGCGACACGCTGGCGCAACTGATCGTTGCCGTAGAGCGCGCGCGTGAAGAACTGCCGTTGCACCGGGTAAATCGAGTAGTTATCGCGTGCGCAGACGTTCTGGTTGTAATTCGGATCAGACGAAGTTGCGGGACACTGTTGCGAACTGTCGTCGAGCGGGAAAACGAGATCCGCGTAGTTCGATCCCTTCGCCGGGTTGGCGGGCGCCGCGTTGAACTGCTCGTCGAGATACGCCCTGAATCCCATCGCTTTCACGCGTGCGACTTCAGCAGGCGTTGGTCCCCAACTCGCCTGTTCGAGAAAACGAACTGTGTCGGCATCAGTTGCTGATCCTATGTATGTACCGGGCACTAACGGCGGATCGGCGCCGGGTGGAACCGGCGGGGCGGGTGTGGCCACCGCGCCTGCATCGTCTGCTGGTCCACCACCGGAGTGTCCAATCGCAACGCGGACGCGATTGCTCGCCATACCGTGAAGGTTTAGTCGCAACAAGACGTCGCCGACGTCTCCCAAATCGTCCGCCAGTCGAACGATGATCATGGTTATGCCGGGAAAGTTTGGCACCTGACCGGCGTACTCAACGCGCAGCGGGTAGATCTTGCCGTTTCCGTCCTGCATGTCCGAGGAGAAAGCATTTGCACCCTCGCCGGGCAGGAGCTCGAGGTCCATCGCAAAGATGGCGATTCGCGTGCGATTGTCGGCGGCGTAATTCCACGAAGACGTGAGCGCAAACGGCTCGGCCTTCATCGTGACCGATTCGAACGCGATGGCCCGAGTCGAAGTGGCCTGACTGATCAGTATCGGTTTCGTGGCCGCGGAGACTGTGCCGGCGCCGCAGAGTAGGACCATCGATAGTAGAAAGAGGTGGCTAAAATACCGGGCGTCGCACGGGAGACTGCGTTTCATAGGGGAATCGCTCCGTCACAAATTGCGAAACAACTGCCGATTTCAGGGTGAGATTGTCGGTGGAGGGGCCACCTAGGTTAGCAACCCGGGTTGAAGCACTATAACCCTGGCCCAACACACCGATCAAGGTTTTTGGTGTGCCTGTTTGCCGCATTATCTGCTTACTTTGCACAAAGAGTCGCATATCTGATCGGTTTTCTCTGCGGCCCTCTGTGTGTCTTTGCGGCCTCTGCGTAGAAATGACGGTTAAACGGGCTTTGCACGAAAAGTAGCTAAGAATAGACCTTGGTCGGGATTCGAATAGACCTTGGTCGGGATTCGATTCTGCTCTGCGGTCTCTGCGTATCTCTGTGATCTCTGCGTTAACTTAGTCGCGAGAAATATTTAACGCAGAGATCACAGAGATACGCAGAGACCGCAGAGAGGAAATTGACACCACCAGGTTTTTAGACGATCGAACGGGGTGAACGGTCTGGAGACCTACAGCGATCACGCGGATCTCTCGCTATTTATTGACAGAATTACACCTTGCAATGTATACAGCAACCTAGTTATTTCTTGCCTACTAAGGCCGTTACTATCCGTCCTCTTCTTTCCCAAGAGAAAGATTCATGCCCCATAAGTACGATATTTTCATCAGTTACGGACACCTTGACGACGATGATCCGGCCGGCGATGTGAAGGGTTGGGTTGACCTGCTGGTCGAACGCTTGCCACGGCTGGTCAGCAACAATCTCGGGTACCTTCCAACCATCTGGCGCGACGAGCGCAGTCTTCACGGCAACGACCTCTTAACCGCGGCGATTAGCGAAGGCGTGACGACCTCGTTGCTGCTGATCCCGATAGTTTCGCCGCGTTACGTGCAGTCTGACTGGTGCCGTCGCGAGTTGGAGGCTTTCTGTCAATCAGAGGCGCCACCGGGCGGGCCCGCATTTCGGTCACGCATCTTCAAAGTCATCAAGACCCCACTGCTTTTCCATCTGGTGAAAAAGGAACCTGAAGCCTTACGTGAATTGATCGGCTACTCGTTTTACGAAATGGAGGGCGAAATGCCGGTCGAGTTTGGACCCGAGGTCGTCCCCAGTAAAGATCCGCGCTACTGGACCGCGCTGCGCCGTCTCGCCTGGGACGTCTCCAACATGCTCGTCACGTTAAAACATGCTAAGGATGCGACGACTGGGCCGCTCGTCATGCCCACGCCGCAAGCAACACCGCCCGTCACGATCACTTCATCCGCCACTGCTACCAACGGTGATAAGAAGTTTGTCTATCTCGCGGAAACTACTTCCGATCTCACAAAGGAACGCGAACTCGTGCGAGACGAACTGCGACAACGTGGCTACGGCGTGCTGCCCGAAGAAAAACTTCCCGCCGCCGAACTTCAACAAGTTCAGGACGCCGTAATTAAATCGCTAGCACGTTGCGCACTCTCTGTTCACCTGATCGGAAAACGTTATGGTTCGACCCCGGAAGACAATCCGCGTTCGCTGGTCTGTATTCAGGACGATGTGGCTGCGCAACAAACTGCCAGGGATCCAAACTTCTCACGTCTTCTCTGGATGCCGCAGGGATTAATGACGCCGGCGCTCGAAATCACCGACGAGCGACAGAAAGAATTCGTGACTGCATTACAGAACCGCGTCGGCGAACGTGCGGAGCTTTTGCAAACGAGCATTGAAGACTTGAAGACGCGCATAGTTGAAAAACTTAATCCGCCGGTAAAACAGGCGGCGGCGAAACCGGTTCGATCAAGATTGAAACAGGTTTACCTCATCTGCGAAAACCGCGATCGCAGTTTCATCCGGCCGATCAAAGAGTATCTCTTTCAACAACACATCGAAGTTATCACCTGGCTGGACGGCGAAACGGGCCGGACGCTGATGGATTATCACCACAAGAACCTGCGCGAGTGCGACGCGGCGCTGGTCTACTTCGGCAATGGCGATGAACCATGGGTGCGCAAAAACCTCGAAGATCTCGAAAAGGCTTACGGCTACGGACGCGAACAGGATTGGGCGGCGAGTGCCGTTTACGTTGGCGCACCGCCCAGTGATCAAAAAGAAGACTTCCTCACGCATCTGGTCCCTTATGTAATTCGCAATTATCAGTCGTTCGACCCTAACGACCTGCACGAGTTCGTCACTGCCGTGCAATCGTCGGAAGGAGGGCAAGAATGATCGAATCGAGAAGCATTAAAAATCCCTTCCCCGGTTTGCGACCCTTTGAAACGGAGGAGTACCGCCTCTTCTTCGGGCGCGAGGGACAGTCAGACGCGTTGCTCGCGCGGCTCCAGCGCACGCGTTTCCTGGCAGTGGTCGGCACGTCCGGTAGTGGCAAGTCGTCGCTCATTCGAGCCGGATTGATGCCGGCGTTGCGCGGTGGTCTGATGGCGGGTGCGGGATCGGGCTGGCGCATCGCAGTAATGCGGCCTGGTGGTGATCCCGTCGGAAATCTCGCCGCGGAGCTCGTAAAGGACGATGTTCTACCAGCAGCTGGCGCCGGACTCCGTGCGGATGAAGCAGAAGCAGTAATCGACGCGACGTTGCGCGGCGGTTCCCTGGGTATCGTAGATGTCGCGCGCCAGGGCAGGCTCGGCGAACATGAAAAGCTCCTGATCGTTGTTGACCAGTTTGAAGAGTTGTTTCGTTTCCGCGCCGCCCAGCAAAATACAAATGCCGACGAAGCGTCCGCCTTCGTCAAACTCTTGCTTGAAGCGGCGCTGCAGCGCGAACTCTCGATCTACGTTGTACTCACAATGCGTTCCGATTTTCTCGGCGACTGTGCGCAGTTTCAGGGACTACCGGAAGCAATCAACGATGGACAGTATCTAATCCCGCGCATGACGCGCGACGAGCGACGTTTCGCCGTAATCGGACCAGTCGGCGTAACTCGCGGAAAGATCACTGAACCGCTCGTCAATCGCCTGCTGAACGATGTCGGCGACAATCCCGATCAGCTTCCGATTCTGCAACACGCGTTGATGCGCACGTGGGAACACTGGCAGGCTCACCGTCGCAACGGCGAAGCGATCGGCCTGGAACATTACGAGGCGATCGGGACCATGTCCGATGCACTCTCGCTTCATGCCGATGAAGCTTTTAATGAACTGCCGGACGAGCGCAGTCGCGCAATCGCTCAGAAACTATTTAAAGCGCTCACCGAACGCGGGGCGGACAATCGCGAGATACGGCGTCCGACTCGCATGGATGCACTGTGCAGTATCACGGGCGCGAATATCGCCGAAATAACTGCCGTGATTGACGTCTTTCGTCGTGTCGGCCGTTCGTTTCTGATGCCGCCTGCGGGCGTTCCCCTGCACGCTGACACAGTCATAGATATTTCGCACGAGAGTTTAATTCGCAATTGGGCGCG
>Ga0209485_1000328_pt1 | contig 14704 bp, 7 predicted proteins | sample NCAS100_FD_187516 | JGI IMG/M metagenome (GOLD analysis project Ga0209485, IMG submission 187516) | Agricultural soil microbial communities from Utah to study Nitrogen management - NC AS100 (SPAdes) (version 2) | ecosystem: Environmental > Terrestrial > Soil > Agricultural land | place: USA... | reverse complement strand
GCCTGCGCGAGCACGCACCAGGACGTTGTTCGCGCTGTCCATCAGCGCTTTCTGACCGCCAGCTGCCTTGCCGGCGCGGCCGATCACCCCGCCCACGATCATCTGCGATTTGCGGGACTGGAACGCTTTCGTAACTGGCGGCGCGAGCGACTCCACCTGCGCAGCAAGACTCCACGCTCGAGGGATATCGGGCGTGGCATCGGGCGGGAGGAGAGACCAGAGCTGGCACAAAGCGAACAAGTAGTTGGCGGGAAAGCGCCTCCGTCCCTCATCGCACCACCTGCGCGCTTCCGCGAAGTTGTCCGTGTCGCTCGAGGTCCAGAACAGCCGGTTCAGGATGAACTCGGCGTTGCTCAGGTAGGCGTCCGTCTCGTACGCGCGGCGCGCGTTCTGCAGCGCGGAGAAGCGGTCTTTCCTGTCGTAGTAAACAGCGCTCAACGTCGCGTACGCCGACGCGAGATCGGGTTCGAGTCGGACGGCATTTTCGAGATCGGCGGTCGCAGCCTTCAGTTCATTCGCGCGGACGTCGGGGTCCGTCGTCAGGGCCAGGGTCCACTGCGCATACTTCGCCGTTCCGCGCAACGCGAAGCCACGTGCGCTCGTCGGGTCGAGCTTCACCACCCGTTCCGACGCGTCCAACGCCTGCTGAAAGAAACGCGCCCGCTCTGGCCGCTCCTCGGCCTTCTGCTGGTTGTAGAGCCGTCCGCGCTGCAGAGCGACATCGACTTCCAGCGCGATCGGATCGGCCCACTGAGGGTCCGCCTGCTGCGACTGCCTGACGAGTGAATCCGCCAATGCCAGAGTCGCAAGTGCGCTGTCACGGCTGGCGCCTGCCTGACGAGCGGCGTCCTTCCGCAGCTTCTCGGCCCTGTTATACAGGGTCCAAGCCGCTATGACCCGGGTGCCGGCTTGAGTTTCCCGTAATTCGATCTCCGGTCCGAGAAGCGTACGCAGGAGCTCGGCCACTTTGCCCGCCACCGATTCCTCGACGGCAAACAGCGAGTCTCGAGGTATGGTGACATTCGCTCGTTGGCCGAACTCCGTTCCGCTCGCGTCCAGTAATTGAAGGACGACCCTCACATTATCCCCGGCCGGAACCACGGAACCAGACACCAGTGTGCCCGCGTTCAATGCGCGCGCAATGCTGTCCGGCTCGATGTTCCGATTCCGGTAAGGTGTTATACCGGCTCGCGACACAACCTTGAGGTCCGGTATGCGCTCCAGATCCCGGATGAGCGCCTCTGTCAACCGATCTGCGACATCTTTCAGTGCGCCGTCGCTGCTCTCGTCATTGAAGTACAGAACGGCGACTCTGTTGAGCTGCTCGTCCACGACGGGTGCATTCGGCTTTCCTGAAAGAAGAGTATAAGCGCCTAACGAGATGGCCACTAACCCCACACCTGCGGCGGCGATAACGGGAGGACGGCGCCACCACGGTGCAGGCAGTGCCACCTGCGGGCCACTCGGTATGCGGCGCGTGGCCGTGTACCGACTGGTGACTCGCCGTGTCGCCGTTGCACCCATCGGAGAGCCGAGGATGGCTTTGAAGTCCGCCGCGCTCTTCGGCCGATCGGCCGGCGACTTCTCCATAGCCGCGAGGATCGCCTCCTCCACCTCTTCCGCCACCGAGGGCCGCACGATCCGCACGCTGGGCACGGTCTCCATGGCGTGCTTCGCCATGATCGACATCGCGCTGGGACCGGTGAACGGCGGCTCGCCGGCCAGCAACTCGTAGAGAACGCAGCCCAGACTATAGATGTCTGCCGTCGGCCCGACCGTTTCGCCCGTGGACTGCTCAGGGCTCATGTACATCGGGGTGCCGACAGCCATCCCCGTTTGCGTGAGCTTGTGCTGTCCGGCTTCCGTGCGAGCACGCGCGATGCCGAAATCGGCGACGAGCGCATGCCCGTCCGCGAGGAGGATGTTCTCCGGCTTGATGTCGCGGTGGATGATATCGTGCTTGTGCGCATATCCCAGCGCGTCAGCGACCTCGAGCACGATCTGAACGGCATCGTCGACCGGAAGCTGTTTCTCTCGATCGAGCCGGTCGCGGAGCGATTCGCCGTTCACGAACGGCATTACATAGAAGAGCAGCTCGTTGGCGCTTCCCGAATCGTACAGACCCAGGATGTGCGGGTGTTGCAACTTCGCCGCCATCCGGATTTCGCGCTCGAAACGCTCGGTGCCGATCGTCGCCGAGAGGTCCGGGTGAAGGACCTTGATCGCCACGTCGCGGTCGTGACGAACGTCCTTGGCGAGAAAAACCGTCGCCATCCCACCGCGACCGAGCTCTCGCTCGATCACGTATCGGTCAGAAAGGCTGGCCTGCAGTCGGTCGAGAGTTGACACGTCGATCTGCTAATGCCTGAGGGTCGGATGGGGAACGAGGTCCTAGTATATGACTGGCTGCCGGAGGGGGCCACCTCTGGCAACGGGGGTCGTCAGGTGGGGTGGATCGCTCCTTCGTGGGCGGCACGGCGGGTTGGGCGAAGACCAGTATGCAGGCCTGGTCAGATGAGCCGCCAGTCGGTGGGTCGCCGGCGCGAGGGGAACTGGAAGGTCGATCAACGGTCAACTGAAGACGCAATCGTTAGGTGCCCTCGGCTTATTCCCGGTGACGCTCAGCACGATGCGTTGTCGCACGCTCTCGGCTACGCAGATTGCCAGCCAGCGGCGCACTGCTGACTGATGGGTATGCTAGCGAACGGGGTGATCCTTCAGAGCAACTCAAAGATCAGCCGAGCGGCAGATTCAGGCGCTTCCTGAGTGCCGGTATACTACTCGAGAGGACGCTGCCGCCTGACGGTGAATAAGGCCGCAAGCGATGTCAGCGGCGCCCGTGGTCGTGTTAGTGGAGCATCCGGCCGGTCGGCAGGTGCACTTCACTGACCCTCACTCATGAGGCACGTCATGGATAGCACGCTACTCATCGTATTGATCGTGTTGTTGGTGCTGTTTGGTGGTGGATGGGGATGGTCGCGACGCGGCAGGTAGTGCAATGCGCTGCCGAGCGCCGTCTTCGGACAGCACTGTAAACGGCCGCGAAGTATCGGCCCCAACCCACAGATAAATGACTGACAGAGACAAGACCTGGACCGAGAAGGGCATCGAGGATTCCGCCGAAGGCAAGGCGAAGGACCTCAAGGGAAAGATCAAGGATGCCGCCGGCAGCCTAACGGGCGACAATAGCCTGGAGGCCGAGGGCAAGCTCGACCAGCTCAAGGGGAAGACCCAGGATACGCTGGGCAAGGTTGAGCGCAAGATCGGCCAGATGGACGATCGCGTAGACGAGTAGTCCACAACTGGCGGGCACGCGACACGCCGGACTCGATCCTGGGCTCCGACTTCTCGCAAAAAGGAGCGGCTCTACTCGAAAAGGGTAGAGCCGCTTTTTTTTTCTGAGACCCTTGGAGTGGACCCGGTCTAGGGCGTGATGTCGGGCGAATACGAGTTCACGAACTCGATAAACCGCGACACCTCCATGATGTCTTTTCCCACGAACCGGATGGTGTGCGCGTTCACGCGGGTCACGATGGACAGGTACGCGAGCAGCTCCGCGGCGCGGTAGTGCTTGAACGTCATCTCCAGCGTCACCGGGCCGCGCAGCACGTGTGGTTTCACCGACGAACGTTGCTCGACGCCTGCCTTCACCCGCGCCCTGATGAGGTCCTGCGCCGCCTTCGGTGTCATCGTCGCCGCGGAGTGGAACGAAATGGCGCGTTTCACGACCGCGCCCGGCACCGCACCGGTGAACTTGCCCACTTCGGCCACGGCCGCGTCGTCGCCGGTGATCGCCACGATGGGAACACCGAAATGTCCGGCGATGGCGGCGTTCAGTCCGCCCTCGGGGACTTCGACACCATTCAGTTTCACGCTGGTGATCGTGGCACTCGACATCGTATGGGCGCGCACGCCGCTCACATTCGAGGTCCCCGAGTGGTAGCCAACGAAGACCGCGGCCGCGAACGACGAGTCGATGCCTTCCATCATCATCAGGGGCCGCGGCCAGGAACGGATCACGGTCACGTCCGCGGGTAGCTGATCGATCAGCAGGTTCTGGCCATTGCCATGTGAATCGCTGACCAGGATCTCCGTTGCTCCCGCTTCGCGCGCACCCTGGATGGCAGCCAGCGCTTCATCGGTCATGAACTGTCGCGCGCGCGCGTACTCGAAACCGGCCGGCCCAAGTTGCTCGTTGGTCACGACGCCGGCGACACCTTCCATGTCGACCGAGATGTACACCTTGAACGGACGCTGCGCCGAAGCAGGCATCACGCCAACAGCGCAGAGAGCGAGAGTCAGAAGGGGACGCGGGATGAGCACGACGCACTCCGATGAGATGGCGCGGAATCGTCGCACACCTCGTCGCCGCCTGCAACTGTGGCCCTTGTCTCTCCCCCGACCCGCACCGGATCGATAAGTTCGACCACCCAACGCTGCCGCATGCCCGAGACCAGCCGGACCATCGACCGACTCACCAGCGCCATCGCGGACCGATACCGCATCACGCGGGAACTCGGCGCGGGTGGCATGGCCACCGTGCATCTCGCGCACGACATGCGGCACGAGCGCGACGTCGCCATCAAGGTGTTGCTGCCCGAGCTCGCCGCCGCGCTCGGGGCCGAGCGATTCCTGGCCGAGATCCGGACGACGGCGAAACTCCAGCATCCGCACATTCTACCGCTGCTCGATTCGGGCGCCGCGGACGGATTCCTGTACTACGTCATGCCGTTGGTCACGGGCGAGTCGCTGCGCCAGCGGCTCGAACGGGAGCGGCAGCTGCCGATCGACGACGCGGTCCGCATCGCGCGCGAGGTCGCGGCGGCGCTGGATTATGCGCACCGCCAGGGCGTGGTGCATCGTGACATCAAGCCGGAGAACATCCTCCTCCACGACGGCTCGGCGCTGGTGGCGGATTTCGGGATCGCGCTGGCGGTGCAGACCGCGGCCGGCGCGCGCATGACGCAGACCGGCTTGTCGTTAGGTACGCCGCAATACATGAGTCCCGAGCAGGCGATGGGGGAGCGCGCCATCGACGCGCGGAGCGACATCTATTCGCTGGCGGCGGTGACGTACGAGATGTTGACGGGCGAACCACCCTTTACGGGTGCGACGGTCCAGGCGGTGGTGGCCAAGGTGATGTCCGCCGAGCCGGAAGCCATCACGATGACCCGGCGCAACGTCCCGCCCGCGGTTGCGGCGGCGGTGCATCGCGGACTCGAGAAGCTTCCGGCAGACCGTCATGGCACCGCGGCCGAGTTTGCGGCGGCATTGACCAGCGCTGGAGCCACCTCTGCCACGATCGTGAGGGGCGCGCCGCGAAAAAGCAGTATCGCGCGTCGCGTCGCTCCCTGGCTGGTCGCCGCGGTCCTGACCCCGGTTGCCTTCATGGCGGGCAAATCGCTCCAACCGCCTGACGAGAGCAGTGTGCAGGGGCCGGTCGTCGCGACGCTCCTCCCTGATGAAGGAGAAGAGTGGGCAGGCACTGGGGTGCACCTTGCTCTCTCTGCCGACGGCCGCCACGTCGCAGTGATCGCCCGCCGCGGTCGGGAGTCGGAGATGATCATCCGCTCGCTCGATTCCGCTGGCAGCCGGGTCATCGCCGACACAAAGGGCGCGTTCTATCCATTCTGGTCGCCCGACGGCAAGTCGATCGGCTTTTTTGATGACAACGAGCTCAAGACCGTCGACCTGGCCACGGGGGCCGTGCGATCCCTGTGTCCGGCGGCCCGTCCCGGCGGCGGGTCATGGGGTGCCGACAACGTCATCCTGTACGTGCCGGAACGCGGTGTGGGATTGCACCGGGTCACCGTGCCTAACGGGACGTGCGACTCACTCGGCATTGTCACGCCGCCGCCGGCGCTCGATGGCAAGCCGCGGTTCCTGCCGGACGGGCGGCACTTCGTCACGTCAACCGATATGGCGGCCTGGCTGGGAGAAGTGGGCGGGGATTCGCTCACCTGGCTGGCGGATCTCCAGCGCATGCGCGCGGTGGTCGCGGGACCTGACTACCTCCTCTTCCGGCCCCGCGGGTCGCCGTCGGGCAACATCTTCGCGCAACGCATCGACGTGAAGAATCGCCAGTTGATCGGAGAGCCGGTCAAGATCCTCGACGATGTCTCCACGCCCGGCGGCAATACCGCGCTCGCCGCTTCCCACAACGGCGTGCTGGTGGGACGCATCGATAATGGCGGCGGCGCTGGACGGGTGTTTGGACGCTTCGAGCAACGCGGCGCGATAGGTGACACCGTGCCCGGATCCGGTCTGGGCCGCCTGTTCGGGAACTTCCGCCTGTCCCGGGACGGAAAACGGCTTGCGTTAGGCGGCTGGGAGGTGGCGGTGCTCGACATCGCGCGCCGGGCGACCACCGTCGTCTCGAAGACGCTGGATGGCCGGGCGGTCCAGTTCCCGGTGTGGTCACCGGCCGACACGATGATTGCCTACGCCATCGGCGACTCCGGTCGTATGCGGATCGACGGCGTGAATCTCCGGACGTCTGCCGTGGCGCCCCTGGTCAGCGACCTCGCGTTAGGCCGTTCCGTGCAACTGACGGACTGGTCGGCCGACGGGCGATACCTGGTGTTCGAGTATGGTGCCGGGGGCGGATCGCCGTGGTCGGAGGCGTGGGTGCACGATTTTGCCAACGGAACGTCGCGTCGCGCGTTCGAACACGCCGCCCATATCGTGGCGCCGGCGCTCGCGCCACAGGGTGGACTGATCGCGTACCAGGTCGGAACGTCATTCGAGAATCCCATGATTCACGTCAGGCCGTTTCCAGGGCCCGGTTCGGCGATCCGTGTGTCGCCGGAAGCGGGCGTGGAGCCGCGATGGAGTGCGGACGGAACGGAACTCTTCTGGTATGACGACAGCAGGGGCGTCATGGCGGTTCGCATCAACCGCGATGCGTCGGTGATTTCACCACCGCGCGTCGCACTCGGTCTCGCAGTCCTGCGGTCCATCGCACCGACGTTCAGTGGAACGTTCATGTACGACCCCACACCCGACGGCCAGGCATTCTATGGGTCCGTCGTCAGGCCTCGTCCGGTGAACCTCACCGTGATTGTCGATTGGTGGAAATTGCTCGAACGCGGGACCGCACCGCGTCCGTAGTCAGCGCCAGCCGGTGACCTTGGTCATCTCCACGACCGAGCCGTAGGTCTTCAGCTCGCCCAGGAAGTACGACTTCAGCGTCTTGTCCATCGACGCGATGCCTGACGTGAGTGATCCGCCCATGACCACCTGCATGGTGACACCGGAAGGCACCTGCCACTGCGACGTGGCCGCGATGATGGAATCGCGGCGGGCCATCATTCTCTTGAGCGAACTGTCCGGTGACACTGCCATCGAATCCCGAAACGTGCGGAAGGTGTCGACGGCTCGCGCGATGCCGGCACTGTCGCGCGTAACCTGGGTGCGCCTCGAGCCCGAGCTATCGATGGTCGTCTGCACCAGCATGATTCCCGCGCTGTCCCGGAAGGTCTGCGTGGTGACGTTCCCCTTCGCGTCGGTCGAGATACTGTAGCCGAAGGCCTGCAGTGGCGCTGTGCCCATCGTCCGTATCGGCATGGTGGTCGGCGACCGCGGCACGGAACGGATAAAGTGGCTCGTGGTGTCGATCGGCAGTGCCGACACGTTCGAGTAGAAGCGTTCCGCGGAACCGGACTCGCGCCACAGGTACTGTTCGACATTCGAGACGTAGAACGTCGTGACCATCAGCGAACGTTCACGGAGCCATTTGGCAACTGACTTGATTGCTGACGGCCCGCCAAAGTCGCCGACCACGGGAACGATCAGATTCTTCAGCTGCAGCGAACGGACCGCACGATAGCGGTCTTCATTTGCGAGGAACGCCATCTGCACGGTGTCGGCGTTGGTTGCCGCCTGGAGCATCCCGAACGTCGGATACGTCGTAGGCATGGAAGGACGTCCTGAACGGTATCCGTAATTCACGTCGGTGCCGGCTTTGAAAAAGACTTCGTAGACGTGGGAGATCGACTGGATATCGGCCTCCGGGAGGACAAACCCATGTTGCCTCGTCAACAGCTCGACGATCGCCGCGAAGTTCGCCTTGTACGCCGAGTCGCTCACGGGCGCGGCCGCGGCCGAATCGAACAGCGCCTTGACGTCGATGCCGGCAGCAATCCGCGCGACGGACGGGCGCGAAAACAGCCGCGATACGAATTCAGCGCGAGTGGGAGACAGCTCGAACAGCGCCTTGTACATCAGGTGTTGCATGGCGTTCTGGCGGCGAATGTCGAAGATCACCGCCAAGCGCGGCCCCAGGTTCGAGATGTAGGTGAAATTCTGCTCCGGACCCACGCCGAGGTACACACCGTCTTTTGTCAGCGTCTTTTGCAGCGTCGGGATCACATCCTGAAACGACACTTCGTTGGAGACGAAGTTCTCAGACAGGAAGGAGCCGTCCGGTTCCGACATCGATGTGAAGAACGCCCAGAACTCGGCGCTGGTGAGGCTATCTGGGGCGCTGTGACCCTGCGAAGCCGCGATGCGGGGGTGGAAGACGAGGAATGCAACGACCGCAATCGCAATGAAACCGACTCGTGTTCCTTTCATGAGACCCGGGGCTGGGAAGGCAGAATGCAAAGTGCAGAATGCAGAATGCAAAATGGAACGAACGCTGGCTTTCCTGAGCTTGGACCGTTGCACATTGTGAAAGGGTTCCCTGCGCCGCCAGTGTATCTTTCAGGACCCATGGGCACGACGCTCCCCCTGATCGACAGTGGCACCGTTCGCGGTGCCTGTCCACACGACTGTCCGGATACCTGCGCCATCGTCACCACGGTGGAGCATGGAAAGGCAGTGCGGATTCACGGTGACCCGAACCATCCGGTCACTCAAGGCTTTCTCTGCGCGAAGGTAAATCGCTACCTCGAGCGGACGTACCACCACGACCGGCTGACGCATCCTCTGCGCCGGGTGGGGCCAAAGGGAAGCGGGAAATTCGAGGCCGTAGGCTGGGACGAAGCGCTGGCCGACATCGCTGCCCGCCTGAACGCAGTCATTCGAGAGCACGGCGCTGAATCCATCCTGCCGTACTCGTACGCCGGAACGATGGGGTACCTGCAAGGCGAGTCGATGGACCGTCGGTTCTTCCATACGCTCGGCGCGTCAAAGCTCGACCGGACGATCTGCTCGACGGCCGGTGCGGCCGGCATGCGGATGACCGTTGGCGCGAACATCGGTGCGGACACGGAAGCGGTCGCACACTCCGACCTCATCCTGCTCTGGGGGACGAACACGCTCACGGCGAACCCGCACCTGTGGCCGTTCGTGTTGCAGGCCCGGGAAAACGGCGCGCCGGTCATCTGCATCGACCCGATCAGGACGCGGACCGCCCGTCAGTGCGACGAGTGGATCCCGATCCGTCCGGGGACAGACGCCGCGCTCGCGCTGGGCATGATGCACGTGTTGTTCGCGGAGCAGCTCACGGACGGCGACTTCCTCGCCGATCACACGTTAGGCGCGGACCAGATGGCCGGGCGGGCGGCCGAGTGGCCACCGGAGCGCGCATCGGCGACGACGGGTATTCCAGTCGAGACGATCGTTTCACTGGCGCGCCGCTATGGACGCTCGAAGAACGCGTTCATCCGCGTCAATTACGGTCTGCAGCGGCACGCCGGCGGAGGCATGGCGGTGCGGACGATCGCCTGCCTGCCGGCGGTGACCGGGCATTGGCGGCACCCTGGCGGTGGCGTGCAGTTGTCCACGAGCAAGAATTTCTCGTACAACGTCACGACGCTGCACCGGGTCGATGCAGGTCCGGCGACGCGCATCATCAACATGATCCGGCTCGGGGACGCGCTCACGCTGCCTGACGCGGGCGTCGGGGGACCACCGGTGAAGGCGTTGGTGGTCTACAACTCGAATCCGGGTGCCGTAGCGCCCGACCTGAACGCGGTTCGGCGCGGCCTGGCGCGAGAGGATCTGTTCACGGTGGTGCTGGAGCATTTCCAGACGGACACCGCCGACTGGGCCGACTACGTGCTTCCGGCGACGACGCAGCTCGAGCACTGGGATGTGCACCTGGCCTATGGTCACCATTACGCGACGCTCAACCGGCCGGCGATCGCCCCAATCGGTCAGGCGCTGCCTAACACGGAGATCTTCCGGCGTCTCGCGCGCGCCATGGGGCTCACGCACGAATGGTTCCAGGACGATGACCTGACGCTGATTCGTCAGGCGCTGGACACGGACGCGGAGAAGATGCGCACCGTGACGTTCGAGGCGCTCATGGAGAACGGGTGGGTGCGGTTGAACATTCCCAGGCCGTACGCGCCATTTGCCGAAGGCAAGTTCCTTACGCCGAGTGGCAAGTGTGAGTTCTACAGCGAGCGATTGGCGCAGATGGGTTTCGATCCACTGCCCACGTACATCCCGCCGTACGAAAGCCCGGAGCGCGATCCGGAGATCATGGCCCAGTGGCCGCTGACACTGATCTCGTCGCCGGCCCACCAGTTCCTGAACTCATCGTTCGTGAACGTTGACGCACTGCGGCGCAGCGTCGGTAAGCCGGAAGGAATCATCCATCCCGACGACGCCAAACCGCGCGGCATTATGTCGGGCGACGAGATCGAGATCCGGAATGGACGCGGCGCGTTCAAGGTGATCGCCCGTGTGGACGAGGGGATCCGCCGCGGTGTCGTGTGGGCGCCGTCGGTGTGGTGGACGAAGCTCACGTCCGACGGGCGGAACGCGAACGAAACGACGAGCCAGCGGGAAACGGACCTCGGCGGGGGCGCGACGTTCTACGATAATCAGGTCGATGTTTCGTTGGTTTCGTGATTGACTCACGCTAAGCAGTGCGTGGATAGCGGAGGTGGGAGGTGGGATGTGGGAGGAACCTGATGACGTGATCTGATCAGATCAGATGTTGGGTTCTCCCACATCCCACATCCCACATCCCACTTCCAGTGTAGGACCATGCCGTACGACTGAGCTATGACGCACTCGGTTGACGAGCGTACCTAACGTACCTGGCCTCTGCCCTACTTGTCATGCCAATGTCCGTGCGCCGCTGACCAGACGCGGCCGGACTGCTGGCGTTTCGAGAAGCCGAACCAGACGGCGGCGCCGACGACCAGGACGCCCGCAACCAGGAAGAATCGCTTGCGCATCGCCTGCGCGCGTTTGGACTGCTCGCGATAAATCCGCTCGGCTTCTGACCGTTGCTTCCGTTCTTCGCGCTTTGACGTCATGACGGCGTGAGGGTCTCGGTGAATTGCCGGTTCGACGATTCGTCCACGGGCCACCACGTTACGCTGGCGGGCCGAGGTACGCCGCATAGTTTCACCGGCACTGCCAAGAAAACGCCGTAGGCCTTGGCACTGCAAGGCGCTTTTGCGCCTTGCCGCCTGGTTTGTGGCCCCCACTCCGCCGGTTTTCATCATGCGAGCACTTTTCGGAAGGCTTCTCGCGACGCTCGTTCTCGCGACGCTCATCCCGTCGACCCTGCAGGCGCAGAACGGCGGACTGGATCCGGCCAAGCTGAAGGGGATCGCCTGGCGGTCGATCGGCCCTGGATTCGTCACCGGCCGTATCGCCGATGTCGAAATCGATCCGAGAGACACGAACGTCTGGTACGTCGCCACGGCCTTCGGCGGCCTATGGAAGACGGTGAACCGGGGGATCTCGTTCGAGCCGATTTTCGACGAAGGACCGTCCTTCAACCTGTGCTGCGTTGTCATCGACCCGAAGAACTCGAACATCATCTGGTTAGGCACCGGCGAAAACCACAGCCAGCGCAGCGCCCATTTTGGTGACGGGGTCTACAAGTCGACCGACGCCGGCAAGACGTGGAAGCGTGTCGGGCTCGAGACGTCGGAGCACATCGGGAAGATCGTGATCGACCCGCGGAACTCGAACGTCGTGTACGTCGCGTCGCAGGGTCCGCTGTTTTCGGCCGGTGGCGAACGAGGTTTGTACAAGACCACCGACGGCGGCAGCACGTGGAGCGCCGTCCTGACGATCAGCGAAAACACCGGTGTCACAGACATCGTCCTCGATCCGAAAAATCCCGATGTCCTCTTCGTGTCGGCGTACCAGCGCAGGCGTCATGTTGGACAGGCGATCGGCGGCGGTCGCGAGGCCGGAATCCATAAGTCGACAAACGGCGGACGCACCTGGACGAAGCTGACCAGCGGCCTCCCGAAGTGCGACATCGGACGCATTGCACTGGCGATTGAAGGCCGCCGCAATCCGACCGAAGTGTACGCGCTCATCGAAGGGCAGGGTGGACAGGGCTTCTACAAGTCGACCAACGGCGGCGCGAGCTGGACTCGTTATGGCAAGACTCAGAATCCGCCCGGACGTGTGGGTGGAGGCCGAGCGGGCGGTCCGCCGCAGGGAGGCCGCGGTGGGCGTGGTGGTGGGGTCGCGGACAGCCTCAATACGAATTGCGCCGGCACGTCGGTAACACTCGGCGAAAACGAAAGCTGGTTCTCCAACGGTACGGGTCAGTACTACTCGGAGATCTTCATCGACCCACGGCGTGCGGGGACGATGTATTCGGTGGCGACCAACATTTCACGGTCGCGCGACTTCGGCGCGACCTGGGCGAGCCCGGGGTGGGACCAGGGCCAGCCGTCGCAGAACTTCAACCCCGTCCACGTCGACCATCACGACCTCACCTTCGACCCGGCTGACCGGAACCATCTCCTGTTAGGCAACGATGGCGGGTTGTACGAGTCGTACGACGACGGCGCCACCTGGCGCTTCTTCGCAAACCTTCCGATCACGCAGTACTACCGTGCCTCGGCAGACAACGCGAAGCCGTTTTACCGGGTGTGTGGCGGCACCCAGGACAACTTCTCGATGTGTGGGCCGTCGCGGACCACGCACCCCTGGGGCATTCGCAACAGCGACTGGTTCATCGTGGCCGGTGGTGACGGCTTCCAGACGCGCGGCGACCCCGAAGACCAGAACTTCATTTACGCCGAATCGCAGAACGGCGGACTCTCTCGTTATGACGTGCGAGAAGGTCGTGGCACCGGCATCCGTCCCAATCCGCAGCAGGCCGTCGTCCAGGATGACGAAAGCGGCGGTCGTGGCGGCCGCGGTGGCACGCCGGATTCCACGGCAGGGCGGCAAGGTGGCGCGCCGGCCGGGCGTGGTGGAGGCCGCGGTGCGGGGCCGGCCGACCGCTGGAACTGGGACGCCCCGCTCATGGTCAGTCCCCATCTCTCCACACGGCTCTACTTCGGCAGCCAGTTCCTCTATAGAAGTGACAATCGCGGCGACAGCTGGGTGCGTGTGAGCCCTGATCTCTCGCGCAACCTGAACCGCGACACGCTCCCGATCATGGGGAAGGTCTGGCCGGCGGGTTCGGTCGCCCTCAACGGATCCACGACGGCGCTCAGCAACATCGTCACGATGGACGAGTCGCCCGTGCTGGAAGGCCTGATCTGGGTCGGCACCGACGACGGCCTCGTTCAGGTCACCGAGGATGGCGGAAAGAACTGGCGGCGCATCGACGAGTTCCCGGGTGTCCCTCGTTTCACGTACGTCACCGACGTCTTCGCCTCGCCGCGAGACGCAAACACCATTTTCGTTTCGCTCAACAACTGGCACCTGGGCGACTACAAGCCGTACATCGTACGCAGCAGTGACCGCGGTCGCACATGGACGAACATCAGCGGCAACCTGCCGGCAAAGCACAACGTGTGGACGGTCGTGCAGGATCACGTGAACGGCAACCTGCTGTTCGCGGGCACGGAGTTCGGGGTCTTCGTCAGCGTCGACGGTGGCACGAACTGGAGTGCCCTGCGTGGCGGCATGCCGTCGATCCAGGTGCGCGACATGCACGTGCAGAAGCGCGAGACGGACCTGGTGATCGCGACGTTCGGTCGTGGCTTCTACATCCTCGACGACTACAGTGCCTTACGCGAAGTGACGCCGGCGGCACTCGCGGAAGAGGCGCGGCTGTTCCCGCTTCGCCATGCCTACTCGTTCAATTCGTCAGGGCTGGGACCGGCGGGGAGCGCGGGGATCGGGACGTTGTCCGGCAACTGGCAGGTCCTGAATCCGCCCTTTGGAGCGGTGTTCACGTATCATGTCGCGCAGGCACTGCCGGCGGACGCGAAGCTTGTGCTCACGATCGAGAACCAGGCTGGGACGCAGGTGCGCCGCTGTGAGTTGGACAAGGCGCCCGGATTGCGCCGTGTTGCGTGGGGTCTGGTGCCTGACGCGCCGGTGACGCCGGGACGAGCCGGTGGAGCTGGTGGCGCTGGTGGACGAGGCGCCGGCGCAGCCGACAGTACGGCGGCTCCGGCCGCATCAACCACGCCGACCGTTCCGTCCTGCACGGCGGCTCCGGGCCGGGGCGGATTCGGCGGCGGGCGAGGCGGCGGTGGACAACGCGTGCCTAACGGCTCCTACACGGCGACGATCGGGCGCATGATCGGGACGACGGTGACGCCGATCGGGCCGGCGCAAAGTTTCCTTGTTTTGCCGGTGCCCCAATAATCCTGCAACGATTCCACAATCCCGCAAAAGCCTTAACCACAGGGGAAACGGGGGTTCACGGAGGACTTCTCACTAATCAGCAAACCTCCGTGCGCCTCCGTGGTTCAATCTTTTACGGGGTCATGAAGTCGCGTTGGAATAAGGGAATGAACGCGGCCAACTGTCTCTCAAGTGTCTCCCGTCGGATGTGTGAATCGTGATTCGCTGGTCACCCTTTCGAAGC
>Ga0209485_1000327_pt1 | contig 14765 bp, 9 predicted proteins | sample NCAS100_FD_187516 | JGI IMG/M metagenome (GOLD analysis project Ga0209485, IMG submission 187516) | Agricultural soil microbial communities from Utah to study Nitrogen management - NC AS100 (SPAdes) (version 2) | ecosystem: Environmental > Terrestrial > Soil > Agricultural land | place: USA... | reverse complement strand
CGCCTGGGACGAAAGCGGCTTCAGTGGAAGCGCTGCTGCGACGTACAAGCTCACCGTGGAAGGCTTCGGTGATCACCTGCGAGCGCTGCGGCAGGCAGGCAGTCCAATTGTCACGAGCATCAATGGCGCACCGCAAGACGGCGTGCGCCCCACCGTCATCCTCACGTTTGATGACGGCGGGTCGAGCTATCTCACAGCGGCCGACCTTCTGGAGCAGAACGGCTGGCGCGGCTGCCTGTTCATGACAACGAGCTGCATTGGTAATCGAGGATTCCTTACCGCGAGCGATCTCAGGTCGCTGCAGCAGCGTGGCCACGTGATCGGAACGCACTCCCGCAGCCATCCGCCCCGCCTATCCGCGCTTCCTGCACAAGTCATCCATGAGGAGTGGCGCGCGAGCCTTGGCGACCTCCAGGATGTACTCGGGACCGCCGTCGTAGTGGGATCTGTTCCCGGCGGCTACCATTCCCGCGAGGTGGCGGAGGCCGCGGCTGCTGCTGGACTCACACTGCTATTCACGAGCGAACCTGAGTCACGGATCGAGCGTATTGACGGCTGCGCGGTCGTTGGAAGGTACACGTTGCGCAGAGGCGATCGCGGCGCCTACGCGGCGCGCCTCGTCGGGAACGCGCCGTTCGCGCGCTCCATGCAGTGGTGCAAATGGAACGCCAAGAAACTGGCAAAGGCTATCGGCGGCACCGCGTATCTGCGAGTGCGAGATCGAATCCTCGAACGCCGATCCGCCCCGTAAGTTCGGTCAACCGGTGTTTTCGAGCAGCCGGCCGAATTCCTCCGCGGCGCGTTCCCACCCGTAGTTGTTCCGGACCCATTCCGCTGCGGTCAGGCCCATTGCCCTGGCGCGGCCGGGATCCTGAAGCAGCTCGAGCACGGCGTTAGCGAACGCGTCGGCTCCATCAGCAATCATGAGGTGACGGGATTGCTCGACGGGAAGACCTTCGGCGCCAATGGTGGTTGCAACAAGGGGGCATTCCATGGCCATGGCCTCGTAAATCTTGAGGCGCGTACCGCCACCGACTCGGAGCGGAACGACGAAGACGGACGCCTGATCCATGTAGGGTCGCACATCCGGCACGGTGCCCGTGACGCGCAGCCTGGAGTCCCGCGCCACGAGCGCCTGGATGGCGGGTGGCGGGTTGCGGCCCACAACCGTCAGGGTGACGTCCGGCATCACCCGGTGGATGCGCGGCAATATGTCATCGGCGAACCAGGTGATCCCGTCACCGTTCGGCATCCAGTCCATGGAACCGGTGAAGACCACCTCGTGTGGGTGCCGTGCGGCGTTCCCGGAGGGGCGGAAGAACTCTGTGTCGACGCCCGTGGGAACGTCGCCAACGCCCCGGATTCCGTATTCCCGTTCCAGTTCGGCGGCGTCGGCCCGGGAGACAGCAACGACGCTACCAAATCGCCGACACTCCCGCCCCTCGAAATGCTTCATCCTTCGCCACTGCTCGGCGAAATAGGCGCGGGCGAGGGGATTCGTCTTCACCGCGGCGTGACGTTTCCAGATCGCTGCCTCGACATTGTGTTGAAAGAGCACGGTGCGACAGGGAAGGCCATCGGGCACGTTCTGGCTCGGGAACAGGAAGTCGCACACCACTACATCGATGCCGCGCTGCCGGACGGCGTCGACGATCTCGGTTCGCATCCGTGGTGAGTGATACTTCGCCACGGCATACGGAAGCGGCGACACGACGTTGGCCAGCAGTTCCATCCAGAAGCGCGGCGAGCCGCGAGGGGCCTCGCGGAAGGGGACGCGAATGAGGTCGTGGCAATACTCCGTCGCGAGCGATTCGGCCTCCGGTGCGGCTTCGCCGTTGTCGAGCGTGACGTATGTAATGCGGTGCTGCTTCTTGAGTGCGCGCAGCATGTTGTAGGTGCGGATGCGGCCCCCCTTGTCGATCGGATGGAGCAGCTCCGTCTTGACCCAGAGCAGGTGCACCTAACGCGTAGACGCGAGGGCGGGAGCCGCCGTGCCGGTGACGCCAACGTCACTCGGCGCCTCGCCGTCGATGAAGATACGGTGCCAGATCTCGACATTGGCGAGAGCCCAGAGCCGTTCCGAATGATCGCGATGTCCGCTCGCGTGCTCGTTGGCGATCGCGCGCACGAAGGACGTGTCGAATAGTCCACGAGCGGCGGCGCGGTCGCCCATTACCAATTCGTCGACGATGCCGCGATGTGCCTCGCGGAACCAGCGACCGATCGGCACGGGGAATCCCATCTTGCGCCGCGAGAGAATCTCCCCGGGGAGGAAGTCGCGCATCGCCTCACGCAGGATGTACTTCGTCGTACGACCACGCAGCTTGAGTCGCTCCGGCAGCGTGGCGGTGAATTCGACGAGCGGATGATCGAGAAACGGCACCCGGCTTTCGATCGACGCCGCCATGCTCATCTGGTCCTGCTTCATCAGCAGCTCGTGCAGATAGGTGAACATGTCGGTGTACAGCAGCTGATTGAGGAGCGACCCGGCATCAGTCTCGCACAGGAGCTGGTGCGCCTCCGCGTACGGGTCGATCGCACCTAACGAATCGCGGTGCTCCGGTGCGAGCAGCGCCAGGATGGCACGGCGGTCAAACACGGCAAAGTTGTCGAAGTACAGGTCGTCAAGCGTCGCCGGCCGGCTCAGGGCGGTGCGGCGCAGTCGCGATTGCCAGCGCGAGCCCTGCGGCAGTCGTTCGACGATCGCACTGGTGAGCCCGCGGCCCAACGACCCAGTCAGGGCCTCGGTGACGCGACCTGCTGCCAGGTTCCAGACCGTATAGCGATACCGGCCATAGCCTCCGAGCGTCTCGTCGCTGCCTTCTCCAGTGAGCACGACCTTCACCCGCTCCGCTGCCAGCCGGGACACGAAGTTCAGCGCGATGCTCGATGGATGCGCGATCGGTTCGTCCTCGTGCCAGACGAGCGTGGGCAGTGCGCCGAAGAACTGTTCGGGGGTGACCACGATCTCGTGGTGATCCGTCTTGTACCGCGATGCCACGAGGCGCGCGTAGGCCAGCTCATTCGCTTCGCGTTCGGCAAAGGCGACCGAGAATGTCTTGATCGGCTCGGACACAAGCGTGCTCATCATCGCCGTGATGGACGCCGAGTCGATGCCGCCGGAGAGGAACATGCCTAACGGCACATCGGCCATGAGGCGCAGGCGGACCGATTCGCGGAAGCGCTCCCGGTACTCGTCGATGAGCACCCGTTCCGGCCGCTGGTCAATGGCGGCCGGGCTGAAGCTCAGGGACCAGAAGCGGTCGATGCGGATCGATCCATCGCGCCAGACGAGCGTGTGCCCGGGCGGGAGTCGCTTCACGCCCTCGAACAGCGTCTCGACTCCGTTCGTGCCATGGTTGGCGAGGTAATCCGGAAACGCGCGCAGGTTGAGCGATGCCCGAACTCCGTCGGACGCGAGCAATGCCTTGATTTCGGAGGCGAAGTACAGCGCACCGTCTTCCGTGTGGACGTAGTAAAGTGGCTTCACACCCAGGCGATCACGCGCCAGCAGCAGTTCACGCGAGCGACCGTCCCAGATCGCGAACGCAAACATGCCGCGAAGCCGCTTCGGCATCTCCCGACCCTCGCGCTCGTACAGGTGAAGGATCGTCTCCGTGTCGCAGTGCGTCCGGTACTGCACGCCGGCCGCCTGGAGCTCGGGCATCAGGGTCGGGTGGTTGTAGACCTCGCCGTTGTAGACCATCTGGACTTCGCCGTTTCGCACCGACATCGGCTGGGCGCCGAGCCGTGGATCGACGATGCTGAGGCGGCGGTGTCCGAGCCCGATCCCTGGTTCCAGGTAGATCCCGTCACCGTCGGGGCCCCGGTGTGCGATCGTGCGATTCATCCGCTCGATCAGGTCCCGATCGAGCCGGCGCGTGGAACCGTTAGGCAGCGCGATGCCGCAGAAACCGCACATGTCAGCGACCGTGTTCCAGCTTACGTGTTTGCTGGCTCGACCGGCCGGTTCACCACGGCAGTCGGGGCGTAATAATGCCTGGGGGCCTGTTTCGCCGGTCGCGAGGGAAGAAGGCTGGCAAAACCCGAGAGCCACGCCTGGAACTCGACTCGCGTCAGTCCAGTGGTATCCACCAGTCGGGGGAGGAGCAACGGCTCCGTCTCACTTGTGGCCAGGTCTGCTTCACACGTTGTCCCCGTCTTCACGCCCAGCTCCCTGAGCCAGGGCAGGAGCCGTACGTCTGTCCAACCGTTCGGGTAGCAGAACGCGTTCAACTCCTCGCCCGGCCGCCAACTCGCAAGCGCCCTCCGATTGTCTTCGATCTCCCGCTCGAACAGGGCCTTTCGCAGCGGCGTGCGGTGCCGGTGCGTGTGCAGTTGTACGTCGACGACGTCGCGGGGCAGAGCATGGATTTCGTCGGCGGACATGATATGGTGGCGCCGCTGGGCCAGAAAACGATCGAAATCGAATCCGACCCGGTCGGCGAGTAAACGCAGGGCCGCCATTTCGTCACTGAGGCTGCCGTCCATTTCAATCAGCCGGGCATCGATCGCGTGCGCCGCCCACTCTCGCTGTTGCGCTGTGCGCAGGTCCAGTACGTCGGATTGACGGGTCAATCCTCGTGCATCGATCTGCTTTCCGCGGCCAACCCAAAGCAGATAACGCGCCGTGGTGCGGAAGACCGGCGCCTGTTTCTCGGCGTAGTAGGTCGTGACGTACACTGTGGCAGGAAAGCCGAATTCGCGCAGGAGAGGAACACCCGCCGCGGCAAAATCGGCCGTGCCGTCATCGAACGTGATCGCGACCGACCGCCGTGGGAGCGTCCCCTCGCGCAGTCGCTGTACGGCTTCGCTCAAGGGAAGGACCGTGTACCCACCGCTGCGTATCAGCTCGAACCGGCTCCGCAATGCTTCGCGAGGCATGTAGAGCTGCGGATTCCATTCGTCGTCGTCGTGCAGCGAGATCCCGTGGTACGCCAGGATCAGCAGTCGCCGTCTCCGCCACTCACTGTCGCGGACAAGACGAAACGCCCCGATCCGCTCAGCACTTTTCAGTACAAAGAGCTTGGCAGACTTAAGGGAGGATTTCGGAACGGGGTGGTACTGGTCTTCCGGCCAGATCCAGTTGGGTGCCGAACTATTGTTGCTGCTCAAATCGGTTTACCACGGTGGAAATCAACCCTGCCACGGGACGGCGGTCGATCCATGCAATTCTCCGGCCGCGACTGCGCCTTGTCGAGTCAGAACATTGGCGCCGGTAGTCAGGCAAGAGACGTAATCCGGGTCGCCGGCTTACAATAACTCGCTTCCAAAAACGGCGAAACGCAGGGGTGTGTCAATTAACGTTTGCCGGGCATGCCCGAGGTCACCATCCTCGACTACGAGTCGAACACCTGCAGGGCCAGGTCCACTTTCCCAAATGGCGCCGAAACCTGTACACCGTTCACCGTATCCCTGACTTGGGCCAGCATTTCCCGGGCGATGGCAATCCCTTCAGCCACCGCGTGTTCGCGTGACTTGTCGTTCGCTTTCCGCATCCGGTGGAGGATGATCTCCGGCACGACGACACCCGGCACTTCGTTCGCCAGGAACTCGGCGTTCCGGGCGGAAACCAGCGGCCAGATACCCGCTACGATAGGGATTCGAACTCCGTCGATCTCCCGCAGGAAGCGCTCGAGCTGCGAAACGTCGAAGACAGGTTGCGTCACGGAGAACTCTGCTCCGGCCTCGACCTTGTACATGAATCGCTTCAACTCGACGGCCGGATCGAGAGCGGCTGGATTGCACCCGACACCAATGGCGTAACGGGTCGGCTCACCGATCGGATTGCCACCCGGATCGAGGCCATGGTTGAGGTTATTGACCAGGTTCGTAAGGCCGATGGCGTCGATGTCGAAGACCGCGGTCGCGTCCGGATACGGTCCCATTTTCGGCGGATCGCCGGTGATCAGGAGGATGTTCCGTAACCCAACCGCGGACGCGCCGAGCAGGTCGCTGAGCATGCCGAGGAGGTTGCGATCCCGGCAGCAATAGTGCGTGACCGTCTCGATGCCCACCCGCTGTTCAATGAGCAGGCTGGTCATGACGGCGCCCATTCGACTCTGCGCCCGCGGCCCGTCAGGCACGTTGACGGCATCGACGCCCGCGGCGCGAAGTGCCCCGACGTCCGCGATCATCTTGTCCGCGTTGACTCCTCGCGGTGGGACGATCTCGACGGAGGTCACGAACTTCCGGGCGGCGAGCTTGGCGGCCCACTTGGAGCGCTCCGCAAATGGGATCGGCGCAACCTCACGAACGGCCACCTGGGCCTGGGCGGTGGGGCTCGGAGCCTCAGAGACGGATGCTGATTTGACCGGCTTGTAGCGACCGAGGCGCGGCGACATCGGCCGAACGCCCTCGGCGATGGCGTGAATGTGCTCCGGTGTGGTTCCACAGCAGCCGCCCACGATCTTGGCGCCGGCCTGCACGAGATGGCGCGCGTACGTGGCCATGTATTCGGCGCTGGCCATGTACATCGCCCGTCCGCCGACGTCACGGGGCATGCCCGCGTTAGGCTGAGCGCTCAGCTTGCGACGGGTGACGTGGACCATGCGCTCGACGCCTTCCAGGATGCCCTGCGGGCCGACGGAGCAGTTGAGGCCGATCACGTCGGCTCCCAGGCCATCCAGCCAGCGTGCCACGTCTTCCGACGACGCGCCGAACGGTGTGTGTCCATCGGTGCCGATGGTCATCTGCGCCACCACCGGCATGGTGGGATCGACGTCGCGGGCCGCCTTGACGGCCTGCGCGATCTCCTCGAGGTCACCGAAGGTCTCGATGATGAACAGGTCGGCGCCACCTTCCTTGAGCGCGGCCATCTGCTCGGAGAACGTGGCACGGGCTTCCTCCAGGCTCGTGGGTCCATACGGCTCGAGCCGGATGCCTAACGGGCCGACCGCACCCGCGACCAGGCAGGTGTCGCCGGCGACGTCGCGGGCAATCCGGGCGGCCGCCAGATTGAAGTCCGCGGTATGCGCCTCGAGACCGTACTGCGTGAGCTTGATGCGATTGGCCCCGAACGTGTTTGTCTCGAGGACCTCGGCGCCAGCCCTGGCGTATTCGGCGTGGACGGCCCGCACCAGGTCGGGGGCCCGGGTGTTCAGTTCATCGTAGCACTGGTTGATGAACACCCCCCGGGCATACAGCATCGTCCCCATCGCGCCGTCGAAGACGACGACGCCTTCAGGGTCGAGGAGGCGTTCGAGCAGGGTGGCACGGGTGGTCACCGGCGTGCCTCGATGGGTTCACCCCTGGCCTCAGGCTTCTGGCCTCTGGCCTCGGCGGTCCCCTCGCCGCGGATCGAGTAGTACTTCGCTTCCGGATGGTGCACGATCATCGCCGCCGTGCTCTGCTCGGGCACGAGCTGGAACGCGCTGGTCAGGGTCATGCCTAGCGCTTCAGTGGCGGGAAGCAACCGGAATACCAGGGCGTGGTCGTCGAGGTCCGGGCAGGCGCCGTAGCCCCACGAGTAGCGCTTGCCACGACCGCCGGGGATGCCGAGTTCGGACCGGATACGGCGATGGAGCCATTCGGCGACCGCTTCCGCGGCTTCGACGGCGATCCCGTGAACGAAATACGCCTCGGAGTATTCTCCCGCAGCCTGCAGCTCGTCGAAGCGCCTGCTCGCATCGTCCCCCACGGTGACCAGCTGCAGTGGCAGCACGTCGATGTCGCCTGAGTCAACCGACCGGAAATAGTCGGCCAGGCATAAGCGATCGCGCCCGTCCTGTCTGGGGAACGTAAACCGCGCCAATTCGCGACGACTTCCGCCGTCAGCCGCGAGCGCCGCCGGATCGTAGACCACGACGGAGTTCCCATCCGATTGCACCGGGAAGTAGCCGTACACCGCCTGCGGCCGGAGCCAGCGATCGCGAAGCGCGTCCTCGCGAAGTCGTTCGAGGGTCGGCCGGAAGACGTCGCGGACGCTGTTCTCATAGGATTCGCCGGAGCCGCGCCCGCCCCACTGCAACCGGAAGAGCTCATCGAGATCCAGCAGGTCCAGCACCTCGCCCACCGGAATATCGCGAAGCACGCGAATCCCCCAGGCCGGCGGTTGCGGCACATCGTGGTTCGCGGACACCGCGCTCCGTTGCGTGTCCGTAGTGCCACCTAACGATTCCTTCCCGAGGGCGGCGTGGAGGAACACGTCACGACGCGCGTCGTCGATGAGCTTCCGGACGAGCTCTTCGCGGCCGGGCGGCGCCATCAAGGCCTCGACCGTGTCGAGACCCTCGAACGCGTCCTTGCAGTAAAACACGCCCGGCGCGTACGGTCGCTCTCCGTCCACGAACAACGTACGGCGCCCGAAGCGGCGATTGATGGCCGCACCGCCAATCAGCACCGGGATGTTCATGCCACGCTTGTCGAGCTCCTGGACGCAGATCGGCATCTGCTTCGACGTCGACACCAGCAGCGCGGAGAGCCCGATCGCGTCGGCGTTCACCTCGATCGCCTTGTCGATGATGGTGTTCACCGGCACCTGCTTGCCGAGGTCGAAGACGGTGTAGCCATTGTTGGAGAGGATCGTGTTGACGAGCGACTTCCCGATGTCATGCACGTCCCCGTAAACCGTGGCCAGCACCACGCGCCCCTTCGTGTATCCCTCCGAGCGTTCGAGAAATTGCTCGAGGTGTTTGACGGCCTTTTTCATGACCTCGGCGGACTGCAGTACGAACGGCAGGATCAGCTCACCGGCGCCGAACTTGTCGCCGACTTCCTTCATCGCCGGCAGCAGGACCTCGTTGAGCACACGCACGGGAGTTTCACGAACGCCAGCGGCATCGAGCGCGTCTTCAATTCCTTCCTTCTTGCGATGCACGATCATCCAGTGCACACGCTCGTCAGGCGACATTCCAAGTGTGGGATCTTCGCGGGTCGTTTCCGCCATCCCACTTCCGCCATCCGCCTTCGAGAAGTGCTCGATGTATCGCTGCAACGCGTCGGGCCGGTTGTTGAACACCAGGTCGTCGGCCAATGCCCGTTCGTCGGCGGGGATCTCGGCGTACGGCGTGACGTGGGCGGGATTCACGATCGCGGCGTCCAGACCGGCCTGCACGCAGTGATGCAGGAAGACCGAGTTCAGGACGGCACGCGCGGCCGGTTGCAGCCCGAAGCTCACGTTCGAGACACCGAGAATCGTGTAGACGCCGGGCAACTCCCGCTTGATCAGGCGGATTCCCTCGATCGTCTCGCGCGCGGAATCGATCCATTCGGCGTCGCCAGTGGCGAGCGTAAACGTCAGCGCGTCGAAGACCAGGTCGCCGGGCGCGAGGTCGTACTCGTTCACGACGATGTCGTGAATCTTCCGCGCCACTTCGAGCTTCCGGTCGCGCGTCTTGGCCATGCCGATTTCGTCGATCGTCAGCGCGACGAGCGCGGCACCGTGTGTCTTCGCCAGCGGTACCACGGAATCAATGCGCTTGCGGCCATTCTCCATGTTGATGGAGTTGATGATCGCTCGACCCGGAACGTGCTCCAGCGCGGCCTCGATGACGGATGCCTCGGTGGAGTCGATCATGAGCGGTGACTCCACGCTCATGGAGAGGAGCTTCACCACCTTCGACATCTGGTCCGCCTCGTCAGCGCGCTCAGTCAGTGCGACGCAGACATCGAGCACGTGCGCACCCGATTCCGATTGCTCACGCGCCACGTTCAGGATGCCGTCGTAGTCGTCCTCGAGCAGGAGGCGTTTCACTTTCCGGGAGCCCTGCGAATTGACGCGTTCTCCCACCAATAGCGGTGGGGGATCCTGATGCAGGGTGATGGCGCGCATCGCCGACGAAAGTCGAGGCACGGCGAGTCGTGATTCGCGACTCGTGAGTCGTGACTCGGCGGTTCCTCTGACCTCTGACCTCTGGCCGCTGGCCTCCGACCTCACTCCAAGCGCATCAATCTCGCGACAAACAGCACGGAGGTGCTCCGGTGTGGTTCCACAGCACCCCCCGACGATCCGCACGCCGAAGTCGCGCACGAATTCCGCCAGCATGGTAGCCATCGGCTCCGCTTCGAGCGGATAGACCGCGTCGCCAGTGCCCGTGTTGAGGGGCAGCCCCGCGTTCGGTATGCAGGACACTGGACGGGTCGCATGTTCGGTCAGGTACCGGATCGGCTCCCGCATGTGCTCCGGCCCTGTCGAGCAGTTCAGCCCCAATACGTCGACGCGGAGCGACTCGAGCGTTGTCATCGCGCTGGCGATGTCCGTGCCTAACAGCATCCGGCCGCTGGTGTCCAGGGTGACCTGGGCCTGCACGGGAATCCGTCGACCGAGTTCCGCGAAGAGCCGCTCAAAGCCGGCCAGCGCCGCCTTGACCTCGAGAATGTCCTGCGAGGTCTCAACGAGGAGGACGTCAACACCGCCCTCGATCAGGTATTTCGCCTGCTCGTAGAACTGCGCGGAGAGTTCGCCAAAAGTGGTGGCGGAGAGGACCGGATCACTGCTGGACGGCAGCAATCCGGTCGGACCGATTGATCCGGCGACAAAGCGCGGGCGCTCGGGGGTCGCATAACGATCCGCGACCTCCCCCGCGATCCGGGCGGCGGCGACGTTGATGTCCCGGACCTTGTCAAATAGCCCCCACTCCTCGAGCCGGCGCGGGGTCGATTGGAAGGTGCACGTCTCCAGGACGTCACACCCGGCCGCCATGAACGACTCATGGATTTCCCGAATCACGTCGGGACGGGTGAGGACCAGGTGGTCGTTGCATCCCTCCAACGACTTCCCGCCAAAGTCCTCGGCCGAGAGGTGATAGCGCTGGATGCTCGTCCCCATCGCCCCGTCGTAGACCAGAACGCGCCGCGCCAGCGCGTCCAGATAAACGGAGTTCTGGGCTGTTAACCTGTTTGTGCTCAATGGCTTCCCTGGAAACGAAAATGCCCGACGCATGGCGCCGGGCGAGGCGCTTTAGCGGATTGTTTTACGTGGCCGCAATTTGCCTGAAATCGCCACGGTTCTGATTTATGCACAACCCGGGCCGAAGCGTACGGATCGCGCTCAAGGAGGAATAACGAGGCTTCGAGGCTCCGGCAAGCGCCTTACGAGGGCGGGGCGTCGCGATGACTCGCGTCAGGCTGGCGGCCAACCACCTTTGCCCGCGAGGCGACGGCGTCGGCCAGGGACACGAGGCGGTTTCGCTCCAGGGGAAGCACCAGGTCTGCCAGAACGTGCCGAGCCACCAGGGCCGGCAGGGCCCGAGACGTGTCGCCTGCCTCGCGATATGTCACCAGTGTGCCGCCGCCGGCCATTGTCGTCCGCACAAAGGCGCGCCCCGGATCCGATTCCGAGACCAGACCGCGCTCAACAACAGTCAGGATCGGCGGTTCGCGCAATCCCAACTCCTCCGCTTCTTCAAGCGAATGGGCGACGACCACGCGCTGCCCCGTATTTGCGAACGCCTGGGCGAGTCCCTCGAGCAGAGCGGTGTTCATGCCGGCGAGAAGGATCATGCCTATCGTTAGGTCGAGGACTGAAGGCGGTCAAGTGCTGGGAGCGCTACGGCCTCAACTTCAACGACTTTATTTTCGAGATCCAAATCCTGAGCCGATCCGAACAGCGCGCGCAGGAACTCCGAACTCGTGAGCAACAAACCTCACGGCGAGCTACGCTGACGGCCCCAGCAACGGACGGTCGCTGAAGGCGAACCGGTGCACGCTTCCGGAAGCCACGCTGTTCGCCCAGGCAGGATTGGACCTTCGTTCAAGTCGCGAAGTACGCCAAAGAAACCTCCTTTCGATCCATGGTGTTCACCGTGAAGGAGTACGCGTTCTACTTTCAGTCGGCTCGCCGAACGGTGAACGGACGGGTCTTGTTGAGGGAGGATATGCCGATTGTTGCCGGCGCCGGTATGCAGCGGGGCGTTCACGGGGTGGCGACCTGGAAGGCGGGACCGAATCGCAGAGAGCTGGGCACCCTGGTCGCAAGCGCCTCCAACGATTTCGAGCTGTCGAAGCGATTCGACGCATGGACGATGCCGTTGCGGATCCACGAACCGTTAGGCACCGGAAACAGGCCCAACGCGCACGCAACGTTGTGGGCGGAATCGCACATCGAGCGGGAGAATTACGAAACGTTTCCTCGCGACTCGACAAACCGGACCGTGGATGGCAGGTCATGAAGAGAGATCAAGGGGCAGCTGTCGCTGCGCCGCGAGTCAGTGTGATCATCCCGGCGTATCGGGTGACCGAGTTCATTGGCGACACGCTTGCGTCCGTGTTCAGCCAGACCTATACGGATTACGAAGTAATTCTGGTGAACGACGGGTGTCCCGACACGGCCGGACTGGAAACCGCGATCGCTCCGTATCAGGACCGCATTCGATACATCGTGCAGGAGCACGGCGGTCCGAGTGCCGCTCGCAACACAGGTATCCGTGCGGCCCGTGGGGAGCTGCTCGCGCAACTCGACGGCGATGACCAGTGGCTGCCCGGATTTCTCGCGTACCAGGTCGGGTTTCTGGACCGTCATCCGGAAGTGGATATCGCCTTCACCGACGCTGTTTTCATGGGTGGCCCCCAGGACGGACGGCGCTTCTTCGAAACCAATGGCACTGACGGACCCATTACGCTCGAAGCGCTTCTTCGTCTGCAGGTTGTCGTCCTGACTTCATCCATGGTGGGACGGCGCGCGTGCCTCGAGATTGCGGGTCTTTATGACGAATCCCTGGGGAGCGTGGAGGACTTTGACCTGTGGCTCCGGCTGGTCGCCGCAGGCGCGCGGCTCGACTATTCGCGCGAGGTGCTCGTGCGGTACCGGCGCGGAGCGCATAGCCTTTCGAGCGACGCAAACAGAATGCTGCACGACGGAATCACCACGCTGGACAAGGCGCGAAGAGAATTGCCGTTGAGTCCAGCGGAGCGAGCCGCACTCGAACAAGGACTGACACGACTGCGGAGCGAGCTGTCGTATCGGATGGGTTTATCCGCACTACGTCGAGGCGAAGCAGAACTGGCGCGGCGAGAATTCGCCAACGTAAAACGGTGGAATTCCAATATTCGATTGAGGGCGCTGCAGGTGGCGCTACGTGTAGCGCCCCGTCTCGCCGTCTCCGCCTACCGGCACATCCGCGGCGAGTGACCTGCCGGTGACGATGTCGCCAGCGGAGCAGTGCAGGAACGGATGACACGATCTCTGATCAGCCGCACCTTCTGGCCGGCGCCTTCGAAGTGCCGTGTGGCAATGTGGCAGTGGTCGCATCATGGTCGACATGTTAGGCTGGAAGCCTACTTGCCGAATTCGGAGATGCTGTGCGCCTGAAGATGCTCAAGTTCTACTGGAGCATGGAGCGACGGATCGTTCCCGGCCTTGAATATGCCGCGCATCGATACGAAGAGCGTCTTCTGCGCTGGGTTCCGGAGAACGTGCGATGGCTCGACGTTGGATGTGGACGTCGGTTGTTGCCGTCCTGGCGGGAAGAAGGTGAGCGAAGGCTGCTGGCGCGGGCGTCCTCCTTCGTCGGTATCGACCTCGACCTGGGGTCGCTCAAGGACAACACAACCGCCCATCATCGCGTGTACGGACCGATAGACGCCCTGCCTTTCCGTTCCGGGACGTTTGAGGTGGTGACGGCCAACATGGTAGTGGAGCACCTCGGGAATCCGGCAGGGGCCTTTACGGAGGTCGCCCGCGTCCTTCGTCCGGGCGGTCTGTTCCTCTTTCACACACCTAACGCGAAGTCCCTCCCCACGGCCCTGGCACGCATGATTCCCGAGGCGGTCAAGGCACCACTGGCGCGAATGCTCGATGGGCGCCAGGCCGAGGACGTCTTTCCGACGTTCTATCGATGCAATACTGCCGACGACGTCACGCGTTGCGCGCAGGCCGCCGGGCTGGTTCCGGTCGAGGTGTCATTCGAGTCGTCGACCGCTCTCTTTTCGGTCGTTCCGCCGCTGGCGCTTCTCGAGCTGCTGTGGCTGCGCACGATCCAGCGCGACTCGCTCCGGCACCTGCGGTCAAGCCTGATTGTTGTGCTCCGGAAGGAATGACTTGTTTCCGGCGTGCCTCCAGCCGCGCTACGGCCCGACTTCAACGATCTTGTTTCGCGATCCGAATCCCGAAACTATGCGAACCTGACGACGCGCCACGCCGAACTCGTCCGCGAGTAGTCGGACGAGTGCATCATTGGCGGCGCCATCGATCGGCGACGCCTGCACTCGAACGCGAAGCACGCCGTCGCGATATCCGATGACCTGGTTGCTCGACGCCCGAGGCTGCACCCGGACTTCGATCCGTGTTGCACGCGGCACCTTGGCCTTACCGGAGCCACTCACGGACGAAAGCTTCGAGGATACCCAGGGCGAAAAACGCGATGATCGGAGTGAGGTCGATGGATCGGAACGGCGGAATCACGCGGCGCAACGGCCGCAAGAGCGGTTCGGAAAGCGTGAACGACCATCGAATCCAGCGAGAATATGGACTGATCGGAAGCCACGAGGCGATCACGCGGACCAGGATTGCGATACGGAGAACAGTAAACGTCCAGTACACCAGCAGTCGGAGCACTCCGCCAGGGCCGCCGGAGACGCCCACCATGACATCGGCGATGAGGCCCGCGACAAAGTTCAGGAGCGCCAGCAGCACGATGCCGATGATGGCTATGCCGGCGAGGGCCCACCACGGCGCATTCGCCGGAAGCCCACCAGCGCGAATGACGCGTCGCTCAACTGGCTCGAGAAGAGGATCGATCCGCTGCCGGAAGAATCGGGCGACAGGACTGAATGGACCGATCCGCCGGGTTCGCACCATCCAGTCGATGACCGCGATCACTGCCATA
>Ga0209485_1000326_pt1 | contig 14782 bp, 10 predicted proteins | sample NCAS100_FD_187516 | JGI IMG/M metagenome (GOLD analysis project Ga0209485, IMG submission 187516) | Agricultural soil microbial communities from Utah to study Nitrogen management - NC AS100 (SPAdes) (version 2) | ecosystem: Environmental > Terrestrial > Soil > Agricultural land | place: USA... | reverse complement strand
AGTATCAGAGCAAGGGTTGGATCGTCTGAGTACGAATTCGAGAATAAAGTGGGCGGCGACGATCATTGCCGTGTGGGCAGTGCTTGGCTTGATCTATGCCGGGCCGATCTATTTTGGGATGCGTGCCGAGGGGATGGACCACGCGGCGTGGCGTGTCTTTTCCTGGGGCATCCTGATCTGGCTTGTCTGGGCGCCGCTCACTCCGGTAATCATCTGGCTCGCGCGCCACTACTCGCTACTCGACGGCGCGTTGAAGAGAAACCTGTTGGTCCACTTGCCGGCGTTCCTGGCAATGTCCGTCCTGCACACTGCCGCCACCACCGTAATCATGTTAAGCATTGACCCGTTCGACAGCCTGGGCGAGAGTCCCAAGGCGTTCTGGCCGCGCTTCGTGTCACGTGTGCCGGGATCCTTCGGGTCTGACTTGCTGATCTACGGCGGCGTGATCGGGATCTGTTATGCGTTCGACTACTATCGTAAGTACCGCGAGCGTGAGGTGATGGCGACGCGTCTTGAAGCGCAACTCGCGCAGGCGCAACTCGATGCGTTGCGCATGCAGTTGCATCCGCATTTTCTTTTCAACACGCTGAACAGCATCGCCGGGCTCGTTCGCGATAACAACAACAAGGCCGCGGTTAGCATGCTCGTCGGGCTTAGCGATCTACTGCGTCACACGCTCGAGCATTCCTCGCGGCAGGAAGTCGAATTGAGGGAGGAGCTCAACTTCATTAAGCTGTATCTCAGCATTCAACAGACGAGGTTTTCCGATCGGCTGCGGACCGAATTCGATATCGACCCGGCGACCGCGACAGCTCTCGTACCGAATCTGATTCTTCAGCCGCTTACCGAGAACGCTCTGCGACACGGCATCGCGAACAGTGCTGAGACGGGTGTTGTTGGTATTAGTTCGAAGGTTCAAAACGGTCACTTGCGATTGATGGTTTACGACAACGGCGCGGGTTTGCGTGATGGCTGGCAACTGAAAGGCAGCGCCGGTATCGGGCTTGCGAATACGGCCGCGCGTTTACAGCAGCTCTATGACGACAATCATCAGTTTGATATTCGTAATCGCGACAGCGGTGGGGTTGAGGTGATGATTGTGATGCCATTGAGAGGCGCGTCTTAATGCCGGAGAAGATCAGGACGCTCATTGTTGACGACGAACCGTTGGCACGGCGTAACCTGCGTGTGTTGCTGGAGAAAGATCCGCAGATCGAGATCCTCGACGAGTGTCGCAATGGGGCAGAAGCAGTCAAGGCAATCAACGCGTCGTCGCCCGATCTAATCTTTCTCGACATTCAGATGCCTGAGGTTGACGGGTTTGACGTGCTGGCGCGCGTCGGACCCGAGCAGATTCACGCGATCATTTTTGTGACGGCGTTTGATCAGTATGCGTTGAAGGCTTTCGAGGTGCATGCGCTCGACTATTTGTTGAAGCCGTTTGACGACGAGCGGTTTGCCTTTGCGTTGCGGCGCGCGAAGTCGCAGATCGAAGCGCGAGAGATCAATCGCGTGAGTAAACGGCTGCTTGCGTTACTCGAGGAACGCGAGAGTCTGGCAGACTCATCCGCCGTAAAGAACTATCTGACACGCTTGATGATCAAAGCTTCGGGACGGGTAGTGTTATTGAAAGTCGGCGAGATCGACTTCATCGAAGCTGACGGGAATTACGCGAAGTTGCACGTCGGCCGCAAGGCGCATCTGTTACGCGAGAAGATGCACGACCTGGAAGGTCGGCTCGATCCGGCGAAGTTCGTGCGTATTCACCGATCGATCATCGTCAACCTCGACCGCATCAAGGAACTTCATCCGCATTTCAACGGCGACTACATCGTCGTCCTCGAAGACGGCCGCCAACTACGCCTCAGCCGCACCCGCCGCGAAAACCTTGAAGCACGTTTGAAGGCCGTTTCCTGAAGTTATTTCTTTCTCATCCTTAATGCCGGATCACGGCCATAATATCGAGGCAGTTTAGCTATCTCGCTGCCTGCAAGATCCCGTCGCTGCCGAGGAAATACATTACGCCGTTGGCGAAAGTGGGCAACGGTCCGTTCCTTTTCCAGTCAAACTTCCACTTCAGTTGACCATTCTCCGGATCGATCGCGTAGAGTTGGTGATCGCCACAACTCGTGTAAACCGTTTCTCCCGCTACGATCGGACTAAGACATCGCTTCTTCGTCTTGAACTTTCATTTCTGTGCTGCACTGTGCGCGTCTAAAGCCACGATGTTGCCGAACTCTTCACCATAAATCACAGTGTCGTTGAAGAGCGCCAAACCCGTTTGTGTTCCACCGTCTCTATTTGACTTCCAGCGCAATGTGCCGTCGGCGAGTGAGTACGCGCGAATCTCACCCCGCTCATGCGTCACATCGCCGTCAACCATCGCGATCTCAACGGACCTCTGCGACCTCGCAGACCCCGCGACCAGTCCGAGCAGGGCGCAAACAATCAGACCTCGAGGTAATCCGCCTGCCACTGTCACTACGGCTTATCGCCTTCCTCGCTGGCGCGATATTTTTCTTTCTCCTTCTCGCGTTGCAGGAACGGGATGCCTTTTTCCATCCACTCCGGCGCGGGAGCACCCTTCAGGTAATGATCGAAGAACTCCTGTAAACGCCGCGTGTAGTCTTTCTGATTGATGCGCTTCCGCAACCCGTGCTTCTCGCCGTTGTAGTTGAACATGAACACCGGCTTGCCGAGACGCCGCAGCGCGAGGAAATACTCAATACCCTGGTACCACGGCACCGCATCGTCTTCGTCGTTGTGCAGCATCAACAACGGAGTGTCGACTTGATCCGCGCGGAAGATTGGAGAGTTGTCGAGAAAGCGCAACGGATAGTCCCAAAGACTTCCGCCAATGCGCGACTGCGAACGTTCATATTGAAACTGACGCGGCAGTCCCGTGCCCCAACGAATGCCACTGTAAGCGCTCGTCATGTTGGCAACGAGCGCACCCGGTGCAGCGGCTTTGAAGCGATTGGTTTGCGTCACCATGTAAGCGATCTGATAACCGCCCCAACTGTGTCCCTGAATGCCGATCGCGTCTTCATTCACGTAGCCTTTGTCGACCACGGCCTGAATTCCCGGAAGCACGCATTTCAAAGCACTCGCACCCGGATATCCAATCGTGTACGCAATGTCAGGCATGTAGACCAGATAACCATTGCTCACGTAGAAGATCGGATTGATCGACGTGCCTGGACCAGGATTGCGGAACTGGTGCAAGCCCTGCGAAAGCCGCTCGTAAATGTAAACGATCATCGGATACTTCTTCTTCGGATCGAAGTTATCCGGTTTCAAGAGCAAACCTTTGAGCGGCACGCCGTCGGTATTCTTGAAACTGACTAATTCCGAAGTGCCCCAGTTGTAGGTCGCGCGTTGAGCGTCGCCGTTACTGACGCGCTTCAGCTCGCGAAAGCTGCTGTTCGTGACCCAGATGTCAGGGAACTGATCGAAACGCGACGCGCCGACGATAAGCACGTCAGCATCTTTCGCTTTGATCGGATTGTTGAAGTCCTTCGCCGCCATCAGGAGTTTTTGAGGTACGAGATCGCTGTTGACCTTGTCGCGATAGAACCCGGAATCGCGCGTCTCCTGGTTCTCGGCTTGCAGCAGCATCGACTTGTCAGGATCGATCCAGCGTTCACGCGGATCGAGCCGCACGTAACGCAGTGTCGTCTTTTCTTTGCGCCCGACGCCGTCGGTCAGATTCTTTGTGCGGCTGCCGTCGGGTGCGACTTGCCAGATGTCGTATCGATCGTAAATCAGCACGTCGGCGTCGTCCTTGGTCCAACCGGCGAGGCCATACGAACCGGGCGTCGATGGAAGGTCGTTCAACTCGTTGTAGAAGATCGCGTCAATGCCCCTGGTGAGATTTGTAACCGTGCCATTCGCGACGGAGTAGGAGTGCCAGTCTTTGCCGTCAAAGAAGAGCCCGTACTTCGCGTTGGGTGAAAGCGAGACGGCGCCGCGTTGTTTTGTCAGTATCGATTTCCGCGATCCGTCTGATGTGTTGACGAGGTAGTAATCGGTGAAACCGGGATCATAGTCGTTCATCACGCGATACTTCCGGTTGTCGGAACCGATCGCGTAACGGCCGTCGTTGGACGGATTGATGGTTTCCATCGACTCGTCCGCGAGTTGGACAAACTTCTTCTCCTTCAGATCGTACACGGCGCGATACGAACGGTTACGTTCCTGTTCGGCGCGGACGCGTTGAATCGGCTGTATGAAGTCGTCTTTCCAGTGCCATAGATCCACCAAGACTTTTTCGTCAGCGGGGATCTCTTCGTCGGGATTTCGCTCCGGTTCCGGCGGCGGCGCAGTACCGAAAAACAGATGGCTGCCATCAAGTGAAAAATTGAGATTAGCGCGCTCGCTGACGACGAGATCTTTGCGAAAGCCGGTCGCGTTGATCGATACGACTTCAGTCGCTTGGGGATCTTTGCGGTTCCAGTGATAGACGCGGTACTTCGGCTGTTTAGCTTCGGCGTCTTCTTTGTCGCTGGTGAATGCGAGTTGAGTGTTGTCTTCATCCCACGTCAGACGTTGATACTTACCCTTTCCGTTAAGAAGCGTGATCGGCGCGCCGTCGCCCTCGGCGGTCATGACTGCAAACACGCCGTTGGTCGGTTCGTTGCGCGCGGACGTTGTGAACACGAGCGTCTTGGCGTCTTTGCTGATCGTGAAGTCGAGGACGTCGCTGAACTTTCGTTCGGTGCCAGTGGAAGTGTTTCGCAGGACCAGGTCAGTGCCGTACTCCTTTTTTCTGGCGTTGCGGCGAGGCGGCTGTTGCGGTCGTGGTGATTCTGATGCTGCTGGAGTTGTTTCGGGCGATTGACCCGGTTGTGCAGGTCGCGTTCCGGATTCAGTGGATTGCGTGCTTGGCGTTGCTGGACCAGTCGGCTTGTCTTCAGGTTTTGGTCTCTCTTCAGGTCTCGCTTCCAACTGATACGCGATGAAACCACCGTTGTCTTCCGGAACGCGGAACGTCTTCACTTTCTCGATCCGCGTTACCGTGCCGTCAGCGAGGTCCATGATCGAAAGGCCGTTCTTCGGCATGTCCTCGGGTCGTTTCTTCTCTTTCTTTGCTTTGTTCAGCTCGGCTTTGGTGGGCTCAGTGCCGAAGACGACAAAGCGAGTGTCAGCAGTGAACACCGGTCGCAAAAGCCGTCCCTGCGCTTCGATAAACTCTGCAACGTTCGCGCCCGGATCGTCGGGCGGCGGGACCGGCGGGCGATACCCGCGCGGTGCTTTCCAGTCGACGCCCGTCGCTATGTTCCTGACGATGATCTCGCCGTCGCCATCCTGCGGCATGTAAGCGTACGCAACGAACTTTCCGTCGCGCGAAATCTGCGGCGCCTGTATCGATCGCCACGAGTCGTAATCGCTATGTGTTAACGCCCGTTTGGCTGTAGCAGGCGCGGCGGCCGGGGCCTTCTGTTGGGCCTGGATGCCAAACGTTGTGAACAATAAACAGAGGGCGCAGAGAAACGAGACGGATCGTTGGAGTTTCATGACTTCACCTCACAAATTGGCAGGAATGCTACTGAAGACGAGGCGGGGAGTTTAACACGGATGACACGGATTCGAGGAATTTATCCGTGTCATCCGCGGTTGGTTGTTTAGAAGAACAAAGTGTACAGCAACCGGTTCGGCGAGCCGGTGCCGGCGTTGGTGATCACGTTGGTCGTAGCGTTGTTGACGAGCGCGTTTCGAATCGTCGTCGACGAAGCTGACGGGTTGGCCTGCTTGTAAAGCGCAGCCGCGCCTGCAACGTGCGGTGAAGCCATCGACGTCCCGCTCAAAGTCGCGGTCGCCGTGTTTGACGTATACCACGCCGACAGGATCCCTGAACCTGGCGCGAAGATATCCAGACACGTGCCGAAGTTCGAGAAGGATGAACGTGCGTCGCTGGTCGTCGTCGAACCAACCGTGATGGCATTGGCCGCACGGGCGGGCGACGAGTTGCACGCGTTGGCGTTGCTGTTGCCGGCGGCAACGGCAATCGTCACGTTCGCATTGTGCAGGTTGTTCACCGCCGTATCCAGGGCACTGGAGGCACCGCCTCCGAGGCTCATGTTCGCCACTGCTGGAGCGATGTGGTTCAGACGAACCCAGTCAACACCCGCGATCACGCCCGAGTTAGAGCCCGAGCCTGAACAGTTGAGCACGCGGACGCCGCGCGGCAGTGAGCTCTTGGCGACGCCAAATGTCGAACCGCCGACGGTACCGGCAACGTGAGTGCCGTGTCCGTTGCAGTCCTGACCGTTGCCGCCAAACGCGTCGAAGACATTCGAAGCACGTCCGCCAAACTCATTGTGCGCTGTGCGAATACCGGTGTCGATCACGTAAACGCGAACGCCCGAGCCGGTCCAGTTGAACGTGTAGATCGCGTTCAGTGGACGGTTCCGCTGATCGATGCGATCGAGTCCCCACGGCGGATTGCTTTGCGTGGCATCCGCGGTGACGACACTGTCCTCTTCAACATACTTAACTCTGTAATCCTGACTCAGAGCCTCCGCGTCCGCTTCAGTCATCTCGACTGCGAAGCCGTTGATCGCATGCTGATAGACGTGCTTGATTTTCCCCTTGTGGTTTGTTGCCAATTCCGACGCGATGTAAGGTGCGATTGAGAACAGGCCTTGTTCGCCTACCCAATCATTGTCGAGTACGACGATGTAGTTGTTCTCAATTTTGTTCGCGCTTTTTCGGAGTTTGTCTTTCTTCGCCTGCGTGGTCGGGACAGGAGAGGAAATAAAAATCACCGCGGTAAGGCCTGTCAAAACAAATAACGCGAAAATCTTTCTCATACTCTGTTCTCCTTCAGCTTTGGAAAGTACGTGGTGGGTTGGGGGGTTCAAGCCCGCCCCTACATCGAGCGGGCACGACACTGCCGCAAAAAATTCCTAATTGTTCTCGCTTTGGGAGTTTCTTTCTGGGACAGGAGGGGCGCAGTATATCCGTGTTTCTGTTTGTTGTCTACGAAGATTCCTTGGTCCGCGTTTTCACGAAAACCGCCGATTAAGCACCGTTCCTTGCATGAAACCCGTCGGCTGGTGCATCATAAGTACTGTTAATCCCTTCTCTCGCGCATCAACGGTGATGCGCCCCGTGCCTCGGTGAGTTGGCGGCGGCGTTTTGGATGATTCGAGAGCAGGCCGACCTAAACTACAGAAGCCGCTCATTTTGAGCATCCGAATCCGAGCTTTCGCTGCTGCCGTTACAACGGAGCCCACTTCGCGAATCCAGAGCTTCTTTCACACTCCTGAGCAACGGGAGAGGAGCGTATTAATCAATGAAACTTTACGTTGGCAATCTCGCCTTCCAAACATCGAGCAGCGATTTGCAGGAGTTGTTCGCGCAAGCAGGCACGGTCCAGTCGGCTTCAGTTATCGAAGATCGCGACACCGGCCGCTCACGCGGTTTCGGCTTTGTTGAAATGGCCTCCAAAGAGGAAGGTGACGCCGCAATCGCACAATTCAACGGGAAGGAATTCAACGGCCGCAATTTGACGGTCAACGAAGCTCGTCCCCGCGAAGATCGCGGCGGTAATCGTGGTGGCGGCGGCGGCGGCCGTGGTGGTTACGGCGGTGGTGGCAACCGCGGTGGCGGCGGCCGTGGTGGTTACGGCGGCGGCGGTAATCGTGGCGGCGGCGGTGGCGGCAACTACGGCAATCGCGAACCACGTTGGTAATAAGTTAGAACGAGCGGCGTCCCAAGCTCATCATTGGGACGCTGCCTTAACAACGAGGCCCAAACGAGGAAGGTAAGATGACGAAGATCGAGAAGCCCGTATTTACTGTTGGCGAGCGTGTCGAGAAACTCTGTGTTGTGTGTAATGAAGTGCGCGGTCACGTCGTCGTCTCCGTCACTAAGCGCGGACAGATCTCACGCGTCAGTTGTCCGAAGTGCGGTGAGCGTAGCGCGTACAAAACAGGTATCGCGGCTGACGCCGGAGCGTCGCGATCGGCGGCAAAGGCGGGCGCACCTTACGATCGGACACGCACTTATCGCGCAGGCCAGTCAATGATGCATCCCACCTTTGGCCTGGGCGAAGTTACGAAGGTTATCGAACCAGGGAAGATCGACGTGCTGTTTGCAGATCGCATGCGGCGGCTGATCCACTCGCTGCCCGCAGCCGAGTAACGGAATTGTGCTTTGTGTTTAGTTCTTTGTTTTTTGTTCGCAGTTTGAGCCGAGCGCTATTGAATACAACCACTGGCAGGACAAAGTACGAAGTACTAAGCACAAAGCACACTGAGCTGTTCGACTAGTACACACTCAAACTAAACATCAATGAGCATCGATGCTGTTGTCGTTCGCCGTGCGGCGCTACTGACACTGACGGCGCTATTAAGTCTTTCCGTATTTTCACCTGAATCCATAGCACAAAACGGCCCGGGGCTGGCCACACGTCTGCGCAGTTGGGTCGCGCTCGACGCACCACCGGGATGGGAGCACCGCGCGACCGATGTGATCATGCGCGCGATGTCCGGGTGGCAGCGCGATGCGCTCGGCAATCTGATCATGCGCAAAGGCAGCGGCAGTCCGCGGCGTGTTGTTGCGTGCGCACTGGATGGGCCGGGATTCGCGGTCACCGAGATCACCGAGGAAGGTTACTTGCGATTGCGCGAAGTCGGGGGTGGACGATTGCATCCGCTGTGGACCCAGTCTCATGAAGGACAGCGACTCAGGGTGTTGACGCGTAGCGGCGGTATCGTGCCGGCGGTCGCAATTGTTAAGAGCACTCACTTGCAACGCGGCCGAGCTGCGGCTCCAGTTACAACACTCGACGACATGTGGGTTGACGTTGGCGCTACGTCGAAAAATGACGTCGCTCGACTCGGCATTCAAATGCTCGATCCGGTAGTGCGTGAGACGTCGGGTTGGGCGTACGGCGATTTTGTTGCTGGTTACATGGCTGGTGTTCGTGTTGGTTGTGCGGCAGTCGCATCGGCTGCGACAGGGCAGGTTACGTCAGGCGAGACGATCTTTCTGTTAACGACGTTGCGAAGTTTCGGACACGACGGTCTTGAGGCGGCGCTGCGATCGCTCGGACGCGTCGATCAGGTGACGTTGATCGAGCCATCACCTCCAGTGGATTCAAAAATGGGCGTAGTCTCGCTGCGGCAACTTGACAAGCCTTCATATCTTCCGGCCTCGACCGGTCTCACTTCGGTCATGGTTCTTTCGACGATGGTGTTTCATCAGGGCTCGCTGGTCGAAAGCGTTAGCCTTGATAATGCCATTGCTCTGTTGGAAGAAGTCGAGAAAGCTGCTGGTGTTGTGAAGCAGACGCGTGAGTGGCCCATGCTGTCCTACGGGCCGGACCCGGCTCCCAATTCAGATGCGTTTTCAGCTACTGCAAAACTGCTCAAGAGTCTGGCGGATGAATATTCCGTGTCGGGACACGAGCAGAGCGTGCGCCATCAAGTACTTGCCTCGCTTCCTTCGTGGGCCCAAGCGAAAACGCACACTGATAATGAAGGAAATCTGATCCTCGAAGTTGGACCGGATCGCGATCCGGTGATGTTCATCGCTCACCTTGATGAGGTCGGATTCGAGGTCTCAAACATTCTACCCGACGGTTCAGTCTCGCTGCGCACGCGCGGTGGACTCTTTCCATCACTCTGGGAGGGCCAACCGGCGCTGTTGCACTTCGACGGGCGTGGGAGGATTCCGCTGCAAGGCATCTTCGTCCCACGTGATACGGCAACGACCAAACAACCGGAAGCGCTTACTGCGTGGTTTGGAATCGACGAAGCTGCCTTGAAGAAACTCGGCGTCGTCAACGGTCTCGCCGTTACTGCTTACAAAGAGGCCACGCGAATCGGGCCCACTCGATTCACCGCACGCGCGCTTGACGATCGCGCTGGGTCAACGGCGCTGATTCTCGCCGCGAAACGCATCGAGCCCTCGACGCTAAAACGCAAAGTCATCCTCGCATGGGCCACCCGTGAAGAAACCGGACTCGAAGGTTCGATCGCGATGGCGAAGAAATATGGACCGATAGTGAAGCGCGTCTTCAGCGTAGATACTCTCGTTTCTTCTGACTCGCCGCTGGAGACGACGCGATTCGCGCATGCGCCGTTGGGCCAGGGCGCGGTAATTCGCGGACTCGACAACTCGTCAGTCGCTCCGCCCGCGGAACTCAATCGTGTGCTGAACATTGCGCGGACACAGAACATTCCGCTGCAAGTCAGCGCGACGAACGGCGGCACTGATGGTTCGGTGTTCATTCCGTACGGCGTATTGCATCTGGGGTTATCATGGCCGGGCCGTTACAGTCATTCGCCGGTTGAAGTGCTCGATCTCAGAGACTTACAGGCGCTGGAGCGATTGGTCTACGCGATCGCCACCGCGCCCTGAGTAAGTTCCCGCAAAGGCGCAGAGTCCCAAAGAAAGGCCAGTTTCAAAATTTAAGTGCCATGAAACCTTTGCGTCTTTGCGCCGTTGCGGGAAAAGCAATTGACATGACCTTGAAGACGCTAACGTTAGTTTGTTTACTTTTCCTGCCTACACAGATCTATGCCCAACGAGATCTGACGCGCCACGTCAATCCTTTCATTGGCACCGGTGGCCACGGTCACACCTTTCCGGGTGCGATCGTCCCGTTCGGTATGGTCCAACTCAGCCCGGACACGCGCCTAACAGGCTGGGACGGCTGCTCGGGTTATCACTATTCGGATTCCGTTGTTTACGGATTCAGTCACACACATCTGAGCGGTACCGGCATCTCGGATTACGGCGATGTTTTGTTGATGCCGACCGTCGGCAATCGAAAAAACAATTACACGTCGCGTTTCAGTCATCAGAATGAAAAAGCGTCGCCGGGCTTCTACTCGGTGCGGTTGGACGACGACAACATCTTCGTCGAACTCACGGTAACCGCGCGCGCCGGAATGCATCGCTACACTTTTCCCGCGACGAACGAAGCGAACATCATTCTCGACCTCGCCCATCGCGACAAAGTCCTCGATTCAGGAGTGAAGATTGAAGGCAAGACGGTGCTGGGATGGAGACGATCGCAAGCTTGGGCGCGAGATCAAATCGTTTACTTCGCGATCGAGTTTTCTGAGCCGCTGCTTGGGCACGGATCGGATGACCTCAAAATGTTCTTCCGATTTGACGCGCGGAACCGTAAACCGATTCTCGTACGCGTGGGGATCTCCGCCGTGAGCACCGAGGGCGCGCTGCGTAATCTTCGCGCCGAACTCAACCACTGGGATTTCGACAAGGTTAAAGCCGACGCCGCAGCCGCATGGAATCGCGAGCTCAGCAAGATCACCGTCACCGGCGGCACCGACGCCCAGCTCACAAACTTCTACACCGGCCTGTATCACGCGATGACCGCACCCAACATCTTCATGGACGTCGACGGCCAGTATCGCGGACGTGATTTCAAGATCCACAAAGCCACTGACTTCACAAACTACACTGTATTTTCATTGTGGGACACGTTTCGTGCGGCCCATCCGCTTTACACGATCATCGACACGAAACGCACGCGTGATTTCATCAAAACCTTTCTCGTGCAGTACGAACAAGGCGGGCGTCTGCCCGTTTGGGAACTGGCCGCGAACGAAACCGACACGATGATCGGTTACCACGCCGTATCCGTCATCGCCGACGCGGCTGTAAAAGGCATCGACGGATTCGATTTGAAGAAAGCTTTCGAGGCGATGGACCACAGCGCCGAACTGCGTCACTATGGTCTCGGCCCGTACATCGATAACGGTTTCATCAGCACTGAAGACGAACGTGAATCGGTTTCAAAAGTCCTCGAATACGCTTACGACGATTGGTGCCTCGCGCAAGTCGCTAACCTCGTCGGAGACCGCGGCAATTATATCTACTATTTGCTCCGCGCTCAGAGTTATAGGAATGTTTTCGATCCCCAGACAGGCTTCATGCGTCCACGCACGAATGGCGACTGGACCGAGCCATTCGATCCACGCGAGGTGACGTTCCATTTCACCGAAGCGAATGCCTGGCAGTACACCTTCTTCGTTCCCCACGACGTTACCGGCTTAATCGACCTGATGGGCGGCCGCGAAAAGTTCGCGAGCAAGCTGGACCAAATGTTCGAAGCGGAGAGCCGGACCACCGGTCGCGAACAGGCCGACATTACTGGTTTGATTGGCCAGTACGCTCACGGAAACGAGCCGAGTCATCACATGGCGTATCTGTACAACTACGCCGGACAGCCGTGGAAGACTCAGTTTCGCGTTCGCCAGATCATGGACCAGTTCTACAAGCCCACGCCTGACGGGCTGATTGGCAACGAAGACTGCGGACAAATGTCGGCGTGGTACGTCTTGAGTGCGGCGGGTTTTTATCCCGTCACGCCAGGTTCGACAACATACGCGATTGGAACACCGTTGTTTCCGGAGGTCGAATTCAATCTCGAGAACGGAAGATCATTCAGAATCGTCGCAAAGGATGTTTCTGACAAGAACATCTACATTCAATTCGCGGTGCTCAACAATCGGCCATATCGAAAGTCTTTTATCGACCACGCGGATTTGATGGCGGGTGGCCAGTTGGTTTTGCAGATGGGTCCACGCCCGAATCAGCATTGGGGAACTGGACCAGGGAACGAGCCCGTATCACGGATCAAATCTCCTTCGATCGTTCCAGTGCCGGTAATCAAGAGCGCCGGCCAGACTTTCAAAAACAATCTCACAATCGATATCCAGGCGGTTGGTCCAGCCGACAGAATCCACTACACAACTGACGGCTCGGCGCCGACCCCGAAGTCACGTCGATTTACGAAGCCATTCGCGATCGACAAGTCCTCGACGGTAAAAGCAATCGCGATTCAGGTCACGCGACAGAGCCTTGCTGCGACGGCGAAGTTTCATAAGATCCCGCACGACTGGAAACTAACTCTACTTTCAAAGTACAGCCACCAATATACAGGCGGCGGTGACGATGCATTGATCGACGGCATTCGCGGCACTACGAATTGGACCAGCGGAGCATGGCAAGGCTACTGGGGCAAGGACCTCGTCGCGGTTGTCGATCTCGGAAGGCCGCAGTTGATCTCAAGACTCGGCGCAGGGTTTTTGCAGGATGCCGGTTCATGGATCTGGATGCCGCGCACCGTCAGCTTTGAGCTTTCGCTCGACGGTCAGAATTTCGTCCCAGCCTTAAGCATCCCGAATGATGTTCCTGATGGCAGCAATCCAGATTTCAATGTCGGCATCCTCGCGAAAGACTTCGTCAAAAACATAACGCGCCAAGAGGCGCGTTACGTGCGGATCACCGCCGTGAACTTCGGCAAGATTCCGGCATGGCATCCCGGCCACGGCGGCGACGCCTGGATATTCGCTGACGAAATAATTATCGAGTAGTTCCGTAATCTCTGCGTCCTCTGCGCCTCTGCGGTTTACTGCTCTTACCTAACACATTTACCGCAGAGCCGCGGAGGAACGCAGAGACTTCAAACGGTTACCAGCTCAGCTCAAACTCGTATTCGGACGCTCCACCGCGCGGATCCTTGATCCTTATCACAGCAGTGAAGTTGTTCTCGCGCGTAGGCTGTTCTTCGATGTAAACCTGCCCACGTGCTCTCCTGACGTTCAGCCGCACGGTGACGCGTCGAGACGGCAGCGAACCGGAGAAGTTGGGCTGCGAGTCGTTGTAAGCCGTTCCGCCAATCGTCTCGACCTCCGCTTGGCCGCCACGAATCGCGATGCGCACATCGTCGTCAACACGACCCCTCCAGGTCATGCTCCCCCCGCGTCCGCCACCCGGTCCCTGTCCGCCACCGCCGCCATCGGATGAATCGAGATTGAGCTCGCGCCCGAGATCGGTCAACGTCCTTTGAACGTTGAACCACGCGGTTCGTTGCTGGTTGTTGCGTTCGACTGAACGCGCCAACTCCTGCAGAAAGGTGAACGCTTCTCGTAAGTCCTGATTGCGGCGACGATCGACGACCATGCGATAAAAGATCCGCGACGCGCCTGCGAACTGTTGTGACAGCATCACCGCTTCGATCTCGTTGCGACCGCCGCGAAACGAATTCGAATACGCGTTGTAAGTTGTATCCGCAAACGAGTCCGCGTCGCGCGAGAGCCGATCGGACAGGTCGTTGAGCCGGTTTGATTGATTGAACTGCGCCGGCGCGGGCTGTGCGACGAAAAGCAGGGCTGAAAGTGCGATTAGAATTCTTGTGATCCTCATGGGACCTCCTAGTTACGTGGGTGAATTCTCAAACTTGCCAACTAACATACCTCTACACTACTGTGTCGCGGGTCTTCAAGCGTAAATATTAATCAAAACACAATAGGAGCAGAGCATGTCAGTAGAAAACAAGCAAAAGATTGAAGGAATGTACGCAGCCTTTGGAAAGGGCGATGTGCCTTACATCATCGGTGCACTCGATCCGGAAGTCGAATGGTGGGAAGCGGAAAACTTTATCTACGCTGATAAAAACCCGTATGTTGGACCACAGTCGGTGCTTGCGGGCGTGTTCGGGCGGATCATGCAGGAGTGGGAATGGTTTACCGTCACCCCCGAAGAGGTTTTAGACGCAGGCGACACGGTGGTTGGCCGTGGAATTTACGCCGGAAAATACAAGCAAACTGGACGTGAGGTGCGCGCCCAGTTTGCTCATGTATTTAAACTTCGTGACGGTAAGGTGGTGAAGTTCCAGCAGTACACGGATACTGCCCAGTTTCTACAAGTTACGACTTCGCAGTAAATCCGCGTTTCTTCATGAGCGCGTCGATCTTCGGGTCGCGTCCGCGGAAGGCGCGGTAAGCGTCTGCCGGAT
>Ga0209485_1000320_pt1 | contig 14899 bp, 14 predicted proteins | sample NCAS100_FD_187516 | JGI IMG/M metagenome (GOLD analysis project Ga0209485, IMG submission 187516) | Agricultural soil microbial communities from Utah to study Nitrogen management - NC AS100 (SPAdes) (version 2) | ecosystem: Environmental > Terrestrial > Soil > Agricultural land | place: USA... | reverse complement strand
GCCGCCGAGATCACCGCGTTCATCCGGGGCATCGAGCCTGCCGGGGTGACCGTCTCGGTGGGCGGCGAGATCGGCGAAGTCGGAATGAAGAACAGCACCGTGGAGGAGCTTCACGCCTTCATGGACGGCTACAACCGCTCTCTCGCGGCCCGGGGCAAAGGGCTGGCTGGTTTGAGCAAGATCTCGGTGCAGACCGGCACCTCGCACGGCGGGGTGGTCCTGCCCGACGGCAGCATCGCCGAGGTGAAGCTCGATCTGGCCGCGCTCGAGGCGTTGTCTCGCGCCGCGCGGGAGTCCTACGGCCTGGGCGGGGCGGTGCAGCACGGCGCCAGCACCCTCCCTCCCGATGCCTTCGGCAACTTCCCCCGGGTGGAGGCCACGGAAATCCATCTGGCGACTAACTTCCAGAGTATCGTGTTCGACCACCCCGCCCTCCCGGCCGATTTGCGGACCCGGATGCTGCGGTGGCTCGACGTGAACGCGGCCGGGGAGCGAAAGGCCAACGATACCGACGAGCAGTTCTATTACCGGGCGCGGAAGAAGGCGATCGGACCGTTCAAGCGGGAGTGCTGGGATCTGCCGGTCGAGGTGCGTGACGCGATCGCCGCCGATCTGGAGCGGACCTTCGGGTTCCTGTTCGACCAGCTCAAGGTGGGCGGGACGGCGCCGCTGGTGAAAAAGCACGTGCGGGCTCGGCGGCTGAGCTGGGAGCAGCTCCACCAGGCCGAGGGCCGCGCGGTGGACGATGCGGAGGCGGGCGAGTAGCACCAGCCAGAGGAGGACAGGATGGCGAAGAAGAACAATCGCGGCCTGGTCGTGATCGAGCGCGGCGGGAGCGGAAGCGGAGTGCTCTGGCTGCTGCTGGGCGGGGCGATCGGGGCCGGACTCGGATTGCTGCTGGCCCCTCACTCGGGGAAAAAGTCTCGCGAGCTGCTGGGTGAGCGACTCAAGAGCCTCAAGGCCTCCGCGGAGGAGACCCTCGAGGAGCTCAGTGAAGAGGAGGACGAGGAAGAGCTGCTCGAGCCCGACGACGAGCATTCGGCCGCCGAAGCCGAGACGGCAGGGGAGGATGAGGACGACCAGGCCGAGCTGGAGCCCAGGCGCTCCACTCCGACGGCGCGCACCGAGCTGGAGCAGCGGCTGGCCCGGGCCCGGGCCCGGCGGCACCGGGCGCTGGTGGAAGAGGACGAGGAGCCGGTCGCCTGAAGAAGGACGGCCGGCAATACGCCTGGTATCGATCGCTCCGGGGGTTTGCCTGGCGGACGCTGCAGGCCGCCGATGAAAACAGCGTCCCCTTTCTGGCGAGCGCGCTCACCTTCGACGCCATTCTGACCGCGATCCCCTTCGTCCTGCTGCTCTTCGCGGGGCTGGCCAAGATTCTGGAGCTGATCGCCGGAAGCGGGCCACTCGATCCCCAGGCGCTCTTCGAGCGCTTCCTTCCGCCCCACAGCAGTGTGGCCGGCGCCGACCCCTTCAGCGCGGTCGAGGCGATCCTGGGCCAGATCACTTCGGCGGGGAAATCGCTCTCCCTGGTGGCGGTGCCGGCCTTCATCTGGTTCAGCACCCGGCTCTTCGCCGGGATCCGAACGGCGCTCAACGCCATTTACGACGTATCGGTGCGACCGCCCCCGGGACGGAACTTCCTGATCCGGTACCTCCTGGGGAAAGTGCGCGACCTGGGCATGGTCGTGATGACCCTGGTGTTCTTCCTGGCCAACGTCCTGCTCACCACCGGGATCTCGCTCCTGAACAGTTATTTCGCTTCCCGAGGCGGAGGCAACGACGGGGTGCTGACCACCCTGGAGCAATGGCTGGCCAACTTCCTGGGCTTCCTGTTCCTAATCGTGCTCTTCTTCCTGCTATACCGGCACGCCTCGCTCCGCCGGGTCCGCTGGCAGGCGGCGCTGGTCGCCTCGCTGTTCATGGCGGTGGCCTTCGAGATCGCCAAGCAGCTTTACTCGCTGTATCTGCGGGGGGCCACCGGCTACGGCACCGCGGCCCTGGACGCATCCATCGGAGCCCTCATCCTGTTCGTCGTCTGGCTGTACTATTCCGCCCTGGTCTTCCTGCTCGGGGGCGTGGTGGCGGAGACCTGGGAGCTGCGCGCGATGCAGCGGAAGCAACGGGGAATTGCGTAGCGACCCCCGCTATCGGCTATCAGCTATCGGCTATCGGTCAGGCTATCGGCAGTTCCCGTTCACTGTTCACCGTTCACCGTTCACCATCGGTGTTATGCGCTACACTCTCCTCGCTCTCCTTGCCCTGGCTCCCGCCGCCTCCGCCCAGGTTCCCTTCGAGTGGTACGGTCGGGGGCCCTACCGCCCGGCGGTACCGCGGGTGGATTCGCTGCTGGGGCACAGCCTCGGCACCCGGCACACCATGTATCACGAGCAGCAGCGGGTGCTGGACCGGCTGATCGCGGCGGCGCCGGAGCGGGTACGCACCGAGCTCATCGGGACCACCGCCGAGGGGAAGGTGATGCGGGTGCTGATCATCTCCGCGCCGGAGAATCTGGCCCGGCTGGATGAGATCCGGAGCGACCTCGCGACCCTCGCCGACCCGCGCAAGACCACCGTCCAGCAGGCGGCCGACCTGGCCCGCCGCAATCCCGCGGTGGCGCTGCTCTCCCATTCGATTCACGGCAACGAGCCGGCCGGCTTCGAAGCGGTGATGCAGACCGCCTACCAGCTTCTCGCGTCGGACGAGCCGGCCACCCTCGAGATCCTGCGCAACGTGGTGACGATCCTCAACCCCTCGCAGAATCCCGACGGACACGAACGGTTCGCCGCCTGGAACAACTCGGTGGCGGTGGCCAGCGACGAGCCCGGAGCGCTGGAGCAGATCGAGCCGTGGAGCGTCTGGGGGCGGTTCAACCACTATCGCTTCGACATGAATCGCGACTTCGTGGCCCAGAGCCAGGCCGAGACCCGGGCGATCATCGGCGCGATGGTTCGCTGGCATCCCCAGCTGGTGATCGACCTGCACAGCACCACCAGCCAGTACTTCTTCCCGCCCACCTCGGACCCGCTCAACCCGAACCTCGGCCACTGGCAGCGCAAGTGGGAAGACAAGTTCGGGCGGGGCAACGCGGCGGCCTTCGACCGGCATGGCTGGCAGTACTACACCCGGGACATCTTCGATTTCTTCTACCCCGGCTACGTGGACATGTGGCCCTCGATGTCCGGCGCCACCGGGATGACCTTCGAAACCGACGGCGGTCCCGAGATCCGGCTCCGCAAGGAGGACGGGACGGTCACCACGTTCGCCGACGGCATCGCCCATCACTTCGTGGCTTCGCTCGCCTCCCTGGGCGTGCTCGCGGCCGGAAAGGAAGAGCGGCTCCGGGATTACTACGACTTCCGCGCCACCGGGATGGCCGAAGCGCGGGCCCGGGCCATGAAGCGGGTGGTGATCTCTCCGACCGGCGATCCGAGCCGCGCTCTCCAGGTTGCCCGGCTGCTGGCCCGGGGAGAAATCGAGGTGCTCCGCACCACAGCCCCATTCACGTCCGCTGTGGCCCGTGACTACCTCGGCGGCCCGGCGGGGCGCCGGACCTTCCCGGCCGGCAGCTTCGTCATCGATCTGGCCCAGCCCCAGGCCCGGCTGGCCATGACCATGCTCGAGCCCAAAGCGCTGCTCGACTCGGCGTTCGCTCGGCGGCAGCTCGACAAGTTCGAGCGCAACCGCCGCCGGGGCGAGGAGGCCAGCGGCGAGGGATACGATTTCTACGACATCACCGCCTGGTCGATGCCCTATTCCTACGGGGTGGATGCGGCCTGGACCGAAGATGTCGTCGCGGTGGCGGGCGAGCCGGTGACGGTCGAAACGATGCTGCCCGCCGGCACGGTGAGCGGACGGGGGCAGTCCGGTTACGTCTTCCCGGGCGGCCAGGAGACCAGCACCCGCCTCGTCCTCAACCTGCTGCGGGAGGGCTTCAACGTGGCGGTGGCGGGGCAGCCGGTGCGGGTGGATGGAAAGAGCTGGCCGACCGGGACCTACATCGTCCGGGGACAGCGCAATTCGGCGGCGCTCCACGAGCGGATCCAGGCGCTGGCGGGGCAGGTGCGAGCCCAGGTGACGGCGGTGCAGTCGGCCTACGCCGACAGCGGGCTCGGGATCGGCAGCGAAACGGTCCAGGCGCTCAAGGCGCCCAAGGTGCTGCTCGCCGCCGGCGACGGCGTGGCCCAGACCTCGTTCGGAGGGATCTGGTATTACCTCGAGAAGGAGCTCCAGCACCCGGTGGTCCCGGTGGATCTCGGTAACCTTGGCCGGGTCAACCTGGCGGATTACAACGTGCTGATTCTCCCCGACGGATCCGGTGCGACGATGCTGCGCCGGGCGGGGAATGCGGAGCGGATCAAGAGCTGGGTGCGGGAGGGCGGCAGCATCATCGCCATTGGGGGAGCGAGCGGCTTCCTGACCGCCAAGGAGATGGAGCTCTCCACCGTAGGGGAGGTTGGCGATTCCGCGGACGTGAAAGACGCGAAAGACGCGGGGGCGCGGGATACCACCCTGAGTCCAACCGCGTTGCCGGGACCGCCGCTGGTGTCTCCCACTGCCGGCGGGGGGAAGAAGCCGGAATTCCTTCCGGGGCTCATCGCCCGGGCGACGCTGGACCGGACCCACTGGCTGACCTACGGGTATCCCCGGGACCACATCCCGGTGCTGGTCTCGGGAAGCACCTTCTTCACCCCTTCGAAGAAGGGCGACAATCCGGTCTCCTTCCTGGGCAAGGACCTGGTGCTGTCCGGCTTCAGCTGGCCGGGGAACACCGAACGGCTGCTCAACGGGGCCATCTGGGCGGCGGTGGAAAACGTGGGGAGGGGCAAGGTCATTCTCTTTGCCGACGACCCGCTCTTCCGCGCCTTCTTCCGGGGCAGCGCCGGCCTGTTCAACAACGCGCTGCTGATGGGGCCGGGACGGTGAGACGTGAGACGTGAGATGTTTGACGTGAGAGGGAAGAGCCGTTCCGTCTCACATCTCACCTCTCACGTCTCACCTAGCGGGGGCATCGGGACATGCGTTAGATTTCGGGCGCCCCAGGTCCGAAGGGTGCCGGCGCGCGAACCGCGTCAGGACCTCGCCGGTAGCAGCGCTAAGCGATGTCCGGTGCAGCTTCGGGGAGCCTGGGGTACTTCTTTTGGTAGTCAGAGGCAAAGTGGCAATGCGGCAAGGTGGTTGACGGTCGCAGGTCCTCTCCAGTCCGACTCTCCGACGCCCGGTTACCGAACTTGCCTCTCCTTGCCTCCTAGCCACCTTGCCTCCGTCATGATCGCCCTCGCGCGCAAATACCGTCCCCGCCGCTTCGCCGACCTGCTGGTGCAGGATCACGTGGCCACCGCCCTCCGGGGCGCGGTGGCGCGTGGGCGGGTGGGGCACGGGTATCTCCTCACCGGACCGCGCGGCACCGGGAAGACCACCGCGGCCCGGATCCTCGCCATGGCCCTCAACTGCGAGCGGCGCGACCCGGCCAATCCCAGCGGTGAGCCCTGCGGCGAGTGTTCCAGCTGTGAGCGGGTCTGGAGCGGCTCCGCCAACCTCGACGTGGTGGAAATCGACGCGGCGAGCAACCGGGGTGTGGACGATGCCAGGGACCTCCGGGAGCGGGCGATGTATGCGGCTTCGCAGGAGGGCGGGCACAAGGTCTACATCGTGGATGAGGCTCACATGCTCACCCGCGAGGCCTGGAACGCACTGCTCAAGATCCTGGAAGAGCCTCCGCCCCGGGTGGTTTTCGTGTTCGCCACCACCGAGCCGCAGAAGATCGCCTCCACGGCGGCGCCGGTGCTCTCCCGGCTCCAGCGGTTCGATTTTCGCCGGATCGGCCCCTCGGCGATCCGGGCCCGGCTCCGGGAGGTGCTCGACCGGGAAAAGCTGGCGGCCGAGGACGACGCCCTGATCCTGATCGCGCGGTATGCCGACGGCGGCATGCGCGACGCGCTCTCGGTGCTCGATCAGTGTCTCTCCTTCGGCGAAGGTCCCATCACCGCCGCGGCGGTGCGAGAGGTGCTCGGCCTGATCGGCGACGAGCGGTACGCCGCGGTGCTCCGGCTGGTGGCCGGAAAGGACACCGGCGCGGTGTTTCCACTGGTGGACGAGCTGGTCAATGCCGGTGCCGACCTGGCAGAATTCATGACCGGCACGGCGGAGCTGCTCCGGGCGCTGCTCATGGTGCAGACCGGCGCGGCACCCGAGGGGCTGACCGAGGTGATGCGGGCGGCGATCGAAGAGGTGCGGGAGGTGCTCCTCCCCGCCGACACGGTCCGGATGCTCGCCATGCTGTCCGAAGCCGAGGCCGCGATCCGGCGCTCGGCCAGCGCGAGGCTGGTGGTGGAAACGCTGCTGCTGCGCTGGACCCTTATGGATCGGGTGGTGGAGATCGAGCAGATGCTGAAAGGAAGCCCGGAGCCTTCAGCCATCAGCCCTCAGTCACCAGCCGTCCAGCCGTCCAGCCGTCCAGCCGTCCAGCCATCCAACCGTCCAGCCGTCGAGCCGTCCAAGCAAGGACTCACCCTTGAGACCCTGCGCTCCGCCTGGCCCGACATCCTCACCGTCGCGGGGGAACGCAGCCGTCTCCTGGGCCAGTCACTGGCGGCGACCACGCCGGTGGCCGCCGCGGGGAGCGAAATCCGGCTTTCGGCCCGGGCCGACCAGGGGATGCTCATCGAGGGGGTTCGCCGCCAGATCGGGGTGGTGGAGGAGCTCCTCAGCGCCCGATTCCTGGAGCCGGTCAAGGTTCGCCTGGTGGTCGAGGATCGCCCGGACGAGGCCCCGGCCGGGCCTCCCAAACGCATGACCAGCGAGGTCTTGCGCGCCGAGCGGCTGGAGCGGATCAGGCGCATGGATCCGGCCCTCGACACGGCGGCCAATGAGTTAGATTTGGAGATCGTAGACGAGGGGTAACATGGCGGATCTTCAGCAGCTGTTTCAACTCGGGTCGCAGGTCCAGGGGCGTCTTCAGCAACTCCAGTCCGAGCTCGCCGACCGCAGCATCGAAGCCACCGCCGGCGCGGGGCTGGTGCGGGTCCGGGTGGACGGGCGGGGGCTGGTGCGCTCGCTGACCATCGATCCGCTTGCCTTCGAGGGGCGCGATGCCGAGCTCCTGGCCGACCTGATCGTGGGCGCGGTGGCGGAAGCGCAGCGCCGAGCCAGCGACCTGGTGCAGGCCGAGATGCGGAAGCTCTCCCCTAACCCGCTCGCGGCGCTCTGAGGCCGGTGGGCGTCATCGACGAGCTGGTGACCGAGCTCGCGCGTCTGCCCGGCATCGGCCAGAAGACGGCGCAGCGGCTGACCTTTCATCTCCTCCAGCAACCCCGGGAACGCGCCGACCGCCTTGCGGCCGCCCTCGCGGCGGTGGTCGCCCGGGTCCAGCCCTGTCCCGAGTGCGGCAACTTCACCGAGGGAGACCGCTGTCCGGTGTGCCTGGATCCCCGGCGCGACGGCGCGATCCTCTGTGTGGTGGAGGAGCCCTCCGCGGTTCCGGTGGTCGAGCGGGCGACCGCATTCCGGGGGCGTTACCTGGTGCTGGGGGGACGGCTCTCCCCCCTCGAAGGGGTGGGGCCGGAGCAGCTCCGCCTCGACCTGCTGCGCCGCCGGGTGGCCGAGGGGGGCGTGAGGGAGGTCATCCTCGCCACCAATCCGTCACTGGAGGGGGAGGCGACGGCTACCTACATTCACCATCTGCTCGCCGGCAGCGGGGTGCGGATCACCCGGCTTGCCCGCGGGCTTCCGGTCGGCGGAGACCTTGAATACATAGACGGAGTCACCTTGAGCCACGCCCTGGACGCGCGCCAGGAGGTTCCATGAGGGCGCCCCGGGCTGCCCTGGTCGCGTCGGCCACCGCCGCCGGTCTGGTAGGGGGCTGGATGCTGGCGCAGCGGTACCTGGGCGCCCATCAGGCGGCGCTGTTCAGCCCGAGCCCGAGACGGCGGCACGCGGCCATCGGGTTCCTGGCCGGGCGCCCGTCGCCCGAGACGATCCGGCTGCTCCGGGATTATCTCGCCTGGGAGCGGCATCCGGCGTTGCGGCGGCGGGGGCTTCGGGTGGTGCTGGAGCTGGAGCGGGCGCTCTGATGGCGGGCGCTTCGAGCTGGTCGTTCCGGGAGGAGGACGCCGCCCGGATCGGGGTGCTGCTCAACAGTCTGCTACGGGACGCCAACGCGCGCACCGCGCTGCTGGTGGACCGCACCGGCCAGATGCTGGCCACGGCGGGCGAAGCGCCCACCTTCGATCCGGTGGCATTCGCGTCACTCACTGCCGCGGACTTCAGCGCCAACGATCAGCTGGCCCGGATGCTGGGGGAGAACGAGTTCGGGGCCCTGTTCCACCAGGGTGAAAAAGACTCCCTCTACCTCGCGGACATCGCGCGCCGGGTCATCCTGGTGGTGCTCTTCGACAACCGGACCACGCTGGGGCTGGTGAAGCTGCGGGTGCGGGGCGTGGCCGAATCGCTGTCCGCGCTCTTCGTCGCGATGTTCGCCCGGGAATCGGCGGTGGAACGGCGGGTGGAGACCGGCTTCGTCAATGAAGCCGAGGACGAAATCGACAAACTTTTCGGAAGCTGAGGCCGCGCCCGGATGTCGCTGATCAACTACGCATCGCGCGAGATCAACTGCAAACTCGTGTACTACGGGCCCGGGCTCGGTGGGAAGACGACCAATCTCGAGTACATCTACGAGAAGGTCGCCCCGGCGAGCAAGGGGAAAATGATCTCGCTCGCCACCGAAACCGAACGCACCCTCTTCTTCGATTTTCTGCCGGTGGACCTCGGCACCATCCGCGGGTTCAAGACCCGGTTTCACCTCTACACCGTCCCGGGGCAGGTCTACTACAACGCCTCCCGCAAGCTGATTCTGAAGGGCGTGGACGGGGTGGTGTTCGTGGGCGACAGCCAGATGGAGCGGATGGAGGCGAACATCGAGTCGATGCAGAACCTCTACGACAACATGGCCCAGCACGGCATCGACCTCACCCGGCTGCCCTTCGTGGTCCAGTACAACAAGCGCGATCTGCCCAACGCCGCGCCGATCGCCCAGCTCCAGGATGCGCTCAATCCCGGGTGGCCGGTGGAGGATCCGGCCCGGCAGCGGCCGATGGCGGATCCGACCCGCCCCGGCGACATGCTGATTCAGGAAGTGGACGGCACCTGGATCGAGCGGGTACCCTACTTTGAAGCGGTGGCGCTCCGGGGAGATGGGGTGTTCGATACCCTGCGCGCCATCAGCAAGCTCGTGCTGAAAACGCTGGGATAGCAATGCCGGAAGAGCGCAGGCGCCGCACCGATTTCTTTCCCAACGCCCCGGCCATCTCCTGGACCGTCCCCAACATCCTGACCGTGGCGCGGATCGCGATCACCCCGGTGGTGGCACTGCTGCCGTTCATCGAGGGATACTGGCCCAAGATCATCTGCCTGGTGATCTTCATCGCCGCCTCGGTGACTGACATCATCGACGGGCGGCTGGCCCGGCGGAACAACGAGGTCAGCGAGCTGGGCGCGATGCTCGACCCGCTGGCCGACAAGCTGCTCCTCCTCGCCACCCTGGTGCCGATCTGGTGGATCTCCCGGCAGCGGCACGATCTCTACGACATCCCGGTCTGGGGCAGCATCCCGCTCTGGGTCTGCCTGCTGATGCTGGGACGGGAAGTGGCGATGACGGTGTTCCGGTGGTGGGCCCGGCGCCGGGGCGTGGTGGTCTCGGCCCAGGGGCCGGGGAAGCTCAAGACCGTGATGCAGAGCATCTTCATCGGGGGCACCATCGCGTGGTTCGCCTTCAGGAGCGCGGTGGAGCCCATGGGGTGGGAGCGGGACCGCACCGCGCTCTGGTGGAACCAGTTCCACGGCGGGTTCGTCGCGGTCACCCTGGGGATCGCGCTGGTGGTGACCATCTATTCGTTCGTGATCTACCTCTACCGGTACCGGGGGATGTTCTCGCAGCAGTCGCAGTGACATCCGCTTCCCGCTCCCCGCTCACCGCTTCCCGTCAGTAGCTTCCTTCATGGAACTCGAGCTGGTCACCATCGGCACCGAGCTGCTGCTCGGGTTCACCATCGACACCAACTCCGCCTTTCTGGGCCAGGCCCTGGCGGCTGCGGGGGCGCGGATCACCCGGCGCACCTCGGTGCCCGATGATGCCGCGGAGGTGGGTCAGGCGGTAGGTGAGGCGCTGGCCCGGAGCCGCTTCGTCATCACCACCGGCGGACTCGGCCCCACCCGGGACGATCTCACCAAGCAGGCCGTAGCCGGCCTCTTCGGTCTCCCGCTCGACTTCCACCAGGATATCTGGGACGACCTGGCGGTCCGGTGGGCCCGGATGGGCCGGAAGATCGGCGAGCGCAACCGGGGCCAGGCCGAAGTGCCCAGGGGCGCGCTGGTGCTCCCCAACCGATGGGGCACCGCTCCCGGGCTCTGGATTTCCGGTGAGCCGGGCGAGGTCATTCTGCTCCCCGGCGTTCCCACCGAGATGCGCGGCCTGGTCACCCACGAGGTGGTGCCACGGCTGGCCGCGCGGGCGGGCACCCGCGTCATCCGTTCCCGGACGGTGCGCACCACCGGAATTCCGGAATCCACCCTGGCCGACCGGATCAGCGATATCGAGGATTCCCTGGCGCCGCTCACTCTGGCGTACCTGCCGGGACTCGAAGGGGTGGATCTCCGGCTCACCGCGTGGGACAGTGACGCGGAGGCCGCCGAGGGCGCGCTTGCCGCGGCGGCGACGCGGCTCGCCGAGCGGCTGGGGGAGAACGCCTATGGAGCGGAGGACGCCGATCTTGCCGCGGTGCTGCTCGACACCTGCAAGGCTCGCGGGCTCACCATCTCCCTGGCGGAGTCCTGCACCGGCGGTCTGGTCGGGGTCCGGATCACCGCGGTGCCGGGAAGCTCGGCCGTGTTTGCGGGTGGAATGATCTGCTATGACGACGCGCTCAAGCGGGAGCTGGGGGTGCCCGATCGAATCCTGGAAGAGCAGGGCGCCGTAAGCGAGGGCACCGTGCGAGCCATGGCGCAGGCGGCCCAGGCGCGCTACGGTACCTCGCTCTCCGCGGCCATTTCGGGGATCGCCGGGCCCGACGGGGGCTCGGAAGACAAGCCGGTCGGAACGGTGTGGTTCGCCTTCGCCGACGAACGGGGGGTGGATTCCATGCGATACGCCTTTCCAGGTTCCCGGGCGGACATCCGGGCTCGGGCGGCCCAGTTCGCTTTGCTCGGGCTCCTGCGGCGCGCCCGGGCAGTCGTCAGCCTTCAGCCTTCAGCCGTCAGTCGACTGAGGGCTGAAAGCTGATGGCTGATGGCTCTCCAATTAGATTAAGAGCGGTATCGAACCAAGGGTAAGTGCCGATGCAAAAGGAGTTTGAAGAGGACGCCCCCATGGAGGAAGCCCCTCCGGTCGGGACCGCTCCTGGGGTCCTTCCGGCTGAGCCGCCCGAGGGCGCGGTGGGCCGGCTGGAGGACCTGCTCAAGGACGCTCAGGAGCGCCACCTGAGGCTGGCCGCCGAGTTCGACAATTTCCGGAAACGGGTCGCCCGGGAGCGGATCGAGCTGGTCGACCGGGCCCAGGCCGCGCTGGTGATGAAGCTGCTCGATCTGCTGGACGACATGGACCGGATCGTGGCCAGCGATCCCGCCACGCCGGCGGCCGCGCTGATGGAGGGAATGGTTCTGGTGGACCGGAAGCTCCGGAAGGAGCTGGAGGCCGCCGGGCTGGAGCGGATCGACCCGGCCGGCCAGCCGTTTGATCCAGCGTTTCACGAGGCCGTCGCCGCGCTGGCTCCGCCCACTCCCGAATCGGATCACACCGTAGCGACGACCTTCCAGGTGGGCTACCGGTTCAAGGGAGCGCTGGTCCGTCCCGCCCGGGTGCAGGTGTACTCCTCGGGAGGCCAGCACTAAGTGGCCTCGCAGGATTTCTATCAGCTCCTCGGCGTCACCGAAAAGGCGACGCCCGAGGAGATCAAGAAGGCCTACCGCCGGCTCGCCAAGAAATACCATCCGGACGCGAACCCCAACAACGCCCAGGCCGCGGAGATGTTCAAGCAGATCTCCGAGGCTCATAGCGTGCTGTCCGACGCCGACAAGCGGAAGAAGTACGACCTGATGCGGCGGCTGGGCGCGTTCGATCCGATGGCTCGGCGCCCGGCCCCTCAGGACGCGGGCGCGCGGGGTGGCGGTGGCGGGCAGGCCTTCGACTTCGGCGAGTTAGGCGACATCTTCTCGAATATCTTCGGCCGGGGCCGCAGGGACGAACCCAAGGGCGAGACGGTCGAGGCCACTTTGGAGATTCCATTCCGCACCGCGGCCTTGGGCGGAAAAGTCCCGATCTCCCTCTCGATGAACGACACCTGCGCCACCTGCGGCGGCAACGGTGCCGCACCGGGGGCGACGCTGTCCCAATGCCCCGAGTGCAACGGCCGGGGGACCATCTCCTTCGGCCAGGGAGGGTTCGCGGTCAATCGGCCCTGCCCGATGTGCCGGGGCCGGGGGAAGGTCCCCTCGGAAAAGTGTCCCAGCTGCGGTGGGGCCGGGGAAACCCGCTCCGAAAAGCGGGTGATGATCACCGTGCCGCCCGCCACCGAAAGCGGGGTCAAGATCCGGCTCAGGGGGCAGGGGGAACGGGGCGGCGGCGGAAAGCCCCCGGGTGACCTGCTGGTCACCTTTCAGGTACAGCCCGACAGCTTTTTCCGCCGGGACGGTCTCGACCTCATCTGCGACGTGACCATCAATCTGGCCCAGGCGGCGTTCGGCACCCGGCTCCGGGTCAAGACGCTGGACGGACAGAAAGTCCTGCTCAAGATTCCGCCCGGCACCCAGCCGGGCCGGAAGTTCCGCATCAAGGGGCAGGGGATCGCGAAGGGCGAGCGCCGGGGCGACATGCTGGTGACCGCCCAGGTTACCGTCCCGGAACAGCTGAGCCCCGAGCAGGCCGAGCTGCTCAAGAAGTTCGCCGAGTCGGCCGGGATGGCGCACTAGCGGATAGCGGATAGAGGATAGAGGGGCTGCTCCCCCCCGCTTCCCGCTCTCCTCTATCCGCTACCCCTATTGACAGATCTTTCCGTGACGTGATACTATAGAATCATGCGCGATTCTACTGTATCACAGTCCCCCTGGCTCCTCCTCATCCATCAGCTCCCTCCCAAGCCGGACTACCTCCGCGTCAAAGTGCGCCGGCGGCTGCACCGGATTGGTGCCATGCCGCTCCGGGGCTCGGTATACGTGCTCCCGGCCTCCGAGGAGGCCCGGGAGGACTTCCAGTGGCTGGGCGAGGAGATCAGGGCCGAGGGCGGGGAAGCGATTGTCTGCGAGGCGCGGTTCATCCAGGGAGTCAGCGACGAGGAGGTGCGGGCCATGTTTGCCACACGGGAAGGCCGGCCAGAGAACTCACCCGCTTCGGCGACGGACCGGGTGGAGCCGGGCCGCACCTGGGTCACCCGGCGGGACGTGCATGTGGACCGGATGGCCAGCGCCTGGCTGATCCGCCGTTTCATCGACCCGGAGGCGCGGTTCAAATTCGTCGCCGGGTCGGGCTACCGGCCCGAAGCGGGCGAGCTCCGATTCGACATGTACGAGGCCGAGTACACCCACGAAGGGGAGCTCTGCACCTTCCAGACCCTGCTGCGTCGATTCGGCCTCGCCGACTCCGGCCTGGCCGCCATCGGTGAAATCGTTCGGGATATCGACTGCAAGGATGCCAAGTACGGACGGAGTGAAACGGCGGGGGTCGCCGCGATGATCGCGGGCATCGCTGCCGGGACTTCCGACGACGAAGTGCGGCTGGCGCGCTCCGGTCCGCTGTTCGACGGATTGCTGGACCACTTCGCGCCCCGCAGGCCATGACCGGTGCACGAGCCGTGCGTCCCGGGCTCGGCGACCTGACCCGCTACTTCCTCCGGCTGGGCTCGACCGGGTTCGGGGGACCGATCGCGCTGGTGGGAGCGATGCAGCGCGACCTGGTCGAGCGGCGCGGGTGGTTCTCGGCCGAGGAATTCTCCCGGAGTCTGGCGCTCTCGCAGCTTGCCCCCGGCCCGCTCGCGGCGCAGGTCGCATTCTGCCTGGGCTATCTCCACTCCAGGCTGCGCGGAGCTGCCGCGGTCGGGGTGGCCTTTATCGCCCCGTCACTCATCATCACCATCGCGCTCGGTGCCGTGTATCTGCGGTATGGCGGGCTGCCCTGGCTGGCCGCCGCGTTCTACGGGGTCGGCGCGGTGGTCATCGGCATCATCGTGGTGTCCGCGGTCCGGCTGGCCCGGACCACCGCCCGGACCGACCCCTTGCTGTGGGGCATCGTGGGGCTCGCGGCCGTGCTGACCTGGTGGCAGGCCCGGGAGCCGCTCTGGCTCATCGTGCTGGCGGGCTTCGCGGTGGTGATCCGCTCCGGTGCCGCGAAGGCCCGGGCGACCGCAGCGTGTTCCCTGATTCCCGTGTTGTTCTGGTATTTCGCGCAGGCGGGGCTGTTCATCTTCGGGAGCGGGCTCGCCATCGTCCCCTTCCTCTACTCCGGTGTGGTGACCGATCGGGGCTGGCTCACCGAGCCGCAATTCCTCGACGCCATTGCGGTAGCGATGATGACCCCGGGCCCGGTCGTGATCGTGGTCGGGTTCATCGGGTACCTGGTGGCCGGCATCTCCGGCGCGGCGGCCGCGACCCTCGGAGTATTCCTACCCGCGTTCCTCCTCACCGTGCTGCTGCTGCCGGCGTTCAATCGTGTTGCCGGCCGCCCGATGGTGGCCGACTTCGTCAGCGGAGTCACCGCGGCCGCCGCGGGAGCCATCGCGGGGGCCTGCATGGTCCTAGGCCGCAGCTCGATTCACGATCTGCCGACCCTGCTCCTTGCCCTCGGCGCCCTGGTTGTGGTGGCCCGGACCCGGCTTCCCTCGGGGCTGGTGGTGCTGGCCGGTGCCGGGGCCGGCAT
>Ga0209485_1000319_pt1 | contig 14911 bp, 12 predicted proteins | sample NCAS100_FD_187516 | JGI IMG/M metagenome (GOLD analysis project Ga0209485, IMG submission 187516) | Agricultural soil microbial communities from Utah to study Nitrogen management - NC AS100 (SPAdes) (version 2) | ecosystem: Environmental > Terrestrial > Soil > Agricultural land | place: USA... | reverse complement strand
AGTTTAAAGAGGCTAGGCGGTTGTTGTTGAATGGAACGCTAATAAGTGCTCAAAGAAATTTCTTCGGTGAGAACCGCGGAGAGATCGACGAACCGTTTCTGATTTGGGGCAGTGCCGGTTTCCTGGAAATCGCCGTGAATGGTGGTTCGGCGGCGGAGTTCCTGGATGCGAAGCGCGGAGATCAAATCAGGCTGATTTGAATCTACTGCGTACGCGTAGCCGCCTCTTTCGGCATCGCGCTCGACATGTAGTAGCCCTGGCGTGAGCTGACCAACAGTTTCCTCCGCTTACCCTTGTCGTCCTTCGCCTGAACGCGGACTTCGAGACTGTGCATGCGTCCGTCGTCGACCTCGCTTTCGGCGAGCGCGAAGCCGAGACTGTATCGTGCCGTCAGATTGCCGATGATGCGCGAGAGTCCGGCGCTGTAGTCCTTGGCTCGACCAACCTTCACCGCTTCGCCACCCGATCTCTGCGCCAGGTGTTTTGCACTGCCGTAAAGACTCATGCCCAGCCATCCAGCCATCGGCTTACCAATCGGCATTAGAAACTTGAACAGCGTCCGCAACTCAACTGTTAACGAACTGAAGATCACGTTGTGGCGAATGAGAATCTGTTCCGTCGCGTCGCGGTCTTCGAAGAAGATCGGGACGATCCCGTCGGAAATCCAAACGATCGCCGTCTGTGAATTCGGCCGTAGTTCTTCGGCCTTGCGCGTGGCGTCTCTCACGGCCGCGGCCATGTCGTAGACGTCGCCGAGATCTACGGTAACGTTCCCGTCTTTGTTAACACGCTTCACCTGGACGGTTCCGTCTTTCAGGGTGGTGCGTGTAACAGTTCCGCCGTTTTTGCCTTTAATGGTTTCAGTTTCGACGACTTCCTTGGGATTTTCTATTTGCGGCTTCGAACCTAAGTGCGTTGGACCTTCGTCACCGTGCTTTTCGCAGATGGTCTGCACGCGAGCGAGAGCAGAGGCGAGTTTTGCAGGTTCATTCGTGAACTCAGTAACCCAGAATTGGTTCCCGTCCTCGAAGATGTCCACGGCCAGTATCGCGACCTCGTCTCCCGGCGGAAGCTTCGATAACTCCGACTCCATCGCCTTGATGATCTCAGGTCGCTTTAAAAAACGGCCGGCGCCGTCTTCACGAATATCGATGATCAAGACGAGCGCGAGCGGCTTGCGCGCCTGACCTTCACGCGTGAAGTAAGAGATGTTTCGTGGTTTGCCGTCGTCGAGTACTTCAAAATGCTCGGTCGAGAGATTTGAAACGGGTTCGTTCGTCTTCTTGTCTTTGACTAACGCGTCGAGGAAGACGACCCGAGTCTTGATCTTTATCGTTTCTTCAGCTTCCTGTGCGTGCGCCGGAATCGCCAACGCCAGCAGCACGAGACACATCAAGAGACGGAAGGACGCGAAACTACTTTGGACGACGCGGAGTCGGCCGGGCCCGGTGCTGAGAGAGCGGTGTGGGCAAACAAGCAAACCTTGTCGCTGCGTGTTCGTCGTTTCGCGCCCTTGCGTCTGTTGATGAATCGATTCTGCGTTCATGAGGTTACTCCTGATCAACGATAGTTGCTTCCTGGGTAATTGATTTTCCGGTGCCTTCCGGATCTTTCATTAGTAGAGCGAGATTCTTCGGCGATAGCGTGACTTGAACGATAGTCCCTTCACGCTGTGCGATCGTGATTACCAGAACGTTGAATTTGTCCCCCGCTTCCCGGACGAAGATGTAGGTCTGTTCTTCATCTGTGGCGGATAGAGTTTGAATCAGCGGAGTCCATGTTTGATTCAACGCCTCGTTGAGCGTCGAGCGAAATCGCGTGAACTGGCCATCAAAAGCCTGATCTTCAAATATAGCGATTTTGACGCTGCCGGCTTCCGCGATCCGTTTCGCCGTACCGCCTTTAATCCGCGCGGCAGTGGTGGCGACTTTCATTCCCGCCTTCGCGAGAAAGGGAATGCCTTGATGCTTCACGCCGTAAAACTTTTCGACCAGCTTCACGACCGAGTTGAAGTCGTCGCCCTTGGCCTGGACCACGGCGGTCGGCATCAGAAGTGTGAGACTTAGCGCGGCGGCAAAGGTCTTGATCAGCCGGTACGTGTTCTGGTGCGAGAATGTATTTCCCGCAAAGGCGCAAAGACGCAAAGAAAAGAAGCTGCTGAAATCAAGGGGGTGTTTTTGGGTAGCCTTCCCAATTTCGGGAAACGAGTCCTTGCAAAACTTCCTTTGCGTCTTTGCGCCTTTGCGGGAGACAAGTCGAATCGTTTTCATCGACAACCTCACTTGTCGTTCTTTGGTTTCGCTTTGGTTGTTTCGATACCTAAATCAGGCACGCCGAACTGGCCTTCGAGCTTTGCGAGCTTGTCGAGATCGACGGGCCCAACGATGTTCACGACGGTGAACTCGCGATCATCCGTGGCGATCACGGCGAGTCCATTCACTAGTTCCCCCTGGAACGATAGATAGACTTCAAGGCCGCCGTCTTTCTTGCTCGTGACATTCACCATTCTGGACCACGACGGCCCGCGCACTTGCGAGCGAATCGATTCGACGTCGGCCGTTGTGTATTGACCGTCAGCTTCGAATTCAAAGCTTTTCACGTAAATGCCTTTGATTCCGGCCACCAGTTGCTTGATCTCTTTTTCCTCGATGTCTTTGTCCGAAAGGAGCTTGGCAGCCATTTTCATGAGACGTTCGTCGACGTTGACATCAATGGTCCGGCTCGCTTTTGCAACGAGATGTTCGATACTAATCGTCTGGATCCGCGGATTCTGTGCTTGCACGGTGAACGCGGCGGTTACGACGAGCAGGCCGGCGATCAGCGGGATGCGTATTTTGTGGAAGAGTAGTTTCATGGTCTAACTCCGTTATCCAACTTTGTGTTGATTCTTGATCTGGTTCGGTGGCGGTGTTTGCGTTCTTCGTTGGGCCAACTTCAGTTTTTCGCTTGCCACGCGTAGCGCCAATAGCACTTGTTCCTTCGCAGCGAGCGCTTCTTCTCGTTCGTGTTTTGTGAAGATTCGCTTATTGCGTTTGTGTATAGATTTCCTGGGTAAATCCGTGTTTGTTACAACGACGGCCGGCGGTGACGGCTCTTTTTCTTCCGCCTCGGAGGGAACGAATTTGACGATTTCTTGTTGAGGAGGAGTTTGTTGTTTACGGGATTTTATCCATATACCCCCGGCGAGCAGTGCGACCAGAAGAGTTGCCGCTATTGCCGCTAGCGAGAAGTAATTGCGGCGTCGCACGACCGGCAGTTCCAGCGGTTTCGGCTGGTAACGCAACGGCGCCAGGATCTGTTCGAGTTCCTCAATCTGCGGATCCGGCTCGCCGCTTTTGTCCCACAAGTAATCTTCGTTCATAGCCCCTCCGTAAATCCGAGCTTCTGTCGCAACAGTTTCATTCCGCGGTGCAAGTTGACGCGCACCGATGGGGGCGTCAGCCCTGTGCGCTCCGCGATCTCAGGACCAGTCATTCCTTCAACCAGTCGCAGGACCAATGTCTCGCGGTAAGCGTCTGGAAGGCTTCGAATCAACTCCAGTATCTCGGTTGCTCGTGAATCTGAAGTGTTGCTGCCGCCCATGTCGTCAGTGATCTCGACTGTTTCGCGAGTGCGCCGGTGAAAATCGATGGCGCGGTTGCGAGCAATCATCGCGATCCATGGTCCAAATGCCGCCCGATCGCGTAACGTGCTTAGCTTCCTGAACGCATGAAGAAAGATGTCCTGGACCAGATCGTCGACTTCCGCCCGCGGAACGCGAGCGAGCAGGATGCCGTGGACGAGCGGCGCGTAAAGACCGTAAAGCCTTCCAAATCCTTCGCGATCACCCTCAAGCGCCGCGCTGACCAGCACGGCTTCAATGGCCGTCTCATTCAATTGCTGGGTTGCGGCGTTTGCCGGCGGTCTCATCAGTAGCACGTCCGCTGTGGTGTCAAGGTCGTACATCGCTCTGCCTCGATCCGGTTTTGACATCGACTAAGACGGGAGAGATTAGGAGAGTGTTAACACGAACCGCCGATTATAAGGACTTTTTAAGACCGTATTGATACGCGAGGAGTCGTTGCCGGGTTTTCTTCCGAAGTCAGTTTTAAGAGCTCCTGCGTTGGCGCTACCAGGCGAGTGCGCCAGATCAACAGGGTGAAAGCTATAAGCGCGGCGGTGCCTGCCACACCGCCCTCAATGCCGTAATTACCACCCGTCAGCCACGCGGGGCCGACGTCCTGTCCTCTTAATATCGGATTGGAAAAGAAACGGACGCCACTGATCGGCAAACCAAAAATAGAACCCAGCGCCCAGTTCCAGCCCCAGTGAACACCCAAAGGGAACCAGAGGCTGCGCGTCTTTAGATAAGCGGCCGCGAGCCAGAAACCCGCGATCACCGTGTTGGCAAAAGTGATACCGGGCACGACGTTCGGGTTCCACAGATGCGCAAAACCGAACGGCACTGAGGTCAGGATCACACCGAGCCACATGAGACCGGCGCGCGTCAAGGTTTGTAGCGGGTAACCCCGGAACGCTGCTTCTTCGGCTAGCGCGGCAACAAACAACAGAACGCCGGCAGTCAGCAGCGACCGTCCTGCTGCTAACAGCATTTCGTTTCCGATAAAGGTGAATTGCAGTCCGCCCGCAGCGGTTGCGATTGCAACAGCGAACGCCACTGCCGCAACTCCGATTGCCGTTCCCACGATCAGATCTCTCACCCAACGCTGGTGCATCGTGAGACCAAGCGATCGCCACGGTAGGTTTTCCAGTAATCGTACGCAGAAGTAACCAGCGCCCAGCCCCGCTCCGAGAAGCGTAAAGCGATAAGCTACGTTGGCGAAATAACTCGCGTAAGGATGAGAGGGTATGAGTGTGCGTGCGGCAAGATAGATGATTCGCACGAACGTCTCCAACAGTACCCACAGCGCGATGAATGCAAGGATGTAGATGGCCAGCCGCCATCCACTTCGCAGGCGGCCGAACTTGTTGAAGATGACGCTGTAAAGGTCCATTAAGAGCATCGCATTCTAACATGCAGTCAGTGGTTAGTAGTCAGTGGTCCGTCGTCAGGTGGTTTCTTAATTTGCCAGCATTCTCTGCGTACCTCTGCGTATCTCTGCGGTCCTCCGCGTCTCTGCGGTTATATGTTTGCGGTTCTTTTACCGCAGAGTCGCGGAGGACCGCAGAGGTACACACAGGAAACTAAGACACCAACCGTCGTCAGGGCCCAGTCCCTGCTTTGTGTTCACGCTGACAACTGACCACGGACAACTACCGGTATGCTAGACTTTGGCAACGTTCAATGTCCGAAAATCGCGAAAATCTGAGCCCCGAGCAACGGGAACGAATTCGTCGTCGCCGGCGTGCGTTGCTTTGGGTTCTGGGCGTCACGGTTCTGCTGTTGCTGGCGATCATCGTCTCGCAACAGCTTTGGCTATGGACTGTCATCCGGCCCGATACCGCGTCGGACACCCTTGTCCTTTACGCATTGTCGACGCTCAATTTCGTCGCATTCGTCGTCTTTCTGTTCATCTTCGCCCGCAATTTGCTGAAGTTGCGCCGCGAGCGAAAAGAGCGGCAACTCGGTTCGAAGGTCAAGACGCGCCTGCTGGTCTACTTCATTTCCATCAGCTTCCTGCCGATCACGGCGATGGCTGTTTTCTCGTACTTGTTTCTGAATCGCTCGTTGGAGAAGTGGTTCAACCCACTTCCGGAGGAGATCCTGCAACAGGCGCAGAAGGTAAGGCGGGAAACCCTCGAGAGTCATGAACAAACGTTGCGAGACAATGCATCGCTGCTGGTCCTGCTGCTGAACAAGCAGACGTCACAGGATCGACAGGTGACCCTGGACCAGGCGGTCGCTTCACATCAGTTGGCGGCGATCGAGATAGTTGGACCAGACGGAACGGTGCTCAACAGCAGTCGTTCGAGTTTGCCACCAGGCGAGGGTGTCGTTTCGATGCCCTTATTTAATTCGGAAACGTTAAGGATCATCCCGCAAGAACGAGCGTCCACCGATCTGGCGGATTTCGTCTCAGCTTCAGAGCGTGATTATCAGGAACTCGTCGGCAAACAGCGTCGCGTGCGTTTGCTTGGACTGTCGACGCTCGGATTGATGACGTTGATCCTCTTGTTCGTTTCGAGCTGGGTCGCGATTTATCTCGCGCGCGGTATCGCGACCCCGATTAAAGCATTGGCCGAAGCATCGAAAGAGATCGCCCGCGGCAACCTCTCGCATCGCGTTACCACGATCGCCGACGACGAGCTAGCCCTGCTCGCCGAATCGTTCAACCAGATGACGACGCAACTCGAGGAGAACCGCAGCAGCATCGAAGCTGGCGCGGCAGAGTTGCGCGATAAGAACCTCGCTCTGCGCGAACGTCGCAACTACATCGAAACCGTGTTGCAGTCGTTATCGACCGGTGTCGTGTCAGTGGACGAGAACGATCGCGTTACGACGTTGAATCGATCGGCTGCGCGGATGCTTGGTTTGGTAGATAGGCTCGAAGAGAACCCTCAATTGCAGGGATTGATCCACATTGAAGACTGGCTCGTGGTCGATCGTCTCCTGCGCCGCGCGCGCCGAATCGGGCATGCGACCGAACAGACGCAGCTGGAAAGTGGGACCACCACGAACGGTGGTGGACCATTGCCAGTCGCGATGACGGCAACTGCGATGCGTGACGCGCAGGGGCCGCGGCCCGGTGTTGTGCTGGTGATCGAAGACCTGTCGGAGTTGCTGGCGGCACAAAGAGCGGCAGCCTGGAGCGAAGTGGCGCGTCGCATGGCCCATGAAATCAAAAACCCGCTCACGCCGATTCAACTTTCAGCCGAGCGCATCGCGAAGAGTTATGCGCGGGCAAACGCAAACGGCGGGAGTAATGGTTCCACAGCGGCGGATGAACGTACTGACGATCGGAAAGTCGCAGCCGTGATCGCCGAATGCACGGAAACTATCAGCCGCGAAGTCGCGGGTCTAAAAGCGATGGTTGACGAGTTTTCGCGGTTTGCTCGTTTGCCCGCGACGCGACTCGAGTCGGCCAGTCTCAACGAAGTTGTGAACCAGGCCGTCGGCCTTTACGAAGGACGCCTCGATGGAGCCCGCATCGACGTGCAGCTTGATCCCGATGTTCCGGCAACAATGCTCGACGTCGAACAGATCAAACGAGTGTTCGTCAATCTAATCGACAATGCATTGGACGCGCTTGTGTCGGTCAGCGACGAACGCGTAATCACGATTACGACGAACCGCGACGTCGGTCTGGTTCGAGCAGAAGTCGCCGATACAGGGCAGGGAATCGCACCCGTCGATTTTCGACGCTTGTTCGAGCCGTACTTTTCACGTCGCGACAGCGGCACCGGCTTGGGACTCGCGATTGTTCAGCGGATCATCTTCGAACACGGCGGAACGATCCGTGCCGAGAAGAACAATCCACGTGGCGCAAAGTTTGTGATTGAACTTCCACTGAATTATGGCCAGTAGTCCGTGGTGCGAGGTCAGTAGGAAATCAACAACTGACCAGTGACAACTGACTACTGACAAACACGTATGGATTCGATTCTCATAGTTGACGACGAGCGCGGCATTCGCGACACGTTGCGCGCGGTGATGGAAGACGAAGGCTTCGTCGCCGATGCTGTCGCGAGTGGAGAAGAGTGCCTGAAAGCGCTCGGCCGTCGCGCTTATGGCTGCATCCTGCTCGACGTCTGGCTTCCCGGCATCGACGGACTGGAAACTTTGAAACAACTACGCGCAGCCGGATCAGACGCGGCTGTCGTCATCATCTCGGGTCACGGCAACATCGAGACCGCCGTTCGCGCCACGAAACTCGGCGCTTTTGATTTCATCGAAAAACCACTCTCGATCGAAAAGACAGTGCTCACGGTTCGCAACGCGCTTCGCCAGCAACGACTCGAACTGATGAACGCCGACATGGCCGCTGCGCTCGCACGTGAGTACAAGATGGTCGGCGAGTCAGTCGCCATGCGGGCATTGCGCAAGCAGATTTCCGTCGTCGCCCCGACGGACGGCCGCGTCTTGATTTACGGCGAGTCGGGCACGGGAAAAGAACTGGTGGCCCACGCGATTCACGCCGAGTCAGTCCGCGCCTCAGCACCGTTTGTGGAAGTGAACTCCGCGGCAATTCCCGAAGAACTGATTGAATCGGAACTTTTCGGACATGTGAAAGGCGCGTTCACCGGTGCCACGGCCGCGAAGAAAGGCAAGTTCGAACTGGCCGATGGCGCGACGATTTTTCTCGATGAAGTCGGCGACATGAGTCCGAAAGTGCAGGCGAAAGTGCTGCGCGTGCTCGAGGAACAACGTTTCGAACCGGTCGGCAGTGGCACGTCGATTAGCGTTGACGTCAGACTCATCGCCGCCACCAACAAACGATTGGACGTCGAAATCGAGCAGGGAAACTTTCGCGCCGACCTCTTCTATCGCTTGAACGTGATTCCATTCGAGTTGCCACCGCTGCGCGAACGTCTTGAAGACGTGCCGTTGCTGGTCGATTATTTCAACCAGCACTTCTCGCAGTCGTATGGCAAGCGCCCGAAACAGTTTCTTTCGGAAGCAATCGAAGAGATGCAGTCGTACTTGTGGCCCGGCAACGTGCGTGAGTTGCGAAACACGATCGAGCGCGTTGTGATCATGCACCCGGGTGTGAAGGTCATGGCTGCGGATTTGCCTCCACACGGCAAGGAAGAGCCTCCGGCGGCATCGTTCCGGTTCCCCTCGTTCAAAGAAGCGACTGAGGCCTATCATCGCGAGTTCATCCAACGGAAACTTGAGGAAGCGGAAGGAAATGTTTCTCGCGCGGCAGAGTTGATGGGTGTCGATCGCAGTCACTTGTACCGCCGCATGCGCGCGCTTGGTATACAAAATCGCGGCGAACGCAGCCTCACGTAAAAACGTCCAATTGTGTTAAAATCTGTCGCTTTTGCGCGCGCGCAAGAGGAGATTGAGGATTAAATGGATTTCACGACGAAAGAGCTGTTGAAGAGGTACGCAAAACTAGCGATTGGCCAACCGTTTTCGCCCGTATTGCTGAATATTCTGGTCACGTCGGTTTGCGATATGCGTTGTACGCACTGCTTCTTCACCGACGAGCTTGACGACCGCCCGCGCAAGAAGCTCCAGATGAAAACGCACGAGATTGAGCAGATCTCTGAGACTTTGGGCGGCAATTTGGGTGTTTTGATCCTGGCCGGCGGCGAACCGTTTACGCGGAAAGACCTGCCGGAAATAGCGCGCGCGTTTCATACCAACAACAAGCTGGAATCCATTTACATCATGTCCAACGGGCAGATTCAGAAACGAATCTTCCCGGACGTCACGCGCATCCTTCAGGAGTGCCCGGATCTCAACGTCACCGTCGCCCTTGGTATCGACGGTCCGAAACAAGAACACGAGAAGATTCGACAAAAACCCGGCTCGTGGGACATCGCGATCGACACTGCTCGGCAGCTTCAGTCAATTAAGAAAGAGTATCCGCGACTGGACGTGCAAACGTGTACCTGCTTCATGAACTCGAACCAGGACTCGATCTTCGAGTGGTACGACTTCCTGAAGTACGACTTGAAGCCCGACAAGGTTAACTTTAATTACATACGTCCGCCTTCAGCCGATCCGAAAGAGCTCGACATCGATCACTCGCGCTACGCGAAGCTCGCCCAGATGATCGACGACGACTCGCGACACGCCGCAATCAAGAACAACTACGGCGGCAAAGCGGGGTTCTTCAAAGCGGCGATCGATATCTACATGCATGGTCTGATCGCGAAGACGCAGGAAACACAGACCGCGCAAATGAAGTGTTACGCAGGCACGGCAGGCGGGGTGATTTACGACGAAGGCACCGTTTCGTCGTGTGAAAACCTTACGCCCATAGGCAACCTTCGTGACTTCGATTGGAATTTCCAGAAGCTCTGGCTGTCGCCGGCGATGAAAGCGCGCCGTCAGAAAGCGGCCGACGGTTGTTTTTGCACGCATGAGTCAAATAGTTACTACCCATCGTTGCCCTTCAACCCGGGACACTTGATTCAGATCAAGAAACTGGAACGCGAGATGAAGAAGGCGCGAAAGTCGATCGATCGTATGGACCCGCAACCTGACGGAGTTTTGGACCACGTATAAAAGATGTCCTCGCAACCGCGCATCCCGAAAATTCTAATAATCTCGTCTGACACCGGCGGCGGGCATCGTTCCGCGGCTGCGGCGATCGTCGCGGGCGTGCAGAAGTTTTTCGATGGGGAATCGTACGCGGTGCGAGTCGTGCGCGCGGTCGAGGAGTCGCATCACCTCGCGGATAAGCTGGTCCGGCTTTACAACTGGATCCTGCGCAACCGGCAGCATTGGATGAAGTATTACTACTGGATCATCAACCGCATCCGCCCGGATACCCGCGAGTTCTTTCACAAACGGTGCGTCGCTTACGTGCGCGACCTCTTCGAACGTTGGTGCCCGCATATCGTCGTCAGTGTTCACCCGTTGACGCAGCATATTTTTGGACGGGTACTGAAGGATCTGGGTCTCGCGGATCGCGTGCCGCTTGTTTCCGTCGTGACCGATCCGTGTTACGGGTTTTGGAAAGGCTGGGCGTGCGATGCTGTAACGCTCTATCTCGTCGCGAGCGAGGACGCGCGACGGCAGTTGATCGACTACGGAGTCGCGCCCGAACGAATCAAGATTTCTGGCATGCCGGTCCATCCGAAGTTTGCTTATCCGGGTGAAGAAGCAGCGCAAGCTGCGCGACGCGCGCTCGGATTGGATCCCGAGAAGTTCACAGTCTTTGTAAATGCAGGTTGGGTTGGTGGCGGCAACATTCCGCAGATCTTTAGTGAGTTGGCTCGCGGCGAGTTGGACGTGCAGGCGATCTTCCTGGCGGGCAAGAACGAGGACCTGCGCGCTGCGGCTGAAACGATCGCTCTCGACGCGCCGTTTCCGGTCAAAGTCATTGGCTATTCCGACGAGATCGAGAAACTCATGAGCGCAGCGAATGTGATGATCTCGAAACTCGGCGGCTTAACGACTTTCGAGGCGCTCGCCTGCCGCGTACCGATCATTGGCGACATGATCACGGAGCCGATGCCTCAGGAAGCAGGCACGGCGAACCTGATTGCGCAGCGTGGCGCGGGGATTATGCTCAGACGTCCCAGCGACGTCGTACCGGTTGTTCGACGCATGCTCGAAGACGAGCTGCATTACTCGCGGCTGCGCGCGGCGACCGTCGGACTGGCAATTCCGAACGCCACACGGCATATTGTTGAAGAGATCGCGGCATTGATTCCACAACCTGAAAAAGCAGTTTTGACTGAAGTAGCCTCCGCGTAAGATCGGTTCACCCCAACCACAGTAGGCACAGATTAGGAGAAAAGATAACTGAGTGAGTCTTTTGCTTGAGGGAAAGAAGGCGTTCATCACTGGAGGAACGCGTGGCATTGGTGCGGCAATGTGCGAGGTGTTTGCCCGCGAGGGAGCAGATGTGGCTTTCAGCTACAACTCGCGCGACGACCTTGCCGCCGAGATGATCAGCAAGATCGAAGCCCACGGCCGGCGCGCGTTCAATGCGAAGGTGTCGGTGGTCGATCGCGTTGGGATGAAGAAGATGACGCGAGAACTGGTCGAGAAGTGGGGTGGCATCGACATTCTCGTCAACAACGCGGCCATCAATCGCGGCGACAACTTCGCCACCACGACCGATCGCGCGTGGGATGAAGTGATTCACACGAACGTCGACAGCCTCTTCGCGGTTACGAAGCCGATCTACAAACAGATGATCCGGCAGCGGAAGGGAACCATTCTCAACATCACTTCGATTGGCGCGATGCGCGCATTGCCGACTGCAGTTCACTACGCGACGTCCAAAGCTGCCATGATAGGTTTCACTAAGTGCCTGTCGCGTGAGGCGGCGACGTTTGGCGTGCGGGTCAATGCAATCGCGGCGGGAATATTCGACACTGACCTGGCCCAGGCACTGCCGGATCGTTTACTTCAGATGCACGACTTTTGGACCTCCGCAGGTAGACTCGGGCGACCGGAAGAGCTCGCCGAGTATGCGGCGTTCATGGTGAGTGAGCGGAACAGTTTTATGAATGGCGAAGTAGTGATCGTCGATGGTGGCGCGATTACTTAGGGTCCGTGTCTTTCATACGCCGCTCCAAGTCGCGCACCGTTCGCTGAATATCTCCAAGGCGGCGAAACGCGGCTGTCGATCTCAGCCAGTCGCGGTTATCAAACGCCGGAATTCCTGAAATGATTTTACCCGCTGGAATGTCGTGACTGGTCGCGCTTTTGGCAGTCACGACGACGTCGTCGCCGATTTTTAGGTGGCCTGCCACGCCTGCCTGTCCCGCCAGGATCACTCGACTGCCGATATGCGAACTACCTGCTAGTCCAACTTGCGCGCACAACAGCGAATCGTCGCCAACCGTGCACGAATGTCCGATCTGGACCAGGTTGTCGATCTTCGAACCACGTCCGATACGGCTTTCGCCGACAGATGCGCGGTCGATTGTCGTGCCTGCACCGATCTCGACGTCGTCATCGAGTACAACCCGTCCGGCTTGCGGAATCTTCAGCCAGCGTCGTTGCTCGTCTTTCGCATAACCAAAACCGTCGCAACCGATTACTGAATTGTTGTGAATGATCACGCGCTCGCCGATGACTGTTCGCTCACGCACGGCGACTCCGGAGTGGATCACCGACCCGCTACCGATCGTTACGTCGTCGTAGATCGTGACGTTTGGATGAATCGTGACGCCTGGTCCAATCTGCACGTTGCGACCGATCACGCTGTGTGCGCCGATTGCTACCTTACCTTCAGCAACTTGGGCCGTCGGATCGATGACGGCCGAGGGATGAATAAAGGCTTCAAACTCGGGTTCGGGATAGAAGATCCTGAGGGCGCGCGTGTACGCGAGGTAAGGGTCTTTAACTCTTAAGATCGAGATTTGTCGATCTGTGGTCGCTTCTTCGTTTAGATAAATTGCCGACGCATGTGTCGTGTTCACCCGGGGCGTGTATTTTGGATTAGCGAGGAAGGTCACATCGCCTTCAGCCGCCTCGTCCAACCCGGCGGCTCCGGTGATTTCAATGTCGTCAGGCGTTGATTCAGGGCCTTCAAGGCGGGCGCCGGTTAACACAGCGAGTTCTGAAAGTTTCATGCGCGGAGTTTATATGTTTCCCGCAAAGGCGCAAAGACGCAAAGAAAAGCCCAACAGAAAGCAATGGCCGCTAGTGATCAACTGTAAAACTGTAGTTTGGCTTTGCGCCTTTGCGGGAACTTACATGATTGATACTGGATCGATTTCCAGGTTGACGGAACGCAGATTTGAAACCGTTTTGAGCGCCGCGTCCGCTACCTCTCGAACATGCTTGCGACTTCGCGATTTGATCAAGAGTTGAAAGCGATGCTCAGCTTTTAGTCGAGCGAGCGGTGCGGGCGCCGGCCCAAGTATCCGGCACTTGCGACCTTCGTTGGCGAGGTCGAGCTGTTTTCGCAATTCGAGACTGTCGCTGCGCACACGACCCAGATCTGGTCCATGCACAAGCAGACTCGCTAGCGCGACGAACGGCGGGTACGAGTGATTCTTCCGGTAGTTGATCTCTTCGTTGTAAAACGCTTCGTAGTCCTGTGCGCACGCGTGTCGCAAGGCGTAGTGATACGGATGATAAGTTTGAATCAACACTTTCCCGGGGCGATCGCCGCGTCCGGCGCGACCAGCCACCTGCGTAATCAATTGAAACGTCCGTTCCGCGGAACGGAAATCCGGTAATGCCAAACCCGTGTCGACGGACACGACGCCGACGAGCGTCACGTTGGGAAAGTCATGACCTTTCGCGAGCATTTGAGTACCAACGAGCGTATCAATCTCGCCGTTGCTGAAGTCGGCCAGCGACTTTTCAAACACTTTGCGCCGCACGGTCGTGTCGCGATCGATGCGTGCCACGCGCAGGGCAGGGAAGAACTGTGTCAGCATTTCTTCTAACTGTTCCGTGCCCTCACCGACGTAATAGATGTACTTCTTCTCGCAGGCAGGACAAACGCGTGGCACGGCCTGCCGGTGATTGCAGTAGTGACAGACCATCACGCGCTCGCTGCGGTGGTATGTGAGCGTCACGTCGCAGTTCGGACACTGAATCGTCTCGCCGCAGGAGCGGCAAAGAATGAAGCGCGAATAACCGCGCCGGTTGAGCAGGATGATCGACTGTTCTTTGCGCTCGTGCGTTGTGCGTATCGCGTCAAGCAGTTCGTCGGAAAAGACGCGTGGTTTTCCGTGGCGCGCAAAAACGTTGCGCATGTCGATGATTGCTGCGAGCGCCATTGGTCGCGCACCGACGCGCTGCGGGAGGGTAAGCAGTGTGTACTTGCCGTGGCGCGCGTTGTAGAACGATTCGAGTGAGGGCGTCGCTGAACCGAGTACGACAGTCGCCGATTCTTTCTGTGCGCGGACGATCGCCGTGTCGCGCGCGTTGTAATAAGGCGACTCCTGTTGACGGTAACTCGACTCGTGTTCCTCGTCGACGACGATCAGTCCGAGGTTTTGCACCGGAGCGAACACAGCCGAGCGAGTGCCGATGACGATGCGAGCCTCGCCGTTTTTCACGCGAGTCCACTCGTCAAACCGCTCACCCTTTTGCAATGACGAATGAAAGATCGCGACCTGGTCGCCAAACTCTGCGCGCAACCGGCGCGAGAAGACGGGCGTCAACGCGATCTCCGGCACGAGCATCATCGAGGAACGATCGAGACTGAGCGCGTTGCGCATGGCGCGAATGTAAACCTCGGTTTTTCCACTGCCGGTGACACCGTGCAATAGAAAGGCGCCGTACGTTCCACGCGCGATCTGCTGTTCGATGTCTTGCAGCACGCCGCTCTGCGCGTTGGTTAAAGTAAATGCCACCGGTTTTTCCTGAGACGCGTGT
>Ga0209485_1000316_pt1 | contig 14930 bp, 12 predicted proteins | sample NCAS100_FD_187516 | JGI IMG/M metagenome (GOLD analysis project Ga0209485, IMG submission 187516) | Agricultural soil microbial communities from Utah to study Nitrogen management - NC AS100 (SPAdes) (version 2) | ecosystem: Environmental > Terrestrial > Soil > Agricultural land | place: USA... | reverse complement strand
GATCGCGCATCTCGGTCCGGTAGTCATAGATCATTCACACTTAAACGAGGAACGACTCTTAGCGCTCGGCTCCGTGATAATTGCGCTCATCGGGATCGGCATCGGTTGGATGATTTTCAAGAAACGCCCAACACTGGAAATGCCGCGAGTACTTGAGAACAAGTACTACGTCGACGAGATCTACGACGCAACTTTAATTCGCCCCATCGTTTCGGGCTCACGCGAAGGTCTCTGGAAACTAATCGACATCGGAGTGATCGATGGACTGTTGCACGGAATCGGGCAGTCCGTAACTGAACTGGGCCGCCTCGCGCGATACATGCAAGCCGGATTCGTACGCGCTTACGCCGCGATCATTCTGATCGGCGCGCTGATCCTGATCGGTCTGTTTGCGTATCTCGGTTTTCCGGGGGCAAGGCCGTAAACATGCCTTACTTATTGACCACGCTAATCCTTTTACCAGTCGCAGGCGCGCTGATCGCGGTCGTTTACGGCATCGTCGCTCGCAATCGTGACGACGGACATTACAAGTGGATCGCGCTCGGCACTACGGGGCTGACGTTCGTGGTCTCGCTCCTCTTGTTGCGTGGGACCGGCTGGGGCCCTGAATTTCGCTTCGAAGAGAACATCAGTTGGATCGGGTCGATAGGCGCCCGTTATCACCTTGGCGTCGACGGCATGAGTTTGTGGCTGGTGCTGCTGACGACATTGCTGATGCCGATCGCGATCCTGTCGAGTTGGACCGCGGTCCACAAGCGACAACTCTCGTACTACGTCTTTCTGCTGATTCTGGAATCGGCAATGATCGGCGTTTTCGTGTCGCTCGACCTGTTGCTCTTCTACTTGTTCTTCGAAGCGTCGCTGGTGCCGATGTTTTTCCTCATCGGAATCTGGGGCGGCGAGCGCCGTATTTACGCGGCAGTCAAATTTTTCATTTACACGGCCGTCGGCAGTTTGTTGATGCTGGTCGCGATCATCGCGCTTTACATCCTGGTTGGATCGTTTGACTACACGACGATTCTTCAGGCGTTGGCGACGAAGCCACTGGATGGAAACTTGCAGTTCTGGCTGTTTGTCGCGTTTGGTCTGGCGTTCTGCATCAAGGTGCCGCTCTTTCCGTTTCATACGTGGTTGCCCGACGCCCACACCGAAGCGCCGACCGCAGGCTCAGTCATTCTCGCAGGCGTGTTGCTGAAGATGGGAACGTACGGCCTCATGCGTTTCAATCTCCCGCTTTTTCCGGAAGCGGCCCAAGCCTGGGCTCCATTTGTAATCACGGCGGCGGTGATTGGAATCATTTACGGCGCACTCGTCGCGATGGTCCAACCGGACGTTAAGCGACTTGTGGCGTATTCATCTGTTAGCCACATGGGTTTCGTGGTACTCGGTATCTTTTCCTTCACCGAGCTCGGCATGCAGGGCGCGCTTTATCAAATGCTGAATCACGGTGTTTCCACCGGTGCTCTGTTCCTGTTCGTCGGCTTCATCTACGAACGACGACACACACGCATGATCAGCGAGTTTGGCGGACTGGCGACGCCGATGCCGTGGTATGCGACGCTATTTGTGATCGCGTCGCTGTCGTCGATCGGTTTGCCGTTCCTGAACGGGTTTGTCGGCGAGTTCCTGATCCTGACGGGAATGTGGACCTCGGCCTTCAGTCGTTCGTGGATCGTTACGATGCTGGCCGCGACCGGCGTCATCTGGGCTGCCGTTTACATGTTGTGGATGTTGCAGCGCGTGCTGTTTGGCGAGACGACGAGTCCTGAAAACGCGCAACTCCGCGATCTCAACGCCCGCGAGCTCGGACTGATAATGCCGCTGATGCTGTTGATGCTTTTCATGGGTGTTTACCCGCGACCGTTTCTGGACCGGTCGAAGGCCGCTGTGGAAGCGATTCGAGCGCGCGTGATCCAATCGCCGGCGGGCGGATCGATTGAGACCGCAAATCTCCAACGCAGGTCTGAATGAATTTGTTTTTCGCGCAATCAACTATGCCGATTGTCAACTGGTCGCTGATCGCGCCGGAGGTAATCGTCTGCGCTGCTGCCGTGACCGTGATGCTCGTCGACGCATTTGGGCGTCCAACACAGCGCTGGATCACGGGCGGCATTTCAATGGCCGGACTCTTCGCAGCCGCCGTCGCCACGATTTGGCTCTGGGCCTCAGGTACCGCTTCGTTCGACGCGTTCAACGGCATGATCGTGCTCGACGAGCTGCGACTTGGATTCACGCTGATCTTTTTACTCGTCTCGTTTCTCACGTTGTTGATTTCAAACGTTTGGGTCGATGGAGAACAGCTTCCTGCCGGTGAGTTTCATTCGTTATTGCTGTTTGCGACGGTCGGCATGATGTTGATGGCTTCGGGTAACGATCTGGTGATCGTATTTCTCGGGCTCGAAATCCTGTCGATCGCGACGTACGTGATGGCGGGCTTCCGTCGCACCGACGTTCGTTCAAACGAATCGTCGTTGAAGTACTTCATTCTCGGTTCGTTCTCTTCCGCATTTCTGCTTTACGGCATCGCCCTGGTTTATGGCGCGACTTCGATCGCGGAACCAGGACCAGGCGGGACCTTAACTCGCATCGTTCCGGGCACCACGAACATCGCGGAACTCGCGAGCCGCTTGAATGACGCGCAGTATCCCGCGCTGTTGTTTGCCGGAGTGGCGATGATGTTCGTCGGGTTTGGTTTCAAGATCGCCACGGCGCCGTTTCACATCTGGACACCCGATGTCTACGAAGGCGCGCCGACGCCGGTAACCGCGTTCATGGCGGCGGGACCGAAGGCGGCAGGTTTCGCGTCGTTCTTGCGCGTGTTTGTGTTCGGGTTGCCGCTGGTCGTTTCGTCGTACAGCAACGCCGGCGACAATCTGCATCAGGCGTGGGTCGGCTCGCTCGTCGTCATGGCGATACTCACCATGACGCTCGGCAACGTCGTCGCGATCGTTCAGAACAACGTGAAGCGAATGCTCGCGTATTCGTCGATTGCTCACGCAGGCTATGCGCTTATCGGCGCCATCGCGGCCGGGGCAGCCAGCGATCCGGCGCAACGCAATCGGGCGATCACCGCAGTGATGTTCTACCTGCTGACTTATGCGGTAATGAACATTGGCGCGTTCGCCGTTGTGCAATTGATCGCGCGCAGTGGCGACCGCCGCACGTCGATGGAAGACTACAGTGGGATCGGATTCCAATCGCCGGTCCTCGCGTTCTCTTTAAGTCTGTTCATGCTGAGTCTGCTGGGGATGCCGCTTACGGCGGGATTCATGGGCAAGATCATGGTGTTTGGCGCGGCGATCGATCAGCGGATGTACCCGCTGGTCGTGATCGGCGTGCTCAACACCGCCATCTCCGCCTACTACTACCTGCGGCTGATCATCATCATGTTTTTCGGCGACCGGACCACCGCATGGTCGGCACCGCGCATTCCCGCGAGTATCGCGCTGGCGTTGATCATCACAGTCGCGGGCGTGTTGTATCTCGGTATTTTCCCTGGCCGCGTTATCAACGGTCTCCAGACCCGGATTCAAACTCAGTTCTTTACGAAGGAACTCTCCATTACGAAGTGAAGGTCTCCCGCAAAGGCGCAAAGACGCAAAGAAAGCGTTGGCCTGGAACTCTGCATGTTGCGTGCGCCGTTCTTTGCGTCTTTGCGCCTTTGCGGGAGAAAACAGCGTGACCGCCGAAGGCTACGCCGAACAAATCCAGGAAAAGTTCGGCGAAGCGTGGCTGCCGCGGATCTATCGCGAGCGAATCCTGCGCCTGCGCACGCGGTCATACCATTTTGACGTGGTCAACTCGAAAGCGCGCATCGTTATTCAACACACGCTGCTCGGGGTCGAGTTGAAAATCGGACGCCGGAGGCTCTTGTGTCCGGACCTGGCAACTGCTCGATACCTGTCGGTCTTTGCCCGGATCGGGGTCACGGACGTCGCCGTCCCCTACGACATCACAAAGATTTCGCACATTGCCGACGAATTGGACTCGTCGTGGTATAGAATGTTGCTGCTGGTTGAACAGGAAGCTGGCAAAGAAAGCCCTCGGGTCCGAAGCCGGTTGCGTGGCCTGCTAATTGCTAAGGTTCGAGAGGAAATTGCGGCCGCAGGTGCGGGAACGAAAATGCCGGAGTTTAATAAGAAGTAGAGATCCCCAAAGGACGAGATTAACGACACGACAGATGAGCCAAGACCTTATTCCATTCCCCTTCACTCAACAAACTTTCTGCCGCTATGAACCGGTCGCACAACGGATTCAAACGGCCCGGGTTCTGGTAATAGATAGCCTACTGCGCGACGAAGGCGATGTGTCTGACGTGGCGCGCGACGAGTGGGGCCAAGCGATGGCCGCGCAAATGAGACGCGAGCGCCTTATTGCGGGAATGGCTGTCGAGAACATTCTCAACAACATCTCGCGACTCGTTAAGGAGCCGGCTACCGAAGTGGCCCACGTGTCTCAGGTTGCTGAGGCGGCAACGCGTTTCAAACCGGATGCAATTGTCGTGAGCGGCACGCTCCGCGACTTTGATTACTACCAGCAAGCGATAATCGACAGTTTCAGTCGCTTCATCCGAGAGACAAAGATTCCGATGCTCGCGATCTGCGGCGGCCACCAGTTGGTTGGCCTGAGCTTTGGCGCCCGCGTGGTTACTCTCGACAAACTCGAGCAGCACGAACAACGTCTCGATCGTCCGCAGGAGTATCAGTATCGTTTCGTTCGCATCACCGAACCCGAGGATCCGATCTTCGAGAACATCGCCGTCGATTGTGAGCCGGGCACTGAGGGCACCGAATCACCTGGCAGCGAAACAAAAGGTGCACGCATTCTTCACGTCTGGCAAAACCACGGCTTGCAACTCGATCGCGTTCCCGAAGGATTCAAGCTACTCGCGACGTCGTATCTCTGCCGCAATCAGATGATGGTGAAGCGCAGCGACGGTCAACTCATCTACACCGTTCAGTTCCACCTCGAAAAGTCGTTCGAAGACTGGAACAAGAACCGCACGCGCTGGGAGCATCCGAACGAGTCACGCGACGGGCGCATCCTTTTCGAGAACTTCCTGCTGATGGCTACGCAGTAGCTTCTTGGCGCCTTTGCGCCTTTGCGGGAGACTTACTTTCTGCGGATGGAAGATTCCCGCAAAGACGCAAAGACGCAAAGGCGCAAAGATTGACTCCATTAACAACGCAAGCTCTAGTTCAAGCTGCGCATGAATTAGCAGCTCGCGACAAAACGCTGGCCTGGATTCTCACGACTTATGGTGCGCCACCGATGTGGGCGCGCCCCACCGGATTCCCCACGCTCGTACACATCATTCTTGAACAACAGGTGTCGTTGAAGTCCGCGAAGGCGATGTTGCTTCGGCTTCAATCCGCGATCGATCCCTTCAGGCCCGAACGTTTTGTTGAGCTAGGTGACACTCATCTGCGCAGTTTAGGAGTTACACGACAAAAATCCGCGTATCTGCTTCACCTGTCGGATTCCATCCTCAACAACGAATTGAGCCTCACAAGGCTTTCCCGGATGTCTGATGACTCGGTCAGAATGAAGCTTACACGGATAAAAGGAATCGGATCGTGGAGCGCTGATGTTTATCTGCTAATGGCGATGCGACGTGCGGATATTTGGCCGGCAGGTGATCTTGCGCTGGCGGTTGCCGCCAAAGACTTGCTAAGTCTCGAACGAAAGCCTACGCCAGAAGAGCTTGAAACGATCGGCGAGAAGTGGCGACCGTATCGCGCGGTCGCTGCACGCATGCTGTGGCAGCACTATCTCGGCAAGAAGTCATTTCGCGATGGTTGAAGTCGTCGTCGTTGTCGCTATCGGCATGCCCGATGGCTTTGCTTCCGGGACGTTTTCCATCGTCAATTCGACCAGGTCGTCGACCACAGCTTTCAGATCGTTTGTTTCCCGATAGACCTGAAGCTGGCGGTCGGCTGACGTTCCACGCTGGAGAATCGTGTGAATGTGATTGATCTCGTTTCGCGATCCGAGCTCGTCAACGACGTCGTCGACAAACTCGAGCAGCTCCAACACCAGATCACGTACCGGCACTTCTGTCTGCTTCCCAAGATCGATCATTTTGCCATCGAGTCCGTAACGCACGGCGCGCCACTTGTTCTCCTGGATCAACATCCGCCGGTACAACCGGAAGCCGAGGTTCTTGTCGATGAGGCTGTTCAACTTCGCCACGATCGCCTGAAACAGGGCCGCGATCGCGATGGTATCGTCAACGCGCGTCGGAATGTCGCATACACGAAACTCCAACGTCGGGAAGTACGGATGCGGCCGAAGGTCCCACCAGATTTTCTTTCCGTCGTTAATGCAACCGGTCTTGATCAGCAGATCGACGTAGCGTTGGAAATTGGCGTACGAGTCGAAGTGGTCCGGAATATCCGTGCGCGGGAACTGTTTGAAGACTTCAGTACGATACGATTTGAGTCCGGTGTTGTGGCTCATCCAGAACGGCGATGACGTCGAAAGCGCCAGCACGTGCGGCAAGAAATAGCGCGCCGCGTTCATGATGTGAATCGCACGCTCGCGGTCGGCCATGCCGACGTGCACATGCAGTCCGAAGATTAATAGAGAGCGGGCAACGGTCTGGAGCTCCTGGACCAGCAGCTCGTAACGCTCGTCGTCGAATATCTTCTGGTCCTGCCAACGTGAGATCGGGTGCGTGGACGCTGCGACGATTACGAGTCCATTCTTCTTCGCGAGTCCGGCGATGATGCTGCGTAGTCGCGTGATGTCGGCGCGGGCTTCCTGGATGTTTTTGCAAATGCCGGTACCCACTTCCACCATCGACTGGATCATTTCCGGTTTGATCTGCTCGCCGAGCAGCATCTTACCTTCTTCGAGTATCTCGGCTACGTGCGAGCGCAACTCGCGGGAATGCGGATCAACGATCTGAAATTCTTCTTCGATGCCGAGCGTGAATTGATCGAACATTTGCTCTCTCTCAGTCTAGCTATTTAGTTTACGTAGTGGTCAGGTGTTTCGCGATCATTTGCCAGTCGGGCTTGACCTTGCCCATAAACTCGTGGCGAAAATGTCTGAACGCGCTTCCAGGTGTATGGACCGGACTGTAAAGATCGAAATGCACATACCAAATGCGCGGTTCACCTTCCTGAAACAAAAAATGAAGAACGGCCGCGCCTCGTCTTCGTTCGTAAAAGCCGCCGGTGGTGTCCTTGTGATTGGCCATTAGCCGAGTGAAGTCGCGGTGCCGGATCAGCGTTGATTCGATCATGGGCCACGCTTCGAATTGCATTCCGACGCCGCCCTCGCCGTAAATATTCGTCACTCGCTTAACGACGTGCCAGAGTCCCTTCGCGTCCATGCGGTCCAACAACATCAACATCGCCCGCTGCTTGTCGATGGGCCACGAATCGAATGACTCAGCATCAGACGTGGCGCCCCACAGACCCGCGAGCTTCCCTTGCAGGAGTTCGCGTGTGCTGGCAGTCAGGTCGTGCCATCTGAGCTGACTCATTGCGGCGGCCGGTTTACTCATTCCTAGAAACTTCTCGCTCTAGTGTCGCACGTGCGTCGTCGGGAACGTCGTGAAACTTCAGACCCACACCCTGGCCCGGGTTGCTGTAAATCACTTCGGCGTTGCAGACGACCTGCACCTCTTTGCTAAACGGTATTCGCACGATAAGAAACGCGCCCTCGGGAATACTTGCCTTAGTGTTCATATAGAGCCCGCCGGCACTGATGTCTTTCGTGCTGGCGACTCCGGTCACGTCCTGGCCGTCGAAAAAGATGTCCAGGATCAGTCTTGAACGATCGTGCGCCCTGCGTTCGTCCTGCGATTGAAACCCTTCCTCGACGTCGTCGGCCACGGCCTGCGCGCCTCCTCTACGGAACTTTAGATCCGGCGTTTGAATTGTACCCGTTTTCGCTACTTTTGGCTGATGATGTAGGTGGGCACCATGCCTCCGCCGGAACTGACGTTTGCGAGCTCGGTCGCAGACAATCGCGTGAAAGCGGATCCGACTTTGCCGTTGAAGAGCAGCGGGTCGAGATCTACCAGTTGCTCCGCGAATTCGATGCGGCCGTCGTTGGTTAACGCCGGAAAAGTTTCACGCGCTGTAGGAACGCGCTCCTGGACGAGATAGTCGCCGTTGGCTAGTGCACTTTGGATCGCTTTCTCCCAACCTGCCGAATCTGCGTTCCAGCCGATTGTGATCCCGTGACCGCCGTAATCGTCATTTGGTTTGAGTACGAGTCGCTCGTTGTTGGTACGAATGAACTCGAGCAGATCCACCGTGCGATCTTGATAGTCTGACTGTTCGTCTCTGACGATGCGCGTCCAGGGCACGTGCGAATGAATCGCGTCGAGTTCTGATTGTGTGAACAGGTGCGCGTGTTTCCGGTTGGTGAGCACAGCGAACAGTGCCTTCTTGTGAATCAACTTCGAACGAAAACTGTTCACCATGCAGATCGCACCTGCGCGGTAAGCGTCGAGTAACGCCGGGTAGTCGTTCATGACCGGCAAGTACTCATTGACCAGCAGACGCTTGTAAACGATGTCTATTTCCTGCCCGGCGAAACTGAGACGACTGTCTTTAAACTCCAGTTCCTGAGGCGTGCAGATGACCGAGGGATAACCGGCACTCTCGAAGAACTCACGAAACAGTTCAAACTCCTTCACCGTCGGCACATCTGCGAGATCGACGATCGCGATACGCGGCGGACGTTCCGGCTTGCGTCCGAGATACTCTTCGTACGATTCGAGCAGAACGTCCAACATGAAACGCCGGCCGTAAAGCGCACGCAGATTGTAGTCTGTGGAAAACTGCTTCATCACAGGCAAACTGGAAAAGATGTCGTAGGCGGCGTCAGCGTACGCGATGCCCGCGGGACTCTCGCCGTTGAGTTCGACGAAACTATAGGCTGCAGAAGTTAGAAAAGAGTCGAGTCTCGAGGTTGGGGAAACTGCTGTGTAACCCGGATCGATCGCCACCAGTTCTCGCTCGACGCTGGTCAATCCCAGGTCGTCAATTACCTTGCTGTCCGCAACCGCCGCATCCTTCACTTTCTGAATCGCGGACCAGACGGTTTCGCAAATGCGGCAGATACGGGCGAAATCCGTTTCTGACACAAAGTGCGGTCGCAAGTACGGCGACAACCGTCGACCGCCAAAAATGAGCTTCGCGCGCTCGAGCCCTTCGTCAAGCATCGCCCGGGATTCTTCAGCGAGATCGTTATTTGCGAGTAGTTCGTGATACCGGGCGACAGCCTCAGGAAACATGGGCGGTAAGGGTATCACACGCCTGTGGCATCCGAGTAAGCCAGGTCTGCGTATCTCTGCGGCAGAGATACGCAGAGGGTATTTCCAGATTGGGACATTATTCTTTACTGCTTTTTCTTCGGCTGGACCGGGACCGTCACCATGCGTTTTTCCTTGTTACGAACAATCTCAAACGTGTACGTAGCGTTTTCATTTTTCGGTGACAGGAATGGACGGCGTGAGACGGCTTCGCCGTTGATGGATTTAATAACATCGCCCGGTTTAAGCCCCGCTTCGAACGCCGGAGTGGAAGGTTCGACATAGACGACAAGGAGACCCGCGGTCGTTCCAAGTTGTGAAGCCACCCCCGCTCGCAAGGTTATAGTTTCGATTCCCTGGTCCATGAGGGCAACAAAGCCATCGGAAGTTCCTCGTGAGCGAAGACGAGCTCTAAAACTCCGCGCGGGATCGAGGACGCCGCTCAACTTCACCTCGAGTGCTTCTGCAAAGGCCCGATCCGGACGCGCGACTGTGAACGACACCTGAGTGCTTGGTCCAGCTTGTTCCAGCAACCAGGTGAAATCCTGACTGTTCTCGATCACCCAGTCGTTCACTTTCAGAATCACGTCGCCAGCTCGCAACGCCGCCTGATCGGCAGGACTGCCGGGCACGATCGCCGTTACCAGAATGCCGCGATGATCGTATGCGAGAGCGGCGGCGCGGTCGGGCTTCCAACCGTGAGTAAGCATCTGATCGACTTTTAGCTCCGCAACTGCTTCGCCCTTAACGCCGAGGTACGGCTTCGGAACACTTGCCTGTCGCTCCAGCACACGTTGCGCCGCACGTCGAATCATCGCGGTTGGGAGCACGCTTGCCTCACCGCCCTCAAGACCGTTGACGATTCCGAGCGTCTCGCCGGCGTCGTTGATTGCCACACCACCGACGATCGCCTGCGACAACCGAGCCGAAGACACTTTGAACTGCGCGACGCCACCTGAAGGCGCTCGACGAACGTCAAACACTCGTCCTTCCGTCGCCGCGATGCGCACGTAAAGATTTGAATTATTTAGTAGTCCGCGCTGGCCTGCCACTGGTTCAGGACCAAACAAACGAACATTCTCACCGACGTCAACCGGTTCCTCGTTAATCGTATTTTCAGCGGAATGATTTTTATCGGCGAGCTTCAGTATCGAGAGACCCGTGACCGCATCGAGTCCAATGTATTTGGCTACGAGAGATTTTCCATCGGCGCCTATTACAGTCACGTCAGGCGGCCCGAAGAATCCGCCTTTGAATGCATGCCATGCTTTGTCCACATCCACCGCCACTGAAGGAACCGTCGGAACTGCCGGCACGACCGGCACTTCTGGCACCGACGGCACTGAAGAAGTGTCCGGTACAGCAGTCACTGCCGGGAAGTCTCCGAATCCGAATTCGACGTCAGCTTCAGGTAACCATGCGGCTATCGTCTGACCGTCGTCCATTGCGACTCCGGCGATCACGTTCGTATGAACGTCGTCCTTCAGATCGAAAGCTGAACCGAGACTATTAACCGCCCACGTCTGTTGTTGTGACCGCATCAGCAACCGAAACATTTTCAGACCGTTCAAACGATGAACGATCGTTACCACCTGGGGCGCGGTTTTCTTCCTGTCCACGCGAGGAGTCACGCGTGGGGTGGGCGCGTCTTTCCTGGGAGTTTGCGCGGGAGCGTGCACGAGGGTCACTGCATAAAGCAACAACAGACTCGTGATTGTCGCGACTTGCCGTCTCATCATTAAAGCTCTTAAACCTTTGTTTTTACCAAACCCCAACACCCTTCTGTGCAGAGTTCGCCTTTGGCAAAACTCGCTGAGATCCGAACGTTATAGTCGGCACTGAGATCGTGCGAGCATTGCCGCGGCCATCGTCGAGCGAGACCTGGAAGGGCTCAAGGGAAGCCGACGCATCGATCTGGAAAATCGCGGAGTGCCGGGGCGCATCGGAAAACAACAACGGGCTTTTAACGCCGCTATCGACAGTCGCGAGCGTCGGTCTCTTGCTCAACGGCGCACGTCGTTCTTTCGTAACCGACCGCGAAAAATTGTCTGAAACTACCACCGACGGTGCGTTGTCGAAGCGCGCTTCGTTCTCAACCGGCTTGGGAGGTGGTTGAGGCGGCTCGGTTCTTTGGTCGGCAATGGCCTGTTTAGCTGGTTGATTCATGATCGTTCGCACATAAACGGCGCCGCCGACAAACAACAGCATCATGGTTGCGGCGGCAAAGCCCTTACTCGCGAAGGACCACTGCATAACACGAATGCCGTTGCCGCTGGATTCATTCGCCAGGCGCGCGCGCAAGCGGAAGTCGAAATCAGGCGGCGCTTCCACCGTGCCCAAACTACCGACGATCTGTCTAAGTTTTGTTTGCTTCTGGTGAAACTCGCGACAGTCGCCGCATTCGCGCATGTGCTGGGTCACATACATGCTGCACTCATCGTTCAGCATCAGCTCTTCGAGCTCGTGACGAACTGTTTCACATTTTATTTCTCTCATAATTTTCTCACCTACAAATAAGCCCGCATCTTCTCTCGCAGGAAGCCCCGTGCCCGGCTGATTCGCGACTTGACCGTGCCCTCGCTCGTTTCGAGGATTCTCGCGATCTCGTCGTAGCTCCGGCCATCGACGTCTCGCAGGATCAACGGCGCGCGATATTTCTCGGGCAGCGTTCCGATTGCGCGTTGCACTGCGTTGCGCCGTTCCGCGTCGACCAGTTCCGAGTCTTGCAACGGGCGACAATCCGGCGGATTCAACTCCTTCGGTTCCGAACCGTCGGTCGACTGGAAAAACCCGGTCAGGGAAACAAGTTTGCGCCGCTTCCGTTTTCGCAATTCGCTGATCGCGAGGTTCGTAGCGATGCGATAGATATAAGTCGAGAAGGCGTAACTTCTCTGGTATCTATCTCTCGCCCGGTAGACCCTCACGAAGGTCTCTTGAGCCAGATCGACGGCGTTGTCATAATCGCTGGTCATGCGATAGATGTAACTCGTGATCTGGTTTCGATAACGACTTACCAATTCAGCAAATGCGTCCTCATCGCCGGTTCGGGTCGCTTCTAACAACGCATGATCCGAAGTTGTGTCCTCCAGCACCTCCTGCTCGAGTGGTGGGGCGAAGGCCAGCTCGTCGATGGTCGTCAGCGTATTCATCAGGGCAGGCAGGCTCTCATGCGTTAAAAAGCGAGGAAAACCTCTTCTAAAGAGGACCTCGGTTCGAACGATAAGTATCGCGGGCTCTACAAGAGTTGCGCCGGGGCTTGATTATACCCACACCGGCCGCTACCCGACAGGAATACACGCCCGCTTTTACTGTAGGTTCCAGGGAAATCAGCGTTTAGACGGGTAGTTCTGCCGCACCTGGATACCAACGGCAGGATCCTGCTAGTTAAATAGGCAACAAGCTCCATTGTTGCAAATTGAAAACAAAAATAGTATTAAGGCGTTGCACTGCCATTAATCCGACTGCACCAGGTGCTGACGCGGGTCCTCAAATTTCCCCGTTAAGCACGTCGAGCCGGAAAGATCGCTTCCGCAGTCAAAAGAAGTTTATAGGACCCGATAGCGCGGGAACTTATGTGCGCGCTCTATGCCACCTCGGAGTATTGCGGTTTCGTGATGCGAACGCCTTAAGCGTTCGTCGCCCCGAGACATCCAAATCTCCCACTCTACATTGGATGGATCTCTTTGCCATTCCTAGTCAACACACCTTTAGCCCAGCAGCTGCCTTTATCTGCGAAGCATAAATCAAGAAGGAGCCGTTATGTCTTCCAACCACCCTCGTACGAAAGGTCCGTCTTCACAGTTTATTAATTTGAAAATCTGGCGCGTCTCTATTTTGACGACGACCGTTTTGGTTGTGGCAGTCGTCGCAGGGTACGTCGCCACTGGCGCAACTCCCAACGTCATCCGAAGTGTTTCTCGCTCGATCAAAGGGATCTTCGATCCGCAAGTTCATGCTAGAAGCCCACGGCCAACACTCGCACAGCTAGTCCCCGTCCAGGATCCGGTTCCAACCGTCCTCACTGATAAGACCGGTTACCTCGGTGGAGAGGGGGTCGGAATTACTGGCACCGCGTTCGGTCCAAACGAGGCGGTAACCTTGAGCGTCACGCACGCGGATGGCTCGGCGGTATCTGGAGCTTTTGGCGCGACGGCCACCGCTGAAGGAACTTTCGAAGCCAGTTGGTCCCTGCCCAATAACTCCAGCGGGCACGGCTTTGTCGTCACAGCAGTAGGTAACACATCTGGCGCTTCATCGAGTGCAACGTTTAGTCGAATCGCCATCGTTCAGACCGATAAGTACGACTATCAGCCCGGTGAAACCGCCACCTTCACGGGCGCGGGATTTTATGCGAATGAAGTGGTAACGCTGCAAGTTGTGCATTCGAATGGAAACAACTTCGGCTCTGGGCATGAATTATTCGACGCAACCGCGGATGCTGACGGACGGCTCACCGCGAGTTGGTTTGTGCATCCGGACGATTCGGAAAGCAGCATCTTCCGACTTACGGCAACTGGAAAAACTTCAGGTCTAACCGCCACTACTACTTTTACAGATGTCATTATCAGCTTCATCGACGACGCTGGACCAGACGATGAGCCCGGTCAGAAGGATCTCAACGCCATGTCGTCGGATCTCGGCGCAACCGCCATCGGCATAACGTGGAACTGGGATGACACAGGGTTCGGTCCTCTAGGTGGCAATACGGGAGACGCGTGCACCCTTATTGACACAGACCAGGACGGATTCGCGAACTTTGCTTTTTGTGTAACTGTAGACGGTAACCCCGCCGTTAAGGTCGCGAACAGATTCTATTCGTGCAATGACACAAGATCGGATCGTTGTAGTGGGCCAACCCTGATTCCAGCATTTACAACGACATCCACGGCGAGCGTCGTACCAAACTCCGATCCGTTTAGCGCACATCCCAACCATAGTGCTGGTAACGATTGCGACGTCGATGCAAACTGTCTGACTCACGACACCGTCGCAAACGTGACATTACAGTTGAGCGACGTCGGCGGCGCCACTAACGCCAGACTTCTCAATGTGTGCAGTTTTCCATCGGAGGAACCAAACTCTGATCCGTCTGATTGCGTCATCCATCCGGATCGAGGGTTTTTGACCATTAAGAAGACGACGGAAACGAATGACAACGCTACTACCACATTTACATTCAATACAAGCGCTCCTTCGGCTGGAGGTGTGTCCAGTTTTTCGGCAAACATCGCTGGATCTCAAACAAACGTCGTAGTCGCTAACCAGGTCTTATTCGCACCGGGCACTTATAACCTATCTGAGGTTGTTCCGGCCGGATGGGATCTCGCTACCGCGAGTTGTACGATCCAGAGTGGTAGTCCAACTTCGACGGGTACCTTCGCTGGAAATACGATAACGGGATTGAGTATTCAGACCGGCCTCGAAACAATCTGTACTTTCACCAACCAGAAGGACTCTAACATCATTGTCGTCAAGCAGACTGACCCCGATGGTGATCCACAGAGCTTCACCTTCACGGCCAGCTACGACGCCGACGGCTTCAGCTTGAGTGATGGCCAGCAAGACAACAGTGGCGATCTCGATCCAGGTACTTACTCAGTCAGCGAGAACGCGCAGGCGGGTTGGGATCTGGAAAGCGCCACCTGCTCCGACGGCA
>Ga0209485_1000314_pt1 | contig 14945 bp, 13 predicted proteins | sample NCAS100_FD_187516 | JGI IMG/M metagenome (GOLD analysis project Ga0209485, IMG submission 187516) | Agricultural soil microbial communities from Utah to study Nitrogen management - NC AS100 (SPAdes) (version 2) | ecosystem: Environmental > Terrestrial > Soil > Agricultural land | place: USA... | reverse complement strand
GTGTCGGGGAGCCCGGCCTCGGCGGGGCCCGCGAGCTCGGTCACCGGGCCGGTCCGGTCGAACCAGATGTATTCGTCGAATTGTTCCGGCAGCGAAGCCCGGAAATAATGGCTGGCGATCTCAGTGGCCGGCCGGTAGATGACTCCGATGGCCCGCTCCAGCCGGTCGGGGAGGAGCTCTTCGCGGCTTGCGGTATTGGATGAGGCCCGCAGCGGGAGCAGCGCCGCCGCGAGCCCGGTGTCGTGGAAGATCCGCTCATAGCTCGCCGGATGGGACGGCCGCACCTGCATCACCTGCATCGGCTCGTCCCAGTTGTGCGCCGCGGCGACCGCGCCGTGGTCGGTACCAAACCCGACCAGGTAGGCGCCGGCGCCAAACGCCTCCCGGCAGAGCCGCCCCACGTTCAGCTGACCGGCCCGACCCATCTCGGTCGCCGCGGCATCGCCGACATGCGAGTTGTGCTCCCACACCACCGCCCGGGCCCTGGGTCCTCCGGTAGCGAGCAGGGTCTCCAGAGTGTCGAACATGTGCTGGTCCCGGAGATTCCATGACTCGGTCGAGCCGTAGTACATAACCCGGTAATAGCGCTCGGCGTTGGCGACCAGCCGCGCGTTCTGCACCGCGTCGAGGAAACGATCGCCATCGTGCCGGGCGTAGTCGAGCCGGCGGGACAGCAGGTCCTGGAGGGCGCGGACGACTTCGAACTCGCAGCTCCGCTCGGCGTCGGTGATCGCCACCCGACCGTAGGCCGCCGGCTCTTCGGCCCAGGGGGTGAGGCAGCCGTAGCGCTCCCGGGCCAGCCGGGCCGCCGCCGGATCGGTGCGGTCGAGATAGTGCAGCACCGATTCGATGGATGCGTAGAGGCTGTACAGGTCGAGACCGTAGAACCCCACCCGCTGATCCCGGTCCGCCAGGGTTCCGTTATGCTGCCGGAGCCAGTTCAGGAACTCCGCCACCTCCCGGTTGCGCCACATCCAGCGGGGAAATCGCTTGAAGGGGAGCTCCTTCGACGGCGGCTCGGTTGCGTGGCGCACGTAGGCATCCACCCATCGGGCGTCGGGCCAGTCGGCCTCCACCGCGACGATGCTGAAGCCGGCCCGGGTGATCAGCTCGCGAGTGATCCGGGCCCGCATCCGGTAGAACTCCGAAGTGCCGTGGCTCGCTTCGCCCAGCAGCACCACCCGCGCGTCGCCGATCCGCTCCAGCAGCGGGGCGAGATTCGCGTCCTCGATGCCAGCGAACGATTCCGCTTCTTCGCGGATCAGGCGGGCCAGGTCGGGACCGGTGGAGACTCGCATATCCAGAGTGACGAGCCGGGCAGCGAGTCCTGCACTCGCATCTTCCGCGCCCTCCGCGTCCCCACGTCGCGTCCTCGCGTCCCCCGCGTCCCCCGCGTCCTACCGCACCAGCGCTCGAAACCGCGGGTGCTCGCGAATCGGGTCCCAGATCGGATCGAACCGGAGCGCGGAGACGCTGAGCATCGAGGGAGTCTGAAGCAGTCGCTCGATCTCATCCAGTGCCGCTCCCGATTCACCCAACTGAGCCAGGATCATGGCGCGATCTTCCGACAGCCGCACGTCGATGTATCCCCCGGGGTTCTTCGCCCGCCGCTCCAGCCGGCGGATGTCTGCGAGCGCAGGCTCCCGCTGTTTCATCCCGGCGAGCGCTAGACCTCGGGCTGCCGCCGCCTGCCAGTCGTCTGGCACCTGGGCCAGCCGGGCGTCCAGAAGTACCCGTGCCGAATCGAATGCGGCCCGCGCTCCGGCCGGGTCGCCGCGAAGCTGGTGGGCCCAGCCCGTGTACAGCGCCACCGGCCGGTAGGTAAGCTCCGACTCGAACACCGGGCCCTGCGCCGGCCCCAGCGCCGCTAACAGGCCGCTCGGGTTCCGCTCCCACAGGTGCAGCGTCGCGCGCTGAGCGGCAATGTCTCCCAGGGGCCCAAGCCCGATCCCTTCCGGCAAGCGACCCAGCACCGACCGGAGGGTATCGAGCTGTCCCCGCCCATGCGCGTAGGCCCAGCCTCTGATGATCGCGGCGGCGTGCAGGTCGGGCGCTAGGCTCAGGGCCCGCTCCTGGGACCGGATCGCTTCGTCAAAGCGGCGGGCGAGGAGCTCGGTGATGCCGCGGTGGAAATAGAGGTCCGCATCGTAGGGATCGAGCTCGGTGGACTTCGCGAAGCCGGCCAGGGCGTCCTCCCAGTTGCCCAGAACCCGATTGGCGAACCCGATCCGCTGCCAGAGCCGGGCATCGTTGGGCAGCCCCCGGGCAGCACGCAGGTACCAGGCGAGAGCCCGGGAGAGATCCCCGCGCCCGAGAGCGTAAGCCGTGCCCATGGCCTCGTGGGCTTTCGGGAGATCGGGTTCGAGACGAATAGCGATTTCCGACTCTTCGATGTGCCGGATCCGCCGCTCCGGAGACGGATCGTACCGCAGCAGGTACATCAGGCCATTCACTTCCGCGAGCGCCACGTGGGCCAGGGCAAATCCGGAATCGAGCTCGATCGCGCGCTTGTAGAGCTGCTCGGCGGTCTCGTAATCCTGCCGCAGCCGACTCGGACGGGTGAAATACTCCCGCCCCTGGAGATAGAGCCGGTATGCCTCGGCGCTGGCCGTGGGTGAGTCCGTCATGCCCCTGGACTCGGCGCTGCTCAGCGCGGCGCCGACCGCCGTAACGATGTGCTGCGCCACATCGCTCTGAATGGCGAAGGCATCGTCCAGGGTCCGGTCGTAGCGATCGGCCCAGAGATGACCATCGGTCGCCGCATCGATCAGCTGCACGTTGACCCGGAGCCGCCCGCCCGCGACCTGGATGGATCCTTCCACCACGCTGCCCACCTTGAGCTCGCGGGCGATCTCGCGGAGCGGGGTCGTGCCGCCGGCATATCGCATCACCGAAGTCCGGCTGATCACCCGGAGCGCCGCCACTTTGGAAAGCTGAGTCAGCAGCTCGTCGTGCAGTCCCCCGGCGAAATAGGCATGCTCCGGGTTGCCGCTCAGATTCTGAAACGGCAGGACGGCGATGGCGGTCCGCGCGAAGCCGGCTTCGGCGGGGCCGGCCGCGGGACGGCCAGGCCGGAAGAACAGGACCGCGAGAGCGATCAGCGCGGCGACTGCACCCAGCGGCGCCCAGACTTTCCAGCGGGTTCCCCTTCGCGGGAGCGGGGCGGCGGGAGCGGCGGCCAGGGTACTTTCGGACTCTTGCCGAGCCAGCGCTTCGGCGAAGCGTGCCGCGGTGTCGAAACGGTCCGCGGGACTCTTTGCGAGAGCGGTGGTGATGGCGTGCTCGATTCCAGCGGGCAGGTTTGGGCGCGCCGCCGAGAGACTCGGCAGTGGGTCGAGGGCGTGTCGGGCCAGCAGCTCATACGAAGTCGCGCCCGCAAACGGAGGGTGCCCGGCCAGCATCTCGTACAGCACGCACCCCAGTGCATAGACGTCGCTCCGGCCGTCTACCGCTCGCTCCCCGCCGGCCTGCTCGGGACTCATGTAGGCCGGAGTGCCGATTGCGAGCCCGGTACCGGTCAGGGCTTCCCCGCCGGCCGCGGTTACGGCCCGTGCGATTCCGAAATCCGCCACCCGGGCGTGCCCGTGGGAGAGAAGGATGTTCTCCGGCTTGATGTCGCGGTGCACCACCCCGCGGGCATGGGCATAGGAGAGCGCGCTCGCGACCTCCCGGGCAATGCGGAGAGCATCGTCGAGCGGAAGCTGCTGCTCCCGGCTCAGCCGGTCGCGGAGCGACTCGCCCTCCACGTAGGGCATGAGATAGTAGAGGAGGCCATCGACGTGCCCTGAATCCAGCAGCGGCAGAATATGGGGGTGATCGAGTCCGGCAGTGACCGTGATTTCGCGGAGGAACCGCTCCGGGCCGAGGGCGTGGGCCAGCTCGGGACTCAGAATCTTGAGAGCGACCCGGCGGTCGTGCTTGAGGTCCTGCGCCAGGTACACCGTCGCCATCCCACCCCGCCCAAGCTCGTGCTCCAGCCGGTACCGGCCGGCGAGGGCTGCGCTCAGGCGATCGAGCTCGTTGGCCACGGAGTGCCTCGGTGAATCGTACTCGACAATAGTACCACGCAGCACGATCGCCAAACAAAACGCCCCGCCCTGGGGGCGAGGCGCGTGCTTCACTTGCGTCGTTGCGTCTTTGCGTCGTTGCGTCGCGTCTATCGCGTCAGCAACTGCCTCCGAAGCTGCGCCAGCTTCCTCCGGATCGAGCCGTCCAGCACCCGGTCGCCCACCCGGACGATGGCGCCGCCCAGGATCTCAGGCTCCACCGTGAAGGTGGGCACGACCTCTTTGCCCAGCGCCTTGCCCAGTGCGGCCGAGATGGCGGCCTGGAGCTCGGGATCGGGGGTGCGGGCCAGCGTGATCCCGGCCCGGACCCGGTTGTGCTTCACGTCCACCAGCGCGGCATACTGCCGGGCGATCTCCGACAGCGCGAGCTGGCGGCCCCGCTGCACCACCGCCCTGAGGAAATGCACCAGTTCCTTTGCTTCGGACCCGGGCAGCGCGGCAGCCAGCAGCTCGGCCTTCCGGGCCTTGGTGACCTTGGGCGACATGAGCACCGCCTGCGCCTCGGGCGAGGTCTCCACTGCCCCGGCCAGCGCTTCGAGCAGGCGGGCGTACTCCTCGGTCCGCCCGCTCCGCTCGCCCAGGGTGTACAGCACCTCGGCGTAGTTCCGCGCGATGGTGGGCGCCCTCAATGGGTTTCCACCTTCCCGAGGTAGTCGAGCACGATCTGCTTGTCGGCGTCGCTGTCCAGTCGGCGCCCGATGACCTTGGCGGCGGCGCCGATGGCCAGGTCCACCGCCTCCCGGCGCAGCTCGGCAATCGCCTTGTCCCGCTCGGAGGCGATGTCCCGCCGGGCCCGCTCCACCACCGCGTCCTGCTCGGCCCGAACCTTGTCCACCGCGGCGGCGCGCTCCTTCTCCAGCGCGCCCTTGGCCTCGGCGAGCATCGATTGCGCCGAGGCGCGGGATTCGGCCTGAAGCTTCTCCGCCGCGGCCACCGCCGCCTTGGCTTCGCTGTTCAAGCGCTCGGCGTCGGCCAGCTGGGCCTTTATCTTGTTCTCCCGCTCGATCGTGGACTTGAGAATTCCCGGCCAGGCGAATTTCCAGAGCACGAAGAGCAGGATCCCGAAGACGAACCAGGTCCAGAAGAAGAGCCCGAAGTTCACCTCGAAGGGTGACGTCGGTCCCGCCGAAGCGGCGTGCTCCCCTTCCTGGATCGCGAGTAACAGTCCTATAAGCATGCTGTTCCTTTGCGCCTTCGCGCCTTTCGCGCCCTCCGCGTCTTCCGCGTCCTACTTGATGAGCTTAAAGAGGAGCGCAAAGACCATGGCAATAATCGTCGCGCCTTCCAGCAGCACCGCGAAGAGCAGCGCGGCTCCGCGGATCTCGCCGCTGGCTTCGGGCTGCCGGGCGATCGCCTCGGCCGCCTGGCCGCCGATCCGGCCCAGGCCGATCCCGGCGCCGACGATGGCCAGCCCGATCCCGATGCCGGCGCCGAGCAGGGCGTTGTTGTTGAGGGCCGCTTCCGGCGTCATCGCCTGGAGCAGGGCAAGCAGGTTGAGCATCAGCATGTGGCAGTCCCCGTAGCACGTGGAGAGTGAAGTTCCTGGTGCGCCGCCCGCGCTCGGGGCCGTCTCTCCATGCCGGCCCCTCGCCGCGTGGTCCGTCTTTGCCCTTCGGGCAACGGACTTCCCCGTGCCATTCGGCCGGGTACTGAAGCCGGGGTGCGGTGCCCTCGCCCGGCTTCCTGCTCTCGTGAGAGGTGAGAGGTAAGAAGTGAGAGGGAAAGGCCCTTCCCTCTTACATCTCACGTCTCACCTCTCACCGGGTTTTAGTGTTCGTGCTGCATCAATCCAATAAACACGGCGCTCAGCAGCGCAAACACGTACGCCTGCAAAAACGCCACGAACAGCTCCAGCAGCATGATGCCCACCACCAGGAGTACCGTCACCCCGGCGATGCCGTAGCTCCACACGCCCAGATTGCCGAAGAGGAACACGATCCCGAACAGCGAGAGGATCACGAAATGGCCCGCGGTCATGTTGCCGAAGAGCCGGACCGCGAGGGCAAAGGGCTTGACCAGCTTCCCGATGATCTCGATCGGGGCCATGGCCACCGACATCACCACCCCGCCGGTGCCGCCCAGCCCGGGCACCTTGGGGAAGATGGTGCGCATGTACCCCTTGGGGCCGAGCTTGAGGAAACCGCCGATCTCGATGGTCAGGAAGACCAGGAGGGCCAGCGCCCCGGTGACCGCGATGTTGCCGGTCGGGCTGGCGCCCCAGGGGAGCAGGCCCAGCAGATTGGCGAACAGGATGAAGAAAAACAGGGTCATGATCAGCGGGGCGAACTTGGCGCCGTCGTGACCGATGTTGGCGATGGCGATCTCGTCGCGGACGAAGAGCACCAGCCCTTCCATGGCGGCGGCGAAGCCGCGGGGGGCTTTTTCGCCGGCCCGCTGCCGGGCCAGCGCCATGCCGGCCAGCTTCATCACCAGGAAGACCAGCACCGCGGCGATCACCATGAAGACCACGTGCTTGGTCGGGGTCAGGTTGATCGCGAAGTTCCCGATATGGAGGTCGGGCCACTTGTGCCACTCGAGCTTGCCGATCGGGTAGAAATCGATCGAGTAGGCGTCCGCCGTGTGGTGGAGGACGATCTCGCCGATGTTGATCTCTCCGCCTTGCGGTGCCCTCATCGGATCAGCCGGACCTCGTAGAAGAGCAGTGGTAACAGCACACCCAGAAAACCGAGCGCGGTGGCCAGCGGGGGGAAGTGGGTCCGGTCGAGCCCCGCCGCGAGCGCGATGGCGACGATCCCCAGAAATCGGAGCCCCATTCCCGCACCCCAGCGCCCCATGAACTTCGCGAAGGGGGCGCCCTTCACCGGCTGGAGCAGCGCCAGCGCCGCGAGCTGGATCGCCAGGGCCACGGCGCCGAATATCCCGGCGGCGGTGGCGGCCTGGGTGCCCCAGAGGCGCCAGGCGGCAAAGGCCATCAGGGCGGTCAGGCCAGTACCCGCTACAGCGATCCTATTCATGTTCGCCGATCACCCCTGACCACTGACCACAGATCACAGACCACTCAACGCTTGCGGCCGCGCCAAGTCGGTCTATTCGCTTTGTCCGCCATCAACTCCCGGTACATGCTTAAGCCCCCGAGAAACGCCCCCAAAAGGGCCCCAATAAGCGTCAGGAGCGGGCTGGTGCCCAATTTTCGGTCCAGCCAGAGCCCGGCCAGGAGGAACAGGACGGTTCCACCGGCGAACCGGAGCCCCGCAGCGAGGTATTTATACCCCTTGCCGATGGACTGTTCCGGGGTTTCTGGCGCCATAATCACGGCAAAAATAGGAGCTTGTGAAAAATTTCGCAAGCGAAATCCGGGCTTCCAATGGGAGGTGCCGAAGGCTAATCTCCGGTCCCCGGCAACCCTTCGCAGGGGGGCAGCGTAGGGGGTTTGTCCCCTAGCTCCCTAGCTCCCTAACTCCCTAGCCCCTACCCCATGACTTCCGTCGACACCGCCAACGACGTCGAACAGCTTGCCCAGTTGGCGAGAGCGGTGTCGGAGCTCCGAAAGCAGGTTGCCCAGCGCATCGTGGGCCAGGACCAGGTGGTGGACGGGGTGCTCACCGCCCTGCTGGCCGGCGGCCACTCGCTCCTGATCGGGGTTCCCGGGCTGGCCAAGACCTTGCTGGTTTCCACCATCGCGGAAGCGCTGGAGCTCTCCTTCAACCGGGTGCAGTTCACCCCTGACCTGATGCCGGGGGACATCACCGGCACCGAGCTGGTGGAGGAGGACCCCGCCTCGGGCCACCGGGCCTTCCGGTTCGTGCCGGGACCGGTGTTCGCCAACGTGTTGCTGGCCGACGAGATCAACCGCACTCCGCCCAAGACCCAGGCCGCGCTGCTCCAGGCGATGCAGGAGCACCAGGTGACCGCCGCCGGGAAGACCTATGCGCTGCCCGATCCTTTCTTCGTGCTGGCCACCCAGAATCCCATCGAGCAGGAGGGCACTTATCCCCTGCCCGAGGCGCAGCTCGACCGCTTCATGCTCGAGCTCCGGGTCGGCTATCCCAGCAAGGAAGAGGAGGAGGCGGTGGTGGAGCGCACCACCGGAAGCCGGGCCGCGGTGATCCGGCCGGTGCTGGACGCGGTGGCGCTCCGGGGAATGCAGCAGCTGGTGCGGCGGATCCCGGTGAGCAAGGGACTGGTCCGGGCGGCGGTGAGTCTGGCCCGGATGACTCGGCCCCAGGACGTGGAGGCACCGGGATTCATCCGCGAATATGTGGAGTGGGGCGCTGGGCCGAGAGCCAGTCAGTACCTGGTGCTGGGGGCGAAGGCGCGGGCGGCCATGGACGGCCGGCCGATGGCCGATCTGGACGACGTGAAGTCGGTGGCGGCGGCGGTGCTCCGGCACCGGGTGGTGACCAACTTCAGCGCCGAAGCGGCTGACCGAAAGAGCGAGGACATCGTCGCCGAGCTACTGCGCGGAAGGGAGTGGGGAGGGTAAGCTGACCGAGGACCGCTTCATCCCCTTCGCAGTCTATTTCAAGATTAGGCGGCACCGAGGCATCAATGCTCGTTCACGGGTGCACACCGATCATACCCAGCGCCGACTTGGAGAAGAGTCTGCGCTTCTGGGTGGACGGGCTTGGGTTATCCATGGATCGCGCCATGCGACGGGATGGTCGCCTGGTCGGATGCATGGTTCATAACGAACGGCTGTGTTTCTGGCTCAATCAACGCGACGGTTCTCCCATCACGCCGGAGAACTACGAGGGCATACGACTCTACTGGGCCCCGGAGGACATTCAGGGGCTTCGAGAGCGCCTTGTGCAACTCGGCTACTCAGTCTCCGACATAGAGGACCGCGACTACGGACAGACCGAATTCTTCGTCACGGACGATGACGGCTACTCCCATTGCTTCGGCGTAGCGACTGACCGGAACGGCTAGTCTGACAATGACAAGACCCGCGATCTCTGGCGTCGCACCGTTCTTCATCGTCGCCGACGTCCCGGCAGCCCTCGCCTTCTATCGCGACATGCTGGGTTTTGACATCACCTTTCGAGGCCCGACTCCCGAGGACGAATTTTTCGGAATTGTCCGCCGGGATGCGGCGATGATCATGTTCAAGGCGCTCGAGGTCGAACCGCTCCCGAACTACAACCGCGAGCCGGCGTTCAGTTGGGATGCCTCTTTTGAGGTTCCTGATCCAGACGCGTTAGCGGCAGAGTTTGCGGCGCGAGGGGTTCCGTTTGCCGTACCCCTAGCAGACGGCGACGATCGTCTCCGTGGCTTCGTAATCGAGGACATCGATGGCTATGGTCTGTATTTTGGCCGTGTTCGCGCGTAGCCACCGCATGTGCCCAGGCCTCACCAGGAACCATGTACCCGGCACCTGACCTGATCACCACCGAGCGACTCGTCCTGCGTCGTCCAAAGCCCGGCGACGCCAGGGCGAAGTACGACTACAGCCGAGATCCGGAGGTTGCACGATACGTGGACTGGGTGCCGCACGCGAACCTCGACAGTGCTTTGGCGGTAGTCGAGCGGGCGGCAGCTCGTTGGGAGTCCGGCGAGGAGTATTCGTGGACGATCACGGTAAGGCCCACCGACTCGGCTGTAGGGAGCGTCGGCTGTCAGGTGCAGGGCCATGCCGTCGAGCTGGGTTTCGTCCTGGCGAAGCCCTGGTGGGGTCAGGGGTTTGCGACCGAAGCGGCCCAGGCCGTGTTCGCCTGGGCCGCGAGCTGCGACGAGGTGTGCCGGATCTGGGCAACCTGCGATGTCGAGAACACCGCATCAACCCGTGTGCTCGCCAAGCTCGGGATGGTGCGGGAGGGAATCCTCCGACGCTGGGCAATTCGTCCCAACCTGCTCCTGGCGTTCCTCGGGATGCCTTGGTCTACTCGTGGGTTCGCGAGGCCTGACCTATCTTTGAATCGTGCCACTGAAAAGCGATCCGTCAGCCACCGTCCGGTTCAGCTTCGCCCCTAGCCCCCGAGCTCTCGCCATGCGCCGCTGCCCCGCAGTCCTCGCCGCCGCTCTGATCGCTGCCCTCGCCCAGTCGAGCGCCGCTCATGCCCAGCACATCGTCGGCTTAAGGGACGCCCGTGCGCTCCGAGCCGACAGCGTCTTCGAGCGGTTCGACCGCACCACCTCGCCCGGCTGCGCGCTCGGGGTCTACCAGGACGGCAAGATCCAGTACGCGCGGGGCTACGGAATGGCGAGCCTCGAGCACGGCGTGGCCCTCACGCCGCGGTCGGTGCTCGACGTCGGGTCGATCTCGAAGCAGTTCACCGCGATGGCCATCCTCATGCTCCAGAAGGAGGGGAAGCTCTCGCTGGATGACCCGATCCGGAAGTACATCCCGGAGATGCCGGCGTATGCGGACAAGATCACGCTCCGGCGCGCGCTGAGCCAGACCAGCGGGCTGCGCGACCTCTACACCATGATGGGGCAGACCGGCCGCACCTTCGAGGGAGACACCGTCGACGCCCTCCGGGTCATCACCCGCTCGGCGGAGCCCAACTACGAGCCGGGCGCGCGCTATCTCTACACCAACTCCGGCTGGATCCTCGCGGCGCAGATCGTCTACCGTCTCACCGGCAAGACGCTCGCCCAGTTCGCCCAGGAGCGCATCTTCGCGCCGCTCGGCATGCACGACACCCGCTACCTCGCCGACGCCAGGACGGTCATCCCCAACGGCGCCGAGGGCTATGCTCCGCAACCGGGCGGAGGTTTCCGGCTCGCGCGGTCGACCTACGACGGCGCGATCGTGGGGGCAGGCGCAGTGCACACGTCGGTCGAGGATTTCGGCCGCTGGCTCAACAACTACGATTCGGCCACCGTCGGCGGGCGCGACATTCTCGAAACGATGACCACGGCGACCACCCTGAACGATGGTTCTCCGGCGCGGTCGGGATCGACCCAGGCGTACGCGGTCGGGCTCAACGTCGGGACCCTGCGGGGTCTCCGCGTCGTCTCGCACGGCGGGAGCTGGGCGGGCTATCGAGGCCACTTCCTCCGCTTCCCCGACCAGCGCTTCGCAGTGGCCACCTTCTGCAACCTGACGACCTCCGGGCCGGACTCGCTCGCCCGCAAGGTGGCGGGGATCTACCTCGCCGACCGGATGCAGCCCGACAGCGCCACCGCATGGACCGTGGCCCTGGCCGCCGCGCCGAAGGTCGAGCTGCCCGTAGCGAGTCTCCGCCCACTGGTGGGGGTATGGCGCAACATCGAGCGCGGCGAGCTGCGCCGCACCCGCCTGGTAGGCGACACCCTCTTCGCCGTCGGCGCCGAGCGCACCCGGATCGTGCCCCTCGACGGCGGCCGTTTCCGGGCCGGACCCGGAGTCGAGCTGCGCTTCGAGGGAGACGCCGCCGCCCCGTCACGCATGATCGTCCGCACCACGGGGGAGACCGTGACGTTCACCCGCGCCGACACCGCGGCACTCACGCCCGCGAAGCTCGCAGAGTATGCCGGCGACTACCGGAGCCCTGAGGTAGAGGCAACCCACACCTGGAAAGTCGAGAAGGCGCAGCTCGTCCTCTACCTAAACGACCGGCGCGTGGGCGTGCTCGAGCCCTCCTATAAGGACGGCTTCACCCGCGGCGGCTCGGTGATCGACGTGGTGCGGGACGCGAAGGGCCGGATTACCGGGTTCGTGGTCGAGGCCGGGCGGGTGAGGCACCTCCGGTTCACCCGGGTGCAATGAGGTTGGCGTCCAGGACCACCCTGCGATAGCTTCGAAACATGCCCATCACCCGCCGCGGTTTTCTCCGAGGGCTCGGCGCGGGTAGCGCCGGGCTCGTCCTGAGCCCCTCCCTTGGCGCCCGGAACTTGCAAGCATCGCTCTCCGGCCTGGCCCCGCTTTCCCGGGCGGCTGGACCCATTCAACTCGACCGCAACGAGAATCCCTTCGGGCCCGGGCGCCACGTGCTCGAGGCAATTCAGGCGGCGTTCGGCGACGCGTCCCGCTATCCCGACGATCCCGAAGAGGCGCTTCGCAAGGCCGTCGCGGCCTCCCATGGGGTGACGCCCGAGTCGGTTCTTCTGGGGTGCGGCTCCACCGAGACCCTGCGGGTGGCGGTGATGGCGTTCTGCCGAGGCGATCGCCACCTGGTGACCGCGGCGCCCACCTTTGAAGAGCCGGTCCGGATGGCGACCGCCCTCAAGGTGCCGTTTACGGAAGTCATGGTCGACCAGTCCATGCGGCTCGACCTCGACACGATGGCCCGCGCCGCCGGACCGCCGCCCGCGGGGCTGGTGTTCTGCTGCAATCCCAACAATCCGACCGCGACGGCGCACAGCGCGACGGCCATCCGCGACTTCGTCGCCAGGACCCACGCGATCTCTCCCGAAACCACGGTTCTGGTGGACGAGGCCTACCACGAATTCGTGGAAGACCCGTCCTACGCCTCCGCGATTCCGCTGGTGAAGAATGATCCCCGGCTGGTAGTGTCCCGCACCTTCTCCAAGGTCTACGGCCTGGCCGGGTTCCGGGTCGGCTATGCCATCGCCCAGCCCGACACCATCACAGCGATGCGGCCCTGGCGGGTGGGCAACGGCATCAACCTCGCCGCCGCGGCGGGTGCGGTGGCCGCGATGGGTGCGCCGGCCCATATCAAGGAAGAGCTGCGCAAGAGCCGGGAGGCCCGCGCCTTTACCCGGAAGTTCTTCGAAGGTCTGGGCTACAAGGTGGAGCCGTCGGAAACCAACTTCCTGATGGTGAACATCCGGCGCGACTCGAAGGAATTCAAGGACACCTGTCTGACCAAGGGCGTGATGATCGGCCGGCAGTTCCCCCAGTTCAAGCAGCACAGCCGGATTTCGATCGGAAGCATGGAGGAGATGCAGCGCGCCACCGCCATCTTCCGCGAGGTGCTCGCCAGGACCTAACCCGGCTCGCTCGACTTTTTTTGCGGACCGGGAGATCCGGCTCCAAAGCATTGGATGTCAAGCAGTTAACCCCGCTTTGGGTTCGAGCAGGTCTCAAAGGAATTCCCGTCCCGACCAGCCTCCCACTTGGGTGGGCTTCCGCTGTCTCGTAGACTCTCCTCCCGAAAGCTGCACCTGTGACCCGATTTGGGAGTCGCCGGCGATGGAAGCTCGGTGCTACCTCAAAACGATGGGCTATCCCGAGCTCCGGACCCTCGAGGGGACCCTGGTGCGGCTCAAGGTGCGGAAGCACCTCGCCTTGCTGGTTTACTTCGCCGTCGAGGGCCGCACCTATCACCGGCGGGAAAAGCTGGTAGACCTGTTGTGGAGCGGGGTGCCGATCGCCAACGGCCGCCACTCCCTCTCCATGGCGCTGACCGTGCTCCGCTCGATTCTCGGACCGGGCGCTATCCGGAGCTCGGCATCCCAGGTCAAGGTGCTGCCGGGTGCGGTGACCCTGGATCTCGAGCGGCTGTTCGCCGGTGAGGTCTACTCGGCGGGCGATACGCCTCCGCTGGAAGTGGCCGGGTTCCTCCAGGAGTTCGAGATCGCCGATGCGCCCGCCTTCCAGGACTGGCGCGACCGCCAGCAGGCCCAGCTCCTTCCGTCCATTCAGGCTGGTCTTCTCAGCATGATCGACCATGCCCGCCGCTCCGGGGAGCTGCCCCGGGTGATGACTCTGGCCGAGCGGCTGCTGGCGCTCGATCCGCTGGCGGAGGAGGGCATTCGGGCCCGGATGGAAGCCTCGGCGTTGCGGGGGGACCGGCTGGGCGCGCTCCGGATCTACGAGGAGTGGAAAGAGGTGCTGCGGAGTGAGCTGGGGGCGGCGCCGTCGGAGGTGCTGGAGGGCATCGCGGCCCGACTCCGGACCCGGGCGGTGGCGCCGGCCCGGGCGCCGCTGGGGCCGGTAGTGCAGACCGAGCAGTGGGCCGATCGCTGCTTCGTGGGCCGGAAGGCGGAATACCAGGTGCTCTTCGATGCCTGGGAGTCGACCACCCAGCTCAACACCCGGCACGTGCTGATCACCGGCGACACCGGCATCGGCAAGTCCACCCTGGCGATGCGGTTCGGCAGCGCCACGGCATTGGAAGGAGCGGCGGTGGCGCGGGTGCAATGCTTCGAGCTGGAGCAGCGGATCGCGTTCGGGATGATCGGCGCGATCGTGACCAGTCTGCTGGACCGGCCCGGCGCGGTGGCCACGGCGCCGGCGTCACTGGCCGAGATTGCGCGAGTGGTTCCCCGGGTCAGGGAGCGGTTCACCAGCCTGCCCGATCCCCGGCAGACCGAAGGGGAAGCGGCGCGATTGCATTTCGCGGAGGGGACCTTCGCGCTGTTCGATGCGATCATGGAGGAGCAGCCGCTGGTCCTGATCGTGGACGACTACCCGCGGTCGGATGAAGCCAGCCTGAGTGTGCTGCATATGATGTTGCGCCGGATGGCCAACCGGCGGCTGATGGTCGTGCTCACCGCGCGCCCGCCGGAGGCTGATGAATCCCAGCAGTCGGCCCGGATCCGGAACGGGATCTCCTATCTGCCGATGACGCGGGTGGATTTGACGCCGCTATCCGAGAGCGAGAGCGATGCATTGCTGACGGCGATCGCGGGCCGGTCCGGGAAAGCTCCCCAGCTGCCGGAGCGGCGGGCGATTCTGAGCGCGGCGGGAGGCAACCCGATGGCGATCGAGCTGCTGACCGGCGACTGGGCGGCGCATGGCGACGCGGCGATGGCGGTCTCGATTCCCGCGATGCAGGCGGAGGTTCCGGCGGCGGCGCTGGAAGCGGCGGCGTTCGACCGGGTGCTGGAGCGGCTGCTCCCGGCGCTGGCTCCCCGGACCCGCGCGGTGCTCCAGCTGGTGACGATTCTGGGTCCCCGGCTCAACGACCCGGAGAGCCTGGGGCTCCTGGGATTCACGCCTCGGCAGATGACCGGGGCGATGACGGAGTTGGTGGAGCGCCGTGTGCTCCGGGATGCGGGGGCGGGGCTCGAGTTTACCAACGAGCTGAT
>Ga0209485_1000313_pt1 | contig 14979 bp, 11 predicted proteins | sample NCAS100_FD_187516 | JGI IMG/M metagenome (GOLD analysis project Ga0209485, IMG submission 187516) | Agricultural soil microbial communities from Utah to study Nitrogen management - NC AS100 (SPAdes) (version 2) | ecosystem: Environmental > Terrestrial > Soil > Agricultural land | place: USA... | reverse complement strand
CAGTATGTCGCGCTGGTCAGCGATTGCCACTCCTGCCTCGGTTGCGCATCGCGTGACGCGTGGTCGCAGGAGCGATACTCCGTCGCCGAGGACGACCACCTGTCGTTTCGTGTCGAGTGACCCGCGCCAGCGTGGCGGGAAGCTCACCACAGCCCCGTTCTCGGCGATCATTGGGGAAGTAATTCCCAGACGGCGCTGCACGGGACCGAGCTCGACCAGTGTCCGACTCGACGCAAGGATGAGCTCGACCTTCCGCGAAATGCGCACCACGTCACCGCTGTTGATGGCCAACCGTTCTGTCGCATCGAGAATGGTGCCGTCGACATCAGTGAACAATGCAATACGCGGGAACGGAATCGCGCGCGAAGAACCAGGGCGCATGGCCGTAACATGCGCGGCCATGCGCCCTGAGTGAACCCTTGAAAAAGCCGGCTGCGTGCTGATTGCTGATTGCTGATGCTGGGTGCGGCGTGCTGGGGCTGCTCTAACCTCGTTACACGGCGTCGGACAGGCTGGTGAAGTTGAAGTCACGCACCTTGAGCGGCGGCACGACCACCGCGCCTCCGGCCTCGGTCCCGGCGAGGCGAACCGGCTGGCCTATCATTTCGAGATTGTTCAGCAGGAAGAGCGGCGAGTCATTGAACCGGAAATTCTTCACCGCCTTGCTGATCTTGCCATTCTCGATGAGAAAGGTGCCGTCGCGCGTGAGCCCGGTGTACAGGATCGTGCGTGGGTCGACTTCACGCAGGTACCAGAGGCGGGTGACGAGAATGCCGCGCTCGGTGGACTTGATCATGTCGTCGAGCGTGGCTGAGCCGCCGCTCATCAGGAAGGAAGTGGGTGCGCCGGTTGGCTGGACACCTTTTTTCTGCGCCCAGAACCGCGAGTAATACAGCGTCTTGAGGACGCCGTTCTCGATGAACACCTGCCGTCCAAGGGCGAATCCGTCGCCGTCGAACGGTTGCGCGAGTACCTGCGGGTCGAACGGATCGGCGTAGATCGAGACCCGCTCGTCCATGATCTTCTCGCCGATCTTGGTTCCGCCGCCCTGCTTCACGAAGGGACTGCGGCCCTCATCGGTGGCTCGTGCGTCGGCGTAAAACGCGATCAACTGGCAGATGTCGCCGACCGCCTGCGGCTCGAGGATGACGGTATAGCGGCCGGGTTCGACCGCGACCGGACTGCGGGAGAGCCGGGCTTTTTCGATCGCGCGGCGGCTGACGCCGGCGAAGTCCACCCTGGTTGCGTCGTTATGCTCGGCGCCGGCCCACCCCGAGCCGGTGCCGTCAGCGGTGCGGACGGTGAGCGTGAAGTTGGCGTTCGTGGTCCGATGATAGGCAAACAGGCCCTTGCTGTTGCCTAACGCCGTGGCACTGGCGCCGTTGATGAGGAAGCCGGCGGCCCGCAGGTCCTTCGCTTCGCGGGCCGGCGCGAGCGCCGTCAACGCGACCCGGGCCCGATCTTCAGCGGTCATCGCAGCCACCGACGGAAAAAATGCTTCCACCGGCTTGTGGTTCTGCTGTCCAAGCATCGGCATCGCCTCCGGATCGTCGGGCGCCAGCTTGGCCAGGCGCTCGGACTTCTCGACTGCCAGACGCAAAGCGGCGTCGGAGATCTCGTTGGTCTGGACCACCGCGTGCTTCTTGCCGAACCAGCTCTGCACGGCGACGGCGAAGTCGGTGACCGCGCCGGCCGTCGACATCTGGTTGTCGGCAAAGCGGACGTTGGTCGTGTAGCCGCCGCCGATCTGGACGTCGATGCCGTCGGCCCTGGACATCGCGACGACGCGCTTCACCAGCGCCTCGGCCTCTTCGCGGGACAGGATCGCGCTGCTGTTGGCAGGGCCGCCCTGCCGGTTGACCAGGCGATTGGGCTCGCTGAGGACTTCGGTAATGTTGGAGCGTCTCATCGATATGTCCTCTACGCCTTACGGCCGGTGTTGATGACGTTGACGTTGCGGAAACGCGCTGGAACGGAACCGTGACTCACCGCGTTGACCTGTCCGGGCTGACCCTTGCCGTCGAAGAAGGAGCCGCCGACTTCGTAGCTGCTCTGCCCGCCGATCATGTCCATCGAGTTCCAGAACTCCGGCGTGCGGATCTGGTACGCGACGTCCTTGAGCATGCCGACGATCTTTCCGCCCTTGATCTCGTAGAAGAGCTGGCCGCCGAACTGCGCGTTGTAGCGCTGCTGGTCGATGGAGAACGAACCGTCGCCAATGATCGCGATCCCGCTGTCGGTGGCGGCGACCATGTCGTCCCAGCTGCGGTTCTCGGTGCCGGGCAGCAGCGACACGTTAGGCATGCGCTGGAACTGGACGCTGCTCCAGCTGTCGGCGTACGAGCAGCCGTGCGACCGCGTGGGCAGGTTCTGCGACTTGTACCACCAGTCGAGCCAGACCGCCTGCTCGCGGGTCGTCTGGTAATCGTTGAAGACGCCATTCTTGACGATGAGGAACTCGTCAGGCTTCACGCCCTCATCATCATACCCGATCGTGGCGAGCGCACCCGGTTGGGAGCGATCGCCCTGAATGTTCATGAACTCGGGCCCGTACTTGAACTTGCCCAGGAACTGGTCGGGCGGGGCACAGAAGGAGGTGCCGGCGTAGTTCGCCTCATATCCCATGGCCCGATCGAGCTCCGTGGGATGGGCGATCGACTCATGGATGGTGAGCCAGAGGTGCGACGGATGGAGCAACAGGTTGTAGCGGCCCACTTCCACCGGCTTGGCCTTGAGCTTCTGGCTCGCTTCCTCACCCCATTGCCGCGACTTGTTGACGATGTCCTGCTGCAGGATCCACTCCCACCCACGCGCCGTTGGCGGCAGCGTGTTGCCACGATTCTGGAAGTCGGAGAAATCGGGCGACACCGCGGTGAACTGCTGCTGCACCGCACTCTGGACGACGGTCTGGGAAATCACCGACCCGTCGGTGTTCGCGTAGTTGCGCTCCATCTTGCGCAGGAACAGTCCGCTGAACACATACTTGACGTTAGGCGCCTTCATTCCCTCGGTGTTGGCCTTGATGAGCAGGTCGGCCTTCTCCTCGACCGGGATCGTCCAGGGGTCGATCTCGTAGGCACTCTTCCAGCTCACCTCGCCCACGGACGGCGCCGGCGCGAGTTGCACCGGGCGATCCTTCGCGATGACGTTGGCCTTGGCGATGGCGACGGCTTCGCGCGCGGCAGTGGCCACGCCGTTCTTCGTGAGGTCGCGTGAGGCAGCAAACCCCCAGGTTCCGTTGACGAGCGCGCGCACACCGATGCCGATCGAATCGGTGTCGACGACGTTGATGATCTGCTGCTCGCGCGTCACCACGAAGTTCTGCAGGTAGCGCCCGATCCGGGCATCGGCGAATGATGAGCCGCCCGACTTCGCCGCATTGAGGGCCTCCATGAGGAGATCCTTTATCGACGCGTCCATCGCCCCGGCACGCTGCGCCGGTACGATGCCGGCGATCGCCTCGGCGGGACGGAATGCCCCAGTGAGGGCCACCGCCCCAGCGACGGCGCTGCCCTGTTTCAGGAAATCACGACGAGAGCTCATGAGTCACACCAGTGAATGACCGCCGTCGCACGAGCGCGAACGACGTTTTTCGAAGCGAGACGTCCGGCGGTGGAGCCGGGTTCGAACGCTCCATACGGTAACCCAACCCGACTGGTGTCGGGACGGGGGTGAGACAGGACGTGCAATAAAAGGGTGAGACGTACTGACACTGAGTGCTACGTGCGGATTGCTGATTGCTCGGGCTTTATGCTGGTGCTGGTGCTGGTGCTGGTGCTGGTGCTGGTGCTGCCTGGGGTGCTGTGCTGGTGGCGAGGAGGCTGGACGTGGACGGTGCCTGCGCAAGAAGCGACCTTCCGTGCCCATGTCTTCCGAGTCTCTCACCGAGGCAATCCCGCCGACCGCCAGACCAGCGGGGTCAACCTTGAAGCGGTCGAACGCGGTGTTCCTCGTCTCGGTTTTCTCGGCCGCCATTTTCCTCAACGCGGCGCTGCTGTTTTCGGTGCAGCCGCTGTTCACGAAGATGGTTCTGCCGCTCCTTGGCGGGAGTCCGGCGGTTTGGAACACCTGCCTTCTCTTTTTCCAGGCGCTACTCCTGGGTGGTTATCTGTACGCGCACCTGAGCTCCAAGTGGTTGAGCGCGAAGGTGCAGGCGATTGTCCACATCGGATTGCTCGTCGCCACGATTGCGGTACTGCCGATCCACATTCCTGCATCGTGGTCTCAACCACCTGGGACAGCGATGCCGATCCTGTGGTTGCTTGGCCTGCTGACGGTCTCGCTCGGGCTCCCGTTCTTCCTGCTGTCCGCGGGCGCGCCGATGATGCAGCGGTGGTTCGCGGAGACGCGGCATTCGTCGGCGCAGAACCCGTATTTCCTGTACGCCGCGAGCAACCTGGGAAGCTTCGCGTCGCTCCTCGCGTATCCGTTCCTCATCGAACCCCGGATGCGGATCTCGGAGCAGTCGGTCACGTGGCTCGAAGTCTATTACGCACTGCTGCTGCTCATCGCCTTGTGTGCGGTCGGTGCGGTGATCTTCAAGCGCATGTCCTCCGCTTCGACGGCGACGACGGCTCCGGAAGCTGAACCGACCGCAGCAGATCCACCGGCTTCCGGTGAAGCGACGCCACTGGTGCAGGACGAAGCGGGCGTGCACTTGAAGCGTCGAGGCGCGCTTCGGGGGTCGATGCGATTCCTCATCGAGGAGAATCCTTCGGTCATCCGGCGCTTTCTGCAGGGGCGAGACGCGCCCATTCTCGAACCGAAAATCGTACCAGACCGGAACTGGCGACTGCGCTGGGTGTTGTTGTCGTTCGCGCCATCGAGCCTCCTGATCGGAACGACGACCTACCTGAGCACCGACATCGCTTCGGTGCCGTTCCTCTGGGTCATTCCGCTGGCGCTATACCTGCTGACGTTTGTGCTGGTCTTCGCCCGCCGGCCGCTGTTCCCGCGTTGGTTCATTCTGCACGCGCAGCTCGTGCTCGGCCTGACGCTGATGGTCGCGATCTGCCTCGGCGCCGGCCGCGGCATCATCGGACCGGCGGTCCTGCACCTGGTGGCGTTTTTCGTCACGGCGATGATGTGCCACCGGGAGCTGGCCGACAGCCGGCCGCGCGCCGAATACCTGACCGAATTCTACCTCTGGATGTCGTTAGGCGGAGTGCTGGGCGGGGTGTTCAACGTCCTGCTGGCTCCCGCGTTGTATGACTCGCTGGTGGAGTACCCGTTCGCCCTGGTCGTGGCGTTCGGGCTTCGTCCGGGCCTGGAGCGCACGTACGGCACGCGGCTCGACTTCGCGCGCGACCTGCTCTATCCGCTGGCGGTGGGGACGACCATCTGGTTCGCGTATCGCCTGCCCAAGCCACCTAACGAGTGGTTCGGCGCCGGCTCCCAGCTGTTCCTGATCTCGATGGCGATGGTGGTGCTCCTGTTCTGGAAGCGCCCGTTCCGGCTCGCCCTCGGTGCCGGCGCGATGTACGCCGCGATGCAGCTCGTGGGAAACGCGAACAGCAACGTGCTGATGCAGGACCGGAGCTTCTTTGGCACGTACCGGGTGCGCCGCATCGCGGAGTATCACGTGCTGCAGAACGGCACGACCACGCACGGCGGGCAGAGCCGCGAGCTCGCACGGCGCATGGACCCCCTCACCTACTATTACAAGGGCGGACCGCTCGGCGACATCTTCGCGACGACGGTGCAGAAAGCGGTGCGACGCGTTGCCATGGTCGGGTTGGGGACGGGCACCATCGCGTGCTTCGGACGCCCTGATGAACACTGGACGTTCTACGAAATCGACCCGATGGTGGCGCAGATCGCGCGCAGCCCGATGTACTTCACGTACCTTCGCGATTGTGCACCGCGCACGAACACCGTGATCGGCGACGCCCGGGTGTCGCTGGCGGGCGCCGCGGACGGCGAGTTCGACCTGATCGTGCTGGACGCGTTTTCGTCCGACGCGATCCCCGCGCACCTCATCACACGCGAAGCGGTCGCCCTGTACTTCCAGAAGCTGGCGGAGGATGGCGTCATTGCCATCCACATCAGCAATCGATACCTCGACCTGAGGCCGGTGATCATCGCATTGGCGAACGACGCCAAGGCGGCGGGGGCGCTGGGCGAGCGCTCACCGGATACCGAGGAACGCGGGAAGCTGTATTATGGCAGTCGCTGGATGGTGCTGGCCAAAAAAAAGGAGACCCTCGCCGAGCTGGTAAAGATCGACGGGTGGTATGCTCTCGGAAACTGGCCGGCGTCGCGACTCTGGACGGACGATTACACAGACGTCCTTGGCGCGATCAAGTGGTAACTGACAGACCACAGGCCAGAGGCCAGATGGACGTGATTGGAGAATTGAGATGAACATTCTGAAACGACAGCAGGCCGAATACGACGTGTGCATCGTCGGCTCCGGCGCGGGTGGTGGGATGGCCGCGCACCGGCTGGCGTTAGGCGGGGCCCGTGTGGTGATGCTGGAGGCCGGCGGCTGGTGGGACAACACGACCAGCAATAGCGCGATGTTGCGCTGGCCCTACCAGACACCGAATCGGGGCGCGTCCACACCTGATCGACCGTTTGGCGAATTCGATGCCTGTATCGGCGGGTGGGACCTTCCCGGGGAGCCGTTCACCAGGGCCGAGGGGACGAGCTTCAACTGGTGGCGCGCCCGCATGCTTGGCGGGCGCACGAACCATTGGGGACGCATCTCGCTCCGTTTCGGTCCCGACGATTTCCGGCGGAAGAGCCTCGATGGCCTGGGCGACAATTGGCCAATCACCTACAACGACCTGGCACCGTATTACGACCAGGTGGATGAGCTGGTCGGCATCTTCGGCACGAACGAGGACCTGCCGAATCATCCGGGCGGCAAATTCCAGCCGCCGCCGCGGCCGCGCTGCTACGAGCTGTACGTCAAGCAGGCCTGCGACAAGATGGGCGTCACGTGCATCCCGGCGCGCCTCTCGGTGATCACGCAGCGTCTGGGGGATCGTGCCCCGTGCCACTATTGCGGCCAGTGCAATCGCGGCTGCATGACGAACTCCAACTTCTCGTCGCCTAACGTGCTGTTGTTCCCCGCCCAGCAGACGAATCGCCTGCGCATCATCACGAACGCGATGGCCCGCGAGGTGACGGTGAATGACCAGGGGCTGGCCACGGGGGTGTCGTACATCGACACGGCGACCGGCCGGGACGAGCACATCCGCGCGAGGGTCGTGGTGCTGGCCGCCAGCTCGTGCGAATCCTCCCGCATCCTGCTCAACTCGACATCCACGCAGTTCCCGCAAGGTCTGGCCAATTCGAGTGGCGTCGTCGGGAAGTACCTCACTGATACCACGGGTAGCGACGTCGCGGGCTTCATCCCGAAGCTGGTCGATCATGTGCCGCACAACTGCGATGGCGTGGGGGGTGGACACATCTACATGCCGTGGTGGCTGGACAACAAGAAGCTCGACTTTCCGCGCGGTTATCACATCGAGGTGTGGGGCGGGCTCGGCGTGCCGTCGTACGGCTTCATGGGCGGGATCGAACGATATGAGCCGGGCGGGGGATACGGCGAATCCCTGAAAAACGACTACCGCCGGTATTACGGATCGACGATCGGCTTCTCGGGCCGCGGCGAACAGATACCTAACGAGAACTGCTATTGCGAGCTGGACCCGAACACCAAGGACAAGTACGGGATTCCCGTCCTGCGCTTTCACTGGAAGTGGACGGATCACGAGTTCAACCAGGTCAAGCACATGCAGGAGACATTCCGTGCCCTGGTGGCGGAAATGGGCGGCGAAGTCTTCTCGGCGATGCCACCGAAGGAGCGTGGCTACGGTATCGCGACGGGCGGTGCGATCATCCACGAGCTGGGCACGGTGCGGATGGGGAGCGATGCCAGGACGTCGGTGCTGAATTCCTGGTGCCAGGCGTGGGACTGCAGGAACCTGTTCGTCGCGGATGGTGGTCCGTTCGTCTCGCAGGCGGACAAGAATCCGACGTGGACGATCATGGCCTTGGCTATGCGCACCGCCGACCGGATTCTCGAGCAGCGAAAGGCAGGAGCACTCTGACTTCGGGTAAACGGGTAAACGGGTAAACGGGTAGACGAGGTTCACGCTGATGACTGAACGCAGAGACTTCATCAAGTTCATGGCGGCGGCGCCGATGGCACATCTCGCCGTCACGGCGCTCGATCTCGAAGAAGCCGCGATTCGCACGCGCGAGACACTCGAGACGCTGGCCGAGCGTGGCCAGCAGTATCAGCCAAAGGTGTTCAACGCGCACGAGTGGAACACGGCGCGCGTGCTGGTGGATCTGGTCATCCCGCGCGATGCGCGGTCGGGGAGCGCGACCGACGCGCAGGTTCCGGAGTTCATGGACGTCTTCATGGAGACGCGCGAGAACATGCGCACCTGGATGCGCACCGGGCTCACGTGGCTCGACGACGAATGCAAGAAGCGGTTTACCAAGGCCTTCGTCGACTGCGATGATGCCCAGCGCAAGGCCGTCCTCGACGACATCGCCTGGCCGCGTCGTGCGCGGCCGGAGATGCAGGCCGGTGTCCGGTTCTTCAACAATTTCCGGAACTTCACTTCATCCGGCTTCTGGTCGAGCCAGATGGGGGTCGACGACCTGCAGTACATGGGGAACCGGCCGATCGCGCAATGGAACGGATGCCCGCCCGATGCACTGGACAAGCTCGGGGTGCGTTACGACAGATAGGCTGCGTGCTGATTGCTGATTGCTGCTGCTGATCCTGCGTGCTGGTGCTGGGTGCTGGATCGAGCGAAAACGTGACCGGGACTCAGTGCTTCTCATGAAGATTGTGGCGATCATGCTCGCGCTGGCGAGCCAGCCCGTCCTGGGCCAGCGCGTCTTTCCCGGCGGACCGGCGTTTCCGTCCTCCGATTCGGCCGTTGTCATCACGTTAGGCACCGGAACACCAGTGCCGAATCCCGAGCGGTCGGGCCCGGCCACGGCGGTGGTTGTGGGGCGGCGCGTGCTGCTGTTCGACGCCGGGCCCGGCGTCATGCGACGACTGGCGGCGGCGGGCTTGCCGATCGATGGCGTGACGGCGGCGTTCATCACCCACCTCCACAGCGATCACACGTTAGGCCTGCCGGACCTTATGTTGACCTCCTGGGTCATGGGTCGCAGCACGCCCATGCGGATCTCCGGGCCCCCTGGCCTTCGTCGCATGACCGACCTGCTGTTATCGGCGTGGGCCGAAGACACGGTCGTGCGTGTTCTCGGCCTGGAGCGAGGGCGTCCCGGCGGGTATCGGCTCGATGTGCGCGAAACGGGCGAGGGCGTCGTGTACGACAGTGCCGGCGTGAAGGTCACCGCCATCAGGGTTCCTCACGGCGAATGGGAGCACGCGTTCGCGTATCGCGTCGACGCCCCCGGACGGAGCATCGTGATTTCCGGCGATACGCGACGGAGCGAGGCATTGGAGCGAGCGTCGCGCGGCGTCGATGTGCTCGTGCACGAGGTGTATCCGGAAACGCGCATCGCGACCGAAAATCGGCCTGGTGGCGAGTTCTGGCCGCGCTACCTGCGTGAGGTTCACACGTCCGATGTGGAGCTTGGTCGCATTGCGGCCACTGCCCAGCCGCGCCTCCTGCTGCTGACGCACGTCCTGTTCATGGGCGCGAGTGAGGAGGAAGTTCTCGCGGGCATCCGTCGCGGGGGATTCACGGGCCGCGTGATTATTGCGAAAGACCTGGCCCGATACTGATTGCTGGCAGGCAAAGCGTCAGACTCCATTGAAAAGCCCTCCCGAGCTCGCTCAATGGAGTCTGACCCATAGGCTTACCGATGGTCGTGCTTCGCCGATTGCTTCTTGAGCAGCTGCTCGGCGGCTACCTGATGAGCGACAAATGCGGGCGCGATCTTCTGCACCAGCGTTTTGAGCTCAACGCTCTTGATCGCGGGCAGTAATGACTTGTTAAGAGCGTCGATCACTGCCTTGTGATACGCGACTTCATGTTCGAGGAACGCCTGATCGAAAGCAGCGCCACTCAGGCTTTGCAGCTTCTTCATCGCTTCTTCGTGCTGGACCTTGAGCGGAAAATCGGCTGCCACCGGCGTGGGCGTCACCTTGAGTTTGGTGGCCAGTGCACGTCCTGAGTCCTGCACGACCTTGTGATCGCGCGCCAGCATGGCGCCGAAATCCTTGACATCCTGGCGCGTCCCCTTCGTCGCCGCGAGTGCCCCGGTCGCGATGTCCCAGGTGTTCGCGATGTCGAAGATGCCGACGATGGCCGCATCGTCGATGGCCGGTGCTGGGCTCTTCGCCTGAGCAAACAGGATGACCGGCAACGCGACGGCCGTGCCGAGAAGCGCTTTATACAGCGTACGCATGTTTCCGTCCTTCAGGAGGGAGAATGATGGAGAGAGTGAGGTGCGCCCAGAGAATGGCTGACGGGAATATATAAGTCAAGAAATTGATTGACTTATTGCAGCACTTCTATATTCAAGACATGTCGGCCCTCCCCGCCTCTCGTCGCGCCGTCCTGGACCTGATCCGCCGAGGTGAGCGCACAGTTAATACGCTCGCCGCGCAACTCCGGATCTCGGATAACGCTGTTCGCGTCCACCTGGTCGCTCTGGAGCGAGACGGACTCATCAAACGCGTTGGCATCGTGCGATCGGGCATGGTCGGCCAGCCGGCCGCCGAATACGACCTGACGCCCTCAGGTGAACTTGCACTCTCCTCGGCTTACCCGGCGGCGCTGGCTGCGTTGGCCTCAGCTATCGGCGATCGGCTGGATCCGCGCGCGCGACGAGCGCTCTTTCTCGAAGCCGGACGGCGCCTGGCGGAGACAATCAGGCCAGAGGACAGCGGCACACTGCAGGAGCGTGCAGCATCATGTGCCGCGCTCATCGACACGCTCGGTGGGAGCGCCACTGTCACGCAGACGAAGGGAAGCGCGACCGTCATAGGCGCGAGTTGCCCTCTTGCGGCTGCAGTGCGAAACGAGCCGGCTACATGTTTCCTCATCGAAGCGCTGCTCGAGAAGCATGCGGGTGTACAGGCTGAACAGCTTTGCACGCACGGCGATCGCCCAGCGTGTCGGTTCCGCGTGACGCCGTCCTGAGGTCACATGCCCCTTCCGGGGCGGCATTTCCGGGTTGAGTATCCGGGGTGCGCTACATGGTCATCGAGGATTTCAAGCCAGGCAGGGTCGGCGACGTCTATCGCCGCCTCGCGGAATCCGGGCGCCACATGCCGGCCGGGCTCACGTACGTGGGGAGCTGGATCACGGACGACATGGCGCGCTGCTATCAGGTGATGGAGACCAACGATCCCTCACTGCTCGATGAATGGATTTCGCACTGGGCGGATCTGATGGACTTTGAAGTGGTTCCGGTGATCAGCTCGGATCAGGCGAGGCAGAAGGCGCTGAAAGAAGGCTGAGTGCTGATTGCTGATTGCTGCTGCTTGTACTGCGTGCTGGTGCTGGTGCTGGTGCTGAGTGCTGGGTGAGCGAACTCCCTTTCTCGGAGTTTCACATGCGTCGATACACTCGCGGTGAGTTTCTCTCGTTAAGCGCGATGCTGGCGGGGGCTGTCGGGCTGACGAAAGTGCCGTTCGGCAAGCTGAACGCGCAGCCACCGACTCCACTTCCGCAGCGAGGAGCCGGTATCGAAGCCGATCTCGTCGTGATCAACGCGCGCGTCCTGACGATGGATCCGGCGCTACCACGCGCCGAGGCGTTCGCGGTGAAGGACGGCCGTTTTCTTGCGATCGGATCGACGGTTGACATCCGCAATGTTGCCACACCGCGCACGCGAGTGATCGATGCCGCCGGTATGTGCGTCGTTCCCGGTTTCATCGATGCGCACTGCCATCCAAGCGGCGTGAACGAACTGTTTGGCGTCGTCGTCACGCAACTCAAGACGAAGGCGGAACTGATCGAGGCTCTTCGCAAGAAAGCCGCATCGACTCCACCCGGATTCTGGGTCGAAGGGGAACTCTTCGACGACACGAAGCTGACGGATCCCGCGCCGCTCGACCGCCATGATCTCGACAAGGCATCTACGGTGCACCCGATCGAGGTCAACCACCGCGGCGGGCACACCTCCTGGTACAACAGCAAGGCGCTCGAGCTGGCCGGTATCACGCGGAACACGCCCGACCCGGAACATGGTCGCTTCTTTCGCGACGCATCCGGCGAGCTGACCGGCCGCGCCGCCGAGGCAGCGCGCGGCGCCCTCGGTGGGGCGGGGAAGCATGAGCAGTTTACGCCGGAACAACATCGTGACCGTGCGCGCCAGGGGATGAAGCACATCTCCGGATTGCTGACGGCAACCGGCCTAACGACAGTCCACGACGCCGGCGCCGGTGCGGACCGGATCCGTGCCTACGAAGACGCGCGCGCTAACGGTGAGCTCAAGCATCGCGCCTACATGATGCTGCGCGGCGCATACCAGCAGCTGCGCAGCGCCGGCATCTACACGGGCTTCGGCGATGAGTGGATTCGAGTCGGCGGCGTGAAATACGGCGCCGACGGCTCGGCGTCGGAACGCACGATGCGCATGAGTACCCCGTACGTCGGCACCAACGACTACGGCATCCTCACGATGACGCAGCAGGAGATCCATGAGGCGGTGGAGGATGCCCATCGCAACCGCTGGCAGGTCGGCATTCACGCCAATGGCGACGTCACCATCGACATGGTGCTACAGGCCTACGAGCGGGTGCAGAAACAGTGGCCGCACCCCGACCGGCGTCACCGCATCGAACATTGTTCACTCGTGAATCCGTCGCTCCTGCAACGCATCAAGGCAGCGGGCGTGATTCCGACTCCGTTCTGGACCTACGTCTACTATCACGGCGAGAAGTGGTCGCAGTATGGAGACGAAAAGATGCGCTGGATGTTCGCGCATCGGTCGTTCCTCGATCACGGCATCCCGGTCGCTGGAGCGTCCGACTACGGCCCCGGGCCGTTCGAACCGTTGATGGCGCTCCAGAGCATGGTGACGCGGCGCGATTACCGTGGTCGCGAGTGGGGACCAAACCAGAAAGTCACGATCGACGAGGCGTTGCGCATTGCAACGGTCAACGGCGCGTACGCGTCGTACGAAGAGAAGGTGAAGGGCTCGATCTCCACCGGCAAATACGCCGACTTCGTGGTGCTCGAGAAGGATCCGCACGACGTTGACCCGAATGCGATCAAGGATATTCGTGTGGTGCACACGGTGGTCGGCGGAACAATGGCACACTCGGTCGCGTAACAGCGCAACGGCAGCAACGCGAGGTTCCATGATGCGACGCAGGCGCGGCTGGTTCGCAGTGCTACTGGTTACGGTAGCCGCGTGTCATCAACCTCGCCAAATGGCGCCACAGGTACCTCTGACGGGCATTGACGGGAAGTACACCTTCACCATCGCGAACCCGTTCAAGATGGAAGGCCGCTTCATCGTCGCTCAGTCGACGGCGCACATGATCGAACCCAGGAGATGCGTGCCTATCGAGGGGCCAAAGTCCTCCGAAGCGCTTCGGGCTTCCTGGTTCGAATGCGTGGCCGGCACACAGGGACGGCCAAGCGGGGCCAGCCTGCGGCTTCGCATCAGCGAGGTTGATCCGGTCAATCAATCTCGCTGGTACCAGCGAACCCTCGTGCTGGATACCGACGAGCGATGTACGATGTACCAGAATGGCATGTGTGTTCAGGGAGTCAGGACATATGGTCGCAAATGGGTCGATCGCAACGGATCGATCACGGTGGTGCGTGGCTGGCCCGAGCAGCCGGACACGAGTCGGACTCCCGATCCATCGGCACCGCGACGGTTGCGTGTTCGTTGCGATACGAGCGCTGTCAGCGGAGCGTGCATTCCATGAGCGCTTTGACGCATCGCCTGTTGAACGTGCTGGCGTTGCCGACACTCGTGGCGTGCGCGAGCTCCGGCAGTCAGCCGCCAGTGACCGCGGCACCGAGTGGTACGAGTGAAGGCAACTACGAATACATGGCGAACCTGCCCAGCCTGCAGGTGCGCGGAACGATGCGTATCGTTGGTGACACGGTTCTGGTCGAACCGCTGACCGATTACTGCCGGCCCACCGTGGGCCCGCCGGATCCATTCGCGATCAAGTACACGTGTACAGGGACGGGCACGTACGAGCAGATTCAGCTCACGATCGACCGCCGGAACCCGATGCAGCTCTCGAAGTGGCACGCGACGATGCGCGTTCAGCGCCGCCGGGAGGTATGTGCGCAATACGCGGTTCGTGATGGCCGCCAGGTCTGTGTGCAGATGACCACCGAGACGTACGAAACGACCGAAACGCGGTCGGGCAATTTGCAGGTTCGTCGCGCACCGACTACGAGCTGAGGGCCAAACTGGGAACCGTGTTGGCACTGCGGTGGTAGCAGGCTGGTCGCTATCAAGCCCGACCAACATGGAGGCAGCGATGCAGCGGTGGTACGCAGTGACGGCGTGCATTGCACTGGGCGCGTGTGGAGGTTCTTCCCGCGGCGCGTCATCGGTCGAGGCGCCCACGGCCTCCAGCGAAGGGCGGTATGAGTTTTCCGCGACCACTCCCACTCAGGTCATTCGCGGCACGGTTCGCGTTAGTTCAGACGCAATGGACGTCCAGTTCGATACGCCGTGCCAGTCCGAAGCGACTACCAGAGGCATGCCGAGCGGCATGCCGTCTTCCACATCAGTTTCGCGTCACTACTGCGGTGGAGCGTGGCTGACGTTTGATCGCCGCAATCCAACTTCGGCGAAGTGGTTTGCTTCGGTGCAACTTCCCCGGCGCCGCGAGGTTTGCGCGCGCTATGAGACGCAGGGCGGTCGGCAGGTTTGCGTGAGCCGGAGTACCGAAACGTATTACGTCACCGAAAACCGATCCGGAGTAATACAAGTGCGGCGAGCTTCCTGAGCCGATGCGAGCGAGACTCCTGATCGCGTGCGTGGCGATTACTGCCTGTGGCGGCGCTTCACGAAGTGCTCCCGCCACGAACTTCGGGTCAGAGGAAG
>Ga0209485_1000312_pt1 | contig 15030 bp, 13 predicted proteins | sample NCAS100_FD_187516 | JGI IMG/M metagenome (GOLD analysis project Ga0209485, IMG submission 187516) | Agricultural soil microbial communities from Utah to study Nitrogen management - NC AS100 (SPAdes) (version 2) | ecosystem: Environmental > Terrestrial > Soil > Agricultural land | place: USA... | reverse complement strand
ATTTTTTCCTACCGTCCTACCGTCCTACCGTCCTACCGTCCTACCGTCCTACCGTCCTACCGTCCTACCGTCCTACCGTCCTACCGTCCTACCGTCCTAACGAATCGTCGCCAGCCTCGCCAGCGCATTCAGCGAATCCACGCTCAGCCGGCCGGTCACCGCCAGCACCCGGTTGACCCGCCGCACCGGGCTGCCCGGCACGGTGATGTAATCCGGGGTGGTCCGGGTGACTTCGCTCGCATGCAGCTCGGGGGTGGCCTGGCTCCGCACCAGAGCACTGACCTTGTCGGCCGGCCCCTCGATGCTCAGGATGATCTCCCCGGAGGGATCCTGCTGCGCGACCAGCGCAGTGGGGCGCTCGCCGGCTCCGCCGGGATGGAGCAGCACGCCGACCACCAGCAGCCCTTCGATGTAGGGCAGTCCGCCGCCGGTCTGCTCCAGCGCGTCTTCCCACTGGACCTGTTTCCAGAGCGGGCCGAACGGCGTGATCCGCTCGCGGGAAGCGGTCACCGCCACGTCCCGGGACCGTTCCGGTGCCGGGGCGAATCCCGAAGCGAGCTGCAGCATGGGCAAGGGGATCGCCGCCGAGGGAGCCGCCACGTTGGCGACCCGGAGGGTACGGTTGCGCGACGGCGGAAGCGGGGCACGCGATTCCGGCAGCGGCAGCTCAGTGGCCTGAGCCGCCAGATCCGCGATTGGATCGGCCGGCATTGGAATGGTGCCCGGCGCGATGGAGGATCCCAGCTCCACCGCGTTCCCCAGCGGCGCGAGCTCCTGCTCGATGTTTGACGGGGCGGTGGTGTGCGGATCCAGCAGGCTCCGCCCGGCCCAGCCGGCGCCCACCGCGGCCATCACCCCGGCCGCCCAGAGGCTGGCCCGCTTGAGGCGGATCTGCCAGAGCGGGGTGACCGGCCGCTTGCTCAGCCGCTCGGCCAGCGCCTCGAAGGGCGGGGGAATGATGAGGTTCCGGGGCGTGAGCTGTCCCAGGATCGCGGTGGTGCGGTCGCGCAGGGCAGCGATGTTATCGCGCTGGTCCCGGCAATGGCCGCACTCCGCGAGGTGCGTTTCGATTTCGACACACTGTGACCGGCTCAGTGCCTGGTCGAGGTAGGGATGCAGTTCCTCCTCAGGAACGTGCCGCATCCGCCTGGTATTCCATTTTGTCATAAGCCTCTGTCAGCCGCTTCCGGGCCCGGGCGAGCGTCGTGCCGACCGCCCCTACCGCGAGCCCCGTTTGCGCCGCGATTTCCGGATAGCTGAGTCCCGCGTCCCACAACAACAAGACTTCACGGTCCCGCTCGGTCAGCGCCGCCAGCGCGCTGGTGACCTGGGCCCAGCGCTCGTCATGCTCCACGCTGTCATCCGCCGACAGCTCGGGCGTCGAGAGAGGGACCGGATCGTCCTTGAGCAGCACCAGGTGTTTCCGCCGGCGAATGGCCGCCCGGGCTTCGTCCCGGGCAAGGTTGGCGGCTACCGCAAAGATCCACGCGCGGGGCTTGTCCGGCTGATGTGCCATCGCGCGAATGAAGACTTCCTGGGCAAGGTCCTCGGCGCGATCGGCATCCCAGATCTTTCGATACAGGAACCGAACCACCGCCGCGTAGTGGGTCTTATACAGCCGTTCCAGATCTTCCATGGTCCCGGCCTTTCTTCGCTTTGGCCTACCCTTCCCGATGGTAGGACGCGCGATGGCCGTAATTGTTGCACAATCTGGAGTTATTGGCCAGGGAGGGGGGCAAAGACGCACCCCGGATGGAGGGTTTCGCCGCCTTCCGGCCACTCCGAACAGAGCTCCGGTTTGGCGGGGCGTCCGTCGGGCCTGACCCTGCCGTGGAGCACGCAAGCCACCCCGTCGGACGCCAGGAACCCGCAGGCCGAAATCATCTCGGCATTAAGGGAAAACTTGCCTTCCCGTTCCACTTTGCAGAGATAGGGCCGCTTCCGGGCCCGGATCAGGGCTTCCAGGCGCTTCTCCCGGGTGGTGCACATGATCTCGATCTGGAGGTCGCGACAGCAGGCCGCTCCCCGCTGGTTGTCCGCGGTCCGACACTGGGCGGTCGCGCAGGGATTGGGGTGCTCGATTACGGGAAGGCTCCGTACCGGGGCCGGGGGCTGGTCGAGTTTCCGGGAGGCGAGCCGTCCCCGCTCCACGATGCGGAACCGGTCCCCGCCCAGCTGCCGTGGCGCGGGGACCCGGTCAGCCGCGGCGGCCGGCCGGCTCTGGTACCCATGGGCGGCACACCGCCCGGTCCCGTGCTCTTCCCGGAGGAACCGGCAGGGAACCAGGAGCTCGGCCGAGACGTACAGATCGTCGTCGTCCTCCCAGAGATCGGAGAGGAAGCGGATCCGGTCGGTGTGCCCCATGAGCCAGGTTGCCTCGTGGTCCCCGGAATAGGGTCCGTCGTCCAATGTGGCTACCCGGAGCAGCACCCGGAGCGACCGGCAGTGGGCACCCATCGCGCGGCAGGGCGGAGCGAGGACTTGCATTGCGGGAGGCGCGGACATGCCCCCAAGATATCTGGCTCGGGTGGAACCGTGGCATTAGTTTCGTTCAGCGCCTATATTGTGAAGTTGTTCACAAGGGGCACCTGCCGGGCCTAACCGGCGGTGCGGGGATGATTAACACCACCGATTTCCAACCAGGGTTGGGGAGGCAGTGAGGCGATGAGCAAGATTGCGGCTGTGGCTGGTTTGGCTGTCCTGATGGCGGCCTGCGGCGACAAGAGTGCGGATACCCCTGCGGCGGACACCACCACGGTAGCGGCGGCGCCCGCTCCGGCTCCGGCCGGCGCGACGCACGACGTCAACATGGTGATGGAAGGAACCGCCTACAAGTTCGTCCCGGCCGAGCTGTCGGTCCGGGCCGGCGACCAGGTGGTGTTCCACAATGTCAGCGGCGGTCCCCACAACGTGGCCTTCTGGGCTGACAGCATTCCTGCGGGCGCCAAGGAAGTGATCGATCCGCAGCTCAAGGATCAGATCGCCCCGCTCAGCAGCGCGCTGGTCGTGGACCCGAACGCCACCATCACGATCTCCTTCGCGAATGCGCCGGCCGGTGAATACCGTTTCACCTGCACGCCGCACCTCGCGATGGGCATGAACGGCAAGATCACCGTTACGCCCTAACTACCAGGGAGTAGCGAAGAGCGAAGAGCGAGGAGGGTCGCGCAAGCGGCCCTTCTCGTTTTTTCGGGTATCCGCTCGTCGATATCGGGGGGATTTGCTTGCTAGTTAAGGTTGTGAAATCCACAGATTTCGCAGATGGCACAGATTGTTGACGCAAAGGATTCAAGGAGGGACTTGGAAACGTACGCCATTATCGGGGCGGCGATGATGGTGCACCGACAACTAGGGCGAGGGTTTCTCGAGCTGGTATACCAGGAGGCATTGGAGGTCGAGCTCGGAACTAGGGGGATCCCTTACGGGAGAGAAGTTGAAATTCAGATTCATTATCGAGGCCCACCCCTGCCCGCACGATACCGTGCCGATTTTATATGCTTTGGAAATGTGCTTGTGGAACTGAAGGCAGCCTCGCGCCTCACCGGCACCGACCATTCCCAGATCATCAACTACTTGGTGGCAACCGAGTGGGCCGGGGATTTCCCGCTCACCGCTCACCGCTTACCGCTCACCGCTCACCGCTCACAACAGTCCCCGCTCCCGATACCACGCCACGGTCGCGGCCGCGCCGCGGGCCAGGTCGAATTCCGCCTTCCACCCGGTGATCGCGGTGAGCGGGGCCGGGTCGCAGGTCCACGCGGGGGCGAAGAACTCCCTTGCCTTGTCGGGGGTGAGCAGGGTGGCCCGACCGGCGAGCCGGGCCAGCGCTCCGGTGACCCCGAGCGCGCTCCGGGCCAGCCAGCGAGGCAGCGATACCAGCCGCGCCTTCCGGGTCATCGCGCCGGCAACCGTCCTCACCAGCCCCGTGGTGGTGATCACTTCGGGATGGCAGGGGTAGAGAATCTTTCCTTCCGCCGCGGCCGTGCGCCCGGCCGCAGCCAGCGCCCGGGCCAGGTCGGGGCCATAGATCAGGGAAAGCTCCTGGGCCCCGTCGCCGAAGACCGGAACCACTCCCAGCTTGACCGCCCGAAACACCCGGAGCATCTCGGTGTCGAAGGGACCGTACACCGCCGGAGGACGCAGGATCACCCAGGGCAGCCCGGCCCGCCGCACCGCGCGCTCTCCGGCGAGTTTGCTGCGCCCGTAGGCGGTGACCGGCGCGGCTTCCTCGTCGCCAGAGCGGCGTGCGCCCCGGGGCACCGGTCCGCCGGCCGCCAGCGAGGACACCAGCACGATGCGAGGACGGCCCGCGTCGGCCGCGGCCTCGAGCACCCGGAGGGTCCCGTCCCGGTTGACCGCGAGGAATCCCGCCTCGTTGCGCGCCGCCACCAGCCCGGCCACGTGGTAGATCACGTCCTGGCCGTGCACCGCGGAGCGGAGCGCCTCCATGCTCCCCAGATGCCCGGGCGCCAGCCGTACCCCGCTTTTGCCCAGCAGCTTGCCCTTCTCCGGACTGCGAACCAGGGCGGTGACGGTATCGCCCGCCTGCAGCAGGGCGTCCACCAGGTGGCGTCCCACGAACCCGGTGGCGCCGGTCACCAGCGCGTTCATATCGGGCGGTCGAGCAGCCGGTAGGTCTTGTAGACCGTGAAGCCCATCTTCAGCAGCCCGGCATTCATCGCCGGGTTGTCCTCCAGGATCCAGCCGGCTTCGCCCCAGCTGTAGCCCAGGGTGCCGCCCCGGGTCCAGATCCAGTGGTACAGCACCGCGTCGATGCCCTTGCCGCGGTATTCCGGCAGCACGCCGAGCAGGGTGATCCGGCAGCGGTGCACCCGGCGGGTCTTGAGCGCCCAGAGCACCTTGAGGATGACCGGGAAGAGCCGCCCCGACCGATTGGTGCGGAAGAAGGTGTTGAGATCGGGCAGCGCCAGCGCGAAGGCGATCACCTGTCCGTCCTTCTCCACCATGGGGACCAGCTCGGGCACGACGATCGGCTTGAACTGGGCGGCCAGGTGATCGATTTCATGCTCGGTCATGGGGATGAACCCCCAGTTGTGCTCCCAGGCCCTGTTGTAGAGCTCCTTGACCCGTTCCACTTCGGCGGCGAAGTCCGAGAGCCGGATCGGGCGGAGGGTGATGCCGAGCCGCTGGCAGATCAGCTCGCTGGCCCGGGCGAGCCGGTCCGGCACCGGCACCAGATTCCCGTCGGGAAGGCCATGCTGGTACACCAGCAGATTCTTGGCCTTGGTGAATCCGTTCTGTTCCAGCAGGGCGGGGTAGTAGCGCGGGTTATGCGGCATCAGCATGACCGGTGGGGTGTCGAACCCGTCTACCAGGACGCCGCACTCGTCGTTGGTCGAGAAGGAGGCGGGTCCCCGCATGGTGTCGAAGCCCCGCTCCCGGAGCCAGCCGGCGGCGGCATCCAGCAGGGCGCCGGCCACCGCCCGGTCGTCCACCGACTCGAAGAACCCGAAGAATCCCACCCGGTCGCGATGGGTCTCGTTGTGGAGCCGATTGGCGATCGCCGCGATCCTGCCCTGGACCAGGCCGCCGCGCCCGGCCAGGAAGTAGGCCGCCTCGGCGTGCTCGAAGAAGGGGTTTTTCGCGGGGGAGAGCATGGTCGCCACGTCCCGACGCAACGGCGGGACCCAGAGCGGGTCCCGCGCGTGCAGCCGGTATGGAAAATCGATGAAGCGGCGGAGGTCCGGGCCGGTCTCGACGAGACGGACCGTGACCGGTCCGTTCAGATAACCCCCAGCTCCTTGCCGATCCGGCCGATGGTCTCGACGCAGTAGTCGATCTGATCGGCGGTGTGGGTGGCCATGACGCTGGTCCGAAGCCGGCACTGGGAGGGCGGCACCGCCGGAGGCACCACCGGGTTGGTGAAGATCCCGGCGTCGAACACCTTGCGCCACATGACCAGGGTCTTGTCGAGCGGGCCGATCAGGATCGGCACGATCGGCGTTTCCGACGGACCGGTATCGAAGCCGATGTTCCGGAATCCTTCCTGGAGCCGGCGGGTGTTCTCCCAGAGACTCTCCCGCCGCTCGGTGTCGGCCCGGAGCACCTCCAGCGCGGCCAGCACCCCGGCGGTGTTGGAGGGCGGGAGCGACGCGGTGAAGATCAGGGGCCGGCTGTGGTGGCGGAGATAGTTGATGACACTGCGGGACCCGGCGACGAATCCGCCGATCGAGGCCAGCGACTTCGAGAAGGTGCCGGCGATGATGTCTACTTCATCCGTCATCGCGAAGTGCGCGGCGGTGCCGTCGCCCTGAGGGCCAAGCACCCCGATCGAGTGGGCGTCATCGATTGCGAGCGCCGCGCCGTGCCGCCGGCAGACCCGCACCAGGCCGGGCACGTCGGCGATGTCGCCTTCCATCGAGTAGACCCCGTCCACGATCACCATTTTTCCGGCGCCGGGGTGCTGCTCCAGCTTCCGCTCCAGGCCCGCAAGGTCGCCGTGGTTGAATCGGCAGGTCTCACCGAAGGACATCTTGGCGCCGTCCACGATCGAGGCGTGGTCGAGCTTGTCGAGGAAGACCACGTCCCGCTTGCTGACCAGACCGGAGATCAGTCCGAGATTGGCGTTGTATCCGGTGGAGAAGACGATGCAGTCTTCCTTACCCAGGAAGTCTGCCAGCGCCGCCTCGAGCTGGAGGTGGAGATCCAGGGTGCCGTTCAGGAACCGGCTCCCGGTGCAGCCCGAGCCGTACACGTGCAGGGCCCGGCTGGCGGCCTCCAGCACCTTGGGATGGTGGGTCAGGCCGAGGTAGTTGTTCGACCCCAGCATGATCCGCTTCTGCCCCTCGATGACGACGACGGTGTCTTCCGATTCCGAGATGGGGCGGAAGTACGGGTAGAGTCCCGCAGCTTTCACCTCATCGGCTCGGGTGAAGAGCCGGCACTTTTCGAAAAGCGCAACGTCGGTCTGGAGGATTGGGGTCGACACGTGACCTCGCGGTATCGGAAGTGAGATATCGGCTCCATCCCTATGCGGGATAATGGGTTAAGATAATGCCCAAAAGCCCCCCCGACAAGCGCGGCGGGGCAGGGAGTGCGGTTCCGGGGCCCCGGCTCGTCTCCTTGCGGTCATCACGCCGGGGAGGCGTTCCTCCCGCTTAGATTTCCGCTCCACACCCGTATGCGCCGCTTCCTGCTGGTTCTGTCGTTGTTCGGGGCGGCGCAAGCCACCCGGGCCTTCGCCCAGGGGCCGGCTCAGGCGCCGGTGCTGCGGGAACCCACCGACTGGGGTCCCGATGCCGCCTGGCGGCGCCGGGCTCGCGCGGTGCGGACCCTCCGCATGGAGCTGCTGCGGAGCGGAAACATCTCCACTCTGAACGCGGTCCGGGGCGGGACCTTCTTCACCCCCTCGCTGGTACTGCCGGGCGCCGCCACCGCGGTCACCGGGGCGTTCCACATCCCGGTGATTGCCATTTCCTATCGGGACGTGACCATTCCCTTCCCGACGGCGGAATATCAGCGGATCCTCTGGTCCCGCACCCCCGGGGACCGGCCCTACACCGTCACCACCTTCTACGAACAGCTCTCCCACAACCGGATCTCGCTCGACGGGGTCGTGTTCGAGCCGGTCCGGATGGACAGCGCCGCGGCGTATTACACCGACGGCTGCAACGGCATCACCATCTCGGGAGTGACCAACTGTCCGGCTCGCCCCGTAAACCGGATGGGAGCGATGCTGGTCTCGGCGCTGGACTCGATCTCCAATCGTCCCGGCCACGAGGATGCCTGGTCTCCCTTCGACAACGACGGTCCCGACGGCTTCCCCAACAGCGGCGATGACGACGGGGTGGTGGACTTCGTCACCTTCCTGCAGCCCGAAGTCGGGGGCGAATGCCGCTCCAACACCCCGCCCGCCACCGGGATCTGGAGCCACCGCTTCGTCATCTCCGCCTGGCATGGTCAGCCCTACCTGACCAGAACCCTCCGCCGGGGGCCCGGGGGGGTGCCGCTGCAGGGTCAGTTCATCAAGATCAACGATTACACGATTCAATCGGCAGTCGGCGGAATCTCCGCCTGCGACCCGGGCAGCATCATGGCGGTGGGAACCGTGGCGCACGAAACCGGGCACGCCTTCGGACTGCCCGATTTGTACGATACCCGGTCGAACACCGAGGGGATCGGCGGCTGGGGCCTCATGGGCTCGGGCAACTATTCCAGGCCCTACAGCCCGGCCTCCTACGATGCCTGGTCGCTCACCGCGCTGGGCTGGGCTACCATCGACACCCTGGGGAGCAGCCGGACCGTCACCACCAACGCGCGGCTCCTGAGCGATACCATCTTCTACGCCCGGAGCGTGAACCCCCAGGAGTTCCTCCTGCTGGAGAATCGTCAGGCGGTCCTCAGCGATACCGCCCACATGAATCCGGCGCTCCCGGCCACCTGCCCGATGCTCGGGTTCTGCGCCAAGTCGCCCGGACTGCTGCTCTGGCTGATCGACGACGCGCAGCTGACCTCGGGGCTGCCGTCGAACAGCGTCAACACCGGGCCGGTGCACGGGGTCGCGCTGATCCAGGCCGACGGTCTCAATCAGCTCCGAACCGGGGGAATCCGGAACCGCGGCGATCGCGGCGATGCCTATCCCGGCAGCACCGGCAACACCCGCCTCTCCTTGCTCTCCAATCCCTCCGCCCGGGACAATTTCGGCAGCTACCTCGGCTTCATCGTCGACCGGATCACTCAGCTGGGCGGGACCGCCATGAGCTTCCGGTTCAGCCGCCGGATGCCCAGCCTGGTCGAAGGACTGAACGGGGGCCAGGTCCGGGTCGAAGGCGTGCTGTGGGACCGCTTCGAGGAAGTGATTCCCCAGGGCGACCTGCTCCAGGTGAGCGCCGATTCGATTCAGCTGATTGCCGGGGGAAAGACCCGGCTCACCTTTCTGGGCTGGAACACCCCCGGACCCCGGATTCGGGTCCTGGTGAGCGGCGCTCAGCCCGACACGCTGTTCGCCTCCTTCTCGGTGGAGCACCGGCTCCGGCTGATCAGCTCCGGCAGCGGGACGGTCACTTCCTCCCTGGCCGCCGACCTGCGGCAGGGAGTGTATCTCGCCGAGAACATCTCGGTGCGGCTCACCGCGACGCCGGCTCCGGGCTTCATTTTCGTGGGGTGGCGGGGAGACACGGTCGCGACGCCGGCGGTGCTCGATGTGGTCATGCGGAAGGGATATGATCTCGAAGCGCGATTCGTGCCCGAGGTCAGCATCGCCCCGGCCCAGGCGGTGAGTGATCTCCTGGGAACGCCGGTCCTCACCCCCGCGGAGCGGTCCTACCTGGACGAGCTGGGCAATCGCAACGGGCTGTACGATGTAGGCGACCTGCTCGCGCTCTATCAGCGGCTCGGCCAGGCCGCGCCGCCGTCCCTCCGGCGGGGAGCGCCGGACAGTGTGCGCCGCCGCAGGGAGAACCGGCCATGACCGCGCGGACCCGATGGGGACTCGCGCTGCTGCTGGGCATCGCCATGGGATGCGGCGACAGCGGCCCGCCTCCCTCGCAGGCGGGCGACCTCACCATCTCCTACTTCCAGGGCGGGCCTCGCGCCGGCGCCATCCTGTTCACCATTTCGGGCGGTCCGGTCGAGCAGGTGACGGCGGAGAACACCGAGCTGGTGTCCTTCGCCTCACCGGCTCCGGGCACCACCCGGGTCGTGGTGACCGGCGACCTGGGAACCGGGACCCTGCTCCGGGTCCGGGTGCCGGATGTGTCGTTGGCCGGCAATTACACCGTGCGGGTAGACCAGGTGGCCGACCGCATTACCTTCTCGCTCATCGATCCGGGGGCGCACACGCTGACGATCGCTCGCTGAAGTCCTCCCATCGCTTGTCGAGGATTCGCATGCCGCGCTTCACCCTCAACGGCAAGGACGTCACGGTCGACGTTCCCGCCGACACGCCACTCCTCTGGGTTTTGCGCGATTCCCTCCAGCTGACCGGTACCAAGTTCGGCTGCGGCGTGGGGCAATGCGGCGCCTGCACCGTGCACATCGACGGGGTGGCACAGAAGTCCTGCCAGTTCCCGGTTTCGACGGTAGAGGGGAAGACCATCGTCACCATCGAGGGTCTCTCCCCCGACGGACGCCACCGGGTCCAGGAGGCGTGGGTGGCCGAGCAGGTGCCCCAGTGCGGCTACTGCCAGCCGGGACAGATCATGCGGGCGGCCTATCTGCTGGCGCGGACCCCCAAGCCCAGCGACGCTGACATCGATGAGGTGATGTCGGAGAACCTCTGCCGCTGCGGCACCTATCAGCGGATCCGCCGCGCCATTCATCGCGCCGCGGGGCAGGTGGCTGTGCCGGCATGACCCTGGATTTCACCCGACGCGAGTTCGTGCGCGCTGGGCTGGCGGCCGGTGCCGGGCTCACCCTGGCCGTGTCGCTGGGCGGCTGCGCGGACGAAGCGCCGCCGCCCGCCGGATCCGCGCCGTTCGCGCCCGACGCCTGGATCCGGGTCGGCACCGACGACACCGTGACCGTGATGGTGGATCGCTCGGAGATGGGGCAGGGCGTCTCCACCGCGCTCCCCATGCTGGTCGCGGAGGAGCTCGACGCCGACTGGTCCACGGTCCGCTACCAGTTCGCTCCCGCCAACGAGGCCTACTACAACCCGCTGATCGGTGGCATGCAGCTCACCGGCGGGAGCACCAGTGTCCGGGCGGCCTGGCTTCCGCTCCGCGAAGCCGCGGCGCGCGCCCGCAGCATGCTGGTCACCGCCGCGGCGGCCGAATGGGGCGTGGCGGCGGAGCAGTGCCGCACCGAGAACGGCTCGGTGGTCGCGCCCGATGGACGGCGAGTCCGCTACGGTGCGGTGGCCGCCGCCGCCGCGGCGGTCCCGGTTCCGCTCCCCGGCACCGTGCGGCTCAAGTCGCCGGAGCAGTTTCGTTTCATCGGCAAGCCGATGCCCCGGCTCGATCACCCCGACCTGGTGCGAGGGCGGACCGTGTTCGGGATGGATGCGGGGCCCGCCGGCGCGCTGGTGGCCGTGGTAGCGCGCTGCCCGGTGTTCGGCGGGACGCTCCGCTCGGTGGAGGACCGCGCGGCCCGGGCCGTTCCGGGTGTGCGGGAGGTGGTGCGGATCGAGCAGGGCGTGGCGGTGGTGGCGAAGGACTACCCTTCGGCCCGGGCCGGCCGCGACGCGCTCACGATTCAGTGGGACGAAGGCGCCCTGGCCACGCTGGACGACGCCGGGGTGAGCGCGGCGCTCGAAGCGCTGGGGCGGGAGCCCGGCAAGGTGGCGCGCAGGGTCGGTCTCGGGGGCGAATTCGCCGGATCGGCGGCACGGACCCTGGACGCGGTGTATGAAGTGCCGTATCTGGCTCACGCCACCATGGAGCCGATGAACTGCACCGCCGACGTGCGGGCCGACGCGGTTACCCTGTGGGTTCCTACCCAGTACCAGACCGGCCCGAGGTTGATGGGGGGCGGCACCCGCGGTGCGGCGGCCCGGGCCACGGGAGTTCCGGTCAGCCGGGTGACGGTCCACACCACTCATCTCGGTGGCGGCTTTGGCCGGCGCTCAGAAACCGATTTCGTGTCGGAAGCCTGCCAGGTTTCCAAGGCGGTGGGCGAGCCTGTCAAGCTGATCTGGAGCCGGGAGGACGACATCCGGCACGACCAGTACCGGCCCGCGGCGCGGCATCAGATGCGGGCCGGGCTTGCCGCCGATGGATCGCCGGTTGGCTGGAGCCATCACGTGATCAGCCCCTCCATCATCGCCAAGTTCCTTCCCGGCTGGCTTCCCGATTTCGTGGCCCACCTGGGCGGGCCGCTCAAGGGCGGGGTCGACGGCAACGCCATCGAGGGTGCGGCCGAGAATCCTTACGCCTTTCCCAACCTGGAGGTACGCTATACCCAGGCCGATCTGGGGATTCCGGTTGGATTCTGGCGATCGGTGGCCCACTCGCACACCGCCTTTGCGGTCGAATGCTTCCTGGACGAGCTGGCCGAGCTGGCGGGATCGGATCCGGTGATGTTCCGGCGCGGACTTCTGGCCGGCGCGCCTCGGGCGGTGGCGGTGCTGGATCTGGCGGCGGAGCGGGCCGGCTGGGGCAATCCGACACCGGCGGGCCGCTCCCGGGGTGTCGCGGTCCACGAATCGTTCGGAAGCTGGGTGGCCCAGGTGGCCGAAGTGTCGGTGGAATCCGGTGCGGTGCGGGTGCACCGGGTGGTGTGCGCGGTGGACTGCGGCCAGGTGGTCAACCCCGATACCGTGGTGGCCCAGATGGAAGGCGGCATCGCCTACGGGCTGAGCGCCGCACTCAAGGAAAAGATCAGCATCGGTGGAGGCCGGGTGAAGCAGAGCGGCTTCGTCGACTATCCGGTGCTCACCATGCGGGAAATGCCGGCCATCGAGGTCCACATCGTGCCGAGCCTCATGGAGCCGGGCGGAGTGGGGGAGCCGGGCACCCCACCCATTGCTCCTGCGGTTGCCAACGCGGTCTACGCCGCGACGGGGAAACGAATCCGTTCACTGCCGATCCGGGTCTGATCACCATTCTCAGGGAGGGCTCATGTACCGCATGCGTGGGGTAGTGTCGCTGCTGGGCGCCGTGACTCTGATTTCCGCCTGCCAGCCGGTCGCGGAAACAGCCGAGCAGGCCGAGGCGCGGATGGCGAGCGAGGCCGCGGCCGCGAGGACGGCGATCGAGGCGTCCAACACCAGGTTCATGGCGCACTTCAACGCGGGGCAGGGGGACTCGGTGGCCGCTCACTACGCCGATGACGGCAGGGTAATGGCGCCCAACATGCCGGTCGCATCCGGCCGTCAGGCCATCGCCGCGTCAATGGGAATGATGGCCGGTGCCACGCTCGTCCTGACCACGGAGTCCGTGGACGCCAACGGCTCGCTGGCGGTCGAACGCGGGACCTACAAGATCACCCTGACGCCTCCCGGCGCCACCGCTCCGATCACGGACACCGGGAAATATCTGGTGCACTGGCGTAAGGTGGGCGACAACTGGATGATGGTAGACGACATCTGGAACAGCGACCTGCCGGCCATGCCTGTCGGCCCGCCGGCCAAGCAGCCGTAGTCAGTCCACTTTCGGGTCGAAGAGGGAAAGCTGGCCGATTGAGATAGGGCGCTCGATGACGAGGGGCCCACAGATGTCACCGATGAAGAAGGATGGACCGGTGTTCCACGACCTCTTCGTCGCCAGGAATCATCCCCTGCTGTGTATCGGTGTCATCTGTGGGTGACCCGGACACGCACGCCGACCCACCCCGCACACTTTAGAGCTTGGGCAGATCTATCCACTTCGACGGGAGGACGTATGCGACGGACGAGAGGTCTGATGGCCGCACTGGGAAGCCTGGCAGTATTCGCGGCATGCCAGCCGGCTGCGGAAACGGCCGAGCAGGCCGAAACGCGGATGGCCAGCGAAGCCCTCGCCGCCAGGACGGCCATCGAGGCCGCCAACGCCCGAATGGCCGCGCACATGAACGCCGAGCGCTTCGACTCGGCGGCCATGGTCTACGCCGAGGACGCCCGGGGCCTGCCGCCCAACATGGTGCCGGACGTGGGCCGCGCGGCGATCCTCAAGAGCCTCCAGGGCATGGCGGGAATGAAGGCCACCATCGGCTTCACCACCACGCACGTCGCCGTGAACGGACCGCTGGCGGTGGAGACCGGCACCTACAGCTTCACCTTCACTCCGCCGGGCGCGCCCGCGCCGGTAACCGATACCGGGAAGTACATGGCCCACTGGCACAAGATGGGTGACAACTGGATGATCGTGGAGAACATCTGGAACAGCGACCTGCCTGCCATGCCTGCCGGCCCGCCGGTCAAGCAGCCGTAGTCAGTCTCCTCCGCGACGGCCGGCGGGGCTCGCGACCGCCGGCTGCTCGGGCTCCGGAGTGAAATCCTCTCCCGGATTGATGAACCGGTTCCGTTCCAGGCGGAACTGCTTGTCGTAGAGCTGCCGGTAGCGGCCGTCCTGGGCCAGCAACTCGGCGTGGGTGCCCCGCTCCACGATCTCCCCGGCTTCCAGCACCAGGATCTGATCGGCGCTCATGATGGTGGAGAGCCGGTGGGCGATCACGAAGGTGGTGCGCCCGGCCCGGAGGGCGCGGAGCCCGTCCTGAATCAGCGCCTCGCTCTCGCTGTCGAGGCTCGAGGTCGCCTCGTCCAGCAGGAGCACCGCCGGGTCGGCCAGGATGGCCCGCGCGATCGCCACCCGCTGCCGCTGCCCGCCGGAAAGCCGGACACCCCGCTCGCCCACGATGGTTTCGTACTGGAGCTCGAACGCCTCGATGAATTCGTCGCAGTGGGCAATCCGGCTAACCCGCTTCACGTCCTCGAGGGTTGCGCCGGGTCGGCTGAACCGGATGTTGTCGGCGATGGTGCCGTCGAACAGAAAGTTGTCCTGGAGCACGATGCCGAGCCGGCTGCGGTAATCGCGGAGCCGCAGGGTGGAGAGGTCGCGGCCGTCGAGCACCACCCGGCCTTCGGTGGGACGGTTGAAGGCCATCACCAGGCTCATCAGGGTGCTCTTGCCGGAGCCGCTCGAGCCCACCAGCGCGGTGGTCGAGCCGGCCGGGGCCTCGAAGGTGATGTGCTTGAGCACCGGGACCCCGGCGGTGTACTCGAAGGTCACGTCTTCGAACCGGACTTCTCCCTCGACCTCGGCCACCGGCTGCCGGATGGCGTCCTCGTCGTCCTCGGTGGGCATCTCCCGGATTTCCCGGATCCGGTCGAGCCCGGCAAATGCCTCGGTGATCTGGGTGCCGATCGAGGCCATCTGGATCAGCGGCGCCGCCATGAGGCCGGTGAAGAAGATGTACATCACGAAATCGCCCAGCGTCATGGTGCCGGCGATGATGCTCCCGCCTCCGACCCAGACCATGATCGCCCCGATGGCGCCCACCACGATGCTGGAAAGAGCGGTCACCCCGCCCACCCCGGTCATGGTCACGGCCACGTTGCGGAACAGCTTGTGAATGCCCTTGGTGAAGACGTAGTCCTCCCGCCGCTCGGCCACGTAGGACTTGACGATCCGGATGCCGCCGAACGACTCGGTG
>Ga0209485_1000310_pt1 | contig 15086 bp, 14 predicted proteins | sample NCAS100_FD_187516 | JGI IMG/M metagenome (GOLD analysis project Ga0209485, IMG submission 187516) | Agricultural soil microbial communities from Utah to study Nitrogen management - NC AS100 (SPAdes) (version 2) | ecosystem: Environmental > Terrestrial > Soil > Agricultural land | place: USA... | reverse complement strand
CTGAGCCGCGAGTGGCCCGGGCAGGACCAGCAGGAAGAGGAGGATGAATGCGCGGGGCATCGGTCGCCTCAATTAGCAGGGCCCGTGCCGCTCCGGCAAGCATGGTGATTCTCGTGCTCGCCGCCTGCGGCTCGCCCTCGGGGAGCGCGGCCGGCGGCGCGCCCGCCCCACTACCGGTCCTCCCGCCCCGTCCCCTGGCCCAGGTCTTCGTGCTGGAAGCCTCGGGCGCCGCGCCCGAAGACACCGTGGTCACCGTTACCCCGGGCGCCGCCAGGGTGATCGTGCTTCGGCGTTCGGCGCCGGATTTCGGACTCTTCGCCACCCTCGATCTGCGGCCGGGAAGCGACACCGCGGTTGCAGCCCGCAGCGGTCCCACGACCGACGTGATGCTCCAGCCAACCCCCGGCCTCTACAGCCTCACCCTCGCGTTTCAGGGAACGGTGGCGGACAGCGCCACCATCTCCTTCAGCTACGGCACCCATTTCGTCGCCCCGGCCGGCGCCCGGGAGCGCTACGGCAGCAACCTCGCCTTCGAGAAGGCGCTCGCAATCGGCCGGGTGGGCGACGACGGCGTGGTGACTTTTCTCCCCACCACCCGGCCCGGCTCCGACATCGTGCGGGCCCCGCTCTCCGGCCCGGGACGATACCTCGTGGCTGCGCCCCGCTGATTCCGGTGCCCCGCTGGCAGCTGCTGCCCGAGGCGGGCGGTCCTCCGATCGAAATCCCCGAAGGCCGAGTCCTGGTGCTGGGACGCGCGGCCGCCTCCGACATCCATCTGGCCGACGAAACCGTGTCCCGGCATCACGCCGAGCTCAAGGCCGACGCTTCGGGACTCCGGGTCCGCGATCTGGCCAGCGCCAACGGCACCTTGCACAACAGTCAGGCGCTCACCGAGGGCCGCGCCCAGGTGGGGGACCTCCTGACGTTCGGAAGGGTGCGGTTCCGGGTCGCGGAGATCGCCACGGACGCTGCGCGTCCTCGCGATGACTCCGAAGAAGGCCCCGAAGCAATCCGCCCAGGCACCAGCGTGCGCGCCCTCGATGTCCAGTCGGGCGGCGGCGCCCTGGCCCGGCTGCATCGGGAGCGGCTGGCCCGCCTCATCGACCTGGCCCGCCAGCTCGGCGGAGCGAGCGACACCACCGGCCTGCTCCGGCTGATCGTCGAGCAGGCCTCCTCGCTGCTCCCCGCCGACCGGGTGGCGCTGCTGCTGGCGGAGGAGCCGGGCGGCGCATTCCTCCCGGTTCACTGGTTCAACCGCCTGGGCAAGGCGGCGGTACAGGTACCGGGGAGCATCGTGGGGCGGGCCGTGGCGGAGCGGTCGCCGATCGTCACCGAAAATGCCCAGGAGGACCTCCGCTTCCAGAGCGGATCGGTGGCGGCGGACCGGGTCCGCGCGGCGCTCTGCGTGCCGCTCTTGGGTGAGGGAGACCGGGTGGAGGGAGTTCTCTACGTGGACTCGCTCACCGGCTCCCGGGGATTCACCGAGGAGGAAGCCGCGCTCTGCTTTGCCTTCGGGGGGCTGGCGGCCGCCAGCATCGCCCAGGCCCGCGCCGCCGACGCGGCCCGGCGCCAGGAGGTGATTCGCGCCAACTTCGAGCGCTTCTTCGCTCCCGGCGTCGCGGCCCGGATCGCCGCGACCCGGAGCGCGGTGCGCCCCGGAGGAGAGCGGCGTCCGGTCACCGTGCTCTACAGCGACGTGCGCGGATTCACCGGTCTGGCCGAAACCATGCTGCCGGAGGCGATTGCCGGGCACCTCTCCGACTACTTCGCCTCCATGGTGGACCTGGTATTCGAAAACGGAGGGACCCTCGACAAATTCATGGGAGACGCGCTGCTCGCGGTGTGGGGGGCGCCGCTCGCCGCACCGGAAGACGCCGACCGGGCGCTGGCCGCGGCCCGGGCTATGCAGGACGAATGCAGAAGCCTCAACGCCCGCTGGGAAGGCCAGGACCGGCCCCGGCTCGCGATCGGAATTGGACTGCATCACGGGGAAGCCTTCGCCGGCACCATCGGGAGCCCGAGGCGGCTCGAATACACCGTGATCGGCGACGTGGTCAACGTCGCGGCCCGGCTCTGCGATGCCGCCGCCGCGGGGGAAATCGTGCTCAGCGACGCGATGCGCCAGAGGCTGGCCGAGCCTCTGGCGGGGGTGCCGGGCGAGGAGCTCCGGGTGAAAGGGCGCGAAGGTGCGGTGACTGTCTACAGACTCACGGGAGGTGAGCGGTGAGCGGTGAGCGGTTAGCGGGAAAAGCCTTGCTGCTGGGATTTCTGTTTCTGCCCGGCTGCGGTGGGAAAACCGAGCAGCCTCCGGAGCGCATTCCTGACACGGTGCTGGCGAAATCGAAATTGCCCAACGCGAACGCCGTGGGAGCGGCGCTGCGGCTCCAGGACACCGCGGCGGCGCGGCGGGCTCGAGAGGACTCCATTGCGAGCGCCATTCCTTGACCCGTGAGACGTGAGAGGTGAGACGGAGACCCCTCTCACGTCTCACGTCTCACGTCTCACGTCTCACCGAAGTTGTAGTGCCACCCCGCCCGGGCCATCAGGTCGAGCACCAATCGGACCGGCAGGCCCATCACACCGAAGAAATCGCCCTCGATCCGCTCGATCAGCGCCGCGCCGTAGCCCTGGATCCCGTAGGCGCCGGCTTTGTCGAGCGGCTCCCCGGTGGCCACGTAGGCACGCAGGGCTCGCTCGTCCGCCGTCCGGAAGAACACCGCGGTCCGGTCGAGGGCCTCGTACTCGGTGCCGTCGGCCCGGAGACACACCGCGGTCAGCACGTCGTGGCGGCGGCCCTGGAGCTCCCGGAGCATCCGCAGCGCGTCTTCGGGGTCGGCGGGTTTCTCGAGAATCTCGTCCCCCAGCGCCACCGTGGTGTCGGCTCCCAGCACCCAGGCTCCGGGCACCGCACGCGCCTTGTCCCGGGCCAGCCGCTGCACGTACGCGGCCGGCGCTTCCCGGGGAAGCCGGATCTCCTGGACGTTGGCCGCTTCCACCCGGTGCGGAATGCCCAGCATGCTGAGGAGCTGGTGCCGCCGGGGCGAGCTCGAGGCAAGGACCAGCGGGTGATGAATCACGCCGAGCGCTCCAGAATCAGGGTGACCGGTCCGTCGTTGACCAGCTCTACCTGCATCTCGGCGCCGAACTCGCCGGTCCCCACCCGAAGCCCTCTTGCCGTGAGCTCGGCGCAGAAGCGCTCATAGAGCGGGATGGCCTGCTCCGGGCGCGCCGCGTCGATGAACGAGGGCCGCCGTCCCTTGGCCGAGTCGCCGTAGAGGGTGAACTGGCTCACCACCAACACCGCCCCGCCCACTTCGGCGAGCGCCAGGTTCATCTTTCCCTCCGGGTCGGAGAAGATCCGGAGTCCGGCAATTTTTTCCGCCATCCACACCACCTGCTCCGCGGTGTCGCTGTGGGTGAAGCCGGCCAGGAGCAGGAAGCCCTGGGCGATTTCGCCCACCCGCCGGCCGGAAATGCTGACGGAGGCCTGGGTGACGCGTTGAAGGACGACTCGCATAGGGGCTAGGGAGCTAGGGAGCTAGTGAAACGCCGGGGAAAAGATAAAGGGGCGCCCTCCCGGACACCCCTAGCTCCCTAGCTCCCTAGCTCCCTAGCTCCCTAGCTCCCTAGCTACTCCACCGTCACCGACTTCGCGAGATTCCTCGGCTGATCCACGTTGCACCCCCGCCGCACCGCCACGTAGTAGGCAAAGAGCTGGAGCGGCACGCTGGCCAGCATCGGGGTCAGCAGGTCGTGGGTGGCCGGAATCGGGAAGACCGCATCGGCCAGCCGGCTGATCTCCTCGTCGCCCTCGGTGACGATCGCGATCACCTTGCCGCCCCGCGCCTTCACCTCCTCGATGTTGCTCACGATCTTGCCGTGGACGCCGTCGCGGGGCGCGATGAACACCACCGGCATGTTCTCGTCGATCAGCGCGATGGGCCCGTGCTTCATCTCGGCCGCGGGATAGCCCTCGGCGTGGATGTAGGAAATCTCCTTGAGCTTGAGCGCGCCCTCCAGCGCCACCGGAAAATTTACCCCCCGGCCGAGATAGAGCGCGTTGTGCGCGGTGGCGAACCGGTCGGCCAGTTTCTCCACCTCGGGGGCGCGGTCCAGCACGGTCCGGATCTGGGCCGGGAGGGCCTGGAGCGCCTGGATGAGCTGGCGCCCCTGGAGCACACTCAGCGCCCGGAGCCGGGCCATTTTCAGCGCCACCATCGCCAGGGCGGCCACCTGGCTGTTGAACGCCTTGGTGCTGGCGACGCCGATCTCGGGGCCGGCCCGGAGATAGAGCCCCCCCTGCACCTCCCGCGCGATGGTGGAGCCGACCACGTTCACCAGCCCGATGGTGCGGGCCCCCCGGCGCCGGGCCTCCCGGATCGCCGCGAGGGTGTCCGCCGTCTCCCCCGACTGCGATACCGCAATGACCAGCGTGTTCTCGTCCACGATCGGATTGCGGTAGCGGAATTCCGAGGCGTACTCCACCTCGCAGGGAATCCGGGCCATTTCCTCGAAGATGTACTCCCCGATCAGGCCGGCGTGCCACGAGGTTCCGCAGGCGGTGATGATCACCCGGTTGACCCGGTTGATCTCCTCGTCGCTCATGTTGAGTCCGCGCAGCCGGGCGCTGCCTTCTTCCTCGAGCAGGTGGCCCCGGACCGTGTTGGTGAGGCTCTCCGGCTGCTCGAAGATCTCCTTCAGCATGAAATGGGAGAACCCGCCCCGCTCGATGGTCGCCAGATCCCATTCGATCTGGTTGACCGGCTTGTCCACGTGGGTATCGGTCAGGTTGCGCACCCGGTACCCGTCCCGGGTGAGGACCGCCATTTCCCCGTCGTCCAGGTAGACCACGCTGCGGGTGTGCTCCAGGATTGCGGACGCATCCGACGCGACGAAGTATTCTCCGTCGCCCACGCCCACCAGCAGGGGCGAGCCGTTGCGGGCGGCCACCAGGGTGTCGGGCTCATCGGCCGAGATCACCGCGATTCCGTAGGCGCCATCGATGTCCCAGAGGGCCCCCGCCACCGCCTGCTCCAGGTTGCCCTCGTAGTACGCCCCGATCAGGTGGGCCAGCACCTCGGTGTCGGTTTCGGACTTGAAGACGTGGCCGCGCTTCTCCAGCGCCTTCCGGATCGCCGCCGAATTCTCGATGATGCCGTTGTGGATGACCGCGATACGGCCGTTCTGATCCAGATGGGGATGGGCGTTGGGCGTGGTGGGCGCGCCGTGGGTGGCCCAGCGGGTGTGACCGATGCCGACGGTGCCGCTCGGCGTCTCGGTGCGGAGCTTGTCCACCAGGGCCGAGAGCTTCCCGGCCGCTTTGCGGATCTTGATGTCACCGCCGTTGAGGACCGCCACTCCGGCGGAATCGTATCCCCGGTACTCCATGCGCCGGAGTCCGTCGATCAGAATCGGCGAGGCCTGCTTCGGTCCAACGTACCCGACGATACCACACATCGCGTGAACGACCTCAGGACTGAAGGAGTTTCCGGCAGACCTCGACCAGCTCCTGCGCCTCCGCCTGGGTGGGCGCCTCCGCGATAAAGCGGATCACCGGCTCGGTCCCCGATGGCCGAAGATGAACCCAACGGTTCCGCCAGGCCAACCGGAGCCCGTCCCGCTCGTCTGCGGAAGCCTCGGGAAACCGCTTCTTGAGGGCCACATACGCGGCCTGCAAGTCACTGCCCCGCCGCGCTTTGGCCTTCACGATCTGATACCGCGGAGCCGCCGCCACCAGGGCGGAGACAGTTTTGTTCTCGACTGCCAAATACTGCAAGATCAACGCCACCCCCAGGGGGGCATCTCGTCCCGCATGGAAGCCGGGGAGCATGACTCCCCCGTTGCCTTCCCCGCCGATCAGCGCCCCCTCGTCCAGCAGCATTCGGGCGACATGGGCCTCGCCCACCGGGGCCCTGAGGAATCGGGCGCCACCCTGGCCGGCCGCGTCCTCGACCACCAGGCTGGTGGAGAGATTGGCGACGACCAGCGACGGTTCGAGTGCACTCGCGCCCCGGAGTACCGCCCGGACCGCGAAGGCCAGGGTGTAGTCCTCGCCGATCGGCTCACCCCGCTCGTCCACCAGGGCGAGCCGGTCCACATCGGGATCCACCGCCATGCCGAGGTCGGCGCCGGTGCCCCGCACCAGGTTGCCCAGCGCGCCGAGATTCTCGGGGATCGGCTCCGGCTCGCGGGGGAAGCGGCCGTCGGCTTCGATGTTGATGGCCGACACCACGCAGTGCAGCCGCTCCAGCAGCTGGGGAATGATCAGGCCGCCCGCCCCGCGGACGCAGTCGATGGCGACCTTGAATTTCCGCTTCCGGATGGCCCGCACATCCACCTCGGGCAGCGACAGCACCGCTTCGAGATGGCGGGTGATCGCGCCGCGATCTTCCTTGACGGTGCCCAGGCCGTCCCATCCCGCGCGGGGCGGGCCTTCGTCCGCCAGCGCGCGCACCGCCGCGCCGGCTTCGGGACCCAGAAAGATCCCGTCGGGCCCGACCAGCTTGAGCGCGTTCCACTCCACCGGGTTGTGGCTCGCGGTGAGAATGAGGCCCGCGCCGGCCTGATGGTGGGTCACTGCCAGCTGCACGGTAGGAGTGGGCACCACCCCGAGATCGATGACGGTGCATCCCACCGACATGAGGCCGGCGCTGGCGGCGGCGGCGAACATCGGACCGCTGGTTCGGGAATCGCGCCCCAGGACCACCGCCGGCCGTCCGGCGGCTTTGGCCCAGGCGCCCAGCGCCGCGGCATGACGGGCCACCAGCTCGGGAGTCAGGTCGGCGCCGACGAGGCCGCGCATCCCGGAAACGGAGATCATGAGCGACTGGGACATGTCCGGAAAACTACTCGGGGGGAGGGCTACACGCTGATGGGGAGACGATCCACTTCGGGAAAGGCGCGGGTGAACGCGTTCACGACATCGGGATCGAACTGCACGCCGGCGAAGCGGATCAGCTCGTGCAGCGCGTCGCCCGCGGATCGCGGGGTCCGGTAGGAGCGGTTGGTGGTCATGGCGTCGAACGCGTCCACCACCGCGACCAGGCGGGCGACCATCGGAATGGCCTGACCCCGGAGCCCGTCGGGAAACCCGGACCCGTCCACCCGCTCGTGATGATTGCGCACGATCTGGAGGACCAGCGGATGCTGACGCCGCAGCGGCTCCAGGATCTCCTCCCCTTCGGTGACGTGCTTCTTGATCTCCTCGAATTCCTCGGGCGTGAGCGGCCCCGGCTTCTGGAGCACGTTGTCCCGGGTGCCGATCTTCCCGATGTCGTGCAGCTCGCCGCCCAGCCGGATCTGGTCCAGGGTCTCCCCGGTGAAGCCGAGCAGCACCGCCGTTTTCACGGCGTAGCGGCTCACCCGCTGGGAATGGCCCCGGGTGTAGACGTCCTTCTTTTCCAGCATCCGGACCGCCATCTGAATTTGGCCCACGAACTGCTCCTTGTTACGAAGGTCGAGCTCGCGGATGGAGCGCTCGAGCCGCTCCTGGTAGCTCTGCTGGAGAAACCGGTTTTCCAGAACGAGGCGGCGCTTGTCCAGCGCGTTGTCCACTCGGGCCCGGACCTCGTCCACCAGCACCGGCTTGGCCAGGTAGTCAAAGGCCCCGTGCTGAAGACACTCGACCGCGGTGGTCACCTCCGCGACGCCGGTGAGCATGATGAAGGCCACATCGGGCCACCGGCGATGCACCTCCCGGAGGAAGGTGATGCCGTCCATCTCGGGCATGTAGAGATCGCTGATGACGAGAGGCACTTCGCCCTGGTCCTCCAGCAGGACCAGCGCCTCGCGCCCGTTGGAAGCTTCGAGCGTCGCGAGACCCTGGGCCTGGAGAACCTTGGCGAGAGTCCGCCGCACCTGGGGATCGTCGTCGACCAGGAGCGCACGGGCGGAAGCTCCCGACCGTCCTGTGGGGTCGCCGGGCGCGGAGGACACGGGGAGCAAACTATGCAAGCTCATGGTAATCTTCAATGTGTAACCACTTGCTACAGGCTATCTGCTATCGGCTATCGGTCAGGCTACCCGTAGCCCGGACCGATAGCTTGACTGATAGCGCATAGCCGATAGCGCATAGCGGAGCGCTCATGACCCGGATCTTGCCTGACGACCTCTCCCACGCCCTCGCTACCCGCGCCGTGCATGCCGGCCAGGTGGAAGACCCGCTGGCCGGGGCGGTGATGACGCCGATTTATCAAACCTCCACCTACCGGCAGGAAGGTCTCGGCAGGCACAAGGGCTACGAGTACGCCCGGACCCAGAACCCCACCCGGGAAGCGCTGGAGCGCAACGTGGCGGCGCTCGAGGGCGGCAGCCACGGGTTCGCGTTCGGCTCGGGACTGGCCGCGCTCGACGCGATCCTCAAGCTGTTCAAGGCCGGTGATCACATCGTGTCGGGCGAGAGCGTCTACGGCGGGTCGATGCGGCTGATGCGGCAGATCTTCGAGCCCTACGGCCTGAAGGTGACCTTCGTGGACAGCCGGGAGGCCGCCAACTTCGAGCGGGCCCTCACCCCGGCCACCCGGATGATCTACTGCGAAACCCCGACCAATCCGATGATGTTCCTCACCGACCTCCGGGCGGTGGGCGACCTCGCGGCGTCGCGGGGGATTCTGCTGGCGGTGGACAACACCTTCGCCACGCCGATATTCCAGCGGCCGCTCGAGACCGGCACCCACATCGTGCTCCATTCCACCACCAAGTACCTGAATGGGCACAGCGACATGGTGGGCGGTCTGCTGGTGACCGATCGCGACGACGTCGCCGAGCGGCTGGGGTTCATTCAGAACGCCAGCGGGGCGGTGCCCGGGCCGATGGACTGCTGGCTTGCGTTGCGGGGCACCAAGACCCTGCCCCTGCGGATGCGGCAGCACGACGCCAGCGGTCGCCTGATCGCCGACTGGCTGGCCGGACACAAGGCGGTGCGCCATCTCTACTACCCCGGCCTCACCAGCCATCCCCAGCACGAGCTGGCCTGCCGCCAGATGAGCGGCTTCGGGGGGATGGTGTCGTTCGACACCGGCGACGTGGAGCACGCCCGTCGCATCGTCGAACGGGTCCGGCTCTTTCAGCTGGCGGAGTCCCTCGGCGGGGTGGAGAGCCTGATCGGCCATCCCGCCTCGATGACCCACGCCTCGGTGCCCGCCGACATCCGGCGGGAAATGGGCCTCACCGACAGCCTGGTGCGGCTCAGCGTGGGAATCGAGGAGGTGGAGGATTTGATCGAAGATCTCGAACAAGCAATGAGCTAGACGCGAAGTCGCGTCCAGGCTTGAAACATTAACAGCCATGAGTCGTAGGTTCTCCACCCCTTCACCCTGAGCTCTGACATGTCCGTCCCCGCTCCGCGCCCTCGAGTCGCTTTCCCCCAGATCGCCGGGGTTTCCTGGGAGCACCCCGCCGACCGCGCCGCGCTTCAGGCCATGCGGGCGGTGCCCGGCTTCGACGACGTGGTGCGCAAGATCATCGCGATCCTGGGCGGTGAGCGCGGCATCCGCCTGCTGTTCCAGGGCAACGCGGTCCGGTGCGGGCCCCGCCAGTTCCCCACCGCCCACGCGCTGCTGGTGGAAGTGTCGGCGACCTTCGACTGGCACAAGGTGCCGGAGCTCTACGTCACCCAGACCCCGGTCTTCAACGCCGGCGCCTACGGGGTGGACGATCCCTTCATCGTGCTGCATTCGGCGGCGCTCGAGCTGCTCGACGAGGAGGAGCTCCGGGTGCTCATCGCCCATGAGTTCGGCCACGTGGCGAGCGGCCACGCGCTCTACCGCACCATCGCCGAAATCTTTCTGAATGTGAGCCTGGGCGCCCTGCCTTTCCTGGCCGGCATCGCCCTGCTGCCGGTGCGGCTTGCCGTGCTGGAATGGTCGCGCAAGTCGGAGCTCTCCTCCGACCGGGCCGGGCTGCTGGGCAGTCAGAACGTCATCGCCTCGCAGCAGCTGTTCATGAAAATGGCCGGCGCGTACCGGGGCGCGCTGGAGTCGGGCCAGATGGCGCTCGATCCGTTCGTCACCCAGGCCAGCGAGTACATCGCCAGCAACGACGGCCTCGACATCGTCTACAAGATCCTCAACACCCTCGCGCTCACCCATCCCATGCACACCGTGCGGGCGGCCGAGCTGCAGCGCTGGATCCAGGGCGGCGACTACGAGAGGATCCTCCGGGGCGAATACACCCGCCGGGGCGCCGAGGCGAAGGAGCGACCGCTCAAGGACGACTTCCGCGCCGCCAAGGATCACTACGCCGAGGAAGCCCGGGAGACGATGGGCAAGGTGGCCGACGCGGCCAAGCGGGCGGCGGCGCAGGCGCGAGAGGCGTTCCGCAAGGCTCAGCAATCGTGAAGGTGCTGGTCGTCGGAGGGGGAGGCCGGGAGCACGCACTCTGCTGGGCGCTGCACCAGGACCTCCCCTCCGCGACCCTGTATTGCGCTCCCGGCAACCCCGGCACCACCGAATTCGCCGAAAACCTCCCCATCGGATCCGACCGGGTCGATCAGCTCACCGCCGCGGCGGAGGACCTCGCGGTGGATCTGGTGGTGGTCGGGCCCGAGGTGCCGCTGGCCCTGGGACTGGCCGACCGGCTGCGGGCCGCGCACCGCCCGGTGTTCGGTCCCTCTGCCGCCGCGGCGCGGATCGAGGCCTCCAAGGCGTTCGCCAAGGAGGTGATGCTCTCGGCCGGGGTCCCCACCGCTCCCAGCCGCATCTTCACCGAGCTGGCTCCCGCCCTCGCCTATGTCGCCCGCCACGCCGAACCGCTGGTCGTAAAGGCCAGCGGGCTTGCGGCCGGCAAGGGCGCGATCGTCTGCGCCACCCGCGATGAAGCCGCGCGTGCGCTCACTCATATGCTCCGCGATGGCAGCTTCGGCGAAGCCGGCAAGACCGTGGTGGTGGAAGGCTTTCTCGAGGGCGAGGAGCTCTCCGTGCTGGCGGTGACCAACGGGCGCGACCTGGTCATTCTGCCGCCGGCCCAGGATCACAAGCGGCTGGGCGATCGGGACCTCGGCCCCAACACCGGGGGAATGGGCGCCTACAGCCCGGTGAGCCTCGCCACCCCCGAGCTGCTCGCCCGGGTGGAACGCCTGGTGCTGATTCCGACCCTGACGGAGCTGGAGCGCCGGGGGTCTCCCTTTGCGGGCGTGCTGTACGCCGGCCTCATGCTCGATCCGGCGGGCATTCCCAACGTGATCGAGTTCAACTGCCGGTTCGGCGATCCCGAAGCCCAGGTCATCCTCCCGCTGATCCCCTCGGGACTCCTCGATTTGCTCCGCGCCGTCGCTACCCGCGCGAGTCTCCCCCGCCTGGTTGTCGCTCCGGGGGCCGCGGTGACCACGGTGCTCGCCGCATCGGGCTATCCCGACACCCCGCGCCGAGGCGACCCCATCTCCATCCCTCCGATGCCCCCGGGCACGCTGGTATTCCACGCCGGTACCCAGCTCGATGACCGCGGCGTACTCCAGACCAACGGCGGGCGGGTCCTCTCGGTCACCGGCGTCGCCCCCACCTTTGCCGAAGCGCAGGCCAAGAGCCGCGCCGGTGCCGAAGCGATTCGGTTCGAGGGGAAGCAGTTTCGGAGCGACATCGGATGGAGGGAAGCGCGTCGAGTAGGGCCTAGGGAGCTGGGGAGCTAGGGAGCTAGGTTTCACTATCCTAGCTCGCTAACTCCCTAGCTCCCTAGCTCCTTGCCTGAACTCCCCGAAGTCGAAACCATGGTGAGCGATATCCGCTCCGGCCTCGAAGGCCGGCGGATTCTACAGGCCCGGCTCTCTCACGACGACGTGCTGCGCGGGGTGTCGCGCCGTGCGCTGCTCGCCGGGCTCAAGGGTGCGCGGATCCGCTCGGTGACCCGGCGCGCCAAGCACGCGGTGATCGAGACCGATCGCAACCGGCTGGTGGTGCAGCCGGGAATGACCGGTAACCTGGAGGTCCGCCGCACCGAGCTCCCCGCCGCCGAGCGGCGTTACGCGGTGCTTCGACTGGAGCTCGACAATGGCCGGACTTTGGTTTATCAGGACGTGCGGCGGCTGGGAACCCTGCTCTGGCTCGATCAGGCGGGCTGGGATCGGTACGACCAGGCCATCGGGCCCGAACCGCTCGACCGGAGCTTCACGGCCCGGGCGCTCCAGCGGATCCTCGAGGGCTCCCGCGCCGCGGTGAAGAAGGTCCTGATGGATCAGCGATCCCTCGCCGGAGTGGGAAACATCTATGCCCAGGAGGCGCTCTTCGCCGCCCGGATCGATCCCTCCAAGCCGGCCCGCGAGGTACCGCAGTCCCGGGTAGCGCCGCTGCGCCGTGAGCTGGTGCGCATTCTCCGGGCCGCCATCCGCGCCAAGGGCAGCACCGTGCGGGACTACCGCACCGGCACCGGGGAATCGGGGCAGTTCCAGCTCGAGCTGCTGGTCTATGACCGGGCCGGAGAGCCCTGCCTCCGCTGCGGAACCACCCTCTCCGGCACTCACGCCATCGATGCCCGGATCACCGTCTTCTGCCACCGGTGCCAGTCGTAACCCCCCGCGCCATGTCCCTTCCGCTTCCCGCGGCGGACCTGGAGGGGTTACGCCGCCGGGTGACCGCGGTCGCCGAAAAGCGGCCCGGCATCTACCGGATGCTCGACGCCGGAGGGCGGGTGCTGTACGTGGGCAAGGCGCGGCAGCTCCGCACCAGGCTGCTGTCATACTTTCACGCCCGCTATCCCGACGACAAGGGCGCCCGCATCCTTCACGCGGCGAGCGATCTGACCTGGGAGTACGCCACCAGCGAATTCGCCGCCCATCTGGCCGAGCTTCGGGAGATTCGGAAGTGCCGCCCTCCCTACAACGTCCAGATGAACCGGAGCCGGACCGCGATGTTCGTGGCGGTGGCGGAGGGTCCCGCGCCCAAACTCGCCAGCACCGCCTCTCCTTCGCGGGACCAGGTCCGCTACTACGGTCCCCTCCCCTCGCGGGGGCGCACCAGCGAGGCGATCCGGGTGCTCAATGACCTGCTCGGGCTCCGGGATTGCGCCGACCGGATGCCGATCGTCTTCGCGGAGCAATGCGACCTCTTCGAGCTGCCGAGGCAGGCCGCCTGCCCCCGCTACGAATTCGGAACCTGCAGCGGGCCCTGTGCCGGGCTGGTTACCGAGCGGAGCTACCGGGAACGCCTCGCGGTTGCGGTTGCCTTCCTGGAAGGAAGGGCGATCGCGCCGGTGGACCGGGTGGTGGACGGAATGATGGCGGCGGCAGAGCGGGGGGAATTCGAGGCGGCGGCCCGGTGGCGGGAACGCTTCGAGGCGCTGGAGTGGCTGCTCGGCGCCACCACCCGGGCTCGTTCGGCGGTCGAGCTGCTGACCTTCGTGTATCGCGACCCCGGCACCCATGGTGACGACCGCGCCTATCTCATCCGGCGCGGGGTGGTCCGGGCGTGTTATCCCTGGCCCGCGACACCGATCGAGATCGAGGCCTTCCGGGGCGTCGTCGCGGCGGAGCTGGGCCGCGACGATGTGTCCGCCGGGCCGCTCCCGGCGTCAGTCATCGAAGAGATGCTGCTCCTCATGAGCTGGTTCCGGCGTCACCCCGACGCGCTGCGCCGGACCACGGCCATGCAGGACTGGATGTGACACCCGACCGGGAGCCCCACCGCGTGAACGGATCGCCCCCTGCCGCACTCGTGCCCGCCTGATGGAAACCCTTCCCGACGACGAGGAACGCCGCCGTCCGGCCGGGGAGGGATCGCGGGAGTTCGCCCTGTTCGTGCTGGACCCGGAGGGCCGCATCCAGAGCGAGAACCTGGGCGCCGAGCGCGCCACCGGGCTCGGCGCGGCCGAAGTGGTCGGCCGGCCCGTCGCGGTGCTCTACGCCGATGAGGCCGTCGCCGCGGGGGAGCCGGCCAGGAACCTGGAGACCGCGCTCCAGTGGGGCTACTTCGAGGGCGAGAGCTGGCGGGTGGGCCGCGACGGGGAGCGTGCCCGGGTCAACCTGATCATCACCGCGCTCAGGGACCGCCACCAGCGGCACACCGGCTACGCCGTCGCGATGCGCGACATGACCGACCGGCCCCTCCTGGCCGCCACCATCCGGCGACGCAACGAGGTGTTGCTCCAGGAGAGCGAAGAGCGTTTTGCCCGCTTCGCCGAAAACCTCCCCGGGCTCGCCTGGATCAAGGACCTCCACGGCTCCTACGTCTACGTCAACGAGGCCGCGGCGCGGGCCTTCGGCGGGCCCCAGGAGGCGATCACCGGGCGCACCGATGCGGATCTGTTTCCTCCCGAGCTTGCCGGCCCCTTCATCGAGAACGACCGGCGGGCTCTGGCCGGCGGCACCGGGATCCAGGTGATCGAATTCCTGCGCGATTCGGAGGGCGTGCTGCGGCACTCGATCGTGAGCAAATTCCCCATCCGGGATGCTGAAGGCCGCCCCCGGCTGCTGGGTGGAATCGCCATCGACATCACCGACCGGGTGCAGGCGGAGGAGGCGCTCCGCCGGGCCGACCGCCGCAAGGACGAATTCCTTGCGACCCTGTCTCACGAGCTGCGCAATCCGCTCGCGCCGATACGCAATGCCTTGCATATTCTCCGCCAGACCGGCCCCGGCGAGGCAGCCGATCGCGTCCACGAGATGCTGGACCATCAGCTCGCCCGCCTGATCCGCCTGGTGGACGATCTGCTGGAGGTCTCCCGCATCAGCGGAGGGCGGCTGGACCTGCGGAAGGAGCCGGTGGATCTGGCTTCCGTGGTGCCAAGCGCCATCGAGACCAGCGCGCCGCTGATCGAGCGAGCTGCACGGCGGGCGGATCGAGGTGAAGAGCGCGGGGCTGAATCAGGGCAGCGAGTTCACCGTCAGGATCCCCGCGCCCGAAGGCCGGCAGCGGTCACGCCGTCCGGACCCTCACACGGATGTCGGAGCGATGTCGATGCCTCCGCACAATATTCTGGTGGTCGATGACAGCAGAGACGGGGCGGACAGCCTCGGCATGGTCCTCAAGATGATGGGGGCCGAGCCGCGGGTGGTCTATGACGGTCCCTCCGCCCTCGCGGCCATCCGCGATCACCCGCCCGCCACGGTGCTCCTCGACATCGGCATGCCGGGCATGGACGGATACGAGGTGGCTGCGGAG
>Ga0209485_1000308_pt1 | contig 15280 bp, 12 predicted proteins | sample NCAS100_FD_187516 | JGI IMG/M metagenome (GOLD analysis project Ga0209485, IMG submission 187516) | Agricultural soil microbial communities from Utah to study Nitrogen management - NC AS100 (SPAdes) (version 2) | ecosystem: Environmental > Terrestrial > Soil > Agricultural land | place: USA... | reverse complement strand
TGCGGCCGTGTCAGCGCGTTGGCTCTCCTCCTTTGCTCTCTTTTCTTCCGCTCGCGCGTGCTGTCGTTCTTCTTCCGCCTTCTTCTGGGCAGTTTCCGCCGCCACGCGATGTGCTTCGGATTCTTTTCGCGCTGCTTGTTCTGCCGTGAAGCGCGCACGCGCTTCCTGGGCCAGGTTCCGCGCAAGTGTTTCGTTTTGTTTGGCCTTCGCAAACGCGTAGACCGATACGCCGGCAGCAACTACCGCAAGCAGTGAAATCAGAACTAGCGCGAACGTGAAACGGCGCAGACGCGCTGCCACGCGACGCTGTTGCTCCGCGAAGTGTTCGGCTTGCTCGCGTTCGTGACGCTCTCGTTCCAGCTCCGCGTTACGCTGACGTTCACGTTCCGCGACCGCTGCGTCCCGCGCGCGTGTGCTCTGGTCGAGGTAGACCACAGCTTCATCGAAATCCGGGTGATAGCGTTTACCCCACGCGGCATTTGGCTTTGATTCCTGATACCAGTCGAGAATTATCTGTAACGCCGGGTCCTGCATCAGGCCTTCGCTGCCTTCGCGATGAAGGACGGTGGCTTCGGCGAGGCGACGGTAATAACGCGCGGATTGCGCCTCTTCATTCACCCACTGCTTCAACCGCTCCCAGTTGCGAATCAAGCTCTCATGCGAGATGTCGATAACTGTGTCGGCGTGTAGCGGAACGCCCGCCGGCGGCATCAGGAACGAACGTCCGACACGACGAAACACGTCAATCACGGCTGTCATTTCCGGCAAACTCGCGCCGGCAATAGTGCAGAGTGCGCCCATGCGAGTGGGACGACGGATCTCTCGATTGTCCGAACCGCGTTCGGTAAGCGCTTTAAAAAGTTTCTCCGCGATTTCGCGACTGCGCGCGTCCGGCAGTTCGTTGAAAGCTTCGTCAGCGTGACGCGAAAGCGCGGACGACATCGTTCCGATCGCTTCGTAATGTTCCATGCCGATCGGTTCGCCGTTCCGACGATTAGCCTGCCAGTGTTCCCACGTGCGCATCAGCGCGTGTTGCAGAATCGGAAGTTGATCGGGATTGTCGCCGACGTCGTTCAGCAGTCGATTGACGAGAGGTTCAGTGATCTTTCCGCGAGTAACGCCGACTGGTCCAGCAACGGCGAAGCGTCGCTCGTCGCGCGTCATGCGCGGGATCAGATACTGTCCGTCGTTGATTGCTTCCGGTAGTCCCTGAAACTGAGCACAGTCGCCGAGAAAATCGGAACGCATCGTGAGCACGACGTAGATCGAGAGTTCGCGCTGCTGCGCCGCTTCAAGCAAGAGCTTCACAAAGGCGGACGCTTCGTCTGCGTTTGTGTTTTGCTGGGCCGCGCGAAACCGAAACAACTCTTCAAACTGGTCCACAACGATCAGCAGCTTTTCATGTTCGCCGAGACGGCCCTGGTACGCGACGTCGACTATGCCCAGCGACCCGCCGCGCAACGTCGCATCGATCACTGCTTCCGCTTCAGACGCACGGAGTCCCGCGCCGGCTGCTGGAAGAACATCGTCCTTAACGAGTTCAGCCGCGAGATTGCCGATCGGATCGCCGCCCGGTCGCATGACCGCGATGCGCCAACCCGATCCCGCACCCGCCATCAGACCACCGCGCAATGCCGGCATCAAACCGGCGCGAATCAGCGACGACTTGCCGCTGCCGGACGTGCCGACGACTGCCAAGAACCGTGTGCGCTGGAGGCGCGTGAGCAACGCGTCGGATTGTCCTTCGCGCCCGAAGAAGAGGCGGTGCTCCTCCGTTTCAAAGGGTCGTAAACCGGGGAAGGGATTCTTATTGCGATTTGTTTCGATCATCCTTGCTCTCCTTCCGACGCTTGCACGGCCGTGACGAACTCATGCAGGTCGTTAGGGTCGAACGACTGAAAATTGCGAATGACATAAGGGACAAGATGCGTAAGGAAGTCTTCTTTCTGATCGCTGGGCGGTGCACCAACGTAAACGGCGCTGGCGAGCCAATCATTTTCTCGACCGTAGCCGTAGGCCTTTTCGAGATCTTCAAGGTTCTTACGCACCCATGGCTCATCGCCGTTGCCGAAGTAGACGAGGGCTGCGTCACACTCACGCAGGTTCTTGTGGTGATAATCCATTAGCGTCCGGCCCGTTTCGCCGTCGAGCCAGGTAATGACTTCGATGTTCTGTTTAAAGAGATACTCTTTGATTGGCCGAATGAAACTCCGGTCGCGGTTCTCGCAGATGAGGTAGACCTGTTTCAGTTTTGAACGGGCGGGTTTCGCCGCCGCTTGTTTCGCCGGCGGATTAAGTTTTTCGACAATGCGCGTCTTAAGGTCTTCAATGCTGGTTTGCAGAAGCTCCGCACGTTCGCCGACGCGGTTCTGTAACGCGGTCACGAACTCTTTTTGTCGTTCGTCGGTGATTTCGAGCGCCGGCATCATCAATCCCTGGGGCATCCAGAGCAGACGCGAGAAGTTCTGATCTTTCGCCGTCCGTTGCGCAGCCAGATCGTCCTGAATACAAACCAGCGAACGAGGATTGTCTTCGGGCGTCGAACCATAACGTTTTCCGATCAGGTGAACTGAGAGTACGCAACGCGCGAGCGATTGATTCACGGCCTCCTGAATCTGTTGTAGTTCGGCAGCCGGAAGCCTTTCTTCAGGGAGCACGCCATAACCGCGTTGTCGCAGCTCGTCGCGTACGAGCTCGCGTTCGCTGGCTAGATCGGAAGTAGTTTCCGCGAGATAGACATACTTCTTGTCGCCGTTGGTTGCAGTAGCTGATGGAGTGATCGTGACGGTCGGAGTTGTTTGTTGCGTGGGCATGACGAGTGGTCCGGTCGTCGCGTCCTTGGCATGTTTTAACATGACGAGCATGTTGGAGACGTCCCAGGCGAGACGACGCAGCGCCGTCCAGTAGCGCGGGTCTTTGCTGGGAACGACCTCAGGTCCAAACTCTACCGGCATCTCCCCGTCCATTTCGTAAAACGAGTAGCCGATCAATTCACGTAGAGCTTCCGGTTCCTTTTTCACAAGGTGAAAGAGCAGCGGTGTCTTGATGACTTTGAAAATGCGCGAACGATATGCCGGTGCGCCGGGCGGCGGCTCTGATTGACAGAAAGCGTCCAACTCGCGACGGCACCAGTCAGACTGCACGTAACGCGGCGAGAGGATCGGGATCAGCAACAACGAAGTCGTCACACCTTCACTGATTGCGGCGGTTAGCAGGTCGTTTCCATGAAGACTGCGCTCGTCGCGCCAGACGGTGGGGAGGTAGCCGAGATTGTTACTGACCAACCGTGGCAGGCGGTCGACCAGCAGGTCGACCCAGCCTTTAACATCGCCAGCCGGATCTTCGTCGTCAAGGTGTCCGTAACTAATGAAAATGTCGTACTTATGGGGCATGAACCAGTCTCTGGGAAAGAAGAGGACGGATAGTAATGGCCTTCTTAGGCAAGCAACAAAACTAAGTTGCTGTATACATTGCAAGGTGTAATTCTGTCAATAAATAGCGGGAGATCGGTGAGAGAAACTGAAAGGCGGGATATTAGCCGAGAGGCCTTTGGTTGAAGGTTGGAAACTAAAAACCAAAGGCGTCACCGGTGTCCCTGCCGATGACGCCTTTACACTCAAACCCTGTCGTGAGATTTAGCACTCAACCGCGCGGTTTGAGTTTTCTCCGGACCACGCCGACCACCCCGAGTAGGCCGGTCCCCAAAAGGAACATCGTTGCAGGCTCAGGAACCGGGTTCGTCGAGCCAACGTCGCTTCCACCGCTATTAGCTTCGATCGGCACGTTCTGGAACCGGACGAAGATGGCGTTGCAAATCTGCTCCTCCGTAAAACCGGCAAACGCGGCGCCACTAACAGTGAAAGATGCGGACTCTCCTGGTAGGAGTCCGTCGTTGACTGATCCACTGTTGAAGTTCCCCGAATTTCCCGTGAGGAACCCGAAGTCGAGCACAACAGAACCGAATCCGTGCGGCACGTTCCCGAGATCTGCATCAGAGAAGACAAAGTTCGAGGACAGGCTCGGCGCCTGGTTACCAGTGAAACCATTCAGTCCTGAAGCGCTGGCGTTGCCGAGAGGTGGCAAATCAAAGCCGATGCCGGTAATGGTCGACGTCGAAGTAGGCTGCGTGATGGCCGACGTGTTGGTGATTGTAAATGTGAATGTGTTGGTTTGAGCATTAAACTCGCAGACCACGGTTGCTGTGGAAAATTGACCGCTATCCGTACCAACAACAGTAACCGTATCCGCTTTGGCTGTCGCCGCACTCAACAGGATCATTGCGAATAACGAGAGGAATATTCTCTTTGCGTTTATCTGGGCCATGGAACCCCCTATATATCTTTGGTTTGGACCCCCGTTTATACCGTTGAACAGAGAAGCGGTCAAGGCAGGAAACTGCCAATTTGGACTGGCAGGATGATACGGGACAAAGCCCGTGCCAGACTTAATTCAGATCTAAGCCAGGACGCAACTGACAGATTGCGTCCCCCGAGAGAGTTCTCCAGACCAGCCGGTTAGTTCAATCGTCTAAAAACCTTGATCGGTGTCTTGGACCAGGGGTATAGTGCTTTCAACCCGGGTTGCAGACCTTGGTGGCCCCTCCACCGACAAACTCACCTGAAATCGGCAGTTGTTTCGCAATTTGTAACGGAGCGATTCCCCTATGAAACGCAGTCTCCCGTGCGACGCTCGGTATCTTAGGCACCTGTTTCTTTTATTAATTGCCGTACTCTGCGGCGCCGGCACAGTCTCAGCGGCTACGAATAAGAAACCGATCCTGATCAGTCAGGCCAGTTCGACGCGCGCCATCGCTTTTGAAGCAGTGACGATGAAGGCCGAGCCGTTTGCGCTCACTTCCTCGTGGAATTACGCCCCTGACGGACGCACGCGAATCGCGATCTTTGCGATGGACCTCGAGCTCCTGCCGGGCGAGGGCGCAAATGCCTTCACCTCCGACGTGCAGGATGGAAACGGCAAGATCTACCCCCTGCGCGTTGAGTTCGCGGGCCAGGTACCAAACTTTCCAGGCATCACGATGATCGTTGTCCGGCTCGCGGACGATCTGGGAGACGTCGGCGACGTCCTGTTGCGACTAAACCTGCACGGCATGGCGAGCAATCGCGTGCGCGTCGCGATTGGTCACTCCGGCGGTGGACCAGCCGACGATGCAGGCGCCGTCGCAACGCCCGCACCTCCGGTTCCACCTGGCGCCGATCCTCCGTTAGTGCCCGATCCTTATACTGGACCAGCAACCGACGCCGACACAGTTCGTTTTCTCGAACAGGCGAGTTGGGGTCCAACGCCTGCTGAAGTCGCGCGCGTGAAAGCGATGGGCTTCAGAGCGTATCTCGATGAGCAATTCAACATTGCGCCCGCCAACCCGGCGAAAGGATCGAACTATCCCGACCTGGTTTTCCCGCTCGACGATAGTTCACAACAGTGTCCCGCAACCTCGGCCGATCCGAATTACAACCAGGCCGTTTGCTTACGCGATAACTATACGATCTACCCGCTCCAACGCACCTTCTTTTCGCGCGCGCTTTATGGCAACGATCAGTTGCGCCAGCGTGTCGCGTTTGCGCTGCACCAGATCTTCGTCGTTTCAGCGGCCAGCGAAGTCAACCGGCCGAGCTGGATGACTGTTTATCTCCAGCCGCTCGATCGCAACGCCTTCGGCAGTTATCGCACGCTGCTGAATGAGATCACGCTCACGCCGGCGATGGGCGAGTATCTCGACATGCGTCTCAGCACGAGAACAAATCCAAACGAGAACTTCGCGCGTGAGATTCTTCAGCTCTTCTCGATTGGAACCGAGGTGCTCAATCTTGACGGCACGCCGCAACTGGATTCGCAAGGCGTTCCGATTGCCACGTACACGCAAGCGCACGTTAATGAATTCACGCGTGTTTTCACCGGCTGGAACTTTAATCCGACATTGCTCGGTACGGGTATTACAAACTTTCGCGATCCGATGGTGCCGCGCGGCGGTCAAAACCACGACGCCGGCGCGAAGACGCTGTTGAACGGGTTTTCCATTCCCTCGTGTACGAGCACGAACTCGGCGCAGAACATCGCATGTGCTCAGTCAGACATGAACGCGGTGATGGACCACGTGGCGAACCATCCGAACGTTGGACCGTTCATCAGCAAACAGTTGATCCAACATCTCGTCACGAGCAATCCAAGCCCGGCTTACGTTGAACGTGTCGCACGTGTTTTCAACAACGACTGTAACGGGCTGTACCCGCAGAATTGCACAAACGCTCGCGGTAATCTGAGGTTCGTCATCCAGGCGATACTGTTGGATCCCGAAGCCCGCGGCGACCTCAAGACTGCGCCAAACTACGGCAAGCTCCGCGAACCGGCGCAATACGTCAACGGCTTTCTCCGTGCTTTTAACGCGAAGTCGTTCGACAAACTTCAGACCAGCGACGGGGTACTCGACAGCAGAGGCGGTAACAACACCGGTGCGTTGGACCAGCCGATCTTCCAGCCGCCCACGGTGTTCAGCTATTACCAGCCGATGTACGAAGTGCCCGGCACGAAGATTCTCGGTCCGGCATTCGGCATTCTTTCGACCACGACGACTTTGCGACGCGCGAACGTCGTAAACACGTTCGTGTATTCCGGTGTTCAGCCAAACACGTCGCCAACTGTGGCGAGTCCGGACCGCCCACGCGGCACGTCGATTGACATCGCGAACCTCGAAGCGTTAGCGGGAAATCCGGTTGACGTGGTCAACGCGCTCGATTCGTTGCTCTTGCACGGCACGATGCATTCGCAGATGCGCACGTCGATCATCACCGCGATGAACGCGATTAATGATGCCAACGTTACGACTCGTCACCAGAAGCGAGCGCGACTCGCGGTTTATCTGGTTGCCACATCTTCCCAGTACGACATTCAGAGATAACGACCATGTCAACATCCCGCAGAGACTTCTTACGTACAACTGCCTGCGCGCTCGGCGGCATGGCGCTGGCTTCCAGTATCGACACGTTTGGCGTAGTCCAGGCGCTTACGCCGCAGACAGGAACGGGTTACAAAGCCCTCGTTTGCATCTTTCTGAACGGCGGCAACGACGGTAACAACATGTTCGTTTCGCTCGACCAGTACGATGGACCAGCCGGCAGTCTCGTTGAAGGTTATGCCAACGTGCGCGCGGCTTCGGGACTGGCGATCGCGAAGGCGAGTTTGCTTCCTGTCTCGCCGGTGAGCGGTGGATCGTATGGTTTTCACCCGAACATGCCCGAGGTCCGCGACCTCTTCAATCAGGGCAAGCTCGCAGTGCTCTGCAACAATGGACCACTTGTCGAACCCATCAATCGCACAACTTATCAAAACGGCACCGGCAAAAAGCCACTGCAGCTTTTTTCACACTCGGACCAGGTTGGGCTGTTTCAGACGGCGATTGCAAATAGCGTGAGTCAAACAGGGTGGGGCGGTCGTCTGGCGGACAGGACAATTGGTCTCAACGGACTCGCGACGTTCCCGAACAACGTTTCAATCGCAGGCATCAACCTGCTGTTGACCGGCGTCGACACACGTCAACTCGCCGTCGCCGATTCAAATACGACACTCGCGAATGTGCTCCAGTTGAACAACGCGCCGGGCGCGAGCACCGCGGAAACGAATTCGCGGCTCGCTTCATTCAACGAGCTTCGCACACTGGATAACGAGTTCAAGTTGGTTAGGGCCGCGAGCGACACGCGATCAAGCTCCATGCAAACCGATGCTGCGTTGAGCAGCGTCAATCCTACGTTGTCTACCGTGTTTCCAAACACGTCGCTCGGCCGTCAACTCAAACAAGTTGCGCTTCTGATTAAGGCCTGCACGGACCCAACGGCGGGCATCAACATGAAGCGGCAGATCTTCTTCACGCAGATCGGCGGATTCGACACGCATTCAGCGGAAATCAACGGGCAGGGAAATCTGCTGACGCAGGTTAGTCAGGCGATCGGAGCGTTCTATGCGGCGACCGTAGAACTCGGAATACAGAACAACGTAACGACGTTCACGATGTCTGACTTCGGCCGCACATTTCAACCGGCCGGAACCGGCGTTAACGCCGTCGGCACAGACCACGCGTGGGGAAATAATCAACTGATCGTCGGCGGATCCGTATTGGGCCACACGCTGTACGGGACCTATCCAATCTTGAGATTGGGTGGACCAGATGATACGGACGGAGGCACGAATCCACGGGGACGCTGGATCCCGACAAGTTCAGTCGAACAGTATGCGGCGACGCTCGCGACATGGTACGGGTTATCGACAGCGGATCTCTCAGCGGTGTTTCCACTGATCGGCAGGTTTCCGTCAGCGAACCTTGGGTTTATGGCCTGATAGTCACTTCTTTGAGCAGCGTTTTCTGCGGATCGACCTGAACGTTGTATCTCAGCAACGTTTTTCCTGGTAGTACGTTTCTAAGTTTTAGCGTCGCCACGGCTTCTTTGCCGTTAGGTTTCATTATCAATTCATACGGCCGGCCGCCCTCGTCGGTTGTTACTCTGATCGGAACCGGGTCGGGGAAGGGGTCACCCGGTTGAACCTGTCGCAGCACCACTCTGATTTCTCCCTGTCGTGCTTGATACTTCGCGTCGACGTGGTACTTCGGGTGGCCCACACCATAAACCCACCGTTGAAAAAAATCCTTGAGGTCTTTTCCTGAGGCCTTCTCGAGTGCGGCGCGTAGATCCTCCGTGCTTGCTGTTCCATCCTTGTGCGCGTGGTAATAGTCGCGAATACCGCGAAAGAAGACGTCGTCGCCGAGAGACGAGCGGAGCATGTGCAGCACCCATGCGCCTTTTTGATAATTGTTGGCGTTGAGGAGATCCATCAGGTTTTCAGTGTCGCGATCGAAAATTGGCGTAAGTTTCCTCTTCTCGTAAGCGAAGACACTGTCGGCGGCGGTTTTCATGTACTCCTGAAAAGAATCTTCACCTTCGTACCGCTGCACGAATAAACCGGCAAAGTACGTGGCGAAGCCCTCGCTTAACCACAGATCGGCCCAAGTCGATTCCGTCACTGAGTCCCCAAACCACTGGTGGGCGATCTCGTGCGCTATCAAGGCGACGGTCCCTTTCGGAATGCCATAACGCTTGCTGATCTTCACTCTCTGTTTTGGGTTAAACAACGTGCTGGTGAAGACGATGGCGCTCGCGTTTTCCATGCCGCCAAACTGCGTGGCGCCCACGATCATCGCGAGCTTCTCGTAAGGATAAGGTGCGATGATCTCGTTAAAATATTCCAGTGAGGGAATCGTTGGCGCGAAACCTTTGACTGCGACGTTGCGGTCCGAACCGGGAACGTAATAAGCAATTGGCACCGGAGTCTTTGCGCTCGGTTCGATGCGAGCAAACTGGCCGACTGCGATAATCATGCAGTAAGGCGGAATCGGAGCGCCTATCGAATAGGTCCAGGTGCGATTGCCGCCGGCACTTGTCTGAACATCCTGCAAACGTCCGTTCGCTACGACTTCCTGGCGAGCGGAAACCGTGATGTTGAACGTGATCGTTGCCTTCGCTGAAGGGTGATCGAGCGACGGTATCCAGTGATGAACGCGGTTGGGCCAGTTGTCACCCACCGCGGAAGGCAGCCCGTCTTTGTCCTTACTCATAATCAACCCGTCTTTGGGTCTACCTTGATAGGCGACGTCCACGACGAGTTTAGTGCCAGGATTTGCCGGTTCCGAGAGTGTGATTTCCAGTTTGCCGTTTCTGTGTGTGAACGATGCTGGTTTCGAATCAACCCTGACGCTGTTTGTCTTCAGTTCGCCGAAGTCGAGATCGATCACTGAGGTCTTCTTTAGTATGAGTACGTCGATACGCGCGCTGCCGGTGACGATCTCCGAAAGTTGATCGTTAAGCGTTAGATCAACGACATAGTGCTTCGGCTGCCAGGTATCAATCAATCGTTCAACGCGGACCGCGAAGACGACAGGCGAGGTAAGAACTGTAAGCGCTAGTAAAAGGAGTAAACGGCGCGATGTTTTAGTCATGTAGTTAACGAATTCCGAGCATCAGGAGAGCTGAACGATCGGACACACTTCTATCGGAATCGAGCCACTTGCGGTATTCGACCAGTTCATCATCCATCACCGGACGATTTCCGAGACGCGCTGCCGGTGTTCGTTCAAAAGCGCGATTGGTCAACGCCATGTGCGGCTTACGCACCGGCAAAGGCTTGTTTGACGTTAGCGCCGTTTCCGCCGATTCGACGTCGGGAAAGAAATCGTCGTAGGCGAGGAGATGCCAAATGGTGTCTGCTCCGTCGCCTTCAACCGCCAAAACGCGGAGCAATCCAAAGCCGCTCTCAAGCTGAAAAATCAGGTCGTCACCCGCGATAAATATGTGATTTGCCAAACGAAAACAGCACCCCTAGAATCAGGCAATCCGCGATGAGCCAGTTCGATTCAACCAAAGACTACTACGCTGTTTTGGGTGTCGACAAGGATGCCTCGCAGGCCGAAATCGATCGCGGTTACAGGCGATTGGCTTCGAAGCATCATCCCGACCGCGGCGGCAACGAAGAACAAATGAAGTTGCTGAATGAGGCTTATGGCGTTTTGAAGGATACGACACTGCGCAGTTCATATGACGCTGTGCGCAGGCCCGCCGCGCGAGCGACTGCTCCGCCGTTTGTTCGTGTCAACACTCCCCCAGCGCGAGACGTGGGCGTCTTTGGTCATCTTCTCAGCGCGGGATTGTGTTTGGCCGCGGGTCTGTTCCTGTTGTTGTTACTGCGTATTCAGTGGATCTGGTTTCTGTGGCCACTCGCGATACTGGCTGTGTTCGTCGTCGGGTTCGGTGTGCTGCTGGCGCGCAGTGCGATGGTGAAGGTAAACGATTCGCTGCCCACGACTAATCGCTTCAAGCGACACACGAGGATCCAGGAGGTCGCGTTCTGGGTGGTAATCGTTACCAGTTGCTTCGGCCTTTACCTGTTGATGTCGTGGGACGTGACGAGATGATCCAGGGCCTTGACCTGCTGTTTCTCGAAGTAAACAGCCTAGAAGAATCCGTCGCGTTTTATCAGGACGTGCTGGGGATGGAGGTCGAGTCGATCAACGCGACCGCCGAACCGCCTATGGCCAAGCTTCGTGCGGGTGCGTTGAAGATCACGTTGGCCCAGCATCTCGAAACGATGTTGCGGCGCGGCCGCGGGGTTCACTTTTTCATCAGTGTTTCAGATGTTGATCAGTATTACGAACACCTCATCGACAGAGGCGCCGACATTCAACCGCCGGTCGATGAAGGTTGGGGCGGGCGGTTCGTGACGATTGAAGATCCCGATAAGTACCGGTTCTTTTTTGTAACATGGAAATAACGGATCATGAAGTACGTAGAGAATCCACCAAATCCCTGGTTAGTACATTCCGTCGAGTGGATCGGTGAGCGTCCTGAAGCGAAGCTCGAAGTCTTTGAAGAGACCGAGTCTCGCCACATCATCACTCACAACGACAGTCCCGACGTTGGTTTCGACTACACAGTCAACTGCTACCGAGGTTGCATTCACGGTTGCACATACTGCTTCAGCCGGCCCACTCACGAGTATCTCGGCTATGGTGCGGGTACCGATTTCGATCGCAAGATCGTAGCGAAAGTGAATGCGCCGGAGTTGTTGCGCAAGGAATTGATGAAACCGTCGTGGAAGGGTGCGGAGATCGTCTTTTCGTTTACTTCAGATCCCTACATACCGCTCGAGGCGAACTACAAACTCACGCGACGTTGTTTGGAGGTCTGCGCGGAGTTTCGCAATCCGGTTGGGGTCATCACGAAGTCGGCGATGGTCCGTCGAGACATCGACGTACTTCAGGAGCTGACGAAACACGCGAGTGTCGGGGTGTTTCTGACGATTCCGTTCACTGATGTTGAAGTGGCGCGCGCGGTTGAGCCTTATGCGCCACTCCCGGAAGCGAGATTTCACGCGATGGAAGCGCTCGCCGCGGCGGGCATCAGTGTCGGCATCGGTATTGCGCCTGTCATTCCTGGTCTATCGACCGATATTCCCGTGTTGCTGAAACGCGCGAAGGAAGCTGGAGCGCAACAGGCTTTCATCAACATGCTGCGCCTGCCGGGCAGCGTCGCGCCCTATTTTGAAGAGCGTTTACGCGAGAAATTGCCGACGAAAGCCGATCGCGTCATGAACCGCATTCGCGAAGCGCGCGGTGGAAAACTCAATTCCGCGGTCTTCGGCGAACGCATGCGCGGCAAGGGCCAATACTGGGAGGCTACAGAACGTCTCTTCAAAATTCATTGTGAGCGTCTGGGCTTCAACAAGCGACGCGAACATAAAACACCCGCCAACTCCACCTTCCGCAGACCATCAGCGCAGGCAAATCTGTTTGGTTAAGGTATAATACCCACCACTCAAGACATCCCCAGGATCAGGAGGCAGTGCGATGCTTATCCGTGACGTGATTCGCAACCGTGAGCCTTACTCGACCAAGGCTTCAGCGACTGTGCAAGAGGCGGCGGAGTTTATGGCTTCCCGCAACATCGGCGCCGTTTGCGTGATTGACGAGGAGGGAAGGCTGCTGGGCGTCTTTTCAGAGCGCGACGTTTTGAACCGCATCGTCGTACCGCAGCGCGATCCGATGACGGTCAAAGTCGGCGACGTGACGAGCGAACTTCGCGCCGTGATCCAGTGCGATGAAACCCCGCATCAGGCACTCGAACGCATGGAAATGATCGGCACGCGCCACCTGCCGGTTGTCGATGGTGAGCGTTGGGTCGGTATGCTTTCGATGCGCGACTTGTTACGCGTCGAAGTCGGAGAGCAGGGCGATGAGATCAAACTGCTTCACGAATACATTCAACACTAAACGCCCCAATTCGTAAAATCAGTTTCATTTGTGTTTTTATGAGAACCTTTCTGTATTCGCTTATCGCGTTGATGATAGTTTTTGGTTTAGGTTGCGGCGAAGATGCGCCTGCGGGACGTGGCGCAGGCGAAGTGGTAACCTCGCCGCAGACGGCGACGCAATTTAAAGTCGAGACTGTTGTTGGTGGTTTGGAAGTGCCGTGGTCCATTGTGTGGGCGCCCGACGGCCGCATGATTTTTACTGAGCGTCCCGGACGTGTGCGCGTGTTTGAAAAAGGCGCGTTACGTCAGACACCGCTGTTTGTCGTTCAGGATGTCGAACAAACCGGCGAAACAGGATTGATGAGCGTCGCGCTGCATCCGCAGTTCAGCACGAATCAGTTCCTTTATCTTTCGTACGGCTACGGAAACCGCGGTTCGCTTGTTCGTGTTGTGCGATTTCGAGAGACGCCGCAAGGCCTCGTCGATCGAAAAGTGATCATCGAGAACATTCCGGCCGCACAGTTTCATGCGGGCTGTCGAATTCGCTTTGGTCCGGACGGCAAGCTTTACCTCACTACTGGCGACGCCACGAAGCGAGACCTCGCACAGAAACTCGACTCACTCGCCGGAAAGACTTTGAGACTGAACGACGACGGCACCATTCCTCAGGACAATCCCTTCATTGGCCAACAGAACGCCCGCGGTGAGATCTGGTCCATTGGTCATCGCAACGCTCAGGGACTCGACTTTCAGCCCGGCAGTAATCTCATGTTTCAGACCGAGCATGGTCCAAGCAACTTCGATGGACCACCGGGAGGCGACGAAGTCAACATTGTCGAGAAGGGAAAGAACTACGGTTGGCCTACCATCCATCACACCGAGACACGAGCGGGACTTGAATCACCGCTGCTCGAATACACTCCGCCATGTGCTCCGGCTAGTGGCATGTTCTACCGCGGCGCAGCCTTTCCGAGATTCAAAGGCGACTTCTTCTTTGGCTGCTTGCGCGGCGAGATGTTGATACGCGTCGTGCTCGATGGCCGCAAGGTACTGGGGCAGGAAGGAATCGTGAAGGAGTACGGACGAATCCGCGACGTCGCTGAAGGTCCGGACGGAGCTATCTACTTTTCGACATCGAACCGAGATGGCAGAGGCAAGCCAGCGAGCGACGACGACCGGATCATGAGATTGGTTTTAGTCCCGAAGTAAGCGTCGATCCGATCAGACCTTCTGCGCGAGGATGGCCGTTTTGCTCCAACCAATCACGTGATGCGGCTTGAACCGGTATTGATGCACGATGCGGAAGTGATGCTCGGTTCGACCAATGACTTCTTTCGGAGGATGGCTTTTGAAGCGGAAAAGAATTTCGAGAAACTTGCCTGCGATTCCTGGATGCACGGGCAAATGAAGTAAATGACCACCAGGGACGATCACTCGCGCGAGTTCTGACAATCCATCTGCGAGCGGGACATACTCCAGCGCGCCTGAAGTCACCACCAGATCCAGCGACTCATCCGCAAAAGGCAGACACAACATATTTCCCTGGGTAAAGCAGACGTCGCGTTTGCGGCCGTCACTGTAATAGAGCGACTTGCGCGCCGCTGCGATTGAAGTCGAGGAAAGATCGAGCGCTGTGATCGAGACAGGGAAGCGAATCGAGCGCAAAAGCGCCATCGTCAACAGTCCAGTCCCGCAGCCGGCATCCAGAATGCGCTGTCCGCGATAGACCGGCAGGGGATGCCTCCGGAAATACTCATCCAAGGAGCGGCCGTAACCATTGATTTTGAAGGTCAACTCGTAAAACCGGGCGATCCGATCGTAATAGGATCCCGCGCGTGCCTCGGTTTTGGTTGCGGTCAGAGCATACTCCATCAGTTTCTCCTAAGCCCTCTGAACTCAGCGGGGAAGCGACTACGGCGATTGTCAGTTTATTTCATCCCGGATTGGCGGGCAATTGTAGCCTTTCCCACAAGGTTTACTCAACCGCAAATATGTCCCGGTATTGTGAGAAACCTCTTACGAATCTGACGGTTGCGCAAGAATACGCCGGAAAACCGTTCCACACTTGTAGGAGGAGCCGATGAGTAAAATCCGCTGGTTTGTCTTGCCGTTTTTATTCCTGCTGTTGTTTAGTCTGGCACCCTTAACTGCCCAGGAATCAAAGGTTACCCGCCCGATTGGGCCGCGCTTTGAAGTCGACGTGTTGGTGAACGGACGACCCCTCCCGGAGATCCAAGCGCGCGGTCGGACTTACGTCGAGGCGCTGCGAGGTGACGAGTACGAGATTCGTCTGAGAAACCGGTCGAATGAATGGGTGGCGGTGGCGCTTACGGTAGACGGGCTCAACACCATCGATGCGAGCCGCACGTCGGCGTGGAATGGGAGCAAGTGGGTGATTGAACCGCACCAGACGATCACGATCAGTGGCTGGCAAATGGATTCAGATTATGCGCGGCGTTTTTACTTCACTACA
>Ga0209485_1000303_pt1 | contig 15440 bp, 17 predicted proteins | sample NCAS100_FD_187516 | JGI IMG/M metagenome (GOLD analysis project Ga0209485, IMG submission 187516) | Agricultural soil microbial communities from Utah to study Nitrogen management - NC AS100 (SPAdes) (version 2) | ecosystem: Environmental > Terrestrial > Soil > Agricultural land | place: USA... | reverse complement strand
CCCGCGCGATTCTGCGGGACGAAGACGACGCCGACGATGCGGTGCAGGAGGGAATGCTGGCCGCCTGGCGCGCGATCGAGCGATTCGACCCCGCGCGTCCGTTCCGGCCCTGGCTCATGCGAATCGTCGTGAACGCAGCGCTCGACGCCCGGCGCCGGAGCAAGGTGCGCCAGGCTGAGCCGATCGCGGAAACCCTGGAATCCGGGGGTCTTGCCCCGGACCGTATGGCCGAAGCGGCGCTGCTGCGCGCCCGGATCGACGCCGGCCTGGCGGAGTTGCCGGAGCGGCAACGGATCGCGCTGGTGCTGTTCGACGCCGAAGGCTGGGGGCACGCGGATATCGCCGCAGCCCTGGGAGTGCCCGAGGGAACCGTGCGGTCCTATGTATTTCACGCGCGCCGTGCCATGCGACAATCGCTCGGCACACTGGCGGAGGGAATGAAATGACGATGTCGCCGTTCGACAATCAGCCCGATCCGGAGCTGGGCCGTCTGCTGCGCGAGCGGCTGACCGGACCCGCGCCGGAGGCCTTTCTCCGCCGACTCCGGCTGGCGGTGGCGGCCGAGCGGGCCGACCAGTGGGACGTGCTGGCCGGCTGGGCCCGTCCCCGGGTGCTGGCCGCCGCGATCGCCGCGGGATTCTTCCTCTGGCTGGGCGCCTGGTTCACCCAGTCGGCCATCCATGACGATCCCGGCATCACCATGGCTGCCACGCTGCCAGCCCAGACCGTGGTGTCCTCGCAGGCGCCCGCCGTCGACGACATCATGCTCGCCCTGCGGGAACGGGGTCCGCGATGACCCGCTCCCGACTTGGCGCCGTGGTGCTGCTGCTCGCCGCCTTCCTGCTGGGAGGTCTGGTGGGCGGCGCCGCCACATCGATGGCCGACCGCCGCAGCCACCAGCACCGCGACCGCCAGCCCCGGCCCAGCTACGTCGACCGGCTGGGGACCGAGCTCGGTCTGAGCGAGGCCCAGAAGGACAGCGTGCGAGCGGTGCTGGAGCGGCATCAGCCGGCCATGGATTCCCTGTGGGAGTCGATCCGGCCGCTGCTCCAGTCCGAGCGACAGGCGATCCGCAGCCAGATCTACGCGCTGCTGAGCGAAGAGCAACAGGCCAAGTACATCGCGCTGCAGCGCCAGGACAGTCTCCGCCGTGCGGAGGGAGATCGGAGCCGGAATGGTCGTCGGTAATCGCAGCGTGCTGCTGCTCGCAGTCCTGGGGGCCCTGGTGACCACGGCCCCCGCCGGAGCGCAGGTCCCGAAAATCACCCTGCAGGAAGCCATCGAACGGGCCAACCTGGTGCAGCCCAGCGTGGTCTCCGCGTTCGGCACGGTGCGCAACGCCCAGGCCCGGCAGCGCTCGGCCACCGGAGCGTTTCTCCCCAGCCTTACGGTGAGCGGATCGCGCAGCAACAGCTACTCGGAGGGGCAGCAGCTCGACCCCAGCACCGGGCAGTTCACCACCAGCGGGACATCGACCGGGAGCGCCGGCGCGACGCTCAGCTCCAACGTGGACCTGTTCGCCGGGTTCCGGAGAACCGGTGAAAGGAAAGCGGCCAACGCCAACCGGACCGCCGCCGAAGCGAGCCTGTCCAACGCCCGCCATCAGCAGCAGCTCGCCACCACCAATCAGTTCTTCGACGTGCTGGCCGCGGAGCAGCTGCTCCGGGTCCGGGAATCCAGCGTGCGCCGCGCCGAAGAACAGCTCAAGGTGGCGGTCGCCAAGCTCCACGCCGGCCGGGGCATCCGCCCGGATTCCTTGCGCTCGGTGGTGACCCTGGGCACCGCGCAGCTCCAGCTGGTCAACGCCCGGGCGGCGCTCGCCACCGCGGAAGCGAATCTCGGCCGCCTGGTCGGCGCCGATACCCCGGTGGGGGCGGTGGATGACTCCACCCTCTACACCATGCTGCCCCCGATCGACAGCGCGGGACTGCGCGAAGAGGCCCTCGCCAATTCGCCCTCGGTCAAGGCGGCGGAGGCGTCCTCGGTGGCGGCCCGCTCACAGGTGCAGATCTCCAAGGCGAGCTACTGGCCCACCCTCAACCTCTCCGGGTCGGCCTCGATGAATGGCAGCTCCCGGAACGACTACACCTTCCTGAATTCCCGGCAGGTGGGCCTCGGGCTGAGCTGGCCGATCTTCAACCGGTTTCAGCGGGAGCAGGGCGTGGTCAATGCCCTGACCTCGCTGGACAACGCCGAAGCCCAGGCGGCGGACGAGCGCCGCGCAGTGCTGGCCAACCTCCGCGCCGCCATCGCGGCGCTGGAAGCGGCCCGGCTCACTATCACCATCACCCAGACCAGCGTGCTCGCGGCGGAAGAAGATCTTCGGGTACAGCAGGAACGCTACCGGCTCGGGGCGGCGACCATCGTGGACGTGCTCACGTCGCAGGAAGCGCTCAATCAGGCCGAGGTGGACGCGGTGACCGCGCGGTTCGACTACGTGCGGGCACGGGCGGAAATCTCGGCCCTCATCGGGAGGACCCTGTGACCGCTGTCTCCAGTACCGCCGAGCGCATGGCCATGCTGCCCGCGGACGTGCCGCGGGACGCCATCATCGTGGTCCGCAACATGAAGCGCGAGTACGTGATGGGCAGCGAGACCGTCCGGGCCCTGCGGGGGGTGGATTTCACCATCCGGCGCAACGAGTTCGTGGCGATCATGGGCCCGTCCGGCTCGGGCAAGTCCACCCTGATGAACCTGATCGGCTGCCTGGACTCGCCCTCCGAGGGGGAGTACTGGCTCAACGGACACCGGGTCTCCGAGCTGGGAGACGATGAGCTGGCCCGCATCCGCAACCGCGAAATCGGCTTCGTGTTCCAGACCTTCAACCTGCTGCCCCGGGCGTCGGCGCTTCAGAACGTCGAGCTGCCGATGATCTACGCCGGCTTCTCGGCCAAGGAACGCCGCAAGGCCGCCGAGGACGCGCTGGCCCGGGTGGGACTCCAGGAGCGGATGGCCCACCGGCCCAACGAGCTCTCCGGCGGCCAGCGGCAGCGGGTCGCCATCGCGCGGGCGCTGGTCAACAACCCGAGCATCATCCTGGCCGACGAGCCCACCGGCAACCTGGACTCCAAGACCAGCGAAGAGATCCTCCAGCTGTTCGAGCATCTGTACGCAGACGGCCAGACCATCATTCTCGTCACTCACGAACACGACATTGCCGCGCATGCCCGCCGCCAGGTGCATTTGAAGGACGGGATGATCGAGAGCGACGGCCCAACGCCCGGAAGGTCATGATGCGGATTCGTTCGTTCGCTCCGTTCGCGCTGCTCCTGCTCGCCGCTGCCTGCGGCAAGAAAACCGAGGCGGTGGTATTCCAGGCGGTGCCGGTGGAGAAGCGCTCCATTGTGGTCTCGGCCCGGGCCTCGGGCACGGTGCAGCCCGACACGGTGGTCGAGGTCAAGTCCAAGGCGTCCGGCGAGATCCTCGAAATGCGGGTGGAGACCGGTCAGACCGTGGAACGGGGCACCCTGCTGGTCCAGGTCGATCAGCGCACCCCGCGGAACCGGCTCAACCAGGCCCAGGCCGATCTCGACGTGGCCAAGGCGCGGTTCGAGAACGCCGAAGCCCAGCGGAAACGCTCCGACGAGCTCTTCAAGACCCAGTCCATTTCCACCGAGGAGCACGAGACGGCAGTGCTCGCCGTCGCCAACGCCCGGGCGGTTGTGGTCGGCGCCCAGGTTGCGCTGGAGAACGCCAAGATCGCGATGGAAGACACCGATGTCCGGGCTCCGATCGCCGGGACGATTATCTCGAAGTCGGTGGAGCGAGGCCAGGTGATCTCCTCGCCCACCAGCGACGTGGGCGGGGGCACCGTGCTGCTCAAGATGGCCGACCTCAACCTGGTCCAGGTGCGGACCCTGGTGGACGAGACCGACATCGGGAAGATCCGGGCCGGGCTGCGCGCCACGGTGACCGTGGGCTCCTATCCGAACCAGCCGTTCGAAGGGTCGGTGCTCAAGATCGAGCCGCTGGCCGAGACGGTGCAGAACGTCACCATGTTCGCGGTGCAGGTCCGAATCGAGAACCGGAACGGGCTGCTCAAGCCGGGCATGAACGCCGACGTCGAAATGCACATCGGGCAGCGGGACAGCGTGCTGGCGGTGCCCAACGCGGCGCTGCGCACCCCGCGCGATGTGAACAGCGCCGCCACGGTGCTGGGCATCGACCCGGAGCGGCTCAAGACCCTGCTGGCCGATGCGGAGAAGCGGCGGGACTCGATGCGCACCACGGTCGCGGCGCAGACTCCGAGCCGCGACACCGTCAAGGTGGACACGCTTGCACCGGGAGCCAGGGAGGCAGGGAGCCAGGGAGCCAGAGGGGCCACAATGACCACGCCGGACGGGCGGCAGGTTCCGCTGCCCGAGGGGGTCACCGAGGCCCAGGCCCGGTCGCTCATGCAGAAGCGGTTCGGCGGCGGACAGCTCACCGCGGCCGAGCAGGCCACCCTCCAGAAGGTCATGCAGGCGTTCCGCGCCGGGGGCGGCGGACGGGGCTTCGGGGGCGGGGGCATGGGGCGCCGCGGCGCCGCCGCCGGCGGCGGCGGCGGCGCCGACTTCCAGTTCGGCGGCAACTACATCGTGTTCGTCCGCAAGAACGGCGAGCCGGTGCCGGTCTACATCCGTACCGGGCTCACCGACCTCGATTACAGCGAAGTGGTGAGCGGGCTGAGTGGCCAGGACTCGGTGCTGGTGCTGCCGAGCGCGAGCCTGGTTCGGCAGCAGACCGAGGCCCGCAACCGCATGAACCAGATGACCGGAGGCGGTGCGGTCCCGGGGATGACGCAACAGCCCCCCCGTGCCGGCGCCACCGGTACCACGGGAACGACCGGCGCCGCGCCCGCGGGCGGCGCCCGGCCGCCGGGAGGGAGATAGTCCGCCATGATGATCGGGGAGACGATCCGGGTCGCGTTCGCAAGCATCCGGGCGAACAAGCTGCGTGCCGGGCTCACCATGCTCGGCATCATCATCGGGGTCGGCGCGGTCATCGCCGTGGTGGCGCTCGGCACCGGGGCACAGCGGGCCATCGAGGCGCGCATCAAGGCGATGGGCGCCAATCTGCTCACCGTCTATCCCGGACAGTCGTTCATGGGAGGACGGGCCAGCGACACCCGGGTGAGCCTCACGGTGGACGACGCCACCGCGCTCAGCCGGGACGCCAAGCTGCTCACGGCGGTCCAGCCGGAGCTCTCTCGTTCGCTTCAGGTCAAGTACGGGAACCAGAATTTCAACATCAACATTCTGGGAACCACCTCGAACTATCCCGAAGTGCGGAACTACACCATCACCAACGGGCGGATGTTCACGCCGGGCGACGACGGGTCCCGGCAACGCTATGCGGTGCTCGGCTCGGCCGTCCCGGGGATGTTCGGGGCTCATCCGGCGTCGCTGATCAACACCAATATCCAGATCCGGGGCCAGCCGTTCGAGGTCATCGGTATTCTGAGCGAGAAGGGCGCCGCGGGCTCTTTCCAGAATCCCGATGAGCAGATCCTGATTCCGCTGGGCACGGCGCGGTTCCGGATGTTCGGGACCGACCGGCTCCGCTCCATCGCGGTGCAGGTGAGGGACGGGGTGCCGCTGGACCAGGGGATGGTGGACATCGAGCGGGTGATGCGGCGGGAGCACAAGATTGCGCCGGGCGGCAACAACGATTTTCAGATCCGGAATCAGCAGGACATCCTGGCCACCCAGCAGCAGACCACCGAGACGTTCAAGATGCTGCTTGGCAGCATCGCGGCGGTGTCGCTGGTGGTGGGCGGCATCGGGATCATGAACATCATGCTGGTCTCGGTCACCGAGCGGACCCGGGAAATCGGGATCCGGAAAGCCCTGGGCGCAACCAAGATCAACGTCATGCTCCAGTTCCTGATCGAGGCGCTGGTGCTCTGCATGATGGGCGGTCTGCTCGGGGTGATGGTGGGCGCCGCGGGCGCCAAGGCGATGTCGCAGTTCCTGGGATGGAACACCTTCATCTCGCCGGCCGCGGTGGGAGTGGCCTTCCTGTTCAGCGCCCTGGTCGGCTTGTTCTTCGGCCTCTGGCCGGCCCGCCGGGCGGCCAATCTGAATACCATTGACGCCCTGCGATACGAATAGCCTTCAGCCTTCAGCCTTCAGCCTTCAGTCGACTGATGGCTGATGGCTGATGGCTCTTGGCGGTAGTTTCCCCCATGCTCCGAAGCATCGTCCTCGGCACCGGCCGGGCCGTTCCCTCCCGGGTCGTCACCAACGACGACCTCTCCCACGTCATGGAAACCAGCGACGAATGGATCCGGGCCCGCACCGGAATCCAGCAGCGGCACTGGATCGTGCCCGGAGAGTCTGGGGTGACGCTGGGCCGGGAGGCCTCGCTCGCGGCCCTCGCGATGGCGGATGTGGCCCCCGGCGATCTCGACGCGATTATCTACGCGACCTCCACCCCCGACCACTTCGCCCCCGGCAACGGGGTCTTTCTCCAGCGGGAGCTGGGACTCGCCGACACCATCCCGGCGATCGACCTCAGGATGCAGTGTGCCGGGTTCGTGTATGCCCTCTCGGTGGCCGACGCCTACCTGCGCACCGGCGCCTTTCGCCGGATCCTGGTGGTGGGACAGGAGGTCCAGTCCACCCGGATGGAGCTGTCCACCGAGGGGCGTAACACGGCGGTCATCTTTGCCGACGGCGCCGGCGCCCTGGTGCTTGGCACCACCGAGGAAGACGGGCGGGGGATCGCCGCGTTCGATCTCCACAGCCAGGGTGAGAACGCCGAGAAGCTGTGGGCCGAGGGCCCCAGCGCCATGGTCCGGCTGGAAGACTGGCCCACCGACATCGCGGAAGGGCGCTGCTGGCTCTCGATGGACGGCCGGGAAGTGTTCCGTCACGCCGTGGTCCGGATGCCGGAATCAGTGCGGGCAGTGCTCGACCGGGTGGGAGCCAGAGTGGAGGACATCACCCTGCTGATTCCCCACCAGGCCAACCTGCGGATTTCCGAGGCGATCCAGAAGACCCTGGGTCTCCGGGACGACCAGACCTACAACAACATCCAGCGCTACGGCAACACCACCGCGGCCACCATTCCGATCGCCCTGGACGAGTGCGTTCGGGAGGGAAGGATTGCGCCGGGGGACCTGGTGGTCCTCACCGCGTTCGGCTCGGGGTTCGTCTGGGCCAGCTGCGCCCTCCGGTGGTAATCTCCGGCAGCTGAAACCCTGTGGGGTTATGTTTCGTACTGAAACACAACACCACGAGCCACGGAGGCTCCGATGATCGACAGCGTAATTGCGATTCTGGCTCTGACCGTCACGGTCGGGAGCGGCATTCTGGCGTTCGGGTTTGCCCGGGGCTTCGTCCGGCGGCGGCTGCGGTTCGTCGACGCGATCCGTTCCCCGGTGGCTCCGGTCCTGGCGGCGGTGGGAGCGGCGATCCTGGTGATGCCGCTGACCATGCTTCCCCTGATCGGGGCGGTGGTGACCGGAGTGACAGCCGCGGTGGTTGGGCTGGGTGCCGGGCTCGGAACCCGAAGCGGGATCAAGGCGCTGCAACGGGGCGACGTGCGGTAAGACTGCGTCAACGGTCAACGGTCAACGGTCAACGGTCAACGGGTCTGCTGGCTGAAGGCTGAAGGCTGAAGACTGATGGCTGATGGCTGATAGCTGATGGCTGATAGCTGATGGCTATTAGCTTTACCGCCATATATGCCGAACATCCTCTGCTCCCGCTGCCACCAGACCCGCGAGGCCCAGGCCTTCGCGCCGTTCCCCAACGAGCTGGGCAAGCGGGTTTTCCAGGAAATCTGCAGCGTCTGCTGGGCCGAGTGGCTCAAGTACCAGCAGCAGCTGATCAATCACTACGCGCTGAATCTGCGGGAGCCCAAGGCCCGGCAGTACCTGCTGGAGCAGATGGAGCAGTTCCTCTTTACCAGCGCGCCCCAATCCTGAAAGTCACGTCGATCGCGGGACCGCTGGGCTCGAGGTCCTCGGTCAGGCCAAGGATCCACTCCGGGCCGCGTCTGAACTTGAGAAAGCCGCCGGTATCGATGGTCAGCTCCCGGGCGTCGAGACCCCGGGTGCCGGTGTCGTGGTAGAGCGCGGAGTGGTAGATCAGGTTGGCGTACAGATGCAGCGGCCCGGTCACCCGGGCCCGGAGCCCCTGGCTGACCATCAGGAAGAGCGACTGTTGCAGCTCGCTGAAGTCGCCATGCTCGGCAGTATACCCCCCGCCCAGGGTTCCCTCGTAGGTGAACCGATTTCCGAAATCACTCCGCAGAGTGGTGGTGGCGTTGAAGGACGGCACTCCTTTCCGGAAGCCGTCCGGGCCGGTGTTGGTCGGGAGGGTGACCCAGAATGCACTCAGCCAGTGCCGGGAGTGCCGCAGGCCGGCTCCGATCCGCAGGTCTCCCAGGAACCCTGAAGAAGCCTGATACTGGGCAGGCGGCTCACCGGTGATCGCGACCTGATAGGCGAATTCATTTTTTGGCCTGAGCTTCCGGGGCGCGACCTCGAACCCGGTCAGATCGTGGTACCAGTCGAGAAAGCCGTCGAGGAATCCGTCGTAGGCACCCTGGATGCTCCCGGACACCAGCAGGAATCCGCGGGATCCGATGCTCCGGGTCGCGGTGAGCTCGAGCCGCATCAGCTCGGCGTCCTGGAGGTATTGCACGGCCGGCAGGTCGGTGTATTCGATGATGCTGGCGTAGTCGGTCAGCCAGCTTACCCGCCAGCGCTTCCCCGGCTCGACCCAGGGCAGGGTGGCGAGTCCGCTCCGCCGCTGCACCATGGGATTCATCGAGGAATAGGAGGGCAGCCCCTGGGCGAACAGTGGATGCGCCGTCGAGAGCAGCCACGCCGCCAGGGCCAGCGCGGGAAGGCGCGCGGTTGGGTTCATGAGACTCCGGGGCCTGTGATCATGCGGGCGAGCGAATCGAATCTAACCGGGCTGTCCTTGCCGGTCCTTCGGGGATCGTCCTTGTCACGATGAGCGCCCGAACCCTGTTCCTGCTCTCCCCGGCAAGCACCTCCGGGCGGCGCGCCCGGATCCTGCTGTCGCCCCACGCCCAGTTCGAGCTGGCCCAGCGGGTGCGCTCCTCAGAGGGCGCGCCCATCGGCGAGGTGTTCTCCTTCCTGAGCGGACTCTATTTCCGGGGGAAGCTCGGCTACGCCCGGCGGTTCGGTCAGTTTCCCGGGGCGATCCGGATCATCACCAGCGACCGGGGGCTGGTGCCGCCGGAGCTCGCGGTGACCGTGGCCGATCTCACCGCGATGGCAGCCAGTGCGATCGAGGCGGGCAATTCCCGGTACGCCGCGCCGTTCGAGCGGGATGCCGCCGGCCTCGCGGCCTCACTGGGGCCGGGGGACCGGGTCATCCTGCTGGGCAGCATCGCGACCGGCAAGTACGCCGATCTGCTGCGGCCGGTGCTGGCCGACCGGCTGGTGTTTCCCTCTCAGTTCGTGGGGCGGGGCGACATGAGCCGCGGGGGGCTGCTGCTTCGGGCAATGGACGCGGGGATCGAGCTGGAGTACATGCCGATCTTTTCGGGCGAGAGCCGGCGCGGGAAGCGGCCGCCCAAGCTGGAGCCCAGGAAGTAGCGAGTAGCGCTATTCGCTACTCCCTGTTACGGGCTTCCAGTTTACCCGTAACAGTAGTGCGGGATTTGTTCCGCATGATGTCGAGCTTGAAGCTGTCGCCCTCGTCGTAGCTGCGAAGAATCCGGAGCAGGCTGTTGGGTCCGGTGGCCTTGCGGCCATCCACGCTCAGGATCACGTCGCCACCCTTGACGCCGAGTGAGGATGCGCCCGGGACATTGATCACCAGGACGCCCTCGGTGGTGCCGAAGTACTGACCCAAGTCGGGATTGAGCGGCGCCAGCTCCAGATCGGCCAGCGGCCCCCCGCCGAACGCCAGGGAGTAGGACATGCCACCGCCGGGAAGCTGCTCGCCCCGGATCATCCCGCGGAACGGGGTCCGCTCCATGGTAATGCGGGGCGCCTGCACGCTGAACTCGCCGCCATCGGGAAAGACTTCCAGGGTGAGCACCTCGTCGCCGGTGACCAGCGACGCGGTGTGCCGGGTTCCGTCCCGACGGTACTCCACCGAGATGGTGTCGTTCGGCTGGAGCCGGGAGGCGTACTCCACCAGCCGGATGCCGGGAAGCGATTCGTCCATCTGGCGCTTGAAGTTGTCGCTGGCGGTCAGCGAGTTCCCGTCGATCCGGGTGACGATATCGCCGCTCTTGAGCCCGGCCTTGGCCGCCGGCCCGCCCGGGGTGACCGCCGACAGCGTGGCCCCGATCGAGTCGGAATCGCTGGCCCGCAGGTTCACGGTGACGCCCAGCCGGGCCCGGCGCTGGGTGATGGCGCGCATCCGCCGGAGGGGCTCCTGGTCATCGACCTGGATCCGGGGGCGGGTCACCGGCTGCCGCTCCTGGGCCAGGGCCGCGGCCGGCAGGACTGCAACCGCGGAAAGCGCACTCAGAACAATCAAACGAGCCGACATGGTATCACTCCTCAGGGGTCAGAACCCCACTGCCCTTGCACGGGTCACATGTACGTCCACGAGCGCGTTCAGCAGACCCACACGCTCTCGCCAGAGCCGGAGCGCCTCCTGCTGGCGCACACTCTGGTCCGCGAAATCCACCAACTGCAGCTGACGATCCACCCGGGCGAGCCGCTCTTCCAGCGAAGCCGCGACCATCGCGGTGCGGCCATCGGTGACCCGCCGGTCGGGGTTGTAGGCCTGAATGGCGCCCTCCAGCGACTGGGAGCGCGCAATGATGTCTTCGAGCTCCTGCTGCTCGGTGGGCGAGGCCGCCGGGGCTCCGGCGGTGCCGGGACTCAGCACCACCGCGAGCGCCACCGTCGCGGCGAGCGACAGCCCGGAGAGCGAAAGCACCACTGCCCGCCGGCGCCGCCGGTCGACCAAGGCCCGGGCCCGGATTTCCGAGAACCGATTACGGGCCGGGGCCAGGGTCGGCAGGGCCCGCAACCGCGCCACCCGCTGATCCAGCCGATCCAGCTCCGCCCGGCAGAGCTCGCAGGCCGCGGCGTGATCCCGCCAGCCCTGCACCCCTGGCTCCAGCCCGGGCTCCCGGAGCGCGAGCAGCTGCTCCATGGTCAGATGTGTCATGCCGGCACCTCCTCCTGCAGCCAGCGGCGAAGCCGGCTGTGGGCCCGCGCCAGCTGCGACTTCGAAAAACTCACCGTGCGATTCATCATCCCCGCGATCTCTTCATGGGTGTAGCCCTCCACATCGTGCAGCCAGACCACGGCGCGGGAGGTTTCCGAGAGCCGCTCCAGCGCCGTCTCCAGATCCATCCGGAGGGCCGCATCCTCTCGTCGCAGCGGCGTCACATCGTCCTGCAGCTCGTCGGTGTCCCGGTACTTGTTCCGCCGGAGCCGCATCAGCGCCTTGCTCGACGCGATGGTCCGGACCCAGCCCCACAGACTGCCATCACCCCGGAACCGGCCGATGCTTCGGAAGACTTCGAAGAACGTCTCCTGCATCACGTCCTCGGCGTCCTCGGTGGTCCGGCAGATCCGGCGCGCGAGGTTGTAGACCGGCGCCTCGAAGGCGCGATAGAGCGCCTCCTGGGCAGCCGGGTCTCCAGCCTTCACACCGGGCAGCACGGCATCGGCGTTCGCCAGCCCGTAGGCATCCATCGTGAGGACCCTGGTCAGCACGAGTCTAAAGATGCCCTGAGACCGGGTAGAGTCGCAGGTTGGGGGTTGGGGATTGGGTGTTAGGGGTTGGAGAGCGCTTTTCGTTCCACATTGTAACGTTTTGGACCAACTTCGATAACTCCCTTTCCACGCTAGATTTGGGTCATGGCGGAGCCGATTCCCCACTCCTGGCTGCATCACCTCGGCGATGAGGCGGATGCCGCGTTTCTCTACCGGGAGCTGGCCCGGGCGGAGCCCGATCCCGGCCGGGCCGAGATCTACAACCAGCTGGCCGGGGTGGAGGACCGCCATGTGGCGGCCTGGCGCCGGCTTCTGGCGGAGCAGGGCCACGAGGTGGGGCAACCCGCGCCATCCCGCCGGGCCCGATTCACCGCCTGGCTGGGGCGCCGGATCGGACCGCGGTTCCTGCTCCCCTTTCTGCTCGAGGAGGAGGGGCGGGAAGTCAAAAGCTACCTTGAGCTCTACCGCGAGGCGCCGGCCGGGGTGGCGGGTCCCACGGCGCTCAATCTCGCCATCGAATCGAAGGGGCACGCCGAGCGGCTGGCCGGGCTGGTCAAGGGGGGGAACAGTGAGCCCTGGCACAAGACCGGGGCCGGCGGCTTCCTCCGGAACGTTGTCTATGGTTTCAATGACGGACTGACCGCCAACTTCGGGCTGGTGGCCGGGATGGTGGGGGCCCAGTCCGCGCTCGGCGGGACCGGGCACGCCGTGGTGGTCGCGGGGCTCGCCGGGATGCTGGCCGATGCGCTCTCGATGGGATCGTCCGGCTATCTCGCGGCCAAGAGCGAGCGGGAAGTTCACGAGCACGAAATCGCGATGGAGCGGGAAGAGATCCGGCTGATGCCCGAGCTGGAGCGGGAGGAGCTCCAGCTGATCTATCAGGCCAAGGGCATTCCCGCGGTCCAGGCCGGCGAGCTGGCGACCGCGGTGATGGCCGATCCGGAACGCGCCCTCGAGGAAAAGGTGCGCGAGGAGCTCAAGATCGGAGAGCCCAGCAGCACCCCGATGCGGGAAGCCTGGGTGACCGGGGTGGCCACCGCGTTCGGGGCCTTCATTCCGGTGGCTCCGCTCCTGCTGAGCACCCGGCCGTGGGCGATCTGGGCGTCCTTTGCCGTGGCGATGCTCTCCCACTTCGGGGTGGGCGCGGCACGCAGTTTCTTCACCGGCCGGAGCGTCTTCCGGAGCGGGCTGGACATGTTTCTCGTCGGCCTCGGCGTGGCGGTGGTCGGCTATCTGATGGGCGACTGGATCGTGACGATTCTCTGAGGACCACCATGCGTGCCCTGCTGCTTTCCCTTCAGCTGCTGCTGCTCGCGGCGCCGGCCGCACTGGCCCGGCAGGATACCGAGTTCGGCCGGCTGGTGGCCCGGCTCTCCGAGGCGGGCGGTTTCTTCGACAGCGACAATCTGGTCTCGAACGAGACCTCCTACCTGCACGTGATGCCGGCCTTCAAGGCGCTCAAAGTGCAGGGCGGTGCCTACCTGGGCGTGGGACCGGAGCAGAACTTCTCGTACCTGGCGGAGATCCGGCCCGAGGTCGCGATCCTGATCGACATTCGCCGGGACAACATGCTGCTCCACCTGCTGTTCCGGGCGATGTTCACCGCCGCCCGGAACCGGCTCGACTATCTCTGCCTGCTTTACGGCCGTCCGGTGCCGGCGGACCTTTCCCGATGGACCAACCGGTCGCTCCCGGAGATTCTCGACTACATCGACCGGACCCCGGGCGATTCGGCGCTGCACGATCTGAATCACACCGGGCTGATGGGCCAGGTGGAGCAGTACGGAGTGCCGCTCTCCCCGCTCGACCGGCAGACCATGCGGCGGTTCCACGACGAGTTCTTTGCCGCCGGGCTCGAGCTGCGCTACACCAGTCTCGGGCGGGGGCCCCGCCCCGGCTATCCCTCGGAGCGCCAGCTCTACCTCTCGACCGATCTGGAAGGCCGGCAGTCGAGCTATCTGGTCACCGAGAAGCGGTTCCAGGTGGTTCGGTCGCTGGAGCGCAGCGGGCGGGTGATCCCGGTCGTGGGTGATCTCTCGGGGCCCGGCGCGATGCGGGCCATCGCGGCGTACCTGCGGGAGACCCGGCGGGAAGTGTCGGCGCTGTACGTCTCCAACGTGGAGATGTACCTCTTCCGGCAGGGCAATTTCGGGCGCTACGCGGAGAACGTGCGGGGCCTTCCCGCCAGTCCACGGGCGGTGATCGTACGCAGCTACTTCGGGCGGGGCGGCATGATGATGGGGGGGAGCGTCGTCGCCGAATGGCCCCGGCCGCTGGACGGGCACCTGAGCGCACAGATCCTCCAGCCCCTGCCCGAGTTCCTCGTGAGCGCGCGGGGCGACTCGGTGACCTATCGTGACATTCTCGTGGCCGGCGCGGTGGATCTCCGCGCGCCGCGCCGCCGCCGGTAGAGGGCGACGCGCGTGACACCCTGGGTCCTCCGCATCATCGTCGCGAACGTCGTGATGTTCTTCCTGCAGCAGACCGCCCCGATCATCAATCAGATGTTCGTGCTGGTGCCGGCGCTGGGGCTGGTGCGGCCCTGGTCGTTCGTGACCTACATGTTTCTCCACGGCGGGCTGGGTCACATCTTCTTCAACATGCTCTCGCTGTTCTTCTTCGGGCCCCGGCTCGAGTCGCGGCTCGGGGGCCGCGCCTTTCTCGGGCTCTATTTCGCGAGTGGCATCATGGGCGCGGTGCTTTCGATTCCGTTCACGCCCTACGCGCCGATCATCGGCGCCTCGGGGGCGGTGTACGGGGTGATGCTGGGTTATGCCATGTTCTGGCCCCGGGACCAGATCCTGATCTGGGGAATCGTGCCGGTCGAGGCGCGGTTCCTGATCATCGCCATGACCGCGCTGTCACTGTTCGGCGGATTCTCGCCCAGCTCCGGCGGAATCGCCCACTTTGCCCATCTGGGAGGCTTCGTCGGCGGCTACCTGTTCCTTCTGGTGATGCGGCGGAGCAGCGGCGCCGCGAAATTCCGGAAACAGGCGACCACGATCACCCGCAAGATCGAGACGCCGGCCGGCTCGCTGGATCGCTGGCGCCGGATCAAGCGGGACGGGCTCCACGAAGTGAACCGCGACGAGCTGGACCGGATCCTCGACAAGATCAGCGCGGGCGGGATCGGAAGCCTGACCGCGGGGGAACGCGAGTTTCTTGACCGGTTCAGCGCTAGGTGAGTGGTCGGTGGTCGGTGGTCAGTGGTCAGTGCACTGATCACTGACCACTGATCACGCCCCATCAGGGCTTCCTTGCGACCGGGAGCTCCGCCCGGCTGGCCCAATCGTTCATGGAGCCGTCGTAGAGCCGAACCGGGTAACCCAGAAGCCGGGCGGCGAAGTAGAGCGCGCTGGCCCGGCTTCCCACCCGGCAGTAGGTGATGATCTCCCTCCCGGGCGCGGCGCCGGCCGCGGCAAAGAGCTGGCGAAGCTCGCCCTTGTCGCGAAACTTCCCCTCGCTGATGAGCTCGGTCCAATCCAGCCGAACCGCTCCCGGGATGTGGCCGGGCCGGGTGACTCCCTCCTCCTGCACCGTGCCATCGAATTCCTGCTGGGTGCGGGCGTCGAGCAGCAGCGCGGTGGGATCGGTGCGCCGGGCATTGACGTACGCCGCATCGGCGAGCAGCTCCGGCTGGGGTCGCACGGTGAGCGACGCGGGGACGGGCGCGGGGCCGGCCTCCGCGGTGGTGACCCCGCCCGCCCGGGTCCAGCTCTCCAGTCCTCCGTTGAGAACGGACACCCGGTCCCCCAGTCCCAGGTAGTCGAGGGTGAAGAAGAGCCGGGTG
>Ga0209485_1000301_pt1 | contig 15547 bp, 9 predicted proteins | sample NCAS100_FD_187516 | JGI IMG/M metagenome (GOLD analysis project Ga0209485, IMG submission 187516) | Agricultural soil microbial communities from Utah to study Nitrogen management - NC AS100 (SPAdes) (version 2) | ecosystem: Environmental > Terrestrial > Soil > Agricultural land | place: USA... | reverse complement strand
ATACTCGTAACCGCGATCGGATGATACGTTGGACGGGCGCGGCGATAGATCGCGAGCGCCCGTTCTCTACCTTCAGGTGTCTTGGCGAGCTCTTGATAAAGCGGTCTGATGAATTTGCGCCGACCAACCGAAAGCAGGAATTCCTCCAGCCTCGCAGATGCCGGCTCGTACTTGTTTTGAATCGACATCATCAACCACTGAAAAACGACTTCGGAATTGCCTGAGCGCGTCAGGTTGAAGGCGCGGTCGAGTTCTCCCATCAACCTTACTCTCTCGGTGTGACTAAGTTGAGTGCCGGCTGGACCGCCTGAGGACGGAGGAGGTTCGAGGGCGCTCTGCACGAACTTCAGAAAATGAAGTCTTTCCTGTGTGGTCCACCGCGCCAAAGGAATCTGCGTCGGCGGTATCTCATTTCGTAGCCAACGTTGTGCTTGCTCTTCAACCCGCGCGAACGCGGGAGATGTTGGCTTCGGAGCACTAGCGGGAAGTCCCGGCTTTGAAATCCATTCATCGATAGGGACTCGCGCAGCCAACGCGGGATCTTTATCGAGCAGGTTTTGCTTCAAATAGGTCAGGAACTGTTCAGTCGTGATGCTCTGGAAAGCGAAATGATTGAAGTAACTGCGCAGAAATCGATCGAAGCGCGGGCGGCCGAAGGTTTGTTCCACATGAACTAGAAAGAGTGCGCCTTTTTGATAAGGCACGTTCGTGAAACCTTCATCCGGGTCTCGCCCAGCGAGATCAACATGAAGGATTTCGTCGCGGTCTTCCAACGTGGCCATCTCGTCCTGCAGTTCACGCAGGCCCAAGGCAGCTTCCATTTGCGCACGCGCCCGACCGTAAACCGCTTCTTGAATGCGGCCTTCGAGATAAACCGTGAAGCCTTCATTCAACCAGAAGTCGCGCCACGTAGCGTTCGTAACGAGGTTGCCTGACCACGAGTGGGCCAACTCGTGCGCGACGAGTGATACAAGACTCTTGTCGCCGGCGAGAATTGTCGGCGTGGCAAAAGTGAGCCGTGGATTCTCCATCCCGCCAAAAGGAAAGCTTGGTGGCAAAACCAAAATGTCGTAACGGCCCCAACGATATAGTCCATAAAGCCGTTCAGTAGCGACAACCATTTTCTCTGTGTCGTTGAGTTCACGCGCCGCGCGATCGATTACTTGCGGTTCGGCGTACACACCTGTCCGCGGGCCAAGGCTGCGGAAACGCAGATCGCCGACCGCCAGTGCAATCAGGTATGAGGGGATTGGTTGGCGCATGCGGAAGCTGTAGTCGCCGTCGCGAGGTGTGCGCGCGTCGTTTTCGGCGCTCATAACGGCAAGGAGATTTCGCGGCGTGCGTACGCGCGCGTTGTAAGTCACTCGAACAGCTGGCGTGTCCTGTAGTGGAATCCAACTGCGTGCGTGAATCGCCTGCGATTGAGTGAACATGAAAGGATCTTTCTTGCCGGCAGTCTGAGCCGGCGCGAGCCACTGCAATCCGGAAGCGCCGGGAGACGTCGAGTAATGAATGCGAACGCGTGTGGCGCCGGCAGGCAAGGGAATAGTCAGCGGCGCGCCGAGAATTTTGTCGCTCGTTCCGACCGTGAAAGTCCCGGGTGCGTATTCCACGCCGTTGGTTGACGTCTCGACTCTTTCGATCTTCAAATCTCGCGTATCGACGATTAAAGGTTCAGTCTGCGAACTTCGTTCGACCGTCAACGTCGCCGTGCCCTTGAGAATCTTCTGATCAAAAAGGACGTCCCAGTCCAGATCGACGTGCTTAACTCGAACCGCCGAGGGTTTCGCGTAAGAGTGAACATCCTGCGCCGCGAGATTCATGGCAAATGCGATCATGACGAATAAACAATAAACCAACCTTTTCATATATATACCCCTTAACTCTGATCTTCGGGTCGCCGTTTAATTTTCCGGATCAGGCCGATGCTCCACAATATACCGATGGCGAGGAACGGAATAAATACAGCAAGAGGTCCGCTGCTGGCATATCGAGCTTCCTTGAATTGTTCTGAGTAACGACTGAGCGGTGGTGAGAGTCTAGCGTTATCTTGGGTCGCGTACCAACTATTTCCGACGCGTGGCCCGGATGTCAGCCCCATTGATTCGCATAATCGCGTGAGTAACCTCGCCCTTGCGATTTCTCATGAAGATTACCTGCGCATCTCGACCTCTCAGGAAGAACTCGGCCTCTGATTCGGGGAGTAGCTCGCCGGGTGGGCGGCCCTGGCTAGTGCGCGTCGTAGTCCGTTCTTTGGGTACGGCCATCAGACGCTCTCCGTCCTTGATCACCGCGAAGTCGAATATCGGACTCTCATATTCTCCGACGTAATCGTCATAAATTTTCGCATCGATCTTGACGGCAGTACGTTCGGCTGGGATGGTCTCGAGATGTTCCGCGAGTAACTGCCAGCGTTCTTGTCGTTTTATGTAAGTGCGGACGTAACGTGCGTAGGCGACGCCTTCACGGTTGTTGTCCTCACGTCTACGCCTTTCAACGCGACGGCCAATAACGATCGCGGTATCGCCATCGACCGCAACGCGCGTGTCTTCGGCCGTCAGAGTAAGTGTCGGATCGACCGCAGTAGTCTTAAGAAAATCTAAGAGGGACGCCTTGTCTCCGACATTTCGACCCGATGTGAAAATAAATTCATCGGCAACCAGCCGTTCAGTTTTCGCTATGTCGCGTTTCAAGTACGCTTCACGCTGTTCTTGCTCAGTTCTCAGTACCTCTGCCTCGGGCCGCGGAGTCTGACTGATGATGCTCACTGGTGAGGCAATTACGAAAGCTACCAGGAGAATAAATTTCATTCTTTGGTAAATAAGAATCATTACGAGGCCGTAACCGGCGCCAATCAGCAACGCGAGGTATCCCATATTCCCATGAGGCGGTAGCGTGCCGTACACGTGGACTACAATAGACAACACACCGGTGATGATTACCAGTGAGCGCTCGGCGCTCGACTCGCGCAATATCGCGACGGCTGAAATGATGAACAGGACACTGACGATGATTACGGCTGAGCTTAAGAAGAACGGTTGTAGCTGGCCACCACGAACATCACGAATAGAGAATTCCTGAACTGCGGCCGAACCCATTGTGACAGCAACCAGGCTGTTGAGCCCAATCAGCACGAAGCGCGTCCTATTGTTCTCAAACATCGCTACGTCAAACGATGCACCAGCTACCTTTGCCCATAGATCGACTTTGCTTTTTAGGTTGAGCCGATTGCGTTTCTGGAGGACCCTCAGGTGATTGACGATTTCGGCTTCCCATTCTCGCCGCCAATCCAATCGCGCCTGGCGGGGAACGAGCAGACTCATAGCGTGAACGAAATACAGGTACATGGCTTGATTGTCGAAGTTAAGTCTCATCCGGTTGTGCGTTTGGGTTTTCGGGTCAGCGTTCCTTCCAGTCGGCGATATCTGCCAATCGCTTCGGAAAGTGCCGCTTTGCCGGCGCCGGTTAATTTGTAGTACTTGCGCGCGGGTCGTTGATCTTTGTGCGCCGCAGCTTCGTCTTCCCATCGGGATTCGACGACACCGCTCTTTTCGAGTCGACGCAAAGCGGGGTACACCGTGCCGCTCGGCAGGCCGGTTACGTCCATGATGTCGAAGCCGTACTGATAACCGTGCGCCAGTGCCTGGAGGATTGCTGTTGCCGAGAGCGATAGAGTGATCTTGGCCATCGGGCATGTGTATAGCATGCTACATAGTGCTTTGGCAACTATTTTTATGTGAGGTCCCGGTATACCTATCCTATTATCTCCGATCCGAAGATGACTGAGGCGCACAAAGCAGCTCTGTTATTGGAAGTTATCGCTTGTTCCGTGGCTGACGCGATCGAAGCCGAGCAAGGTGGAGCCCACCGGCTTGAGGTCGTCAGGGATCTGGGTCAAGGCGGATTGACGCCGTCGTGGCAACTAGTTGAAGAAATCAAACGAGCTGTGGATCTGCCGCTACGCGTAATGCTGCGCGACAGTACCACCTTTGAAGTAACCGGCCCAGACGAAATAGCTCGCTTGTGTGAGGCGGCGGAACACTTCGCCTCGCTTGACGTCGATGGTTTTGTGCTCGGCTTTGTTAAAGGCCGAGAAGTTGACATCGAACTAACTCAGCAAGTGCTGGCATGCGCTCCCGTCGTGCGAGCGACTTTTCATCACGCATTTGAGGAGACAAAGAATAAGGTGCGAGCGTTGAGTGATTTGAGACGACTGACGCAGGTAGATCGCGTCCTTAGTAGCGGCGGAACAGACGAATTGCAACTGCGAATACAACGACTCGATGAATACCAAAAAGCGGCATCGCCGGAGCTGGCGATCATTGCTGGAGGCGGCGTCGATGGTGACGCCATCGTCAAGATTGGACGCGAGACCGCAATTCGGGAATTTCATGTAGGACGCGCGGCCCGTGCCCGGTTCCGGGTTGAGGGCCGCGTGCAATCCTCGCTAGTCAGTGGCCTGATTAAAAAGCTAGAAGAGATTTAAAACACCCAAGAGCTCCGTATGCTCGCCTAGCTCCCAGCATCATGGCGTCAGTTCCGAAGTCAGAATCGCGCCATTATATTGGGTAAGCACGGCCTCGATCTTCAACACTTTACGACTAGCCTTATCGATCCAAACAGTCTGCTTATCGGCTTCATTGTCGGCGGATACGATCTCGACCTTGTATGCGTCGAACTTGCCTGCCGGAACGGTGACGCTCTCCGATCCCACTACCTTCAACTGTTTGATCTGAGGCTGCTGCTTCATCACGTCGAAGTTGCGGAAGCTCGAAGTGTAACCATCGGCCAGCGGAAGAGACGCAATTACTTCAAATGCACCCGCGCCGTCCGCAAACAAAGCACCGCCTGGATCGACGTCGATTGTTTTGGGTGGGCCACCCATCGCGCTCGTCCCGGTTACTTTGTTCGGCGCAACGTTCATTTCAATCGACACTGGGCCTTGTTTAATGGAGCGACGCTTCAGCAACAAACTTCCTTTTTCGATGGTGCTGACGTCGACGACGTCACCTTGCGGAGTCGTCACTGTTTCGCTGACGGTCCATGCGCCGTTTTCTTCCTTGATATCTGTCTTCGCCGTGAGCGGAATCGATTGACCGCCAAGAGCGATTGTTGCCTTGTAGTTGTGCGTACCGGGCCGTAGGTCAACTGCCGGTTTTGGAACCTCGGAGTTTGAGGAGATCGTTTTCGGCAGCGTCACCGTTTTGACGTCGACGTTGATTTCCTTCAGACGCTGCGACACTTCCGGGGTCATACCTTCCTGAAAACGTCCGCCGAGATATTTCGCGAGAAACTTCTCAGCGCTCGCAAACATCGCCATGTTGTTGACCGGACGCGCAAAGCCGTGTCCTTCGTCCGGCGCCACCATGTATTCATCTGGAAAACCTCGATCTCTGAGCGCGATTACGATCTGGTCTGATTCGCGTTTGGTAACGCGTGGATCGTTGGCGCCCTGGATCACGAGCAGCGGAGTTTTGATCTTGTCGGCCGCGCTTAACGGCGACTGCCGCAACAACTGTGCCTTTCCTTCGGGCGTGTTGGGATCGCCCATTCGCTCGTAGAAAAGCTTGCGAATCTGTTCCCAGTACGGCGGAATCGACTCGAGCAACGTGATTAGATTTGATGGTCCAACTATGGAAACGCCGGCGGCGTAGACATCAGGCGTGAAGGCGACTCCAGCGAGCGTGGCGTATCCGCCGTAGGAGCCGCCCATGATTCCGATGCGCTTCGGATCGGCAATGCCCTGGGCGATGAGATATTTCGCGCCCCAGGTCACGTCGTCCTGCATCTTGTCGCCCCACTGCTTGTTCCCGGCGTCGATAAATTTCTTACCGTAACCGGTCGAGCCGCGGAAGTTAGGTTGCAGCACAGCATAACCGCGGTTGGCGAGAAACTGCGCGAAAGAGTTGTAGCCCCAAGTGTCGCGGTACCATGGACCACCGTGCGGAACAATCACCGCGGGAAGGTTCTTCGCTTCCACGCCCTTGGGCAGTGTTAGAAAAGCCGGAATTTCGAGACCGTCGGAAGACGGGTATTTGACCGGCTTCATCGGAGCCAGCCACGCGCGGTTCAACTTCTCGCGTGCCTGGTACTGAAGCGTCAACTTCTTTGTGGCGCGGTCAAACAGGTAAACTGACCCGGGATCTGTGTCCGAGTTGGCTACGAGGATGAACAGCTTTTCATCTTTTGTTGAAGACGTGAAGCTCAGTTCCTTACCCGGCAGTTGTTTCTGCAAGGTCTTGTAATCAGCTTCGTACGCTTTGTCTTTGAAATAGATCCGTTCGCGTTCATCTTCATAGATGGTAGCAATCAGCTCGTCAGAGACTTCGGAGAACGCCGCGTTGCCGAAATCGACGCGCTTCCTCGGATCAGATTCGACCAACTCTTCTTTGCTGGTGGTGGGATTGAATAGCACAAGCCGAATTAGGTCGGTGTCACGGCCCGTGTTCGTTTGGAAGTAAACTCGTTGACCATCCTTGTGATAGCGAATCGGTCCGCACGACTCAAACACGTTGCAGCTGTAAACCCTCGTAAACTTATCTGCGTCAACCCGCAACACCTCGGTGTCGCCGTTTTCTGCTGATCTGGTTGCCAGTCGCAACTGGTCTTTGAGGTCGAAATAAAAAGCAGTAATGCGTTCGGTGTTCTTACGCACGAGGGTGCGTTCGCCGGTAGAGATTTCGACCTTGTAGAGATCGTGCCATGAGGCGTCGCGGTCGTTCATGCCGACGTAGATCGCATCCGGCTCCGAGCGGGGGACGGAATAGATAATGGCGCGTATGCCTTTTACGTCTGTTAGATTTCGAGCCGTCGGTACGTCTTGGCCTGCGGCGGGTGTCTCCGCGGGATTAACCGCGTAGACGAGGTAATTCTCGTCACCGGCTTTATCCTGGACGAAGAGGATGAACTTGCCGTCGCGCGACCAGAAGTACGTAGAAATCGGGCGCTTCATATCGGCCGTGACGGGTTTTGCACTGCTAAACGGCTCGGCGGTTTTCTTGACCCAGACGTTGCGTACACCTTTGAAGGGTTTGACAAACGAGATGAACGCCCCGTCCGGCGAGATCTGCGCGCCGGCGATTTCCGGGTCGCCGAAGAAGAGCTCGCGGTCGATTATCGGCGGGCTCTGCGCCCACACCGGCGCCGCCATTGCGAAGAGAACCAGGGCTGAAAGTATGAGCAAACTTATAACTGAGCGGCGAGATTTGCCGATGGAGCGCATAAACACCTCTTTCGTTGATGGGTTTTGAACAGGTTTCACGGGTAAATGAAAGGTTTCTACGCAGTAGAGTGCTCTGAGGTTTCAATGAAGCACTGATCCTTCAGAGTTGAAAAGTTCCTCGAGCTGAGTGCCAGACGCGTACAATTTCACTACCTTTCGCTCGAGATCAACGCGGTATACGATTCGATACGGCCGAAAAATGATCTCGCGAATAGCATCATTCCTATATTCAGGAACGACACGACCTAACTCCGGGAAATCCTGCAGGCGATTTGTCTCTGAAATCAGTTCGTAGCCGAATGACATCGCACGACTAGGATTATCATGCGCGATGAAGGTGACTATATCGTGGAGGTCGTCGCGAGCAGCAGCAGATCAGATTAGCTGGTAAGCCATGAGGCTAGTTGCGTTTTTAACTTCGTCGTGAGGAATGCTTTCGCCTCTGTCGAGTTGATCGAGACCTTCTGTACCGCAGCCATGAACTCAATGCGTTCGGCTATTTCTTCGAGCGAACAGTCGTCGGGTAGCGCTCGAATAGTTTGAAGTACAATTTCCTTCTCAGTCATGACCTGATTATCAGATTAAGCTGCGCTCTGGGTCAATACATTGAACAACTTAGCAAAGCTCGATATCCGTAGTAAGATTATCGGGCTGTATCGATGCAGAAGAAGCCGAGATACAAACTCGCCTGAGGAGTCGAGGACGGTACCTGAACGCTCTACACGCGACCCAAACTTTCAAACTAGTTCGACATGCTTGCTTAGATTGGATCTCAAGCTTCGTTTCTTCCAATGCCACTCAGCGAAGGCATAAAACTGGGGCGTTACGAAATTCGCGCGCACATCGGTACGGGTGGGATGGGCCAGGTGTACCTCGCGAGGGATACGAGTGAGCTCGACCGCACGGTTGCGATAAAGCTCCTGCCTGCCGCGGCCGCCGCCGATCCGAAATGGATGCAGCGCTTCATTCGTGAAGCCAGGACAGTCTCCGGTTTGAATCATCCCAACGTTCTGACGGTGTACGAGTTTGGAGTGCACGACACAACACGTTTCATGGCAATGGAATATGTTGATGGCGTAACGCTCCGCGAGTACCTGAACGACAACCGTTTGAATCTTCACGAAGTGCTGGAGATTTGCGTGCAGGTCGCTGCCGCCCTGAATGCCGCGCACGAAGCGCACGTCATCCATCGCGACATCAAGCCTGAGAACATCATGATCCGGCGACGTGACGGGATCGTGAAGGTACTCGACTTCGGTTTGGCGAAGCCCGTCAGGCAGGAGCAGGACTCCGGCGGGACAAGCGGGCCGTTGCACACAGAGACAGGCATTGTGATGGGGACCGTGAGTTACATGTCTCCGGAGCAATCGCTCGCACTGAAGACGCTCGACTATCGCACCGACATCTGGAGTCTGGGCGCAGTGCTCTATGAAATGGTCGCCGGGCGCGTTCCTTTTGAAGGAAAAGATCTGTTAGCGCAGATAGTCGGCATTCAAGAAGAGCCTCATACTCCGCTTGGACAAGTGGTTGAGCACGTTCCTCAAGAGTTGGAACGCATCAGCGACAAGGCGCTCGCAAAGAGCCCCAACGAACGTTATCAGACAGCGACCGACATGTTGGTGGACATGCGCAATTTGAAACGTCAACTGGAAAACGCGGCCGAGGATGATCGCACTGCGATTTTCGATCAGCGCGTCGTCGGGCACGAAAACGGCCAAAACCTGCGACGGACGATATCAGGAGCCGGCGCCACCACCGAACGAAGCGGGCACTATCCAATCTCGAGCGCCGAGTACATCGTCAATCAGGTCAAACTGCACAAGCGCGGCGCGTTAATGATCGCGGGCGTGTTGGCCGTCGCAGTAACAGCGGCATTGTTTTGGTACTTCAAGAGCACACGCGCAGCGCTCCTAACCGATAAAGACACCATTCTCCTCAGTGAATTCGAGAACAAGACCGGAGAGGAAGTGTTTGACCGCACGCTCCGCCAGGGGTTGGTGGTGCAGTTGCAGCAGTCACCGTTTCTCGACATCTTCGCCGAAACGCGCACGCGCGCAACCTTGCAGCTCATGAGTCTTTCACCTGACGAGCGTGTCACTCGTGAGCGGGCGAGCGCAATCTGTCAGCGACAGGGATTGAAAGCCTTCATCGCCGGCACGATCGTGAAGTTTGAGCGGAATTATTCGATCACACTGGAAGCGTTGAATGGGCAGACCGGCGATCAACTCGCGCTGGTCCAGGAGGAAGCTGAGGGCAAGGATCAAGTGCTCAAAGCACTTTCGCGCGCGGCCACACAGCTACGCGAGAAACTCGGCGAGTCGTTGAGTTCGATCGAAAAATTCGACGCTAAGTTAGAAGTGACGACTTCATCGCTCGAAGCGTTGAAAGAGTACGCCCTCGGCAGGGCCGAACAAGACAGAGGACAATTCTTCAAAGCGATCGAGTTTTATAAACGCGCGACCGAGCTGGATCCCAACTTCGCCGTAGCCTGGCTGGGACTTGCACTCCAGTACTTCAACACGAGCCAGCCGGCACTGGCTGCGGAGTGTTTGACGAAGGCATTCAACCTAAGCGATCGCGTCAGTGAAGACGAGCGCGCCCGTATCACTTATTTCTACTACCAGATCGTCACGGGCGAACTCGAGAAGGCAATCGATGCTCAGGAAGCCTACGTGCGCAACTATCCTCGTGAAGCGCGCGGGCCAGGCAATTTGGGAAACCTCTATTCGATCACCGGTCAATTCGATAAGGCAGTAAACGCCACCAGTCACGCGCTTCAACTCAATCCCAACACAACCATCTGGCCCGGCAATCTCGCCGAGGCGCTGATCGGGCTCAATCGTTTCGACGAAGCACGAGATGTTTGCCGGCGCGCTTTGTCGCAGAAGTTGGACAGCACGAGCATTCGCGAACGGCTTTATGCCGTCGGGTTTGTTAGCGGCGATGAACAGTCGTTACAGGAACAGATCACCTGGGCGAAAGGGAGAACTGACGAATATCGAGCGGTGTACTGGCTCACGCAGTCGTCGGCATTTCGAGGCCGGTGGCGCGAGTCGATTGAACACTTGCGCCGCGCAACGGAACTAGCTCTTCGTGCTGAAGCGAAGGAGGTCGTCGCGGGTTATACCGCGGACCAGGCGCTTCGTGCCGCGTGGTTGGGCCAATTCGCACAATCGCTGACGTTGGCACAATCGGCGCTGAAGACCGAACGGAATCGCAATGTCCTCACGCGCACCGCACTCGCTTTCGCGCTCGCAGGCGACGCCGCGAAAGCGCAGCCACTGATTCAAGAGTTGGAAGAGAAGCATCCTAAAGACACGATGGTGAATCAGGTCTGGTTGCCGGAGATCAAATCCGCCATTGAGTTTCGCAAGAACAACGCTGATGCGGCGCTCGAGCTGTTGAAACCGACGGAACGGTACGAATCTGCTGCCGGCTTTTCGTCGCAAACGTTGCGTAGCATGGTCTACCTCAAATTCGGCCAGGGGGCACATGCCGAGGCGGAAGCGCGCAAGATCCTGGACCATCGTGGTCAAAGTCCGCTCTCGTCTCTGTGGCCGCTCGCGCACCTGACGCTCGCTCGAGCGGCAGCCATGCAACGAAACACCGCCGAGGCACGCAAGGCTTATCAGGATTTCTTTACGCTTTGGAAAGACGCCGACGCTGACGGTCCGCTTTTGATTGAGGCAAAGAGGGAGTTTCAGAAGTTGAAGTAACGGCTAACAGCCGTGAGGAATGTACGGTCGGGATGCAACGCAACTCGGCTTGTCGCTTCTAGGGTCTCGCAACGATAAAGGGTTCAGGTTCAATTTCGCGACGGTAGAAGGCGCGCGGACGCTGCAAGTCTCTCACTTGGGCATCGATACTACTTTTCTTTTGCGCGCCGCCTGCATCCGTCGAAGGGGTTTGGAGCGCTATATCGCGCGATTTGAATTTCTCTTCCTGAAGTTGCGGTACACGTTCCGTTGCAAAATCCAGCCATTCCCTGACCGAAATGAAGTTGTCTTTCGGCGACTGATCGGCCGCAACCGTTTTCAAGCCCTCTTCAACTAGCGCGTACGTCAAATAACCGTGACCGAGCTGAGCGGATTCGAGAGCCGCTTGATACCCTTGCGCCGCAGTAAGGATATACATCCCCTTCTCGTAAGCGAGTTGGGCCAACCCCTTCGAATTCATCGGTCCGCGACGCTTTTCTTCCGCTTCGAGAGCCTGACCTGAATTACAGGCGTCAATCACGAGGACAAGATTGCTAACGTCAAGATTCTCTACGGTGTTCTCCAACTCCACGTCTGAGATGCTGCGGCTGAGGATCGTTTGCAAACCGGCAGCGTCAAGCGCGGTTCGCTCACCCTGATAACCTAAGTCGTGAGGTATTAAATAGAACCTTTGGCCTTGTGCGGTACCGTGACCAGCGTAAAAGACTACGACCGAGTCCTCGGGCTGGGCAGGAGTGATTCGCCTCAACGATGCGGGCGCCGTGTCATGCAATTCGCCACCAGCGCCGGCGAGTAGTTTTAAAGCTAATAAGATGTTGGTTTTGGTGGCCTCTTGATCTGTGAGCGGAATGATTTCAATGCGCTGGTGCCGAGAGAGTCTTTGCTGTTGCTGCCGAAACTCCGAGGCAAAACTCTGTGCATCGGCAATGGCATATTTCAGATTGTACTGGGCGTTCGCGTAACTATTGATTCCAATGGCGAGCACAAACGCTGTGCGCTCCCTCCTTAAGTTTTCTTTTCCGACAAGGTCGAAGCTAACGTCCTTGCTTTTAACGTTATCGCGATTGAAAGCATAGGCGGTGATTCGATTTTCGCCAGCAACCACGGGAATCGTAGTGGTTAAGGTCGCAGTTGATTGCCCTTTCAAGATATCGCCTCGCCAAATCTTCACTAATGAGCCGTTGCGAAACAGACGGAGATCCTTTGCACCGCTACCGGTCGGATTGTGTTTATCGGACGGTTTCTCGGTCACCTGAATCGTGACCGTGAGCTTTCGCTCTGAGATCTTCTCTGGACCAGGTTCATTCTTAGCGGCAAGAGTTAGTTCTGGTTGACGCCGGTCAAGTAGCGAAATGTTTTTAGGAGCGCGAGGTCGTCGCCCGCTCATGATCTCGCTCAACAGGCCGGGATAATAGAACTCGTTGAAGAAGGTTTCACCCGGATTTACATCAAATGTATTGCCTCCGAATTGCCAGAGGATCTGACTCCATCCGGATGGCGATCCATCAAAAAGGCCATCGGGTGTTACTACCAACCAATCATTGCTTTGACCGCTGAACGAGCCCGTTAGATTTATAAGCGTCGCGAGCCTTTCTCCAGTTGCGGGATTCCAAATGTACTTTTCGTTGTTCTCGCCGAGCGCGACGAGAAATTTATCGTCATGACTAAATGTCAGTGAGGTTACGCGGCCCTTGTGCGGCAAGGTACTGACAGTACGTCCGGTTGAAATATCAACTACATCAATCTTCGTTGCGTGAGCTACCGCTAACAAATGATTGTTCGCGGATATAGTCAAAGCCGCAACGGCCCCGCTTTCTTCTGCGATCTCCAGCCTTTTAACCTTGCGTCCGCTTGCATTTTCGTAGACGAAAACAACGGGTGTTTTGTTATCGAAACCCGTCATTGCTGCAAGCTTGCCATCAAAGCTGAAACCGAATGCAGGAACGATCCCGACGTCGGTTGCTTTCCCGCCGTTGAGTTCGCGCAGCTTTCTTCCTGTTTTTCCATCAAAGATCTCTACTCTTTGATCGTAGACCTTGTCCCAATCATCGCTGGAGGAAAAAATGTTGTAATCATGAGCGGAGGTTGTGTAAATACCTTTCATGGGGAAATCAGGGAAAGCGCGGTAGCGGCCGTCGGGACTGAAGTGAGGTCTACCTCTTTCTCGCAACAGATCGCTTTCCTGAATGCGCACGGGAGTGCCAGTTATCGTGTCCCAGACCTCGGTTATTACATTTTTCAAAAGCAATCTACGCGAAATGATGTAACGACCATCGGGACTCATGCTCACTGCATTACCGAACGGAAACTTTTCGTTAGCAACAGCGCCAAGAGCTTCGATCGCGTCGGCGATGTGTTCGGGTGATCGAATACCTCTCGACTGAAAATCTGCCAGGGTTTTTGGATCGATGGAATTCAGGAGAGCTGATCGCTCGGGTGATGCGTTCTCATCGGCCGTGCCGGCACTCAACGCGCGCAGCTCCTTTCCGGTGGCAACCTCAATAATGCTGATTCTCTTGCTGCCTCCCGCGGCAATAGCTACGAATTGGTCATTGCTGCTGAAGCTGATTACTCGAATGTGGTTAGGATCGACATTACTCTTCAATTCGCGGATGAGCTGTCCGGTCGCGACGTCAAAGAGCTTGATTAGTGGCCGATCGCTTCCGTCGCCTGGATCGGTTACGGTTATGAGGAGGTGTCCGCTATGGCTAAAACTTACCCGCTGGGGCGCTGCACTGTGACCAGTGTTTACCGCAAATAGCTCGCGCCCCGTAGCCGCTTCTTGCACAGTCACCACGTCACTTGTCTTTGCAAAGGCAACGAGGCGCCCGTCGGCGCTAAGTGCGAGACTGGAGTGTTCCGTTTCCGGCAAGGCTTTGAATGTTAGTTCTCTCAATTCGCGGCCGGTTGAGGCATCATAGATCCGGATGCCCTTGTCGGGTTGGCCCACGGCGGCGAGTTGACCGCCCGCACTGACATTAATTTTGGACGCTGACAACTTGAGGTTCTTTTGCCACTCTGCCTGCTGCGTTTCGCGCTTGTCTCTGCCGAAGATCGAAAAGGATCGAAACGAGTCCCATTTTTCCATCCCACTCCTGTCGTATTTCGTCTGCTGGCTACGTAATTCGTTTCCCGAAGTGACATCCCACACTTTGACTGCATCTCCACTTGCAGTCGTTAACGTGCGTCCGTCAGGGCTGAAGGCAACACCACCAACTGGTAGCACGTGTCCGCGTAGCGTTCTGATTTCGCGTCCGTGTTGAACGTCCCAAAGCCTGATTGTGTTATCTCGTGCGCCGCCAACGATCCCTCCTCGCTTGAACGTCGGAATTTCCCGTGTGCTAATCATGTCGCCGCTGCCCGAGGCCAGTAGCTTGCCATCCGGACTTACGGCAAGTGCATTGACGTTGCTTGAGTGACCGTACAGCGTGCGAAGTACGTAGCCGGTGGATGTGTCCCAAATCTTGATCGTGTCGTCGTTAGCGCCGGAAGCCAGCCAGGTACCGTCCGGGCTGAAAGCAATAGTGTTTACAGGTTTGGAATGACTCGACTGGATTACTACTTCGGGTTTTCTATTCGAAGCGAGTTGATCCGACTCAGGAGTTGTAGGGGAACTGTCAGGTACTTTGATGCCTCGATTTTCTCGTACCGGCTTCTTTTGTTCCTGAGCGTGAGCGAGTACAAACGTTGGCGGGAAAATTAGAATCGTCGTCAGAAAGGCAATAGTCACTTGTCGCCACGCAGCGACCACATCGCGATTAATCCGGTTCATAGGTTTGAGTAATAATGTAAATGCGGATGCCCTGAATTGGCCAGGGCCTCTTCAGGGCATCCGCAACTCGGGTGTGGGAGTAACCCGAAGGCTAATCTATCGCGGCGGCCACGACCACACGTTCAGGCGTGAAGTTCTTCACTAAACGCATGTCGCGGTAGAGCGATCTTTCTTGCTTTGACTTCATGACTTCCCACGTCTGGAAGCCTGGTACGCAGATCTGAGCGAGAAAATAGCGATCCCCGTACTTATGAAATACGAGTTTGCCCTGATTTGCTCTCTCAGAGCCTAACACTCTACGTCCGGCGCGCGATGCTACGTCACCCTGAGTGAGGTTTCTGATTGCGAGAGAACCTTGAATAGCGTCAGACGATCCCTGCGCAGAGATGCGACCCGCTGGGATGGTCTTGTCTCCGACGACGAAATCAAATGGAACGTTAGCGCGTAGACCATATGCAGTTTGGGCGCTCGTGGATACGGCCGCCGCAGCAAACATCGCGACGAGGATTAACGAAATCCATAACGTTTGCTTTTTCATTGCTTCCTACCTTTCTGATTGAGGCAAAGGAGCGGAATCGACTACCACGGGCTCCACGGGTCGTTGAGTGATGCCGACCGCTCCAACATCTGGGCCAGGTGTCTGTAACACCTTTTGGAGCCTTGTCAGCTTTGACTGCGAACGATGTGCCAGAGTGGAAACATGAGAAATCGAGAAAAACTTGCATCCCGCAGGCTATCTGATAGGGATGCAGGCTATCTGATCGGATAGGTAAAAGCGCGCTAGTTTAGGGTGATCGTGCGCGTGAGCTGACCGTTACGCATGTCCCAGAACTTGAT